>VFQP010000298.1_pt1 | contig 114411 bp, 117 predicted proteins | sample 3512351 | NCBI WGS metagenome assembly VFQP01 (sample SAMN10412372, study PRJNA504923) | tailings metagenome | isolation source: Relicate 1 Philex TSF1 revegetated site | place: Philippines: Tuba, Benguet | collected 2017-08-29
CCGGCTTCTCTTCATCTCCGTCTCCTTTCGACGGAGTCCAGTTCAAACCGAGGGCCCGCTAGGGGGCAACGTCACAATCTCCCATAACCGGCCTTGGCAACGAGGTCTCTAGCATCGATCACCGAATGCCCCCTGGCGAGGAGCGCCCTGAATTCATCCCGCATACGAATATGGCGGACCGGTTCTCTGCGAAGTGCTTCCAGTGCTTTTTCTCCGTGGCGAAACGCTGTCCTAGATGCACCCCCATCTGTGTCTCGCCACTCAAGATGAGTGTCAGGGATGAACTCAAATCTGCTGGGCGCAGGGACTAATTGCGGCGTCAAACAGATCCACTGCTCGCCTATGACTGCAACCGAATGAAGGATCAGATCGTCGCCGTGCGGCAGCCAACCCGTGATATGCCTGCTCTTGCCGCTTGGATCGTTGGCTGCTTGATCACTGCAGTTGCGGTGACAGTCGTAGTGGACAAAGCCTGCCGACAATAGCGCTTGCGCAGGTGGCCGATTAACAACCACGCGCGGTAGTGCGCTAACCTGTGCGTAGAGCGACGCTTCCCTTTCCGATGGTGGGAAAGCCATCGCTTCCACATTGCGGCGAATTAGAGCGGGGATATTGTCGTCCATAGAATTCGCAACGTCGTCAGGTTGATATTTCACGGGGCAGCTAAGCGCCCTCATTTCGGTCGTTCATCAGAACTCTGCTCTTACTAAAGAGCTGACGGTCTCGTTGGTGTAAGACGGCGCTCGGGATGTGATATCGGTCACTGGTTCGCAAGACTGCCTTGCGCAGCGGTGAGCTCTAAACAAGGCCGGGAGATTGTCGCGAAAGGCAATTCGCGACATCGTGAATTCGCAAAGTCCAGTGGGGCGTGGTTGTCCCGGCGCGAATGATCCTCCAATGGTTCTTGGTCGCCGCAAGTCCGCGGGGACGGAAATGAATGCAGAATTGCGTCGCTACACCTTGGCCGTGCTGACCGCCGTCTTCGCCGTCAACCAGCTGGACCGCAACATCCTGGCGATCACGCTCGACCAGATCGGCGCCGAGTTCGCGCTAAGCGACACGCAGCTCGGACTCCTGTCGGGAGCGCTGTTCGCGGTTGTCTACGTGCTCGCCGGCTTTCCTATCGCTAGGCTCGCAGCGCGGGGCAGCCGCCGCAACATCATCGGGGCATCGGTCGCCATCTGGAGCGCGCTGACCATCGCCATGGCGGGAGCGCGCAGTTTCACTGAACTGGCCCTCGCCCGGCTCGGCGTCGGCATCGGCGAAGCGGGCGCGGTGGCGCCCGCCCATTCGATGATCTCCGACCTCTTTGCGCTCGAGCGGCGAACGTCCGCGATGGCGACCTTCGCGGCGGGGGCCAATATCGGCGTACTCCTCGCCTTCCTCGTCGGCGGCATCGCCGGCGAGGCGCTCGGCTGGCGCTGGGCCTTCGTCATCGCCGGCGTACCGGGGCTGGCGCTGGCGGTTCTGCTGCGCTTCACCGTGGCCGAGCCCGCGCGCTCGAACGAAGCGCCGGCCCTGCGCGGCTCCCTCTTCCTCGCCACGCTGCGCACCATCTGGAACGACGTAGGCCTTTTCCACGCCATGTGGGGGCTGGCGATCACCGGCGTCGTCACCTTCGGCGCGCTGGCCTGGAATGCGGCCTTCATCATCCGCGCGCTCGGGCTGAGCCAGGCACAGACCGGCATCTATCTCGCGCTCACCATCGGCGTGCTGGGCGCAGCGGGCACCTGGGCGAGCGGCGCGGTAGCGGACCGGCTGGGCGCGCCAAACCCGCGCTGGCGGCTCGGCGTCGTGGTTGTCACCATCCTCGTCGCGAAGCCGTTCGCGCTTGCCTTCCTGCTGCTGCCTTCCGCCGTTCCAGCGCTGGCCTGCCTCGCGGTATCGGCAAGCCTAGCGGCCGTGTTCTGGGGTCCAACCTACGCATTCCTGCACTCGCGAGTCGAACCGCACATGCGGCCAATGGCGACCGCGATCTATCTGTTCGTGTTCAACATCGCCGGGGTCGGCATCGGGCCGACCTTCATCGGCTTCGCCAGCGACACGATCTTCGCGGGCGAAGGCGTCCGCTCGCTGGGCTATGCCATCGCGACGGTCCAGATCGCCGGCGCGTGGGGCGCGTGGCACTACTGGCGCGCGATGCGAACGATCCCTGCCCGTCCCGACGCTCAGCGGTAGGGCGCGCCGATCTCCCTGATCGTCTCGCGCAGCCAATAGTGCGCCGGATCGTCCGCAAGCTCGTGATGCCAGCCCATGTGGCACTTCTCCGGGGTGGCGGGGATCGGCATGTCGAACACCTTCAACCCGAGACTGTCGGCATAGAGTTCGGCCAGATAGCGCGGCACGGCGGCGACAAGGTCGGTCGCCGCTACCGTGTGAAGGATCGACCAGGCGCGGGTCGCCTTGAGCACGATGCGTCTCTGCCGGCCGGAGGCGATCGTCTCCTGGTCGAACTGGATCGAGCGGCGAATGTCGTCGCCAACCACGACGAAGCCGGCCTCGAAGAAGTCCTCCTTCGTGAACGTATCCCGGTCCCCGTATCGGGGGTGTCCCGCACGCACCACCATGGCCACGTCGAGCGTGCAGACATGCGTCGATCGGATCGCCTCGTCGTTGAAATGGCCCGGGAAAATGGCGATGTCCGCCTCCTGCGCCAGCACCATGTCCTTGTAGCCCGGCGACTGCACCGGCAGCATGCGGAAGGTCAGGCCGGGAAAAGCGGCCGCCCGCTTGAGCAGCGGGTGCACCAGCATCGGCTCCAGCGCCTCCGGCACCATCATCCTGAACTCGCGAGTGCTCGTCTGCGGGTCGAATTCGACGTCGGCGCCGAGCGCGCGTTCCACCGCCCGCATCGCCTCGGTCAGCACCGGCGCGATGCGCCGCGCCGCAGGCGTCGGCGCCATCCCGGCCGGCCCGCGCTCGAACAGCGGGTCTTCGAGATGCTGGCGCAGGCGGTTGAGCGCGTTGGAGACCGCGGGCTGCGTCAGTCCCAGCCGCTTCGCCGCGCCCGTCGTGCTGCCTTCGACGAGCAGCGCGTCGAAGACTCGCAGGAGATTGAGATCGAGGTTGCGGAAATTCATGGTGTGAATTCCTAGCATCATGACTCGGAATTGGCGAGCCCGAAAGCCACACGCTAAACGCGAACAAGGGGTTAACAAGGCGTAGAGCGTAGGTGCAGGGCATGATGCCGCTGAGGTGCCATTCACGTCGAAAATGCGCCTTGCGTGCCGTTGACCTGTTCCTGCTCGCAACGACGGCACTTGCGGCCGTAATGCCGTCCATTACCCGCGCGGACGAGACCATCGACGGCGGCGCGACCGAGACCGTCATCGGTTCCGGCGGCGGCACACAGCCGAGCCCGTGGAACGTGGTCGGATTCATCCGAGCAGGAGAGACAACGACCGGCACGTTGACGATTTCCGACGGCGGCACCGTCAGCAGCAATACAAGCACTCTCGGGTTCAATGGCACCGCCGTCGGCAACGCCACCGTCACAGGTGCGGGATCCAGCTGGGCGACGACCGGCTTGTTCGAGATCGGACGGGGCGGCACAGGAACGCTGGATATAACGGCGGGCGGTTTGGTCACCACTGGCGACGCCTATGTCGCACGCACCGGCAGCGCTACGGGCACGGTCAACGTAACGGGTGCCGGTTCGACCTGGGCGGGCAACGGTCTCTATGTCGGCCTGGGAGGCACCGGTACGCTGGATGTTTCGAATGCCGGAACGGTCAACAGTATTTTGGGCTTTGTCGGAAGCAATCCCGGATCGTCCGGCATCGCAAGAGTGGCTGGCACGAATTCGACCTGGACGATGACCAGCACTCTGTACGTGGCGCATTCCGGGACCGGCACGGTCGAAATATCCGGTGGCGGGGCGGTCAGCAGCGCTACCGGATATGTCGGATCGGAAGCCGGATCGACCGGCACGGCCACGATTGACGGAACGGGATCGAACTGGACGGTCGGAGGTGTTCTGGACATCGGCCGTAGCGGCACCGGCACGCTCGAGATCACCGGCGGCGGTACGGTCACCAGCGGCGACCGCTATATCGGACGCAATGTCGGCTCGACGGGGACGGCGCTCGTCACGGGTGCCGGTTCGACCTGGACAGGCAATCGCGTCTTCGTCGGCAACAGTGGTGTCGGCACGCTCGAGATTTCCGATGGCGGCGCGGTAAACGGCTCCTTCGGTTTGGTTGGCTACCTGGCCGGGTCGACCGGCACCGTAACGGTCGCCGGACCGGACTCCACATGGGCCAATTTGTCCATCACGATCGGGTATAACGGCACCGGCTTCATGACCGTTTCAGATGGTGCCTCGGCGACCAGCCAGACCGGCTATGTCGGATTTGATCCCACGGGTATCGGCACCGCGACCGTCACCGGCGCAGGCTCGACCTGGACGATGAGCAGTAATCTGCTAGTCGGCGACGACGGTACGGGCACGTTGACCATTTCCGATGGTGGCGCGGTAAGCAATCTCTTCGGCTTCCTCGGGACAGTAGCGGGCACCGGCACCGTGAACGTCACCGGTGCCGGCTCGACCTGGACCAGCAGCGACGATCTCTACGTGGGCTATCAAGGCACCGGCACGCTCAACGTTTTGGCCGGCGGCGCGGTCAGCAGCGCGACCGCGTTTGTTGGGTCCGAGGCGGGCTCCTCAGGAACGGCCACCGTCGACGGCGCGGGCTCGAACTGGGCGATCGGCAGCGGCCTCGCGGTCGGCTACTTCGGCACCGGCATGCTCACCGTTTCCGACGGCGGCGCCCTGACCAGCGCGTTCAGTTCCATCGGGGCAGTGGCTGGCGGCGTGGGTACTGTCACGGTGACCGGGACGAACTCGACCTGGACCAACAGTTCCGATCTTTCCGTAGGCAATCTGGGCAGCGGCACGCTCGAGATCGCCGATGGCGGCGAGGTCAGCAGCGATTCAGGCTCGGTGGCGTCCAACGGCAGTTCCACGGGAACCGTCACGGTGACCGGCGCTGGATCGCGCTGGATCAACAACTCGCTGCTAAGCATCGGAAACGCGGGTACGGGCTCGCTGACGATTTCCGATGGCGGTGCCGCGAGCAGCGGCGGCGGGTTCGTCGGCTTCGGCGGCGGGTCCACGGGCACGGTCACGGTTACCGGTGCGGGCTCCACCTGGACCAATTCCGGGGGCCTGCGAGTCGGCTCGTTTGGCACGGGCTCGCTCGCCATATCGAGCGGCGCCAGCGTCACCAGCAACGTCAGCTTCATCGGCCATAGCGCGAGCGGAACCGGTACGGTCACGGTCTCCGGCGCGGGCTCGACCTGGACCGACAGCGGCGCGACCACGGTCGGCAATTCGGGCACCGGAACGCTGACGATCTCCGGCGGCGGCGCGGTGAGCAGCACCGCCGGCACCATGGGCACACTGGCGGGCTCCACCGGCACCGTCACGGTCACCGGCGCCGGCTCCACCTGGACCAGCAGCGGCTCGATCACCGTCGGCGGTGCGGGCTCCGGAACACTGACGATTTCCGGCGGTGGCAGCGTGACCAGCACCCTCAGCGCCATTGCCGGCCAGCCCGGCTCCAGCGGCACGGTCACAGTCACCGGCGCGGGCTCCAGCTGGACCGACAGCAGCACCATAACGGTCGGCAGTTCGGGCGCCGGAACGCTGACGATTTCCGACGGCGGCAGCGTGAGCAATGCCGTCGGCCGCATCGGCATAGCCGCCGCCGCGACGGGCGCGGTGACGGTGACGGGCGCCGGTTCGGCCTGGACCAGCAGCAGCGACGTCATCCTGGCGGATGGCGGAACCGGCACGCTCACCGTTGCAAATGGCGGCGCTGCGAGCAACACCAACGCCTTTCTGGGGTCCCAGGCCGGATCCACGGGCACGGCCAGCGTGACGGGCGCCGGCTCGACATGGACGAGCAGCGGAGCGCTGACGGTCGGGAATTTCGGCGGCGGCGTCGTGACCGTCGCGGGCGGCGGTCAAATCGGCGCGGCATCGGCGGTGCTGGCCCAGGGTGTGGGCTCGACGGGCACGCTGAACATCGGTGCGGCCGCGGCCGACCCCGCCGCGGCGCCCGGAACCTTCGATGCGGCGACCCTGGCGTTCGGCGCCGGCACCGGCACGCTGGTCTTCAATCACACTGGCACCGGCCACGATTTCGACGCCGCAATATCCGGCACCGGCACGATCGATCACCGGACGGGGACCACGGTGCTTGGCGCCGACAGTTCGGCTTTCGCCGGAGCGACGACGATGAGCGGCGGCACTCTGGTGGTCAACGGCTCTCTCGGCGGCGCGATGAACGTGACCGGCGGATCGCTCGGCGGCGGCGGTACCGTCGGCGCGACGACGATCGGCACCGGCGGCACGCTCGCGCCGGGCAATTCGATCGGCGTCATCACGGTCAACGGCAATCTGGGCTTCGGCGCGGGAGCGACCTATGCGGTCGAGGTCTCGCCGACCGATGCCGACCGGACCAACGTGACGGGCGTTGCGACGCTCACCGGAGCGAGCGTGGCGACGACCTATGCGCCTGGCGCCTACATCCAGCGGCAGTACACGATCGTCAACGCGACTGGCGGGGTGGTCGGCACCTTCGCCGGCCTCACGGGGACCGCGCCGACCGGCTTTGCCCAGTCGCTGACCTATGACGGGAATAACGCCTATCTGGTGCTCTCGCTTTTGATGAGCGGCGGCGGTTCGGGAGGGTCGGGCGCCCCCGGTCCCTATGCCGGGCTCAACAAGAACCAGACGGCGGTAGCCGGGGCGATCACCAGCGCCTTCATCGCCAATGGCGGGATCCTCGCCGCCTTCGGCGTGCTGGATGCGAACGGGCTGACCCAGGTGTCGGGCGAGATCACCACAACGGCGATGGGCGCCGGCTTCCATGCCTCGGACCTGTTCCTCCGCGTCATCAGCGAGCCGGGCAATACGGGCGGTGGTGGCGGCGGACCGCTTGGCTACGTGTCTGAAGGCGCGGTGCTGGCCTACGCGGCGGATGTGGCCAATGCCGTGGACGGCGAGCGGCGCGGCCGTGTGCTGTCGTCGCGGGTGGCGCTGGCGGCACTGGCCGGCGAGAACGAGGATGCGGCCGCGAAGGCCGCGACGTCGCTGGCTATGAGCGGCACGCACAGCGCCGACATGGTGGAACACGCCTTTGCCTCTCGCTGGATGCAATGGGGTTCGGCCTATGGCGGCGGCGAGACGGTGCGCGGCAATGCGACCGTCGGCTCCAACACGCTCACCGCCTCCACCTGGGGCGTGGCGTCCGGGGTGACGCGTTCGTTCGACGGTGGTTCGCTTGGTTTTGCGCTCGGCGGTGCCAGCACCAGCTTCTCGCTCGCCACCAGTCTCGGCGGCGGCAATGCCGCATCGTTCAACGCCGGCCTCTACGGGACCGCCAATCTGGGCGAGGCTGCCTACGTCTCCGGCGCGCTTGCCTACGGCTATCACTGGACCCGCACGACCCGAAACGTGCCCGGCGACGTGCTCACCGGCAATTTTGGCGCGCAGACGTTCTCGGGCAGGCTGGAGGCAGGCTACAGGGTCGACCTCGGCGGCATCGCGCTCACCCCCTACGGCGCCGTGGAAGGCACGCACTACCAGCTTCCCGCCTATACCGAGACCTCGGCAGGGGGCTCACCCTTCGCGCTCGCCTTCGGCCGCCAGAGCCAGACGGACGTCCGCACCGAGCTTGGTGTACGCTCGGCCATCGACCTCGGTTCGGGCGTGAAGCTCACCGGCCGCGCCGCATGGGTCTGGAACGCGAAGAACGCCCGCGCCGTCACCGCTGCCTTCGCGGCACTGCCAGGCTCGACCTTCACCGCCAACGGCGCGGCTCCGGCGCGTCACGCGGCGCTGATCGACCTCGGCATCGAAGCGGCGATCACCGACAGCGCCAGCGCCAAACTCTCCTTCACCGGCGAGTTCTCGCAAAACGTCACAAGTTACGGCGCGCAGGCGAAAATCAGGATAAAGTGGTAGGCGAAGGCCTCCGAAACGACACCCTTGTGGGCGACGGCGGCGCAAAACGTTGGATGCCGCCGTTTTTCGATCGGCACTCGTGACGTTGCGCATGACCCTATCTGCTCAAGCAGTCGCATCATCCGCTGCGACGATTTGCTAACGACCGGCACCCGCTTTCGGGAGTCGGACAAGGTTCCGCTGAGTGCAAGACGCAAATCGTGTAGGGACGAGGCAAGACGTGCCTATCCGATCCGGCGTTCCGTCCGCCTACAGCAAACATTTCCCAAAACCGGACTGACTGCTCCCGGCCCCATTTGCGCCCAGACGGCGGAGGTGTGGCTGCTCACGTTCGGCCCAGAGCTGGCGAATTCAGTGAACCGAGATGATGCCGTCCACCGCCCGCCATTCGGACGGTTGTATGAGCCGGTGGTGCGCGACCCTGACCGAGTGCAGCGCGCCTTCCAGTGTTTCCGTCCAGTAGTTGAGGAAGCCGCGCAGTTCTGGAAACTGCGGCGCCAGATCGTAATCCTGCCAGACATAAAGCTGAAGCAGGCTTGGGTGATCGGGAAGGTGGTAATGGATCTCCGCTGTCGTCAGGCCGTAGCCTTCCATCTGGAGCCGGAATTCCTTGCTGACCATGCGCGTCTCCTCTCTGGATCGTAGCGGCTCATGCGTCGAGTTGATGCGTCGCGACGCGGGCGTTGACTGGTCGACCCTGTACCGCCTGTGAATCGAGCAGACGCAGCGCTTCCATGATCTCGTCGAAGGCGACGGGGCGCTTCGCACCGGGCGGCTTTCGCAAGGCGGGTATGGATTCGACGGCGCAGGCGTCGGAAGCCCATGCTGCCAGGATGGCACGCTTTTCCGGGACATCGAGGTCGGGCGCCCCGAGAACGTCGACAGGATGGTCGAAGAAGCGAGCGGGAGCGAGCAGGCGGTCGAGAGCCATGTCGTCCGTTTCAGGAGCAAAGGAAGGAATGATCGCTGGGAATTTTCGCGTCATGTCTGAGGCCTCCGTCTGCTGAACTTTCTCCTTTGGGTCATGCCGGCCGTCACGCTGACGGCACGGTCACTATGCCGACGATTTTGGCAAGCCGGATGGAAATTTCAAGTCGTGTCTGCGCGGATTAGCGCCATGAATACAGCTCACTAGCGGACGTCGCCTCCGAGACACGAAAAATTTCCGAGCCTCTCTTGAAACGCCAAAATCGTGAAACTAGCTCGATGGCGCGTGACGCCGGCATCGGGTCGCGCGCCCCGCTCCGGTCATCGGACCGGTGCGGAGGAACCTCTCACAATCTGTTTGTCCAGAAGGAGAACGATATGACGTTCCGTCCATTGCACGACCGCATCCTGGTCCGCCGCATCGAGGCCGAAGAAAAGACCGCAGGCGGCATCATCATTCCTGACACCGCGAAGGAAAAGCCGAGCGAGGGCGAAGTGATCGCCGTCGGACCCGGCGCGCGCGACGAGGCCGGCAAGATCGTCGAACTCGATTTGAAGGTCGGCGACCGCATCCTGTTCGGAAAGTGGTCCGGCACGGAGATCAGGCTCGACGGCGAAGACCTGCTCATCATGAAGGAAAGCGACGTGATGGGTGTCATCGAGCAGGCCGTGGCCTTCAAGAAGGCGGCCTGACGGCGCCCTCGTCCCACCAACCAGTCAACGAAAGCTGCCTACAGAAGGAGTGATCCAATGGCTGCCAAGGAAGTGAAGTTCCATTCCGACGCGCGCGAGAAGATGCTGCGCGGCGTCGACATCCTCGCCAACGCCGTGAAGGTGACGCTCGGCCCAAAGGGACGCAACGTCGTCATCGATAAGTCGTTCGGCGCTCCGCGCATCACCAAGGACGGCGTGACCGTGGCCAAGGAAATCGAGCTTGAGGATAAGTTCGAGAACATGGGCGCGCAGATGGTGCGCGAGGTCGCGTCGAAGACCAATGATCTCGCCGGCGACGGCACCACCACCGCGACCGTGCTCGCCCAGGCTATCGTCAAGGAAGGCGCCAAGGCCGTCGCGTCGGGCATGAACCCGATGGACCTGAAACGCGGCATCGACAAGGCGGTAGACGCGGTCGTCGCCGAGCTCAAGGCCAATGCGCGCAAGATCTCGAAGAACGACGAGATCGCCCAGGTTGGGACCATTTCTGCGAACGGCGATGCCGAGATCGGCCGCTTCCTGGCCGAGGCGATGCAGAAGGTCGGCAATGAGGGTGTCATCACCGTCGAAGAGGCCAAGACGGCAGATACCGAGCTCGAAGTGGTCGAGGGCATGCAGTTCGACCGCGGCTATCTTTCCCCATACTTCATCACCAACCAGGACAAGATGCGCGTCGAGCTCGACGAGCCCTACGTGCTGATCCACGAGAAGAAGCTCGGCAATCTGCAGGCCATGCTTCCGGTTCTGGAAGCGGTGGTGCAGTCGGGCAAGCCGCTGCTGATAATCGCCGAGGACGTCGAGGGCGAGGCGCTTGCAACGCTGGTCGTCAACAAGCTGCGCGGTGGGCTGAAGGTTGCCGCCGTCAAGGCTCCCGGCTTCGGCGACCGTCGCAAGGCCATGCTCGAAGACATTGCGATCCTCACCGGCGGCACGGCGATCAGCGAGGATCTCGGCGTCAAGCTGGAGAACGTGACTCTCGCCATGCTCGGCCGCGCCAAGAAAGTGGTCATCGAGAAGGAGAACACGACGGTCATCGATGGCGCCGGCTCGAAGGCCGAGATCGACGGGCGCGTCAAGCAGATCAAGGCGCAGATCGAGGAGACCACCTCCGACTACGACCGCGAGAAGCTGCAGGAACGTCTCGCGAAGCTCGCAGGCGGCGTTGCCGTGATCCGCGTCGGCGGCGCAACGGAAGTCGAGGTCAAGGAGAAGAAGGATCGAGTCGACGACGCGCTGCATGCCACCCGTGCGGCGGTCGAGGAAGGCATCCTGCCCGGCGGCGGCGTGGCCCTGCTGCGCGCGGCCAGGGCGCTGGACGGCGTCGCTGCCGACAATCCCGACCAGAAGACCGGCATCGACATCGTGCGCCGGGCGATCGAGGCTCCGGTGCGTCAGATCGCCGAGAATGCCGGTGCCGAAGGATCGATCATCGTCGGCAAGTTGCGTGAGAAGTCCGATTTCGGCTGGGGTTGGAACGCCCAGACCAACGAGTTCGGCGACCTCTACGGTCAGGGCGTGATCGATCCCGCCAAGGTTGTTCGCACCGCGCTGCAGGACGCGGCTTCCGTCGCCGGCCTGCTGGTCACCACGGAGGCGATGATCGCCGAGAAGCCGAAGAAGGAAGCGGCGCCTGCCATGCCCGCCGGCGGCATGGACTTCTGACGCAGTCAACGGCCCGCGCTCATTCAGGAGCGCGGGCCACTCTTCAAGGATTCACGCCCACGGAGAGACGAGAAGGTAGCCAGGGCCGCGTTCGAGGGGGGGCTCTGGTTGCCCAATAGTCTATGGCGCCGAGCTGCTGAGCGCGGGTCGACCCGGAAGGACAGCTTTCCGCAGCTTATTCTCCAGAACCGGACAGTCCGGACACGGCCCCTTCCTGCCCGTGGTGCCGAAACTTTTTCGCTTTAGGCCGCCCATATCAGCTATGGCGGACAGGCGTCGCGCGTCGCTGATTTCTGGCACCGGACATGCTACAGTCCTCCGTCTGTAGGAGGGGGCCATTTGAAATCGACGATTGCTCTTTTCGCTGCTGCCCTGACGCTTCCGGCCATTTTCCCGGGCGACACGTACGGTGCCACGATCACGAAATCGAACAACGACGTTTGCGTACTCCAACTGGAAGGGGAGATCGTAGCGGGCGATTTCGAGCGGTTCATGCAGTTAGCTGCTACCGAGTTCAAAGGGGTCGACGGCGAGAGTTCTTCGGCTGACACGATCTGCCTCAACAGCGCCGGGGGCAGCGTGCTTGAAGGCGTGAAGCTTGCAAAGCAGTTTTACAAGCAGGGCGTCGGAACAGTCATTCCGGCAGGAGCCGAATGCCATTCGATGTGCGCGATCATGTTCATGATGGGTATTGCGCAAGGTTCAGAAGTTAGCTTCGTGAACCGCAAGCTCCATATCACCGGCACGCTCGGCTTCCACCGTCCGTATCTGGCGCTCGATTCAGACGAATTGGTTAGCGCGAGGGCACTTCCTATCGCCCACGATTGGGCAATGGAAGCAATGATGGAACTCATGATCCTCGCAAATGGCCAAGTGCCATGGTCGGCCAGCACGATGATGCGTCCCGATCTCATCCAGTTGATGCTGACGCACGTCGGGGACGAGTTCTACTACATCGACACTGTCGAGAAGGCCGGCCGGTTCGAGGTCGAGATCTTCGGCTACGACAAGCCGACCGAATTGACCGAAGAACGGTCATATTACGCGTGCGAGAACTCTTTCCACTGGCAGGTAGGACTTATTGGCAAGGATACTGACTACGCCGAACTGGTGAAGGCGGTGGGCGCTTACCAACCAGTTTCCAAGCTCATCCAGGATCAGGGAGGCATCAAGATCTACTCCGTGACCAGCGGCGACGCGGGATACTCAGAGGCAGGATGCTTAATCGGTCAGAAGGATGACTATTTCCTCGGCTGCGGCTTCAACGGGATGTACAACATCTCGCTTGGCCTAAGCCAGTGTACTCTTGCGGACTTCGAGGAGCGAAGCCAATGGGTGTCGCCGCTGGCGGCATTCAAGCCTTCGACACCGATCCGGATGCTTGCTGCCAATAAGCCGCCGCGCCAGATTGAAACGAAAACTGCGGGCAGCGGGACGTGCTTGGTTGTCTCCCTGACGGGAGCGATCGAACAGGAACCTTGCCAAGCAAGGCCGATATCGGCTCGCAATGGTGACCGAGAGGAGCTCGCCGGGTTCGAGTTCATATGGCCCTCAGGATCGAAGACCATTCTTGTGAAGGACGGAGCCAATCTCACTCTTAACGGCAAGCCCGCCTATGCTGTGCCTGAAGGCAGCTACACCTTGTGCGTCGTAAACGGAGACACTGGAAACCGCTTCTGCTTCAACAAGGGTGCCTAATCGCTCTGTTCTACGGCAGCCTCTGAAGAGTGGAAATGCACCCGTAGGCGTACGTAGCGCGTCAGAAGCACTGTTGATGCGCTTCCTCAACGCACACGGGAGACCTGGTAGGAAACGGGGGTTGCTTTCGCTATTTCGACCCCGTAAGCGGACAGTCCGCACCTGGTCCCGTAGCCGACGCTGACATCAGCCCCTTGCTTTGCGAGGTTGCGCTTAGTCCAGCAGCCCGCCGACCGACACTCCCAACGTCACCGCCAGCCGGTCGACCACCGTGATGGTCGGGTTGCGAGCGCCGCGTTCGAGGTCGCTGATGTAGGTGCGGTGGATCTTGGCCTCGAACGCCAACTGCTCCTGCGACCAGTCTTTCTCCTGGCGCAGTCGACGCAGGTTCTTTGCGAGGCGTTCCCGAACATCCACCCGCGCAAATCATGCCGCTGTCGACGATCGGTCTACCGACGATCAGTGACATTCGACTTGACTTCATGCCGAGGCGGAGCGAGCCGTTGTCACCTATCGTCGACAGGCGTGCGCCATGGAGAACTCAGCTTTCAACCCTTCAGATATCCGCTACATCAAGCTGGGTGGCAGCGGCGCCTGGTGCACCCAAGCGTTCGCCGAAGGGATCGTGCCGTTCGGCTATGGTGAGGTACCGCATGCGGCATGCGCTGCGGGCGACTGGGACGCTGTCCGCGCAACGCTTCTGAAGCGGCTCAACCGCAGCAGAGGCGCGGCGACGAGCGATGTCCGCCAGATCCGCGACTTCTACGAGTTGCCGGAGACGGCACTGTGGGTGACGATCGGACAGGGGCATCTCTGGTGGACCTTCGCTGACGAGGACGTCATCGAGGTGCCGGATGCCGGTCCTGGTCAGCCTGCTCGCTATCGCCGTTGCAAAGGCGCATGGAGCAAGGTGAGCCTCACGGGCGAGCCGCTGACCACCCGCAGCCTCAGCTGGGGGCTGACACAAGTGGCCGGCTATCGCGGGACGATCTGCGCGGTGCCGAAGCCGGACTATCTGCTCCGCCGTATCCGCGGCGAGGACCATCCGCTGCACGATGCCGGCCTGCGGCTGCAGGCAGAGGTCCACGACGTCGCGCAAGCGATGATCGCAGAACTGCACTGGCAGGAGTTCGAGACCCTTGTCGATCTGATCTTCGCGCGTGGTGGATGGCGCAGGACCAGCCTGCTCGGTCAATCCATGCCCGACGTCGACATGATCCTGGAACAGCCGCTGACGGGTGAGACGGCCTGGGTGCAGGTCAAGACCGGAACGAGCCAAGTCGAGTACGAAGCCTACTGGAAGCGGTTCTCGGATGACGGAAGCTGCGACAGGTTCTTCTTCGTCTGCCATACGGCCAAGTCGCCGCTATGCGCGGTCGCCGACGATCCGCGGCATCATCTCCTCACAGGACAGGAGCTGGCCGCTCTAGCGGTCAAGGTCGGCCTGTTCGACTGGCTGACGGAACGTACCCGATAGAGGCTGGCCGGTTGGCTCAGTGTCGAGCGGTCTAGACATTGTCCAGCGTGTAGCCCGATCTGTTGCGAGTCCAGTTGATCAACTGCGACAGGGCATCGACCTGGTCATCATGAACGCCTACCGGGAACGCGAGAAGCTCCGACTGGAACTCCGGAAGCCAGGGCGCAGTCTGCGGCACGAGAACGGCACCGTCCTCGATCACTGCCGAGCAAGCCCACATGCGGACCACCTTGTCCGCCTCCGGCTTGATGGCAACCCCGTAGATCTGGTCGCGACGCAAATCCTGGATCAGGCTGGTCCCCGACCCCTTGTCTTCGATCAGCAGCTTGTCGGCCTTCCACTGGTTGTGCAGGCTGATGATCTTTTTTTTGAGGTCAGGATACTCCATGCGGACGCGGACGACGTCCAGGATATAGACCGTGTTCTTCTCTACCATCGCGGTGATGCCGACCGAGTAGTCGTTCAGCTCCGCGGCCTTCGATGCGGTATCCCAGCTCTGAACGATTTGGACTTGGTAGCCGCGCTCGGGAAGACGGTCCCACCGTCGGAACCACTCCCACTTCACCATGTTGCCGCTCACCGGCACCGGGCGCTGCAGATACTGCGCGGAGAAGGCCATCGTCCCGAGGTCGCGCCTCAGCCCGTCCAGTATCTCCTGCGTATCGCGGCTTGGATGCAGCAGATCGCCGGCTTCGCGGTGGTGTACCCTTCCGCCGCCAATCGGGATGTCTGCTGCGTCTGGTGCGATCGCCGGCAGATCGAGATGGGTCCAGCCGCCCTTGCCGATGAAGTGCCCGGCCAAATCGTCCGTGTGCAGGCGTTGCATAACCAGAACGAAGGCACCGTCGCGCTTGTCGTCGAGCCTGGACATCAGCGTTCCGTCGGCCCAGGCCTTGACGCGATTGCGCTCGGACTGCGAATGAGCGTCCGCCGCTTTCATCGGATCGTCGATGACGAAGATCGAGCCGCCGCGCCCTGTGAGCGCGCCGCCGACGGTCGTGGCGAGGCGATAGCCGCCAACCGTCGTCCTGACCTCCTGTTCGGTATCCTTGCGCGGGTCGAGCCGGGTCCACGGAAACAGTTCCCGGTACCAGCGGGCGTTCATGATGATCCGGAAGTTGTTCGCAAGAGGCGTCGTCAGGTCCCTGCCGTATGAGACGGCGACGATGCGCCGGCTGGGATCATGCCCCAGCATCCAGGCCGGGAACGCGACTGTCGCCGACAGCGACTTCAGGCTGCGCGGCTGAATGGTGATGATAAGGCGCTTGATGTCCCCGTTCGCGACGCCGGTTAGATGGTGAGCGATCGCGTCGAGATGCCAGTTGTGCTCGTATGGTTGCGTAGGATGAAGCTCGTTGAAGCAGCGCTCCGTGAATGCCCCAAGATTTTGTCTCAGAAGGGCCTGCAGCCGACGCCGATCGTGGCGCGATAGCTGGACGTTCATCGAGCCTCGCCTCCACCATGACGATCGTGGCGCTTGAGGATGGCCATGTCCTCTTCGGACAAAGCCGCCATCGCCACCTTCGAGAACGTCGCGGCCGCGTCGTCTCTTGGATCGATCTCTTTGACGAGTTTGATCAACTCGGTTGCGGCGCGGGCATCACCCTTGGCCGCTCTGGCCATCAATTGCCGAAGCACGGCCTCTATCGCGGGCATGCGCTTCGTTCCTTTGGCCGTGTTGACGCTTAATTGTTCGAAGGCGATCTTGTAAATGAGCGAGCGAGCCGACTTTTGCCCCTTGGCCTTGCCCTTCGGGTTGCCGGACTGGCCGGGCTTGAAGCGGAAATGGACGGGCGGTTTCCCGTAGCCGACGTCGTAGCCGTCCGCGCCGTCATCGTTGGACTTGCGGTTGGCGCCTTTGGGGGATTCATCGTCGATCATGGCTCTGTCACTCCGCGGCTTCGGGGATTGTAGGCGGGGCATTTCGGAGCCGCGCTTCGACCTCGGCGAAGGTCTCGCCGGTCTCAATGAGGATGGCGTCGTCATGCGCAAAGGCCTGCCAGCGGCGAATGGCCGTGTCGCAGTAGATAGGGTCGAGCTCGATGGCGCGGCCGCGTCTGCCGGTCTTCTCCGCCGCGATGAAGATCGTGCCGGAACCGCAGAATGGGTCCAGCACGATGCCGTCCCGCGGGCAGCAGTCCTTTATGGCGTCAGCCACCATGGCGACCGGCTTCACGGTGGGATGCAACGCCAGTTCTTCGCGTGACTGCTTTGACGGTGTGTTGGCACCGCGATAGCGCCAGACATTGCTCCGGTGTCGACCGCCCTCGCCCAGGCCGAAACTATTGTGATGCGGTGCGTCACCGTTCTTGAAAGCGAAGATCAGCTCGTGCTGGGAGCGATAGAACGTGCCCATGCCGGCGCTGTCCTTCGCCCAGATGATCAGGTTCTTGAGGGCGGAATAGACGCGATGACCCGCCTCGAGGATGTTCTGCATGTGCCGCCAGTCCATGAAGACGAAGTGGATGGACCCGTCGGCGCTCCAGCGAGCCGCTCCGCTGAGAGATGAGTGCAGGAAGTCCGTAAAGTCGGCGTCGGACATCTCGCCCGACGCCATGACGAACTCGCTATGCCGCCCTCGCCCGCTGACGTTGCCGTCGATCTTTACGTTGTATGGCGGGTCGGTGAAGACCATGTCGGCGCGATCACGCACGCGCCCTCGCCCGCTCATCAGCCTTGCGTACGCCTTCTCGTCGCGCGCATCGCCGCATATCAGTCTGTGTTTGCCCAACTGCCAACGATCGCCGAGGCGCGTCACTTGCTTAGACTGAACTGTCGGGATCGCATCGTCCTCGTCGCCGACAGGAGCAACGCCTTCTCCGCCATCCAAGATCATGTCTATCTCGGCAATGGAAAAGCCGGTGATCGAGATGTCTATGTTGGCTTCGAGAAGCGCAGTCAGTTCACCGCCAACGATGTCGAAGTCCCAGTTCGAATTTTCTGCAATCTTGTTGTCGGCGAGCGCATAGGCACGAAGATCGTTCTCACTCAGGCCAGAAACTTGGATGACCGGCACGCTTTCCAGGCCGAGGAGCCTCGCAGCCATCCATCGGCCGTGTCCCGCAACAATCCTGTTTACTTCGTCAACAATGATCGGATTGGTGAAGCCGAATCGACGGATGCTTTCCGCGATCTGTCGGACCTGCTTTTTCGAGTGCTTTCGCGCGTTCCTAGGATTCGGAACTAGATCGCGGACAAGTTTGGGTGACACTCGAGATTGGAAAATTGACTGAACGGCTCTTATTAGCGGCTCATCTTGGACATGCTTCATTGAATCGCTCCTCGCCCGGCTGATCGGCGATCAACCCAGTGATGTGGGATGAAAAGAAGCAAAATGGCCGCTAGTGCAGCCGACGGGAAAATTAGGACCGTAACGGCGTGCCGGACGAGAATTCGTTATGTGCGCATTTCGGGTTCGGCGGCAACGTGCGTGTGAAATCCTGCGTGCGGAAAACCGATCTGGCAATACGGAAAATCGCAACTACACAGCCACCCCAACATGTTGTGGGTAGGGAATGCGGATTTTGGCTGTTTGGGTCGTGCTGATATTGCCCCAGATTCTGTTTAAGTCGAAGGTCGGTTCCGGCGGTGGTCTTGCCCGCCGGGCGGGTCTATTGGCGCGCTTGCGCGGAGCCTTTGGCATAGTGCAGCGCGACCCGTCGCCGGTTGAAGGTGCTGGCGAACCGCAACATCGAGTATCCAGTCACCCCAACGTATCATGCGTAGCTGCGAGCTTTGGCATTAGCCTGGGTGAGCCGTACGCAAGCGCGAGCTGGACGACTGAGACTGAGGACGGAACAGGCGCCACTTCGTCAGAGCTTGGTGGCGCGAGTGCGCGGCGTTGGTGTCGCCGAGCACGAACAATTCGCTACTGTTGCGAACCGATCTTTTTGGACGGAGAGACTGCCAGTTGCGCCTGGTGAAATGCGCAGCGCGTATCTCAAAAGATTAGCCCCATAACTGTGATCAGGGCGACTGCGAGCGCAGCTATGCTGGGAAAAAGCACTGCCACGCCTGAACCGAAGGCGAGTGCAGCCACCCAATCGAATTTCCTATCGGTATGCTCCCTCATCATTCTCTCCGTGTGCCCGCGCCGTGAATATGATTACGAAGATTGCTGTCCGGCAGGGGGGCGTCGTCGGCTTCGTGCAGTAGCACTCTCTCGGCTGCGCCGTCCAAGTCCTGCAGTTGCCCGTTCCTCATCGACCACAGGAAGGCGATGAGGCCGACCACGCCCATACCCAACGCGACAGGTACAAGCCAGGACAGCAAGCTCATGTCGTTTTCGCCAAAATCCGAGTATCCATTGGTCGAAACGGATCCTGACGCGTCGCCGGCACAGACAACCGTAACGCATTGGCGACAACTAGGAGCGACGAGCTCGACATGGCCACCGCGGCGACGAGCGGTGTCACGTATCCTGCAAGCGCAAGCGGAAGGGCCAGCGAGTTATAGACGATCGAGATTCCGATGTTCTGCGTCATCAAGCGCCGTGCCTTTCGCGCAATCGTGACCGCCTTTGGGACACTTTCAAGGCTGGAGCCGAGGAAGACAAGATCGGCTCCGTTGCGGCCGACTTCGGCTGCCGACGAAGGTGCCATCGAGACATGTGCCGCGCCGAGCGCGGGCGCATCATTCAGCCCGTCGCCTACCATCAGGACCTTTCGGCCCTGCGAAGCCAATGCATCGAGCCTTGCCACTTTGTCACGGGGACGCATGCCACCGGCGGCCGCCTCGATGCCCACGAGCAGCGCTGCCTCGACAACGGCTTGCCGGTCGTCGCCCGACAGGATTTCAACACCCATCCCAAGTTGCTTCAGTTGGATGACGGCTTGTGCTGCGCCGGGACGCAATCTGTCGGCCACTTGGAAGCAGCCCGAGACGCGACCGTCGATTGACAGCCATGTTGCAGCGGGCCCGGAACTCTCGGCAAGCGGGTCAGCCCAACCCTTGCGACCCAGCCTGTATGTACGGCCTGCAATCTTTCCCTCGATACCGTCACCTGGCATCTCTCGGACGTCCTCGACGACGAGCGAAGGCGTGGGCGCAAGCGCGGCTATCGCCCTCGAGACCGGATGCCGCGACATGCGCGCCAATTCTACGGCCGCCTCGATCTCGCCTTCCGGCACGGTGGAGGATGTCACGCGGGTCATACCGGCGGTCAGAGTGCCCGTCTTGTCGAGGGCGACGTGGTCGATTTCGGCCAGTCTTTCGAGCGCGACCCCGTCCTTGAGCGTCACACCCACGGAAAACAGCCGCCTGGCTGCGACTGCCTGCACCATGGGGACGGCGAGACCCAGCGCGCAGGGGCACGTAATAATCAGGACGGCGATCGCCACCGTCACGGCCCTGTGCAAGTCTGCCGTCGCCCACAGCCAAGCGACAAGCGTAACTAACGCGACGACATGGACAACTGGAGAATACAGCGCAGCGGCCCGGTCGGCGATACGGCGGTAGCGGGCCCGCCCGTCTTCGGCCGCCTCCATGAGCCGCATCATGTCGGCCAGGAACGAATTCTTCTGCGCACGGTCAACGCGCACCGTCAGCGGTCCGTCGAGATTGAGGGACCCCGACAGCACCGGCAACCCCGGTCCAACAAGTTCTGACGCGGACTCACCAGTCACGACCGATAAGTCAAGCGAAGCGGCGCCCGCCACCACCGTCCCATCGACAGGCACCCGTTCTCCAGCAAGTACGATAACGGTTTCCCCGACTTCGATCGCCGAAGTCTCGCGATACTCGCGACCACCATCCGGCGCGACAACCGTCGCGCCGCGCGGCATTATCTGGGCAAGCGATCGGACTGCGTCGCGGGCGCGTCCGCGCATCGCCTGGTCGGCGGTGCGCCCGGCAAGCAGGAAGAATAGAAGTGAGGTGACCGCGTCGAAATAGGCATGCGGTCCGCCTGTTAGGGTTTCGTAAAGGCTCAAGCAGAAGGCGAGCAGCACGCCGACGCTGATCGGCACGTCCATATTGGTGCGACCGACGCGCAACGCACTCCATGCCGACGCAAAGAAGATGTGGCCGGAATATGCGAGCGCAGGCAGCGCCAGCGCGGCAGAGATGCTGTGGAACGCCTGCCGTGTCTCGTCCCCCGCTCCCGACCAGACCGAGACGGATAGCAGCATGATGTTCATTGCCGCGAATCCCGCCACCGCCGTCGCGCGAAGGAGCCGCGTCATTTCCGGATCGCCCGATCCTTCGAGGGGTTCGGCGAGGCTCGCTTCGTAGCCCGCGTTGCGGAGCGTCTCGACAAGTGGAGGAACTCCGCCCTCCTGCCGCCACCATATAGCGACCCGTTTTGTCGTCAGGTTGACGCGAGCGGACGCAACACCATCCAGCCTTGCAAGCGTTCCCTCGATCGTCCGGATGCATCCCGCGCAGTGGGCTGCCGGCACCGAGAGATCGGTTTGCATCATGCCGTCGCCGAGATCTCGGCTGGCAAGCACCATCTCGCGAGAATCGACCGTGCGCTCCGGCCCGATCTCAAGGGCGGCCTCTGTTCCCGGCGCGCAGCAACTCAACGGTTATTCCTCCGGGCGCGCCATCGCCTTGTAGGCGTGCCAGGTGGCGTGGCCCAGCAGTGGGAATATGACGATCATGCCGATCAATCCGGTGGCCACGCACGCTCCGAAAAGGACGAGCACCATGGCTCCCCAAGCGATCATGGAGGGCAAGTTGTTCCAGACTAGCTTCATGCTCGTCCCCATGGCTGTTAGCGCGTCGACGCGGCGGTCCAGCAGCATGGGCACCGCAAAGACGCTGATCGAGAATGCGAATGCGGCGAACAGCCCGCCGATAGCCGTTCCGATCACGAGCATCGACCAGCCATATGGTGTGCCGAGCAGGATACCCACAACGTGCTCAAGGCCGGGAAAGGCGGTCACGCCAAAGAACAGTGACCACAATAGCACGGCGGCGCGCGTCCAGAGCAGCATCAGCAGACTGAGTAGGAGGCCGGTGAAGAACACCTGTGCCCCGGCCCTCGGCCTGACGCGTAGTATCTGTCCCAGCGTCGCGGTTCTGCCTTCGCCGATCGCCCGGCTCTTCTCGTACAGGCCGATGGCAAGGAATGGCGCGACGATTAAGAATCCCGCCAACGCCGGGAAGAGGATGTAGTCGCGTCCAAAGCCGACCAGGGTCCAGACGAACAGGACGGACAGCACGAAGACGCCGACTCCGTAGGCAAGGCTGGACCCGGGGTGTGTCCAGAAATCGCGCCAGCCGGCACCAAGCCAGCGCAGACCCTCCAAAACCGGAAGGTGGCGCTGCATCTGTGAATCGCGGGTCTCGCCGATGCCGGAGGTTTCGCTCAGCAGCCAGTAGCCCTTATCGGCCTCGCCCATCGTCCTCTCCTCTCAGCAAGCCGACTTTGCGGCGCGATAGCCGCCTTCATCCCCGATGTCCTTCACATGCGCCACGCAGTCAGGCTGCGACCGGAACGCAACGTAGACGAGATGCGCGTTAGCGCCGACGAACAGCAAGAGGCCCGCCGGCACGAGCAGCCAGGCAAGCCAACGAGCCCCCACGCGGGTCCTTGCGGGGGCGGTCATCGCTGCTGCGTCCCCAGATCGTGCACGTAGACGGCGAGCGTGCGGATTTCCGCCTTCGTCAGCCGTTCCTCCCAGGTCGGCATGTGGCCGCGCCGCCCGCCATGGACTGATGCGATGATCGTGTCCATGCTGCCGCCGTAGATCCAGCGGGCATCGGTGAGGTTGGGCGCTCCGACCTCGGGATTGCCCTCAGCGCTTTCGCTGTGGCAGGCAGCGCATGTTGTCACAAAGACCTCGCGCCCCGCACTAATGCGGTCGACGTTCTCCGGCGTCGAGTAGCTTGGATTGGTCAGAGAAAACACATAGGCCGCGACGTCGCGGACCTGCTGCCGATCGAGCAATTCGTCTTGGCCAAAAGCCGGCATCTGCCCGATCCTCGAATCGGGATGGGCCGTGTTGATGCCGACCCGCAGCGTCTGCTCGATCAGCTCCGGGTGGCCGCCCCAAAGCCAGTCGTCGTCGGTCAGGTCGGGATAGTTGGCGGCGCCGCGCGCGTTTCGACCATGGCAAGCGGCACAGTTGTCACCGAAGAGCTGCCGCCCGGTTTCGCGCACGGTTTTCATGAGAGCCTCGTCGGCGTGGATTACGTCGTATGGCTCGGTCTCCAGCCGGGACGTCCAGGAGGACCGCTGCTGCTGGCCTTCGACGACACGGGCTTCAACGGTCGTGTGCTGGTTTATTCCGAGGAGGCCTTTGGTGTAGGTCACGCCAAGTGGCCAGGCTGGCACCATAAACCACCAGACGATCGCCCAGACGTGGGTGACGATCAGAAACATCAGTACGCCGCGCGGAACCGGTGTATCCAGCTCCTTGATGCCGTTCCACTCGTGTCCCGTCGTCTCGCGGCCGGTGACGGGATCGCGCTCTACTTCTGCCATGGCGTGTCGTCCCGTTCGAGGATGCTGTGCTTGGCGCGGTCGAAGCGTTTCCGGTTTCTGGGCCAGAAGGCGTAGACGCAGACGCAGAGGAAGAAGCCCATCATGTAGAAGAGGCCCCAGCTCTTGGAGAAGGCGACGAGCGTTTCGTAGCTGAAGTCCACCACTTCCCTCCTCAGTTTTCCGGGTCCGGCGGCTGCTCGGTCGCGGCCGTGTCGCGGTAGGCAGCATCCGTCAGCCGTCCCAATATCTGAAGGTAGGCCACCAGCGCGTCCATCTCGGTGACCTGCGTCGTCACGCCGTCGAAAGCGCTTACTTGGGTAGCTTCGCCGTAGCGCTCGGTAACACCGGAGGCGAAGTCGGTGTCGGGGGTGGCCTGGCCGTAGGCGTCTCGCGCCGCGTTCTCGATCATCTCGTCCGTGTAGGGCACGCCCAGCGCCTTCTGCGCCGCAAGATGCCGCGGCAGGTCGTCAGTCCTGAGCGCATTGCGAGCAAGCCAGCGATAGGCAGGCATGTTGGATTCCGGCACCACGTCGCGCGGGTTGGTCAGATGCGCCACGTGCCAGAAGTCGGAATACTTGCCGCCGACGCGAGCAAGGTCAGGCCCAGTGCGCTTCGAACCCCAAAGCATGGGGCGGTCATACTGGGACTCGACCGCGAGTGAATACGGTCCGTAGCGTTCGACCTCGTCGCGCAGTGTCCTGATCATCTGGCTGTGGCAGGCGTAGCAGCCCTCGCGGATGTAGATGTTGCGTCCGGCCAGCTCGAGCGGCGTGTAGAAGCGCATGTCGGGCGCTTCCTCGACAGTCTCGTCGATCGTGAATAGCGGGGCTATCTCAACGATGCCGCCGACGCTCGCCGCCGCGATGATCGCGATCACGAAACCGATGGCCGAGCGTTCGAGCTTGCGGTGAAAGAGTTCAGGCATCGGTTACTCTCCCGGCACGGCCGCTGGAAGGACAGGCGCGTCCGCGGCTCGGGTTGCGGCGAGCGGAGCAGCCCTGACCGTCATCCACATGTTGTAGCAGCCGATCACCGCGCCGATCAGGAACAGCAGGCCGCCGAAGGCGCGGGCGATATAGTAGGGGTACATCGCGACGAGCGAGTCCAGGAACGAATAGGCAAGGCTTCCTTCCTCCGTGTAGGTTCGCCACATCAGCCCTTGGATGATGCCGGAGTTCCACATGGCGAAGACGTAGATCAGCGTTCCGGCAATCGCGAGCCAGAAGTGCCATTCCACCAGTGCCGCGGAGTACATGCGCTCGCGCTTCCACAGGCTCGGCACCAGCGTATAGAGCGAGCCGAAGGTTATCAGCGCCACCCAGCCGAGAGCCCCAGCATGGACGTGGCCGACCGTCCAATCCGTGTAGTGGCTGAGCGAGTTGACAGGACGGATCGCCATGAACGACCCTTCGAACGTCGAGAGGCCGTAGAACACGGCAGCTGCCATCATGAAGCGGAGCGTCGCATCGTCGCGCACCCGATGCCAGGCACCGTTAAGAGTCAGCAAGGCATTGCCTGCCGATGCCCATGAAGGCACCAGCAGCATCACCGAGAACGTCATGCCCAGTGTCTGCACCCAATGGGGCAAAGCCGTGTAGTGGAGGTGGTGCGAACCCGCCCACATGTAGAAAAAGGTGATGCCCCAGAAGCTCAGGATCGACAGACGGTAGGAGAAGATGGGGCGCTGCGCGCGCACAGGAAGGTAGTAGTACAGCATACCGAGGAAGCCCGCCGTCAGGAAGAAGGCGACGGCGTTGTGGCCGTACCACCACTGCACCATCGCGTCCTGCACGCCGGGCCAGATCGTGTAACTCTTCGCGCTGCCCCACGACACAGGGATTGCGAGGTTGTTGACGATATGCAGGATCGCCACGACCAGGATGAAGGCCATGAAGTACCAATTGGCGACGTAGATGTGCGGCTCCTTCCGCCGCGCGATCGTTGATATGTAGAGGATGAAGTATGTCACCCAGACGACCACCAGCCAGAGGTCGGCATACCATTCGGCCTCGGCGTATTCCTTTGACTGGGTCACGCCGAGCAAATAGCCCGAGACCGCGAGCACGCAGAAGAGGTTGAAACCCAACAAAACGAACCAGGGACTGACCTGTCCCGCAAGACGGGCGCGCGAGGTGCGCTGGACCACGTGGAAGGAGGTGGCGATCAACGCGTTGCCGCCGAAGCCGAAGATCACCCCACTGGTGTGAGTCGGACGGAGTCGTCCGAAGGAGGACCATGCCGCGTCAAAGGTGAGGTCGGGCCACGCGAGCTGGGCGGCCACCCACACGCCCATGAACATGCCGAATACGGCCCATGCCATAGCGAGCGCGACGCCCACCTTGATCGGATCGTCGTAGTAGGAGGCGGCCCGGTCATTGGTGGGCTCGGGGCCGTAGAAGGAGGCCATTACCATCCAGGCAACTACGCCGCCGAAAAGCATGACGATCACGCCGTGCACACCGAGCACGTCGGAACGTCCTATAATGGCCATACCGGCGCCAGCCAAGGTGACGACTCCAGCCAGTATCAAGGCGTTCTGCCGTTCCGACGAGGTGAGGTTGGCCAGCATTCATTCCCCTCCTGGAGCGCGTTTCGGGGACGCAGATTTCCCCTGCCTCCTGTTCAGTTCAAGTAACTGGATCAGTTCTTTGCGATTTCCAGCAATATCGGCCAGTTTTACCGAATCAAGAACGGAGAGGAATGCGGCGAGCGCCCGGCCGACGACTCCCTTGAGCCTGCAGGAGGGCGTGAGCGCGCAGCCGCCACCGCGACGCAAGCACTCCGTAAGGTCGAATCCGTCTTCCATCTGCCGCACGACATCACCCAAAACGATGTCCTCCGGCGGCCGCGCCAGCGCAATGCCACCAGTGCGACCGCGGGCGGTCGCCAGATAGCCGAGCCGCCCCAGTTTGAGCGCGACCTTCAGAAGATGATTGCGCGAAATGCCGAACTCCTGCGCGACGTCGGTGACACGGCACGGCCGGCCGCGATGAATTGCCAGATACATCAGCATCCTGAGCGCGTAGTCTGTCTGAAGTGTCAGGCGCATGCAGGGGAATCCCGGTTGCGTGGGCAGCGGGAAATGATCCTAGCCTAGATTGGGTAGATGACGCGACCGTGCGGGATCGCAGGATACGGTTATCTTGGGTGAAGGACGGTCTGCTGGGCTCTTGGGAAAGATGTTTGCTCGATCCCGTCATCCAGCCGCTCCGGTTTCCGACCGCTCCAGCCGGAAGAACATCGCCAGCTTAAGGCTCCGCGCGATCCTCTCGGCTCGGTCGACGAACACGTCGGCGACATCAGGCGGGCAGCGTTCAGCGGCTGTCCGTCGAAAGTGACCGAGCCAGATGTCGAAATCCTCCTCGCGCACCAGCTTCAGCTTCAGATGAGCAGGGACGGGACGGCCGCTATAGGCGCCGTCCTTGAGAATCACCGAGCACCAGAAGTCGGTCATCTTCTCCAGATGCGGCTCCCAGTCTCCCCTGATCTCCGACACGAAGATCGGTCCCAGCCGGTTGTCGGCCCGCACCCTCGAATAGAAATCACGGACGAGCGCGCCGATGAATGCGCGGTCGACCGAAGGATGGCTGAGAGCCGTTTCGGGTTGCGGACGGGCTGCGTCTCGGACAGCCGGAATCATACGGTCGCTCAAAGTGGCATTTCCATAGCCACTTTTTACGAACCAGGTGCCCGGCTCGCAAGTGCGGTGGTGTCGCGGTCTTTTGATCCCGGAACATCAGGAAGTTCTTTGCGCCCGCGCAAAGTTTGGAAATCTGAGAGGTGGTCTGCTCAGGTTCTTTGGAGATGCAGGAAGTGAAATCACCACAGAAGATCGACCCCGACATCACGGTCGACGAGATCATGAGGCGATGGCCTGCCACGATCCGCGTGTTCATCCGGAACAGTATGCTGTGCATAGGCTGCCCGATCGGCGTTTTCCATACCGTGAAGGACGCATGCAACGCACACGACCTCGCCGAGGAAAGCTTCTTGCGGGAGCTTCTGGTGGCAATGACGAACGACGACCTAGTGAGCGGACCGTCAGTGTTCGAGACGGCTGTCGCGAGGGACAGCGAAGGAGGTCGCGAGCGCGGAAGTGTAACAGCCGCCGTCACCTGAAGAAGACGGTCAAAGGGCTTTGCACAGGATCGCTTTTCTAATTGCAATCGCCGCCTGGGATCAGCGATGCGGAGGGTTAGCAAGCGTCGTGCTGAATAGAGTGGCGAACTCTGTCCATCGCCCGGTCGATCCCTTCCGCCGTTTCGCCTAGTGAGCTCAAGAGTGACTTCCCAAGCAGAAGGCTCGACTCCGTGGTTTCGGGGAGGACGACCGTTGCACCTTCCTGGGCCAGAGTTGCCACGTGCCCCTGCTCGCGTGCGCGCACGATGATCGGAGTGTCGGGAAGCTGGGTACGCAACGCGCGCAACACTGCCCGCGCCGCTGGCGGGTCGTCCAGGGTGATGACCACGGCCCGGGCATGACGCACGTTCGCAGCTGCCGTTATTTCATCACGCGCGGCGTCGCCGAAGAACACTGGCTTCCCGATTGCACGCGAGCCCTCGACCCGGGCAATATCGAGGTCGACGGCGACCCATCTGTGGCCCAGTTCATCAAGCAGGCTCGCGACCGTCTGACCCACTCGGCCATACCCCGCTATGACCACGTGACCGGAGTAGGAGCGCGCCTCCTCTGAGAGCGCCGCGCGGCCGCGTTGCCCGCGAAGCTCCAATGTTCGCTGAATCCTGCGTCCCGCCCACGCCAGAAAGGGTGTGCAGGCCATGCTGACCGCGACCATTGCGAGGAGGAACTGACTGGACTCCGCGGGGAGAACGGCCGTTCCCATCGCGAGAGAAAAAAGGACAAAGGCGAACTCCCCGCCTTGGGCTAGGTGGAGGGCGGCGTTGGCAGCGAGGGGAAGCGATAGTCCGAACAGCCGTCCAAGCGCGAACATGACGAGCGCCTTGGTCGATATTAGAGCCGCAGCACCTGCAAGGACGAGGTGGATCTGTGGAATGATAGCGGAGAGATCGACCAGCATTCCGACCGATACGAAGAACAAGCCCAGCAGGATGCCGCGGAACGGACGGATATCGGCTTCGATCTGATGTCGGTACTCGGTTCCTGCAAGAAGCAGGCCCGCGAGAAACGCACCTAGCGCCATGGAAAGTCCCGCAGCGGCTGTGCCCCAAGCCGTCGCCAGGACCACGAGCAAGGTCGCTGCGACAAACAGCTCCGGGCTGCGGAGCGTGGCGATAGTGCGATAAAGGGGCCTCAGGACCAAGCGGCCGGCGGCCAGAAGCAGAGCCAGCGCAGCAGCGGCTTTGGCCCCAGCGAGCATCAGCGCTTCCGTGAGACCCTCCGGTTCGTCGCCGAGCGCGGCGACGACCGCCAAACCGGGGACGACGGCAAGATCCTGGAGCAGGAGCACCGCCAGCACTACGCGTCCTAGCTGCGTCGAAAGTTCGCGGCGCTCGGACAACATCTGCAGCACGAAAGCCGTCGAGGACAGAGCCAACGCGCCGCCGATGACCGCGGCTTGCCCCCATCCCGCTCCAAGCAGGACTGCGCCTCCCGCGACGGCAATGCCGGTCGCGGCCATCTGCGCCGCCCCGAGACCAAAAATGTATCGCGCCATCACGTTCAGGCGGTCGAACGACAGTTCGAGCCCGATCGCGAAGAGCATGAACACGATCCCGAGTTCCGCCAGCCTATGCGTGCCTTCTACCTCGCCGATCATCGCAAGGCCATGCGGACCTATGACCATGCCCGCGATCAGGTAGCCGATGACCGCGTTCACCCCCGCCTTCCGCATGAGAGGCACGATGATGACGGTCGCGAGCAGGAAGACGATCGCGTCGCGGAGAATGGAAGGATCGTGGGAGCCTATGTCGGTCATAGGGCCAGAGCGTTACTTCCGCCTGCGGTTCTCGGCCACCAGCATGAGGCCATGCGGGTCCGTCACGACGACTTTCTGGCGTCTGCCCTTCACGAGGCCTTCTTCTTCCCAGGCGCTCAGTAGGCGGCTCACCGTGTGCAGGGTCGTGCCCGTCATCTCGGCTATGTCCTGGCGCGTTATCGGAAAGTCGATCTCGATGCCTTCAGCTGTTTTCCGCCCGGATTGGCTGACGATCCGCAGGATGGCATGCGCGATGCGCTGTTCCACCTGCTGGGTCGACATCTCCATCACCTGAGCCTGGGTTTCCTGAAGGCGGCTCCCGATCGTCTGGTAGACGCCGGCGCCGAATGCGGGCGCGCGCGACTGGATGTCGGGCCATGCGGCGTTCGGCCAGGCGAGCACGACGCAATCCACCGCCGCCACGGCGGACGCCGGATAGGTTGACCTCCCCATGGCGACCGCGATCCCGAAGAGCTCGCCTTCGTTGATGTAGCGCGCGATCACCTGATGACCTTCGGGCGATGTGCGGACAACCCGGATATGTCCACTAAGCAGGAGGAAGAAGGAGTCCGCCTGCGCGCCCTGCGAGAATACTTCCGAATCCTTCGCAAAGCGTGACGACCGTGCCCGCGCGGGAATTGCGTCGACGTCACGCCTGTCCAGAGCCGCGAATGCGGGCAGTCCTGCGACCAGGCTGCTGTCCAACGTCATTCCTGTTCCTCGCCGTTTCCAAACTGGCCGCCTTCTCCGTTCTTAGCGTCAGTTTGAGCTGGCGCAAACAGCAGGCGGCCATCGCAGGCTATCAGGCATCCAACGGCGGACGCCGCCGCGTATGGAGAAAGGACAAGAAAATGAACCGGATCATCGCAGCTCTGACCTTGGCCGCTGCGGCGCTCGCCGCGAGCGCGGCGAATGCTGCCGAATTCGAGGTCATGATGCTGAACAAGGGTGACAAGGGCGCGATGGTGTTCCAGCCCGATTTCATCAAGGCGGCTCCCGGCGACACGATACGCTTCGTGCCGACCGACAAGGGACACAATGTCGAGACGATCAAGGGCATGATCCCCGAAGGCGCGGAAGCCTTCAAAAGCAAGTTCAACGAGGAATACACGGTGACGCTGACGACCGAAGGCGTCTACGGCGTGAAGTGCGCGCCCCACTACGCCATGGGCATGGTCGCGTTGATCGAGGTCGGCCAGCCCGTGAATGTGGAGGAGGCCAAGGCGGTCAAGCAGACCGGCAAGGCGAAAGCAGTCTTCGCGGAACTGTTGGGCCAGGTGGTCGCCCAGAATTGACTGCATTGGCCTCCCACCGGTTCGCCAGGCGTGGAAAGACGTCTTCCGAGACATTCGCTCGGGCTGTCGAACCGCAGAGGCCGGTGCCTCGCGGTCAAGGAGGAGACCGCGAGGCACGTTCCTGGTCTCCCGGTCGTCTCCTATGGACGACCGCGGGTTTGGTCAGCATGGCGCTTGGTCTCGCCGGCGTCGTGCTGCCTCTGCTCCCGACGACCCCGTTCATGATCCTCGCCGCGCTCTGCTTCGCCAAGGGCTCAGACAGGCTTCACCGCTGGCTCATGAACCATTCCAGCTTCGGGCCGGCAATCCGCGACTGGAACCGGCACGGCGCGATCACGTCACGGGCAAAGATGCTGGCTGTGATTGCGATGGGTTTCACGCTGCTGGTTTCCGTATCGATCGGGATGGCCTGGCCCATCGTCGCGGCACAGGCCGCGGTTATGGCCGTCGCGGCCGCCTTCGTGCTGATGAGATGGTCGCCGCCCTCATAGAGGGGCGCGCCGTGAGGTCGCTACTCTGGCATGGCCGCGAGGTCGTCCGCGGTCCACATGGTCCGATGCGGCGACCGGGCAATTAGCTCGAGGCGGTCGAAGACCGACGTCTCAGGCAAAGCCTGCCCGTGCATCTCAGGCGGCACTTTCCAGCCGGGATCGACGCCTTCCATGTTCGGAAGTTCGTGCGCGATGCCCTTATGGCAATCGATGCACGTCGCCTGGCCGGATAGCAGGAAGCGCGTGTGGATATCGGCAGCGCGCGGCGCCTGGCGCGAAAGATCCATCGCGACCGACGAATGGCAGTTGCGGCATTCGAGACTGTCGTTCGCCTTGAGCCGCGCCCACTCGTGCTGCGCGAGTTCCAGCCGTTTCTCCAGGAATTTCTGCCGCGTGTTGATGGTCCCGAAGATCTTGCCCCAGACCTCCTTCGAGGCCTGCATCTTGCGCGCGATCTTGTCGGTCCATTCGTGCGGGACGTGGCAGTCGGGGCAGGATGCCCGGACGCCGGACCGGTTCGAGAAGTGCACGGTTCGCGTCAGCTCTTCGTAGACGTTGCTTTCCATCTCGTGACACGAGATGCAAAAGGCTTCGGTGTTGGTCAATTCGAGCGCGGTGTTGAACGCGCCCCAGAAGATCACGCCGCCGAGGAAGCCACCCAGGGTCAGGAAACCCAGGCTGAGCGTCGCGGCCGGTGTCGCGAGGATTCGCCAGCACCAGAGCGCGAGGGCCTTGATCCGCGACCACATCCTACTGGTCTCCGGCGTGGCCGACGCCGAGCTCGCTCATGTCCACGAACAGATTCTCGACCAGAACCGGCGCGTCCGCCTGCGGGACGTGGCAGGCGGTGCAGAAATACCGGCGCGGCGATACGTCGGCCAGCATCTGGGCCTCGCGCGTCATGTAGTGGGTGACGCTGATCATCGGCGCGCCCGAACCTTCGGTGAACTCGCGCTTGTGGCACGACATGCACCGGTTGGCGTTCACCGACAGCTGGTAGCCGTCAATAGAATGGGGGATGACGGGCGGCTGCTCGGGATAGTCGCGCATGCGACGCACGTCGTCCACGATCCACTTGGGAAGCGGCTCCGCTGGGATGACGGCCATCGCCTCTTCGGGACCGGTGAGCTGCGGCACGATACGGATCGCGAATTGCGCGACGGCCACGGTCGCCCCGACGACGACAGCCAACGAGGTCAGAGCGGCGATTGGGGCCAACCGCCGTCTCATAGCCGAACCACCTTGACCGCGCATTTCTTGAAATCGGTCTGCTTCGAGATCGGATCCGTAGCGTCGAGCGTGACCTTGTTGATGAGCTGGCTGGCGTCGAACCACGGGACGAATATCACCCCGCGCGGCATGCGGTTGCGACCGCGCACGTCGATGCGGGTACGGATTTCCCCGCGCCGGGAAACGACGCGCACCTCGGCTCCCTGGTTGATGCCCATGCGCCGTGCGTCATCGGCATTCATGAAGCACCGGGCGCCCGGAAACGCCTTGTAGAGCTCCGGCACGCGCATGGTCATCGAACCCGAATGCCAGTGTTCGAGCACGCGCCCGGTGACGAGCCACAGATTGAACTCTTCGTCCGGCGACTCCGCCGGAGGTTCGTAAGGCACCGCGAGCACGACCGCCCGGCCGTCAGGCCTGCCGTAAAACCGCACGCCCTCCCCCGGTTTCACATAGGGGTCGAGTCCCTCGCGATAGCGCCATTTCGTCTCCTGCCCGTCGACGACCGGCCAGCGCAGCCCGCGTACCTCATGGTAGGTGTCGTAAGGCGCGAGATCATGACCATGTCCGCGCCCGAATTCGGCATACTCCTCGAACATGCCCTTCTGGAGATAAAACCCGAACGCCTTCGCTTCGCGGTTCTCATAGTCGGCCGCGATCTCGGAGAGCGGAAAGCGGTCGACCTTGCCGTTCTTGAAGAGAACGTCGAAGAGGCTCTTGCCGCGATAGTCCGGGTTGGCATCGAGCAGGGCAGCCGGCCACACCTCATCGGTCGTGAAGCGCTTCGAGAATTCGACCAACTGCCAGAGATCCGAACGCGCATCGCCCGGCGCGTCCACGAGTTGGTGCCAGACATGCGTACGCCTTTCGGCATTGCCGTAGGCGCCCTCCTTCTCGACCCACATCGCGGCGGGAAGAATGACGTCGGCTGAAAGAGCCGTCACCGTCGGATAGGCGTCGGACACCACGACGAAGTTCGCCGGATTGCGGTAACCTGGATAGGTCTCGTTGCTGCTGTTCGGCGCTGCCTGGACGTTGTTGTTCACCTGCACCCAGTAAAAGTTCAGCTTGCCGTCATGCAGCATCCTGTCCTGCTGGACCGCATGGAACCCGGGTTTCTCCGGCAGCAGCCCATGGGGAAGGCGCCATATCTCCTCGGCATGGCGCCGGTGCTCAGGGTTGGTCACCACCATGTCCGCCGGCAGTCGGTGCGCGAACGTCCCGACCTCGCGCGCGGTGCCGCAGGCGGACGGTTGCCCCGTCAGGGAGAACGGGCTGTTGCCGGGCTCAGAGATTTTTCCGGTGAGCAGATGGATGTTATAGACCATCTGATTGGCCCACACACCGCGGACGTGCTGGTTGAAACCCATCGTCCAGAGCGACATGACCTTGACATTGGGCCGCGCGTAGAGCTCGGCGAGCTCCTCGAGGAAGCCGGGCTCGACACCAGACAGTTCGGAAACCCTATCCAGCGTGTAGTCCGCGACAAAGGCCTTGAACGCTTCGAAGTCGATCGGCTCCATCTTGCCGGGGTCCTTCGCGCCCGTCGCCGCGGCCTCGGTGGGATTGTCCGGCCGCAGCCCGTAGCCGATGTCGGTCTGACCGCGCATGAACACCGCATGGTCACGGACGAAAGCCTCGTCGACCCGCCCGGTCGCGATGATGTGGTTCGCGATGTAATTCAGGATCGCCAGATCGGTGCCAGGCTTGAAGACGATCGGGATGTCGGCCAGGTCCATGGACCGGTGGGTGAACGTAGACAGCACCGCGCATCGGACGTGCGGATGACCCAGCCTGCGATCCGCGACCCGCGTCCACAGGATCGGGTGCATCTCCGCCATGTTGGAGCCCCAGAGCACGAACGCGTCGGCGTGCTCGAAGTCATCGTAGCAGCCCATCGGCTCGTCCATGCCGAACGTGCGCATGAAGGCGACGGCGGCCGACGCCATGCAATGGCGGGCGTTCGGGTCGAGGTTATTGGAGCGGAAGCCGGCGCGCATGAGCTTCGTCGCCGCGTAGCCCTCGAAGATGGTCCACTGGCCGGACCCGAACATGCCGACCGCTTCGGGGCCTTTTTCGCGCAACACCCGCTTGCACTGCTCGGCCATCACGTCGAAGGCCTCGTCCCAGGAGACCGGCTCGAACTCTCCATCCTTGTGATACGCGCCGTCCCGCTTGCGCATCAGCGGCGTCGTCAAGCGGTCCTCGCCGTACATGATCTTGGAGAGGAAATAGCCCTTCACGCAGTTCAGGCCTCGATTAACCTCGGCCTGCATGTCGCCGTGGGTTGCGACCACGTGGCCGTCCTTGACCCCGACCATGACGCCGCAGCCCGTTCCGCAGAAACGGCATGGAGCCTTGGACCACTTGATCTGAAGCGCTTCGACGCCGCCCGTGACCGGCTGGGCGGCTGCGGGCAAGGCGATTCCGGCCGATGCGGCAGCCAGCGCCGCGGCCTGCGACTTCAGTACGTCGCGGCGGGTGAGGGTGCCGGTCATGTGGCTTTGACCTCCGGAACGAGTGCCTGCTCGAAAACCATGTTGGCGGAGATGACGCCCTCCATCAGCGATATCGATATCAGGGCCTCGCCCAGGAACCCGCTTGTCGGCCCTTCGATCGTCACCACAATGCGGCTGCCTTCCGTGGCATGCACCTCGACGCCCGGCATGACGGCAAGGGACTGCACCACAGCATCGCGGCGAGCGGGCAGCGCAATAACGACCGCGCTGGATATGTGATGAAATTGAGCGGGCGCCCCGGACAGGAAGGCGCGACGGGTTCGAACGGGCATCGCTCAGCCTCCGGGAGGCCCGGGCGGGCCGAAAACGATCTGATACATCCAGACCAGAAAACCATATCCGCCGACGACGCCGACAGCGACGATCGGCCAGATGCCGAAGGCAAGCGCGGTGAATGCGAGCAGTTCCCTGCGCCGGCTGTGCGCAGGGGGCGGGCAATCCTCTCCCGCTGCCGGGTGAGCCTTGTCCTGGGTCATGACCTCCTCATTGGCCTTGGACAGGTCGAATGTCCCGCAGTCACCGCGGGAAGAATTCAAAAGCTAGCGGAAAAAGTGGCGTGAGCAATACCTTTTTTGTGGGTTTTGACAACGATCGTCATGCTGCCGGCTGGCCCGGCTTGCGGCGACCCCACAGGATCGGTGCATAACGCACGACGAAGACGAGGAACGCGGCGCTCCACAGACCTCCTCCCGTTGCGAGCACGGGGGCATACCAATCTCCCACAAACGGCGCCGCGACACGCAGCGCCGCGCCAACGGTGATGGCCACATAGGCCACAACGACGGCGCGGTCGGCGGTGATTTCGCGACCTGTGTGGCCGAGGCTCGCTCGAGTCATCACCGCCAATGTCATCGTGCCGATCGCTCCCGCTGTCAGCGCATGCAGGGCGGCGCTCTGCGGGATGGCATCGATGATGGTTGCGCCGCCCAACAAGGCCAGCGCAACAGCAAGCCAGGCATATCCGAAGTGGAGGATGAGAACGATGGGCTCCCGTGCCGTCCTGCTGCCCCGCCAGCGCGCGAGGCGCGCGCCCAGCAGCAATCCCGCGAGAATCAACAAGAGGCCGGTAGCGCCGGCGTCGGGGGCGACGGTCCAGGCTACACATGCAGCAACCGCGCTCGCCAGTGCTGCCTTGTCCAGGAGACCGAAGCTCGCTGGGAGTTCCTTCACGCCCTGCCTGACGAGCCAATTGCGCGTGAAGCTCGGGACGATGCGCCCCCCGATGAGCGCCATCAGCATCGCGATAACGGCCAGAGCCAGGCGGATGCCGAAGCCATGGGTGACCAGATCGAGATTGGCAGCGTGGTCCAGGACGTTTGCCAGCCCGAAGAGCGTGATCATGACGGCCACTGGCGCGTTCTTCCAGTTCCGGCCGGCAACCACCTCGCGCCAGACCGCAAAGGCCAACATGGCCGGAAACATGGCATCGATGGCCATCGCGACTTCGGGATACGGCGCCGCAGCGCTGGCGACGCGTCCCGCTCCCCACAGGAACGCAAGACCGGCCAGGGGCCGGCCGCTCAGCGGCAGCCGCCCCGTCCAGTTCGGGATCGCCGTCAATACAAAACCGGCGATCACCGCCTGCAGATAGCCGAAGAGCATCTCGTGGGCATGCCAGTGAAGACCGGCGAACGGTCCCGGCAGCGTCAGCCCGGCGAAATACATGGACAGCCATACCGGAATCGCAACGCCGGCGTGCAGCGCCGCGAGGAAGAAAAACGGCCTGAACCCATATGAGAGGATTGGCGGCATGCCTGACACGCGGCCGCGCCCGTCGCGCGACATGTCACCGGACCGGCGCAACAGGCGAAGCACCGAGCGGTCGATCTTCGTGGAAGCGGCGTCGGCGCTCATCTCCGTTCTCCAACGGCACTTCTGGCCGACTGCGCCCCGAATGCTGCAAAGCCGGACACGTCTTCGAACAGGTCAGCCAGTTCGAGGAAGGTCGACATATCGGCTTCCTCCGGCATCAGCTCGTCCAACTCGCCGAGCAGCGCGACTACCAGGACGATCGCGTCCCGCATGCGCCTCGCATCCGCCAATCCTGCAGCACGGCGTACCAGGTCGTTCTCCGACTTGATGCGATCGAGAACACCGTTGGCTGCATCGACGCAGGCGCATTCGAGCTGCGCTTCCAATATGCCGCGCCGAAGCCGCTCCACCAGTGACGTCGCCCCGACCAAAGGCGGGACAATGCCGGGACGCATCCGACGGACGTGACGTGCCATCTTGTTGTCTCCATGAAGACGATTGCAACTTTGCCCTGGGGGCTGCCGGCTCGACTGTTTGGCCGGTTTCAGCCGGATCCCTTCGCTACGTGTCAGCCGGCCGGGATACGTCTGCGCTTCTACTGACGATGCGTATGCCTGCAGTCGCCAGGTCACGGATTTCCTCTAGGACGTCTTCGACATCCCTCAGTTCTGTCTCGTCGGGTCGCTCGGGGAACAGTTCGAGAAGCTCGTCAAGAAGTGCGAGCGCGACGCTGATTGCGGAATGAGCCCTGCGGAGTTCATTCAAGTCCGCGTCCCCCAGGACTTTGACGGCTGGTGGTTCGTTTTCGGGCCGGTGCGAATCCTGCATGTCCGATCCTCTTCTTGAATCCCCTGGAGGCAGGAGACGGGCCGGCGGTCTGCGCCAGCCGCCCTCTCCGGAAAGCGCTCGTCATGAGCCTGTAGGGTTGTTCCAAAGACGCGCTGCGGCGAGTTTGGCGCGAGCGTAAGGCGTCTGCTCCAGCACCAGCCTGAAACCGAGATTCTCCGGTGGCGTGCCGACCGCGCACCCACCGCTCTTCCCGTCGCGGACGAAGTTGGACATGTAGGCCCGGTGACGGCCTTCGAGGACATGAACGCCGCAGTTCTCGGTTGTGGTCTCCGCCGTACCCGGTTCTTCGCCAAGCGCAACGCGCCTGTAGCAGGTCGACGTCCACTCCCAGACATTGCCGCCGAAGTCGTCGATCCCGACCGTGTTGGCGCCGAAGTGACCGCGCGGCCAGGGCTTGGGATCGGCGGGGCGTTTCGCTCCCGCCTCTTCGCGATAGCGTGAGAGCCAGCGTATGGCTGGATTGGCCGGATCGTCGCTTGCGCCTGACCAAGGCTCGCCTGCGAAACGCTCGCCGGCGGCGGTCGCCACCTCGGCAGCGGTCGGTAGGCGCCAGTCCATCCCCGTACGGCGCGAATACCATCGCGCGAATGCCTGGGCATCGAGCCAACTGACGCCGGTGACCGGCACGTCCGTTTCCGTCACGACGGCGTCCGCCGGCTCGCACGCTCCATCCTCGACACAGCGACGGTAGTCTCTGAGACTGACCTGCTGCTTCATGATCCGGAACGTCGCGGTCTGCACCCACTCGACTGGAGCGGCAACCGGCCGGCCGGCCGACAGATATTCGCCCGGCACCGGGAATTCGATTTCCATCGCCGGGACGACGACCGTTTCGGTTGGCAGCAGTTCAGGAGAGCCGCCCGATCCGACCAGGCCCACGGCGGCAAACGGCACGGCCGCCAGCGCAAGCGCCCCGAACCCGGCTTCGAAGAGTCTGTAGGCCATGACATATCCTCGTGTCCGCGACCCCGGGCGAGGCCCGGGGTCGCGATTGCACGGATCAGTTGACCGGGATCGGACCCGGCGCCTCGACCTGCTTCATCAGGTCGTCGCTCCACTCGCCGTCGACAACGAAGTGTGCCGTAGCGCCGAGTTCGATCGCCTCGATCAGGTTGTGGTTCACGTAGGCGTAGACGCCCGGCTGGAGGAAGGTGTAGAGCGCCGCTCCAGCCGACCCGCCCCTGATGAACCAGGTCTCCAGGTCCTTGGCGGGAGGATTGGCGAACTTGCCCTCCTCCCAGACATAGTCGCCATGTCCACCGATCAGGTGGGGCCGCGTATCGCGGTTGGCCTGGGAATGGACGATCAGCACCGTCTCTCCGACCTTTGCCTTCATCGCGTTGTCGCCGGTGAGCGCACCCTTCGCGCCGTTGAAGACGACGTGGGTCGGGATGAGCCCCTTCATGACCGTCAGCGTGTCGGCGTAGCTGTCGCCGTGCGATTCGTAGGTTTTGAAGTTCCCTTCCTCGTCGCGCGGCACATAGAAGTCGTTCTCGCCGACGTAGTAGATGCGGTCGTAGCGGAGCGGCTCGCCCTTCTCGTTCTTCAGGCCCTCGCGGGGCAGGACCATGATCGTCCCGCTCATGCCCGAGACCACATGCCAGGGGATCATCGCTCCCTCGGGAGCGCAGTGGTAGACGAAGGTTCCCGCGCGCGTCGCCTTGAAGCGCAGCTTCACCTGTTCGCCGGGGTTGATGAGCGTCAGCGCGCCGCCGCCCAGCGCGCCGGTTGCGGCATGGAAGTCGATGTTGTGCGGCATGGAGTTTGTGTCGGGATTGACCAGGGTCAGTTCGACATAGTCGCCCTCGTGCACGACCATCATCGGGCCGGGCATAGACCCGTTGAAGGTCATAGCCTGGAACTCGGTTCCTTCATCGTCGATGACGACCTTCTTCTCGACGATCGGCATCATGAACTCGACGACCTTGGGGCCGCCTGTTGCGACCTGTTCGTGCGCGTGCACGAACGGTGGCGCGACCAGCGTCACCTTCTCCCGGGGAAGAGAGGCGATATCGGCTTCCGACTTCGGTGCGGCCTGGGCTGACATCGGTGGCATGTTGGCCAGCACGCCCGCAGCAGCAGCGCCCAGCAATGCCTGACGACGCGTGAACATCACAGTTCTCCTTCTTCAATGCGGAGAACTTAGCGAAAAGTCCGGTCTGCTCTTTGCGCAGGCACAAACAAATACGAGAAACTGAGCGGCTGGCCCTCGGCCTTTGGCTCGATCGCAACCGGCTTTGACGCGGCAACTTCTCTCACGGGTAACTTCCATCTGCGACTGGTGCAAATGGACGCGATGCTTGCACTTCAACTCGCACAAAGCCTCAGCGTGTCGATGCACCTGTGTACGCTCGCGTACCAGGACATCGCAGAGACGGTGAACTGCGGCTGGGGCGGACGCGACAGCCAGTCATTCATAGTACTCCAGCAGGAACGTGCAGGCGTTCCAGAAGTACTTTTGTCCGTTGAGGAGATGTCGGGCATCGAGGCACGAAGCTAAGCCGTCAAGTGGCAGTCCGAGGTAATGGGGCAGTTTCGGCATGAACAGAGTACATCCCAGCTCACATGGCGAAGAACCAAACTCGTTCCCTGCAACGACCGATAATTTCCCTGCAAAGATCGCCAGGGAAATTCATCGCCAAGCCTATGCAAGCAAGGTACTTTTTGTACGCACAAGCCCTGCGGTTTCCCTCATCTTCCGTGAAATTCCCTGCAAATCACGGGTTTGCAGGGAACTTCACGGCGGAGACAGGTTCTCTCGTCACTGGCTCCACAGCCAGCCAACTGAAGTTTTGCCTGCTCCGATAAGTCGCTCCGAATAGCGCCGTGTTTTCCGTGGCTTGGCGCCGGCGTCCGCGACCCTGCGTAACCCAGAGACGCAATTGCTGGCGGATGGGCGCCGAAAGTGCTGCCCGGTCTCCGGAGCCGAGTTTTGGCCATACGCTGGTGATGGTTGGCAGAGGTGTCTGCGGGCGCTCAGCTGAGCGCGGCCCGCTGCTCTGCCCATTCCGGCGAGGCGGTCGCGGCAGCCACGGGTCGTTCGACGGTCCAAGACGACGGCTGGCGACCGGTCGCAACGGCTTCGACGATGTCTGGCGCGAGGAAGGCCAGCGGTAGCTGCTGGCTGACCCAGGCGTGGGTGTGACCATGGGCGGCGGCAAGGTCGGCGATCGAAGCGACTTGCCGCGTGGCGACCTTCTCGAACCACGCTCGCGCAAGAACGATGGCCTTGGCCATAGCTGGGTCTGGTGATGGCGGCTGTGACGATGCGGTTCCGATCACCAGACACTGAGCCTTGCCGCGACGCGCCAACGCGCAAGGTTGTTCGATGACGATGGGGTCTACGACCGCCGCTGCGGATGGTTGTTCGCCGAGCTCTTTGGCTACGGCGCTTCGATCGAGTTCGATGGTCAGCCGATCGGATGCGTAGCTGATGCTCTGCAGCAGTGATCGAAGAGCCGCGTGCGCATCGTCGCTCGATGCGCCGATTTGCGTCGCGAGATGCTGCGCATTTTCGTAGGCCGAGATGGTGATGGTAGGGTCATCGACGAGGCTTGTGATGTTGCCGAAGTCCCGGAGCCAAGACTGGATGGTGGAGACGACGGCTCGTTCCAGATCGCCCGCGGAGACACGAACGGCAGGCCCATCTTTGGCGATCGTCGCGTAGTACCGGTACCGCCTCGCACCCTTGCGCGTGTCGGTAGGTGTCAGGCGAGTCCCATCGGCAGTAAAGAGCTTGCCGACGAGAAGGCTCGGACCGGATGCGATCTTGCCATCGCGCTCGACGGCGTTAGAAGTCAGCTTAGCCTGCACTGCATCCCAGATCTCGACCGGAATGATCGGTTCGTGTCGGCCAGCGTGAATCGCACCCTTATGCCTCGTCATGCCGATGTAAACCGGGTTGCGGAGCAGGTAATAGAGGTGGCCAACGGCGAACGGCTCACCGCCCGTGGCACGACGATGTTCTTCATCGCCGCGGCTGATCAGGCGCCGCTTGGTTCTGAGGCCCAGCCGATCGACTTCATGCTTTACCCGCAGCACCGTCCCGTGCCGCAGATAGAGATCGAAGATCGTGCGGACGGTTGATGCTTCCGCTGCGTTGGTTACGAGTTGGTGATCGACGAGGTCATAGCCGAGCGGCACGTTGCCGCCCATGAACATTCCCTTGCGCTTTGACGCCGCGATCTTGTCGCGGATGCGCTCGCCGGTCACCTCGCGCTCGAACTGTGCGAAGGACAGGAGCACGTTCAACGTCAGTCGACCCATTGAGGTCGTGGTGTTGAACGATTGTGTGACGGACACAAACGATGCCGAGGCGCCGTCGAAGATCTCGACGATCTTGGCGAAGTCGAACAGCGATCGCGTCAGCCGGTCGATCTTGTAGACGACCACCACGTCGGCTTTGCGATCGCGTACATCCTGGAGAAGCCGTTGGAGTGCCGGCCGCTCCATTGAGCCACCCGAGAAGCCTCCATCATCGTAGATGGTCGGAAGCACCGACCAACCTTCATGTATCTGGCTCTTCACATAGGCTTCGCACGCCTCGCGCTGGGCATGAAGCGAGTTGAACGCCTGTTCCAGACCCTCCTCGGAGGACTTGCGTGTGTAGATCGCACAACGGGCAACCTTGCCGCGCTCAGCCATCGCTACCTGCCCTCCGCTGCTGATCATCCTTCAAGCCGAAGAAGCGAGGACCTGACCAGCGTGTGCCGGTGATCGATCGTGCGATCTCCGACAATGATCCATAGGTGTTGCCGCTCCACAGGAAGCCACCATCGACGACGATCACTTCATGCGCCCTGCCCTGCCATTCGCGGACCAGGCGTGTGCCGACCCGCATCGACGAGCTGCCGCCCACGTCGCTCGTACGCTGGCCCGACGCGACCTGCTCCAGCATCCGTAGCACCTTCTTGGTCACGCCACCGCGTGCCCGTTCCTGGAGGCGGTAGGCGATGCCGCGGATCAGCAACTCACGACTAAGCCTGGGCAGAGGCTCGATACCGAACGCCGCGCTCGTTCTCGGCGATCGCGACGTTCGGCGGAGCCTACATGCTTGTCATCATTGTGGAACCGCTTGCCGATCTGGCGGTGCTGGCTGCGGCCAAGACGCTCCACACGCTCAAGGGCAGTCCGCTCGTCGAGCGCCGGCTCTACAACGCGGCCTGAGCCATCGGTCTAAGATGGGATCAACGGTGCAGGAGATTTCTGCACCGTCAGGTCTTGGCGTAGACGAAGCCATCTTGGGCCACTCCTAACGCAATTGCCGATGCTCGCAGGGCACGAATGTAGACAGCGGCCAGAATAAACCCTGATCAAGCATTTCGGCTTCCGCTGCGAAAGTCCGCTTCCTGCCTGATACTACCAAAACCCGACCGTCCGGAGCCGGCCCCAGTCCTGCCGCAAGCTCAATAGAAATCTAGGTCGCCGCTCGCTTGCCTTCGTAAGTAATCAACCTACCCGCTAGGCGGAGCCCACCGACAAGATACACCACGGCTCCGACGGCGAGCATGATCACACCGCCCAGCTGTTGATCCTGCCCCGCATCGAGAACGACGCCGAAACAAGTGACCTCTCCTGTGCCGTAGAGTGGGCGCGGACTGAGGGCGAGAAGGGCGCCGAGGAGGGTCATGTGGATGGAGGTCAGCAGTAGCGCGCCGGCGCCTGTCGCGGCGTGAATCCTTTCGCATCCGGCGAAGCTGGTAGACCAGAGCAGGAGCCCCGCAGCCAGGAAGCTGGCCTGCTCAAGCATGGTGATGGCAAGCGATGTCTCCGCCAGAAGACGCGCCGCAGGGGCGTGCCAGCCCCAGACAACGAGAAGTTCGAACAGTGAAGCCAGCACCGGCAGTGCGGCCGGCATGGCGTGTCCCGGGCGCAGGCGGTCGGGAAGACCGATCGCGATGAGCGGCGCGGCGATCGCGACCACGGACATATGCGCGACCATTCCGGAGGCGAAGGATTCGCGCCACGTCGTGAGCAGCGGGCCGAGCCAGACGGTCGCCAGGACGGCTATTCCCGCAACAAGCGACAGGCGCCTCACCGCAGACATTGGGTCACGAACAGCGTCGGGAGTGCGGTGAAGATCACCGCGACGAAGCTGAGGCCCGACAGCAGGAGCGTCGCATAGCCTTGGAACAGCAGGCGGTCGCGTCGTGTCGGTTCGTCATGCGGCGGGTCGCCGTTGCCGAAACCCCACTGCCGCCAAGCAAGGAGTGCCGACACGACGATGAGGACAAGCGCGAGGATCGTGACCGCGCCGATGGCAATGCGCAAATTGTCGAAGTCTGTGCCCAGGAAGCCGGGCTTTTCGCAGAACACGGCCGCGCCGACATAGCAGACGAGGAAATGCAGCGCCCACACGACTGGGGCCGTGAACAGCGTCCAGAGGGATTCGATCTCCTTCGGCAGGACGCGCCACATCTAAAGCGCCTCCGGAAACAGGCCGACCACCGTGAAGGTGATCATCGCCGTCACCAGCATGAAGTGCCAGTAGAGGGCGACATTGTGCAGTTCCATGTCGTGGCGCGGCGTGAGGCGGCCGGCAAGGCTTCGGGCGAGGCAGTAGAGCTGCATCAAGATGCCGAGTGCGCCGTGGATTGCAGCCCAGATGACGAGGATCCAGACGATCGCGGGATAGACGTGCGCCGTCGGGTCCATGCCGGTCGTCCACGGGCCGGCGAGCGCTGCGACGCAGCCACCCGCTGACAGCAGCGCGCCGCAGGCGAGCAAGAGGCGGGCGACCTGCACACCACCGCGTCGGTTCACTTTGCGTGCGCCTAAGGTTGACGCCCAGGCGAGCCCGAACAGCGCCAGTGCGACCATCGGCCAGACCACTCCCGGTCCTGCGAGGCCGCCGGTGAAATCCTGATGGATCGTCCAGAAGAAGAAGTAGCCGAAGATCAGGCTGGCGAACGCTGTTCCGTCGCCGGTCATGGTGATGAACATCGCCCACCAGCCGGCGGACTTCACGCCGGTCATGTAGAGAGGCAGGCTGATGCCGTGGCCAATATCCTTCTCGTCCTTTTCGGGGATCTCGCCGGTTCCGGTCCAGAGCCAGTAGATCACGGCGGCGATGAAGCTGATGCCGGAGATGAGCGAGACGATCCAGAACTTGAAGGTGAGCGCGATGAAGACGGTGCCCAGCAGGATGGCACTGACGATCGACATGTAGGACGTTCCGCCGACGCGCAGAACCTGCTCGGGTTCCGCGTCGAGCACCGATGTCACCAGCGTCTCGCGCCGACCTTCCTTGGCATCCGGCAGATACCACTCGCCGGCCTTCACCTGACGCGCGAGGTCGGGCTGCTCCCAAAGCGGATAGCGGCTCTCGATGCGGGGAATCGAGCGCACGCCCCAGTTCTCTTCTGGCTCGCTGATCCATTCCAGCGTGCCCGCCTTCCAAGGGTTCACTTCGCCTTTCGGCTGCCGTTTCCGGTGCAGGGTCACGTCGACGACGACGGCGAACATGCCGATGCCGAGCACCACGGCGCCCATGGTCGAGATCAGGTTGAACCAGTCCCAGCCGATGTCGGCCGGATATGTGTAGACGCGCCGCGGCATGCCGCGCAGTCCTGCCAGGTGCATCGGGAGGAAGGTGATGTTGAAGCCGCAGAACATCATCCAGAACGCGAAGCGCCCGACCTTGTCGGACATGTGCTTACCGTCGATCAGCGGGTAATAGTAGTAGAGCCCCGCAAAGACCGGAAACAGCATGCCGCCGATCAGCACGTAGTGCAGGTGCGCGACGATGAAGTAGGTGTCGTGGGCCTGCCAGTCGAAGGGCGCGAGCGCCACCATAACGCCCGTCAGGCCGCCCATCACGAAAATGGCGATGCCCCCCATGGCGAAAAGCATCGGTGTCGAGAAGATCACGCGGCCCGCCATCATCGTGGCAATGAAGACGAAGATCTGAACGGCGGTGGCGATCGCCACCGCTTCCGAAGCCGCCGAGAAGAAGGCCAGCGAGATCTGCGGCAGGCCGGTCGCGAACATGTGGTGGACCCACAGGCCGAAGGACAGGAAGCCGGTGCCGACGGCGGCCAGCACGATCCACGAATAGCCGACGATCGGCCGACCGGAGAACGTCGGGATGATCATCGCCAGAAGCGCGATTGCCGGCAGGAAGATGATGTAGACCTCCGGGTGGCCGAAGATCCAGAACAGGTGCTGCCACAGCAGTGGATCGCCGCCGCGCTCCGGATCGAAGAACGGCCAGTCGAACATGCGCTGCATTTCGAACAGGATGTCGCCCGCGATCAGCGGCGGGAAGGCAAAGATGATCATGCCCGCAACGATCAGCAGATACCATGCGAACAGCGGCATCATATTCACGCGCATGCCCGGCGCGCGGCATTTCATGATGCCGACGATCAGTTCGACCGCAGCGGCGAGCGAGGAGACCTCGATGAAGGACAGGCCGAGCAGCCAAATATCCGCGCCAATGCCAGCCTCTTCCGACATTGCCAGCGGGGGATACATGAACCAGCCGGAATTTGGTGCGGCCCCGAAGAAGATCGACCCGCAGACGAAGACGCCACCGATTAGAAAGCTCCAGAAGCCGAATGCCCCCAGCCGTGGAAACGGCATCTCGCGCGCGCCGAGCATCGGCGGCAGCAGGAAGATCGCCACCGCTTCGAAAATTGGCACGGCGAATAGGAACATCATCACCGTGCCGTGCAGCGTGTAGGCCTGATTGTAGAGTTCGGCCGAGATCAGGTCGTTCTCCGGCACCGCGAGTTGGGCACGAACCAGCAGGGCGAGCAGGCCGGCGAACAGCATGAAGGCGAAGGCGGTCGAGCCGTACCAAAGGCCGATCTGGGTGTTGTTGACCGAGGTCCAGTAGCGCCAGCCGGACGGGTTGACCCACACCTTTCGAAGTTGCTCCTCCTCGGCTTTCTTCTCCGGGCTCAGGGGCGGCGGCTCGCTCATTGCAGCCCCTTCAGCCAGGTCGCGATCTGATTGATTTCATCGACGGATAGGTCTGTCGATGGCGGCATCTTTGCGCCCGGTTTGATCGACGCGGGATGTGCGATGAACCGCGCCAGCGTCTCGACCTCGTTGGGCAGGGATCCTGCCCCGATGGTGAGGCGCGAGCCGATATGAGAGAGATCCGGCCCCTTGCTGGATGCTGCGACACTGGCATCGACGCTATGGCAGTCGCCGCAGCCTGCGGTCTCGAACAGTGTCCGGCCGTCCGCTGCCATCCCTACTGACGCTTGACCGCGCGCGTCGAGCCACGAGTCAAACTCGGCCTGTTCCATCACCACTGCCGGAAATGCCATCCGCGCATGCGATGTGCCGCAGAACTCCGCACACTGGCCGCGATATGTGCCGACCTTGGTCGCGCTGAGCGACAGGCGGTTGGTGCGGCCGGGGATCAGGTCCATCTTGCCGCCGAGCGCCGGGATCCAGAACGAATGGATCATGTCGGCGCTGGTAAGCTCGAACTCGACCCGCTGGCCGACCGGGAGCCGCACCTCGTTGGCCGAGACGACCGCCGTTCCGTCCGGTCGGTGATAGACCACACGCCACCAAAACTGGTGGCCGACGACCTCCATGCGAAGGCTCGCCTGATCGCCGCCGGCAAAGGGGCGCAATGAGGGCATCAGCCATAGGGCATAAGACAGGAGCGCGGTCAGCACCGTGACCGGGAAGACGACGCCGCCCCAGACGATGAACCTGTTCGCGTTCTCCTCCGAAGTCGGGCGCTTTTTCCACTGCGACGCATAGAGCGCGAGGACGACCATCAGGGCCCAGATCAGCAGGCCACCGATCGTCATCACCCAAAACAGGGTCGCGACCTGGTCAGCTTCCTCCCCGGCCGGGTCGAGGGCTGACTGGATGCCGGTGCAGGATGCGAGCGACAGGCAGGCCACCGCCAGACCGACGATCCGAACGATCGATGAACCGGCTTTGGTGGCTACTGGTTGCTGCGTCGCGTCCAGATTGGCTACCCTCTCTGTTCTGGAGAGCGAATGAAACGAGTCCTGGCGCAGCATACAGATCTGGGCGTCCTTAGCATCAAACTTTGATGCCGAGTCATGGCGTCGCCAGGAACGCCGCGCGGGCATTCGCGTTGGCGGGCAACCGGAGAACCATGCCATGCCGAAAGCCGTGACAGGATACTCGTCGCTCCAGATCGGACTTCACTGGGCCGTGGTCGTGCTGGTCGCGTTTCAGTATGTCGCGCACAGCGGCATGGAGGCCGCCTGGAATGCACTGCGACGTGATGAGCTTCCCGCAGCAGAGAAGGTCGTTTTGACCAATCTCCATATCGGTGCGGGCATCCTCGTTCTTTTGCTGGCAGCTGCCCGCATCGGACTTCGGCTGACACGCGGTGCACCGCCACCTCCCGCCGATGAGCCAAGGCTGCTGCAGCTATTGTCGGAAGTCGTGCACGTCGCGATCTACGCACTTTTGATCCTGCTTCCCCTCAGCGGCCTCGTCGCCTGGTTCCTTGCAATCCCGGCGGCTGGCTCCGTCCATGTCCCGCTGAAGAACGCACTGCTTCTGGCGATCGCTCTTCACGTGGCGGGCGCTCTCTTCCAACATTTCATCCGCCGGTCCGACGTCCTGATGCGCATGCTGCACCCCGACGCGGACGATGCGGTCATCGGGTCGCCCGCAACGTCACGGGCCGACCCGTTGTAGCTGCTCTTTCACTCAGACTGGGGTGACGGTGCGCCATCTTCGGGCGACACGGCGGGCGCGATATCGGTCTGCGACGGCGCGGCTCCGCCCGGCTCGGTCGGTGGGGTCGGCTGCGCCGCCTCTCCCGCTCCGGCGGGGGCAACCGTTACTCGATCCGTCGGGATCGGCTCCGGCGTAACGGCCCCATCGGCCGACGAGACACGCCACACGGTGTTGCCCGCATCGTCCGCGATCAACAGGGCGCCGGTGCCGTCGATGGCCAAGCCAACGGGACGACCGCGCGCCTCATCGCCTTCCAGGAATCCCGTCACGACATCCTGCGCCTGACCGGATGGCTTGCCGTCTGTGAACGGCACATAGATGACCTTGTAGCCGTTGAACGCCGTGCGGTTCCAGCTGCCGCGATTGCCGACAAAGGCACCGTTCCGGTACGCCTCCGGCATTGCCGAGTCATTGGTGAAGGCGAGCCCGAGCGCTGCGACGTGGCTCGAGAGGGCATAGTCCGGCGAGATCGCCTTCTCGACCAGATCGGGACGCGGCGGATGGACCCGCTCATCGACATGCTGGCCGTAATAGCTCCAAGGCCAGCCGTAGAAGCCACCGTCACGCACCGAGGTCATGTAGTCTGGGACGAGGTTCGGGCCTAGTTCGTCGCGCTCGTTGACGACGGTCCAGAGCTCTCCTGTCTCGGGATGGATGTTGAGCCCATTGGGGTTGCGCAGGCCCGACGCGAAAACCCTCGACGCACCGGTCTCGATGTCGACCTGCCAGACGGCCGCGCGACCCTTCTCTGCCTCCATGCCGCGCTCGCCGACATTGGAGTTCGACCCGACCGAGGCATAGAGGAAGCGTCCATCGGGGCTCAGCGCCAGATCTTTCGTCCAGTGATGATTGATCGGGCCGCCTGGAAGGGGCGCCAGGGTTCGGGGCTCGGCCGTGATCTCCCTCGCCCCCAGTTGGTAAGGATAGGCGAGGATCGCATCCGCAGCCGCGATGTAGAGCGTGTCCTCGTGCCAGGCGATACCGAATGGCGAGGTGAGGCCCCTCAGCAGGTCGGCGCGCTCATCGACCGTGCCATCACGGTCCGTATCCTGCAGCAGCGTGACGAGATTGGTTTCCTTTCCGCCGCCGCCATCGCCCGCTGCCATCGACATGATGAATCCACGGATGACGTCCTTGGGGCGGTTCAGCGGCTTGTCCGGCGGCGCCTTTGTCTGGACGACGAGGACATCCCCATTGGGCAGCGTGTGAACCGTCCGAGGATTTGCGAGGTCGGTCGCGTAGGAAGTTATCGTTAGCCCATCAGGCACGGTGGGCGTCTGGCCGTCAGCCCAGCCGACGACTTCCGCCACCTTCAGATCAGGGATGAGGCTCGAGGATGGTTCAGGCAGGACCGGCTCGGGACCGATCTGTCGCGACACGTCGAAATCATTCTCCCCGCTGCAGCCCACGGCAAGAGCCGCGACGAGTGCCAGCGCGGAGGCGCGGTAGACAAGCTGCTTAGTCATGACGGTGCCTCCAGCTGCCGAACCAGCCCGCAACAAGCATGGCGATGACGGTGGCGATCGACGTCGCCAGCCCGTAGGGCATCACGGCCGTCCAGCCGTCGGCGGTGTGGATGAAGCTGTTCAATGCCGCCAGGATCAGCGCGACGACGCCGAACAGCGCATGCAGCCGCGACGGTCGGCTGCGCCGCACGAGGCAGATGATGGCGAGATAGATCGCCGCAATGATGCCGACGACCAGGCCGGCGAACAGCAGCCATTCGGAGAAATGCAGCCAGAGGAGATTCGACGTCTGCAGATAGGCGAGGTCTGTGACGACGGTGAGGGTGAACGTGGCAATCGGGAACGCAACGAGGCAGCGGTAGATCGGGCTCAGTGCCCAGAGAGGCGGATATCGAACATCCCGATCGTGCATGAAGTCGCCCCGCTCGCGTGGTGGAATACAATCTCATACGCAGAAACGGCGGATTTGTTCCGGGAAGAGACGACGTCGATGGCCACGTCGGCCAAAAAGGCACACCCTGCCGATCAGATAATCGGCAGGGCGATAAGACCTTCGATCACGCGGCCTTTGCGCGTTGATTGGCCAGTTGCTCGGCAAGTGCAGTCAGGGATTTGTCGGTGGCGGCCTCTTCCGCGAGCGTCTCGCCAAGAAGCTTCGCCGCATCCTTCATGCCAAGCTCCTCCGCCCACCGCTTCAGAGTGCCATAGCGCGCGATCTCGTATTGTTCGACGGCCTGAGCGGCGGAAACGAGTCCTGCGTCAAGGGCGGGCATGCCCTTGAACTCGTCCATGATCTCCTCGCCTTCCTCGATGATGCCCTCGATCGCAGGACACATCTTGCCCTGCGCGCGCTTGCCGACGATCTCGAAGACCTTCTTCAGGCGATCCACCTGACCCTCGGTCTCGTCGTGATGCTTCTCGAAGGCGGCACGCAGTTCGTCGGACTCGGCTCCCTTTGCCATCTTGGGCAGGGCCTTCAGAATCTGGCGCTCGGCGTAGTAGATGTCCTTCAGCGTATCGAGAAACAGGTCGTCCAGTGTCTTTTGCTTGGCCATGGTCTTCTCCCGTGTTGGCGATGCATTTCAACACGACAGCGAACGGCGAGTTCCTGCTTGATGAAGGACCGAAATCGAAAAAGTTATCTCGGCCAGTTCACCCCATAAACATTTGACAATCAATTGCCGCCGACGATCGGCAGTATTTCGCCGGTGATGTAGCTCGACATCTGTGGTGAGGCGAGAAAGACATAGGCAGGAGCGATCTTTCGCTGTGCGGGCCGCATCATCGGGGTCTTCGCGCCGAATTGCGATACGTCCTCTGCCTCCTTCTCGGAAGGATTGAGCGGGGTCCAGACCGGACCGGGCGCGACGCAGTTGACCCTGATGCCCTTGCCGATGAGTTTTCCGGAAAGCGCCCGGGTGAAAGCGTGGATGCCGCCTTTGGTCATCGAGTAGTCGACGAGTTCTTTCGATCCGTCGATACCTGTGACCGAGCCGGTGTTGATGATCGCCGACCCTGGCTTCAGATGCGGCAAAGCCGCCGGCGCCATGTGGAAATAGCCGTAGAGATTGGCCTTCAGCGTCGTGTCGAAATGCTTTTCCGTGAGGTCGGCGAAATCGGCCGAGTGGACCTTGAAGGCAGCGTTGTTGACCAGGATATCGAGACCGCCCAGTTCTTTGACGTCCGTCTCCATGATCGACGGAATCTACCCAACTCTGGAGGAAGTTCAGGGTCTCAGGTCAGCTCGCGCTCCGCCGGCAGGTGCGAGGTCCCGAATATGTCGACCGGTAGATTAATTCTGCCAACGATTGCATGATGGCTTTCCAGCACATCACCACCGAATGGTACTGGAGCTACGCATGGGGCCGGACACACTCGACCTCAAGACGCGGAGCATGCTCAACTTGGCGATGCTAACCGCCCTCAACCGCGCCGCCGAAATCAAGCTCCATGTTCGTGGCGCCGTCAAAAACGGCGTCTCCGTGAAGGAGATCAAGGAGGTGCTGCTGCATGCAAAAAAAATCTATTGCGGCATCCCCGCCCGCCTCGACGCCTTCAAGGCGGCCAACGAGGTGCTGACAGAGATGAGGGCGTTCGATTGAACGCGAGACTCAGCGGCGCACTCCGGGCAGCCGCAACGGGATGCACGCGCTTGGCCAATGTTCCGCAGATCGCAGAGATCGGCGAGGATCCGATTGCGTCTCGTAACCCTGCTGCACCGTTCCCCGTGGCGAGAAGCAGCCACGGCATCGAGGTGCTGCGCTATTGCCTTGCCGTAGAGGCGGCCGAATACCGCGTCCTGCAGAATGCGTCGTTTGCGCGCCTGCCGGCACCCGAATCCATCACCTAGTCGGGCATGCAGAACTTTGTTGCGTACTCCTAAGAAGCAGCAGCGCAGGGGGATCAGCGCCCCGCGAAATAGAGCGACAGGTCCGGGAACAGGATCGTCAGGAGCAGGACGATCAGCATCAGGCCGATGAACGGCATGACGGCGCGGCATACGGTGCCGAAACTCTGCTTGAAGATCGCCGCCGCGATGATGACGTTGATCGCCACGGGTGGCATCACGTAGCCGATCTGCAAGTTGACGATGACGATGATCCCGAAATGCACCGGATCGAAGCCGTAGGCCGCACCGAGCGGTGCGAGCAGCGGTGCGAGGATGAGGATCGCGGAGCTCTCGTCCATGAGCGCGCCGGCGATCAGAAGAAGCAGGTTGACTGCAATCAGCAGCGCCCAGGGCGAGTCGATGTAGACCTGCGCCCATTCCAGCAGCGCCCTCGGGACGCCCTCATAGTCGAGGATCACGTTGAAGCTGTTGGCGAAGGCGAGCAGCGGCATGAGGCTGCCGAGCAGCTTCACAGTCTCCACGCCGATGTCGTAGATTTCCCTCGGTCCGAGCTCGCGATGAATCAGCACTTCGACCACGAGCGCGTAGAAGAGCGAAAGGGCTGCGGCTTCGGTGACGGTGAAATAGCCGGTGTAGATGCCGGTCAGCAGGATGACGGGCATCATGATCGCAGTGATGCCGTGCTTGAGAGAATCCGCCACTTCGGCGTAGTCGATCGGCGAGGTCGGCAGGTTGCGATGACGGATCAGCGTATAGAGCGACAGCACGCCGACCATCGCCAGGCCGGGACCCCAGCCGGCGCGGAACATGTCCGTCACGGAGGTCTCCGTCGAGAACCCGTACAGGATCATCAGGATGCTGGGCGGGATGATGATGCCGAGCGTTCCGCCCGAGGCCAGCACGCCCAGCGAATAGTGCGTGCCGTATCCGTTCTTGGTCAGCGCCGGGTACATCAGGCCGCCGATCGCCATCATCGTGACGATACCCGATCCCGAGATCGACGAGAACATCGCCAGCGCAAGAATGGTGCCTATGCCAAGTCCGCCGGGAAGCCGGCTGGTCAGCGCGGTCATCACCCTGACCAGCCGCGCCGCGATGCTGCCGCGGGACATTATCACGCCCGCGAACATGAACATCGGGATCGACAGCAGGATCTCCCGGTCGAGCGTGAACCAGAGATCCTGGATCATGTACTCGGCCGACGAATTGCGCGCGATGTAGATATGGATGAGCCCGACAACGACGGCGAGCGTGAGGATGACGTTCTGGCGCAGGAACGTCAGGACGAAGAACAGTGGGACCAGCGACGCGGCGATCATTGCACGACCTCCTGCTCCTCGGGCCTGAGGCTGGGATAGATCGCGAATAGGCCGTAGCGTAGGGCGGCGGACAAGAACATCCAGACCAGCGCGAGCTGGAACGGCCAGACCACGACGCCGAGCGAAACGTCAGTCTCCGCCACCTTGTAGGTCTGCCAGACGTAGTGGCCGGCGAACCAGACGAACGCGCAGCAGATGGCGAACGAGATGACGTCGGCGAGCCGATGGACGAATGGCCGCCAGGCGACCGGCGTGGCCCCATCGAAGATGGTTACCCTGATGTGGGCGTTGGCGGCGACGCAGACGCAGAAGCCGAAAAGCGCTGAAATCGCCATGGCGTAGACCGCCACCCGAAGCGAACCGAAGAGGCTGGACCTCAATACTTCCCGCGCGAAAATGTCGGCGAGGAGCGCGCCGGCCGTCACGAACAGGCCGCCCACGGCCACTACCCGCTCGAAGCGGGCAAGTCCGGCGAGCAGACCTCCTGCCAGGCGCCGTACAGACCTACCCATGTTCCCTCCGCCGATAGCTCATGATCTGTGCGCGACGGCGCGTTACCCGCAAGAAGCGCCGAGCGGAATCAGCTGCGGGAATAGCCGACGAGCACCTCGTCCGGAACGTCTTCCAGGTTGATGACGATGTTATCCGGCGTGCGGCAGGTCATCCAGACGAGCTCCTCGGTGGTGCTCATGTTTACCTCGACATGCGGCATGTGCGGAGGCACGAACACGAAGTCCCCGTCGGTCATGTCGACATATTCCGAATAGTTCTCGCCGAAATAGATGCGGCCGTGGCCCTTCAGGACATAGCCGCCGGTTTCCGCCTCCCCGTGATGGTGAGGGAGTGAGCGGAACCCCGGCTCGTTCATCACTTTGCCGAACCATATCCGGGTCGCGGGCGTGTGCTGCGGGCTGACGCCGGAGATACGCACCGCACCGCCGGACTGACCCGTATTGCGGCTTTCCTGGTCCTTGCGGGTAACGACGGGAACGACCTTGGATGACGACATGCTCTGCCTCGAAATCTGTCTCCGGCGAGCGACGGCTGGGTCGCTCGCCGGTCTGCTGTCAACGTTCGATCAGCCGCCGGTCTTGGCGAAGTCTGCCTTGCCCGCGACGATCGCGTCGTAGAGGCGCTGCGCGCCCGGACCCATGGTCGAAAGCAGCTCGGGGAGCTTGCCCTCGATGTCGCCGCGCCAGGCCTTCTTCTGGTCGTCGTTGATCTCGACGAAGGTGCCGCCCATCTGCTCGTGCTTGGCACGGGCATCAGCCATCTCCTTCGTGTACACCGAGACCAGATCGGCGTCGGTCGGCAGGTTCTCCGAGATCGACTTGCGCTGATCGTCGGTCAGGCCGTCGTAGAGGCCCTTGTTCATGAAGAAGATCCAGGCCGCGTGGAAGTGGTTGGTGTTGATGAAGAACGGCGCGGACTTCTGGGCCGGGGTGGTGATGTAGAACGGCAGCGGAATGTCGGCCGCCGAGACGAGGTTCTGCTCGAGGCCAGGCCACAGTTCGCTCAGCGGCAGCTGGACTGGGTTGGCGCCGATCTCCGACCAGAACAGACGCGCCGCCGGGGTCGGCGAGACACGGACCTTGACTTCTTTGAGCGACGCGGCGTCCTTGCAGTCGAACTTGCAGAATACCCCGTAGTAGCCGGCGTCGCCGATCGCGAGCAGCTGCAGGCCCTTCTCGGCGAGGATCTCGGCGAGGACCGGCTTGACGTGCTTTTCCATCACGTAGTCGCGCTGCTTGTCGTTGTCCCAGAGGAACGGGAACGCGAGCACCGAGGCGTCGGGCGCCGTGGCGCCGAGACCCTGGCCCGACGTCACGCCGATCTCGAGACGGCCGCGCACGACCTGCTGCACCATCTCCTGCTCATTGCTGACCGACTGGATGTTGACGGCGAAGTCCTCGCCACCAGCCTTGGTCATGCCGGCGGCAACCATCTCGCCCATCCTCAGCAAGCCTGAGCCCGGCGCGCCGACGCTACCAAGCTTCCATTCGTCCTTGGCCATGGCAGAACCCGCCAGAGCGACGGACAGCGCTCCAGCGAGCAGCGCCGCAGTCAGTGATTTCAGCATGCAAACCTCCCTACGTTGCAAATCTTTGAGATCGGTTCTTCCCGCCGGCTCAAGCGACCCGGCCCGATGTGTACGAACGTTTGTTAGTCTAGTTGAGAGCGCTTGTCCACGCCTTTCCGTCTTCCCTTATGGAAGCGGCCGATGATTGGCTGCCGGCCTCAGGTCGGGCCGTATCCGGGCCGGGGAATCAGGTCGATCGCCATGCGGCTGAACCCGCCATCCACGGTCAATTCGGCACCGTTGACATATCCCGCCAGATCGGATGCGAGGAACAGCACGGCACCGGCGATGTCGTCGGGCACGCCGGTGCGCCGGCTGGCCACCGTCGCCTCCCGGCGGGCGCGTAGGTCGGCATCGCTGTAGAACTTCTCGCTCAGCGCGGTGCGGATCATTCCCGGGTGGACAACATTGCTTCGGATGCCTTCCGGTCCCCACTCGGCCGCGATGGTCGACGAGAGCCCGACGATACCGGCCTTAGACGCGCTGTAGGCACCACCGCGCGTCTGGGCGAATTGCGAGGCAATGGAGCCGACATGGACGAACACGCCCTTGCCCGCGGCTCGCATCGCCGGCCCGAACACCAGCGTACTGAGAAAGGCGCCTGTCAGGTTGACGGCAAGGATGCCGTTCCAGCCCGCCAGCGTCGTCTCGGCAAGCGGTGCTGGCCTCAGCAGTCCGGCATTGTTGACGACGACCGCGACCGCGCCGAACGCCGTCGCGACCTGCGATCCGGCCGCGCGAAACGAAGCTTCGTCCGAGACGTCGCAGGCGAAGGCTCGGGCGCTGCCACCGGCGTCGGCCACCAGGGAGGCCGTTTCGTGCGCGGCATTGAGATCGCGGTCGAGGACCGCGACGGCCGCGCCTTCGGATGCGAGGCGCTCGACGATGCCGCGACCGATGCCGCTGCCGCCGCCCGTGACGACGGCGACCCGCCCCGCGAGAAGGCCCGATGCAACGGTCATGCGGGAACCTTCGATCCGGCAATGCGGTCGAGGATGTGGCGCATCTCGTCGCCGGCGCTTGCGAACCCGCGCGCGGCCGAGAAATCGCAGATCTTCGTCCAGTTCTCGGCAATCGCCTCGGGACTCGCGGCGTCACCAAGCAGCACGCCCTTGCTGCTCATAACCTGCACGGCGGAAACGTAGCCGCCGGCCGTCGAGACGATGCGTCCGGAATCGGCGCAATCCTCGCTGCACAGATAGGCCAGCGCCGCGGAGACGAGCGCGGGATCGAAGGCCAGCTTGGTCGTCGCATCCATCACGGTCTCGGTCATGGGAGTGGCGGCCATCGGGGCCAGCGTATTGACCGCAATGCCGTACTTGCCGCCTTCCTGCTTCAACGCGTTCATCAACCCGATGAGGCCGGCCTTTGCCGCGGCGTAGTTGCTCTGGCCGAAATTGCCGAACAGTCCCGAGTTGGACGTCGTGAAGACGATGCGGCCGTAGGTCCGGTCGCGCATGTGCGGCCATGCGGCCATCGTGCAGTAGGCCGCGCCTGCGAGATGCACGCCCACCACCGCATCGAAGTCCTCCGCCGTCAGCTTCGCGAAGCTGCGGTCGCGGAGGAACCCGGCATTGTTGACGAGGATGTCGACACGTCCGAATTCCGATACGGCCTGCTCGATCATCGCCCGCGCATCGGCGGGATCCGAAACCGACGAGGCGTTCGCGACCGCCACGCCCCCGGCGGCACGTATCTCATCGACGACGACGTCGGCGGGACGACGGCCGTCGCCGCCGCGGGCAGGTGCGAAATCGTTGACGACCACGCTCGCGCCACGCGCCGCCAGCGTCAGCGCATGGCTTCGCCCCAGCCCCGAGCCAGCGCCGGTCACAACCGCGACGCGGCCGTCAAATCTGATCGTCATTTGCCTATTCCCTGTCTTGTGTTTTCAGGCGGAACGCTTGCGCGGCTCCGGCCCGGGTAGCGCCTGCGCCGCCTCACGGAGCTGACGTTTCTCGAGCTTGCCATTGGCGCTTCTCGGCAGCCGGTCCGTCGTGACTGTGAACGTCTCCGGCACCTTGTAGTCGGCAAGCAGTCCTGCGCAGAAAGCGCGGAGCGCCTCGGCCGTGACGGCCGTCGACGACACCGAGACGAAGGCATGGACGCGCTCGCCCAGCACTGGGCACTGGCGACCCACGACCGCCGACTCGACCACGCCCTCGAAGCGCGACAGGACGTTCTCGACCTCGGCGCTGTAGATCTTGTAGCCGCCGCGGTTGACGACATCCTTGATCCGGTCGTGGACGCGCAGGAAGCCCTCGGCATCCATCGAGCCGATGTCCCCGGAGCGCCAGTAGCCGCCGACGAAACCGAGGGCGGTCGCCTCGGGATTGCGCCAGTATCCCGGTGACACCATCGGGCCGGCGATCCAGATCTCGCCTGCCTCTCCGCGCGGCACCTCGCGACCTTCCTCGTCCATGATGAGTATGTCGACGCAATGCAGCGGCCTGCCGACGCTGGACGCTCGCTCGACGCCCTCGCCCGGCCTGAGCATGGCCGCCGGCGAACAGGTCTCCGATGCCCCGTATCCGTTGACCAGCTTGAGATGAGGCAGCCGTTCCGCGAGCTGGGCTATGACGCCTTCCGGCATCGGCGCCCCGCCGTAGTTGCCGACGCGCCAGGCCGAAAGATCCGCCTTGGCAAAGCTCTCGTCCAGCAGGCAGAGGCTGTACATCGCCGGCACCATGACCGTCTGGGTCATGCGCTCGCGCGCGGCCATCTCGATGAAGGCGGGCGCGCGGAAGGTCTCCAGCAGAAGCAGGGCCGCGCCGGCATGCAGCGCTCCGATGATTCCCATGATGAGGCCGGTCACGTGGGTGATCGGCGTCACGACGCCGATACGGTCGGCGGCGGTGATTCCGATGTTGCGGTGGAAGTGCTGGCAGGAATGCTCGACATTGAGATGCGTCAGGATCGCGCCCTTCGGCCTGCCCGTTGTCCCCGAGGTGAAAACGATCAGCGCCGGATCTTCCTCGCCTCCGCCCCGATGACGGTCCTCGTCGCGACCTGACGCGATGTCGGGGAAGAGCAGCGCTGCGGGGCTCACCGACAGCGTGCGGCACCCTAGCGGCAAGGCAGAGGGCGCCGGCACTTCGGACGCCAGCCGGTCCTCATGGACCAGCAGCGCCGCCTCGCAGTTGGTGGCGATGTAGGCGATCTCGGCTGCCCTGAGGCGAATGTCGACAGGTACGGCGATCGCGCCGATCTTCAGCGCCGCGTAGAGCACGACGGCGAATTCGGGACGGTTGCCGACCTGGAGCATGACGCGGTCGCCCGCACCGAGGCCGAGGCCGCGCAGGCCGCTGGCGACGCGTCCGACTTCCGCGAGAAGCTCCGCGTATGAAATGCGCAGGTCGCCGAACACGATCGCGTCAGCGTCGCCAGACCGGGATGCCGCACGCTCCAGCGCGGCGTAGGTATCGTCCAGCCGCCCGGTGAAACACCGGACGACCCGGTCGCCGAAGTGCCTTTCGGACCGGATTTCCAACTCGGGCGACATTCTTTCCTGCTACTCCGCGTCAACAGTGCACGACCGGTTGACCGGCGGGCTGGTCCGATTTAACTAACAAACGTTTGTATATTTGGTCAAGCCGGTCGCAATTGGCCGGGGAGCATGAAATGGCATCTGGCAACAGCGCAAGCGTCAATCCGAGCAGCCCCCGCGACATCGCGTTCAACCTCTTCGAGGTCCTCGATACGGAGGCGCTTGTCGGGCGGGAGCGATTCTCCGACCACGACCGCGACGTCTTCACGGCAGTCCTCGACACGGCTGCAACGATCGCGCGCGACAAGTTCCACACCCACTATCGGCTCGCCGACGACAACGAACCGTCTTTCGACGGGCAGCGGGTGACGACCTTGCCCGAGACGAAAGCAGCCATCGAAGCCTTCATCGGCGCAGGCTTTCTCAAGGCAGGCGCTTCGGCGGAGGAAGGCGGACTGCAGCTCCCGTTCAGCGTGGTGCAGGCCTGTTTCGCGCATTTCCAGGCCGCGAACGTCGCGACCACCTCCTACTGCTTCCTGACCGCGGCCGCGGCCAACGTCATTCGCCAGTTCGGCACCTTCGAGCAGAAGCAGCTCTTCATGGAGCCGATGCTGGAGGGTCGCTTTCTCGGGACGATGTGCCTCAGCGAACCCCAGGCGGGATCGGCGCTTTCGGACATCCGCACCGCCGCGCGCCCGCTGGAGGATGGCACCTTCGCTATCCGCGGCACCAAGATGTGGATCTCGGGTGGCGACCACGAAATGTCGGAGAACATCGTCCACCTCGTCCTGGCGCGTCTCGAAGGCGCGCCGTCCGGCGTCAGGGGCATCTCCATGTTCATCGTGCCGAAGCATCGTCTCGACGCCGATGGCAGCCCGGCCGAGCGGAACGGCGTCCGCCTGATGGGCCTGAACCACAAGATGGGGTGGCGCGGGATCACCAACACGGTGCTCAGTTTCGGCGAGGACGACGACTGCGTCGGCCATCTCGTCGGCGAGGCGAATCGCGGCCTCGAGTACATGTTCGTCATGATGAACGAGGCACGTATCTCCGTCGGCCTCGGCGCGACGATGAACGGCTACACCGGCTATCTCTACAGCCTCGACTATGCACGCACGCGCCCGCAGGGGCGACTGCCCGACGCAAAGGACCCGCTGACGAAACCGGTCATGATCGTCGAGCACGCCGATGTCCGCCGGATGCTGCTGGCGCAGAAGGCCTATGTCGAGGGCGCATTGTCGCTCTGTCTCTACGCCGCCCGTCTCATAGACGACCATGCGACCCATCCGGACGAGTCCGCGCGCGCCGACGCCGAATTGCTGCTCGAATTGCTGACGCCGGTCGTCAAGTCATGGCCGAGCGAATTTGGCCTCGAGGCCAACAAGCACGCCATGCAGGTGCTCGGCGGATACGGCTATACGCGCGACTACCCCGTAGAGCAGCTCTACCGGGACAATCGGCTTAACGCGATCCATGAAGGCACCAACGGCATCCAGGCGATCGACCTGCTCGGCCGCAAGGTCCGTTTCCGCAACGGGTCGGCGCTCGCGGCGTTCGAGAAGGCCGTGATGGCGGACATCGAAGCGGCTCGGCACGACGAAGCCGTCGCCTCCTACGCCGATGGTCTCGAACAGAAGCTGCGCGCCGTCATCGATGCGACACGTGCCGCGCGCGGCCATGCCGAAACCGACCTGACAGGCTACCTCGCCAACGCTTCGGTGTATGGCGACCTGTTCGGCCATCTGGTGATCGGCTGGATGTGGCTTCGGCAGGCGCGGGTCGCGTCTGCGCGGCTGTCGGCCGGCGGACTTTCAAGCGACGACGCCGATTTCTATCGCGGCAAGCTGGCGGCCTGCCGCTATTTCCATGCGTTCGAGATGGGCCGCATCGACAACTGGCTGGACATCTTCTCACGCATGGACAGGACGACGCTGGATACCGATCCCGCCTGGCTCTGACCTGCTAACGCAGTACGACCCGACCCCTATCGAGAACGACGACGTCACGTCCTGAAACGCGGGCGCGGAACGCGCCGCCCTCCCCGGTGCGCCACAGTTCGCTGACGATCGTCTCGCCGGGGAATACCGGAGCCGTGAACCGCGCCTCGATATGGGCGAGACGCGCCGGATCGTGGTCGCACAATCCCTTGACGACCGCGCGCGTCGCGATCGCATAGGTGCAGAGCCCATGCAGGATCGGCCGCTCGAATCCGACCGAACGCGCGAACTCAGGGTCGCTGTGCAACGGGTTGCGGTCACCGAGCAGCCGGTAGAGCAGCGCCTGGCTCGGCAGGCTCCGGTGCTCGACCGTCAGATCGCACCCGCGGTCGGGCAGGCTGGCAAGCGGCGGCGGACTTCCTTCCGGCCCGCCGAAGCCTCCGTCGCCCCGGGCGAAGACGGTCGAGTGGAGCGTGGCGATCGGGTTGCCTGAGACAGCGTCGGAGAGATCGGTCCGGACATAGAGGACGGCGCCGCGCCCCTCTCCCTTGTCGAAGACGTCGACGATTCGCATCTCGCTGACGATCGTCGCCTGTGGCAGAAGCGGGGCGTGGAGGGTTATGCGCTGCTCTCCATGCACCACACGGGACACGTCGATGCCCGTCTTCGGCAGCCACGTGTCGTCCCAGGCGACGACGGTTGCCATGCTCGGCAGTGCCTTCAGCCCCTGCTCCGTCACGAAGGGCAGTTCGTCGCGATCCAGCGGGTCGCGGCCCATGCCCGCCGCAAGGCCATACAGCATCGTTCTCGTATCGTCGTAGGAGAACGTCTTCGGCGGAAAACGCATGGCGGTCAGGCGGGCTGCGTCGACGGGCAGGCGGTTGGCGGTCATGGGCGCTCGTATACGTGCAGAGTTGCAAAGAGCCGGGGCGGGATGCCGCGGATGAAATGGCGGATGTCATGCCGGATCTCGGCGCGGCCGCGATCGGATTCGAAATAGCCGGAGAGCAATGCTTCGCGGCTCGGGAAATGAAACTCCGAAAAGCCGCCATAGGGTGCGCCTTCGCCCAGCCGATCGACGACGAGCATCTGGCCGTAGCTTTCCGCACCGACGTGGATGCGGACAGCTAGGTCGGCGTGGATTTCCCGCCAGCTTCTCAGCAGCGCCGAGCGCGGCAGGTCGTCGTGGAAGAACAGCGGGTGCAGCATATGGATGCCCGGCACCTGGCCTTGCTGCCCTCGGACCGGCGACGCCTTGATGAGCGTCTCTTCGACCTTGTAGCAGGCCGCGTCCGCGTAGCTTCCAGCGGCCTGCGCCAGCCGCGTCGCATCTAGGAAGGCCGAATCGCTGTCGAAGTCGCCCTTCATGACCAGGGCATGAGGAGGCGAAAAATCGTCTCCCTCCCGATAGAGACCGAGCTCCCGCGGCTCGTCGACGCCAACCAGGAAGCTCAATGACCCTGTCGAACGGCAAAGATCGAAGATCCTGGCGGCCAGCGCGGCAGGATCGGGACCGTCGCCGGCAGAACCCGCGTCACTGCTGCGAAGAAGTGCGATATGGCTCATCGATCTCGAATCCATCGCGGTCGTTGACCGCAGGCTGCCAGATGGGTAGTTAGAAAACTAACGTACGTTTGTAAAGGAAAAGCCCTTGAGCCGCCTCTTCTCGCCGCTGCCGATGCGGTCGGTGACGGTCCCCAACAGAATCGTCATGTCGCCGATGTGCATGTATTCGTGCACTGACGGCATTCCCGGCGACTGGCACAAGGTCCACCTCGCCAGCCGGGCCGCGGGTGGCGCTGGCATGATCGTCCTCGAAGCTACCGCGGTGTCCCCGGTGGGTCGCATCACGCCCGGCGATCTGGGGCTCTGGTCGGACGCGCACATGCATGCGCTGGAACCGATCGTCTCGCTTATCGAGGCTGAAGGCAGCGTGCCGGCGATCCAGATCGCTCACGCCGGCCGCAAGGGTGGCCGCACCATTCCATGGGAAGGCAATGCACCCATCGCGGAGGACGAATGGGGCAAGCTGCCCGCGCCAAGCGCCATTCCGTTCCAGCCGGACTGGAACACGCCAGAAGCGATGGACGAGGCGGCGATCGACCGGGTCATCGACGAGTTCGCGGCCGCCACAAGGCGCGCGTGCCGCGCCGGCTTCAAGGCGATCGAGGCCCACTTCGCGCATGGCTATCTCGTCCACCAGTTCTTCTCACCGTTGAGCAACCGTCGAACCGACGCCTATGGCGGCAGCTTCGAGGGACGCGCCGCCCTGCCGCTCAAGGTAGCGGCGGCCATGCGCGCCGCAATGCCCGACGATCTGCCGCTGATGGTGCGACTGTCGATCGTCGACTGGGCTGAGGGCGGGATCACGCTCGAGGACACGATTGCTCTGGTGAAGCGCCTGAAGGAATTGGGCGTGGACCTCGTCGACTGCTCCAGCGGCGCGGTGGTACCAGGCGAGACGCCGCCCGTAGCCCCCGGCTATCACGCGCCGATGACGCACGAGATCCGCGAGCGCACCGGTATGGCAACCGGCGTGGTCGGCCTGATCACCGATCCTGGCATGGCGGACGGTTTCGTGGCGGACGGAACGGGCGACCTCGTCTTCCTGGCGCGCGCACTGCTGCGTGACGCCTACTGGCCGCGCATGGCCGCCGATGTGCTTGGCGCCGAAAACGCCATCCCGGTGCCGATCCAGTATCGGCGCGCCGTGGCGCGCATGGGTGGACGCACGCAATGGTGAGCGACATGACCATGGCATCGTCCGATCGAAATGGCGTGTGGAAACGCAACTCGTTCCTGAAGCGCAACACCGATCTGAATCCCGAGCAGTTCAGCCGGCACTACGAAACCCACCACGGGCCGCTGGCCGCGTCGCAGGCCGGCTTTCGCAAGCACACGCTCCGCTACGTCCAGAACCACGTGGAACACGACGGCCGGACGGAGCCGGCCTTCGACGGCATCACCATGACAACCCAGGTTCCGCGCGACGACTATTCGCGCGGGTTCTTCCACGAACCCGACTACGAGAACGTCAAGCCGGACGAACTCTATCTTTTCGACATGAGCCGCACCGTGTCGGCGCTCGGCCAGGTCGTCGAAGGTTCCGCCACCCTGCAAGCAGGCTTCAAGGCGGTCGTCCTGTCCGGCGAAGCGTGGTCGCCTTCCGGCGTCCGGATTGCTGGCGCCACCGGCAGCGCGACCAGTCGGCTCGACATCGCCAATGCCAGCGCGCTGGGATTCAACCGCGCGGTCTTCGCGCACCCCTTCATGCTGGAACTCTGGTTCGACACCACCGCCGCCAGGGCCGACGCGATCGCTCGTTCCGACATGTTGTTCGGGCGTGGCTCGATCGCCCTGCCCGTCCGGGAACTGCTGGTCTTCGGGCCGGAAAGGCCCTGGCGCGCATGAGCGTCGAACCGCGGATCGTCTATCTGGCGGACCGGCTGGCGGGACTTTCCGACGAGGCATTCGCCGAGCGCTGGGCAGCGCATGGAAGGCTGGCCATGAGCCTGCCGATCTGGCGCAACATGGTCCGCTACGCCCAGTGCGATCCGCTCGACATGGCCGGCTTCCCGCGTCCCTGCGATGCCATCGGGCTCGTCTGGTACCGCAGTCCCGAAGCGATGGATGCGATCGCGCGTGAGCCGGCGCTGCGGCAGCCATTGCTGGACGACGAACTCAGGACCTTCGCCTGCCACGTCCGGGAAGTGGCGATGCTGACCGAAGAACGGGTCCTGCGCGACGGTCGGTGCGGCGGCTGGAAGCTCTTCGTGTTCGACGTCTCCGAGAGACCTGCCGCGGAGACCTTCGATGCCGCTGGCGCGGGTCGAATCACGGTCAGCAGCCGCATCGGCAACGGCTACACCGGTTCAAGCAGGCTCCCCTACCAGAGCATTATGGAAGTCTGGTTCGACGAACGGCGCGATCTGGAGACGGCGCTCGACCGCCACCGCGACCGGCTGTCGACGCCCGGCCGCCTGGCGGTCGCCGCGCGCGAGCGACCGCTGTACGGTTTCGGCCGCTGACCCTCTGCTCAGGCGGGCTTGAAGACCGGTACCGTCAACCCGCCGTCCTTCTCCTCGAACGCGACCTTTACCCGCTGGCCGATGGCGAGCCCGTCCATGTCGCAGTCGACGATGTTGGTGAACATCGACACGCCTTCGTCGAGGGTCACGTAGGCGATCGCGACCGGCGGCGCGGCGCGGCGCATGACCGTCCACGAATAGATTGTCCCATCGCCGGTCGCCTCCACCCACTCCGTGTCGAGCGAACGGCAGCGCGGGCATTGGGCCCTCGGATAGAAGTGGTGCTTGCCGCAGGCCGCGCAACGCTTGATCAGGAGCTTTCCGGCACGCGCCGCTTCCCAGTAGGGACGGGTTTCCGGGCTGACCGCGGGATGTTCGATCGTCGCACTCATTGTCAGATCCTTTCCAGGATAAGCGTCGACGCGGCGTGCCGCGTGCCGAGCCAGCCGCCCGTCGCGTTGGCGACGGCCAGATCGCAGTTCTTCACCTGCACGGCCGGATGGGCCTCGCCGCGGATCTGGCGCACCGCCTCGATGACCTTGGTCATGCCGCCGCGGTTGGCCGGATGATTGTTGCAGAGCCCGCCGCCGTCGGTGTTCACGGGAAGCCTGCCGACGCCGGAGATCAGGTTGCCGTCGGCGACGAACGCGCCGCCCTTGCCGCGCTCGCAGAAGCCCAGGTCCTCGATCTGCTCCAGCACGGTGATGGTGAAGCTGTCGTAGAGCGACGCATACTTGATGTCGGACGGCGAGACGCCGGCCTGCGCATAGGCGTCGGCCGCGGAGTAGCGCGTCGCCGAGTGGGTCAGGTCGATCAGGCCGCCGTCCTGATGCTTGACGGCGTCGCCGATGCCGCGGATTCGCACCATCGGTCGCGACAGGTTCCTGGCCACCTCGGGCGAGACCACCACGATCGCTCCGCCGCCGTCGCTGACGACGCAGCAGTCCAGGCGGTGGAGCGGGTCGGCGATCATCGGCGAGCCGACGACGTCCTCGACGGTGACGACGTTGCGCAGCATCGCGTTCGGATTGTGCTGCGCATGGTGGGACGCGGCGACCTTGATCCAGGCGAGTTGCTCGCTGGTCGTGCCGTACTCGTGCATGTGGCGCATGGCGCACATCGCATAGGTGTTGATGACCGCGCGACCGTAGGGATGCTCGAACGGCACGTCAGGCAGGGCCCAGTCGGGCGCCGGGTCGGCAGCCGCGCCACCCGTGCGGGGCCGCCCGGCAAGCGTGATCAGGGCAACGCTGCAGCGGCCCGACGCGATGGCGTCCATCGCCTGCCCGACATGGCTGACATAGGCAGACCCGCCGGTATCGGTCGCGCCCAGCACCTTCAGCTTCAGGCCGAGATAATCGACCATCGACAGCGGATAGAGGTTGGTGTTGTCGCCGGCGACGAAATACCCGTCCACGTCGTCCAGCGTCAGTCCGGCATCGGCAAGCGCGCCTGCGGCCACCTCGGCGTGAAGCTGGGCCAGCGACTTGTCGGCCGCCTTGCGTGTCGGATGCTCGAACACGCCGGCAATGAAAGCCCGGTCGGTAAAGGTCACGTCGCCTCCTTGGCGAAAACTAACGAACGCTTGTTCGTAGTTGAGCCGAAGGAGAGCGTCAACCCGTGTCGGCGGGTTCGCTCAGCGCTTTGCGGGTTTCGGCGCCACCATGGCGTGGATCAGCTCGACATAGTTGTCGGCGATCTCGTCCGCGCTCTGTCGACCGCCCGGGTTGAACCAGTTGGCGACGGCGTTCAGCATGCCGAGGACCGCGAATGCGATCATCCGGGGCTCGCGCACCTCGAACACGCCCGCCTGCTGGCCCTCCCGGAGGATCTCGATCAGGTGCGACTGATACCGGTCGCGCAGGGCGACCATCTTGGCGCGGTTCTCGGGCGACAGGTTGCGCAGTTCCATGTTGCCGATGAAGACTTCTTCCTTGCGGGCCGTGTGGAACGCGACATGGTTGCGGATGAACGCGTCCAGGCGTGCCTCGGCCCCTTTGACCGGCGCGACCTTCTCCTCGAAGCCGCGCACGAGGTCGCTCATGATCTCGTAGAGGATCTCGAAGAGCAGTTCCTGCTTGTTCTCGATGTGGTTGTAGAGCGAACCGGCCTGGATGCCGATCCGGTCCGCCAGCTTCCTGAGTGTGACCGCGTGATAGCCGAACTCCGAGAACATGGAGATCGCCACGTCCCGGATCGCCTTCTGGGTCGAATCCCGGCGCGGAGGTGACTTTGCCTGGCCTGCCTGGCCGGCGCCCCCGGCGGAGCCGGTCGAAGAACGTCCCATATCCAGTCCCCTGCATCCCCGCGCGACGCCGCCCGCCGACAGACCTTGCAATACCGCCCGGCCGTACTTTAACAAACGGTTGTTTGCAACTGCCCGACAACTGCCAAGCGATTGAGAATAGACATGAGCAAGCCCGTCATCGAGCTTTATGCTTCGCCTACCCCCAACGTTTTCAAGGTGATCATCGCGCTGGAAGAGGCTGGCCTCGCCTATCGGCTGATGCCGGTGAACATATGGAAGGGCCAGCAGTTCGAGGACTGGTTCGTCGCACTCAACCCGAATTCCAAAGTGCCGGTGATCGTGGACCCGGATGGACCGGAGGGAGAGCCGCATACGGTGATCGAGTCCTGCGCGATCCTGCTCTACCTGGCAGAGAAGAGCGGGGTGGGATTGCCGTCGGCGCCGCGGGCGCGCTCGAGCGTGCTGCAATGGCTGATCTTCCAGGCTGCCAACATCGGACCGATGAGCGGTCAGCTCAATCATTTCGCGCTCTATGCGCCCGAGGGACAAGAGTATGGCCGCAGCCGCTACGTGACCGAAGTCCGCAGGCTCTACGCCGTCATCGAGCGCGCGCTGGCCGCGACCGACTTCATCGGATCGGACGAATTCTCCATCGCCGACATGGCGATCTATCCATGGGTCGCCAATCTGCAGGCGAGACACGGCGAGACGCTGCCGTTCCTCGTTGCCGATGCGGCCGAGCACCCCCGGTTGGGAGCATGGTTCGCGCGATGCTCGGCGCGCGGAGCGGTCGAGCGCGCGCAGAGCGCCTTCGCGTCGATCAAGTCGACCCTGGCAACCGCGACGGACGCCGAGCGCGACCGCGTCTTCGGCCGGAACAGCTTCGCGCGCGCTACCTGAGCCTCAGCGCAGCAGGTAGCCGCCGTCCAGCACCAGCGTGTGGCCGGTGACGAAGCTCGACGCGCCGCCGCTCAGCCAGACGACCGCCTCCGCGATCTCGTCGGGGCGGCCAAGCCGTCCGATCGGATAGGAGGGCGTGTAGCGCTCGCGCATCGCTTCCTCGCTTCCGGCGAGCATGACGTTCAGGGGTGTTTCCACCGTCCCCGGGGCCACGGCGTTGACGCGCACGCCACGCGGCGCGGCCTCGAACGCCGCCGCCTTCGTCATGCCGATCACCGCGTGCTTCGACACCGTATAGTGCAAGGCGCCGGGGCCGGTCGCGAGACCCATGATCGAGGCCATGTTGACGATCGTGCCGCGCCCCGCGGCATACATGGTGCGCAGCGCCTCGCGCTGGCAGAGGAATGCGCCGGTGACGTTGATGTCCATGACCTGCCGGAAGGCAGCCTCGCTCAGTTCATGCGCCTCGACCCTCCCTCCCCTGATGCCGGCATTGTTGAAGAGATGGTCGATCCGGCCCCAGCGGGCGAGCACGGCGTCAAAGGTGCGCGTGACGTCAGCCTCGCGGGCAACATCCAACTCGATCGCAACCGCATGCCCCTCCGGCAATGACTCGACGGTCTCGCGCGCCGAACGAAGGTCGATATCCGTCGCGACGACGCGGGCGCCGGCTGCCGCGAAGGCCAGTGCCGCCGCCCGGCCGATGCCCGACCCCGCTCCGGTCACCATCGCTACGGCGCCATGCTCGATCATCGACCTGCTCCCTGCCACGACTTGCCCTTTGTCCACCGCCGATGCAGAAGCTCTGACCAGCCCAGCATGCATTGCGACGCGATCCCGTGACCGAGCACGACAAGACCGCCCAGCCGCCGCGCGCCCGCAAGCCCGGCACCAAGTCCAGCCGCGTGCTGGCGATCCTCAACCTGTTCTCGCTCGAGGCGCCCGTCTGGACGGTCGAGATGATGGCGGGCGCGATCGGCGTCGCGCCAGCCACCGTCTATCGCTACGTGCGCGATCTCGGCGACGCGGGCTTCCTCATTCAGGCGGCCGGCGGAGGCTATGTGCTCGGTCCGCGCTTCATCGAGATTGACCGGCAGATCAGGATCGCCGACCCGCTGCTGCGGATCGGACCCGGCGTGGTCGAGTCGCTGCGCGGCCCCGAGATCGGCGCGCAGCTTATCTGCAGCTTCTATGGAACGCGGGTGCTGTGCGTCCACCAGGACCGCGCCGACGAGCGGATCACCATGAGCATGGAGAGGGGCCGGCCGTTTCCGCTCTTCCTCGGCGCGCCGTCCCGGATCATCTTGGCGAACCTTCCCAGCTATCATCTGAAGAGCCTCTTCCTCAGCCATAGCCCCGAGATCGAGCGCGCCGGGCTCGGTGCGAACTGGCGCGAGTTCAGCGCGCGGCTGAAGGCGATTCGAAAGCGCGGCATCTACGTAGGCAGCGAGATCGACGCGGAACTGGTCGGCGTCGCCGCGCCCATCTTCCGTGCGCCTGGCACGGTGGTCGCCAGTCTCTGCATGGTGCGCATCAGGTCCGAGGCCGACGATCGCGTTCTGGCCATTCTGGAGGACCGCGCGAAGGCGGGAGCCGAGGCGATCAGCCGGCAGTTGCAGGATGCCGGGTCCGCCGCGACGGTACCCGCCTACGCCTCGGCCAGACAGTTGCGCTGAATCTCGTCGCGTCATCGCAGCGGCGAGAACGCCGTCGGCAACAGGATCCGGTTCTCCATCTCGACGATCATCGGCGTGCAGGCGGCGAGATACTCCTGCCATGCCGGTTCCTTCGCCAGCGCCGCCCGCCTCTGCGCGCGGTCCTCCAGGCTGTCATAACCCCAGAGGTGGACGAGCGTGCTGAGCGGGCCGATCTCCGTCGTGAAGTGGCCGATCATGTTGCCGAGCACGCGCTTCTGCAGCTCAAGACCCATCGCCTCGTAGCGGGCGAGGTATTCCGGGAGCTTGCCGGCCTGGATCCGGTAGATCCGTTCCTCGACGATCATGACCTCTACCTGTCAGCGAGGAGGCGCGCGGCCTCGGTGGCTGGCATGCCGACCTTGACGCCCTTGGCGGCGCCAAGACGGTTCACGGCACTGACGACACCGTCAAGGTAGGTGCTGTGTCCATCGCCCATCCGCGCGGTGAGCGCATCGACGGAAGCGCCGGCGATGCCAGCGTCGGCGGCGGGTTCGAGGGCCGTCACACCGGAGTCGTTCTTGCCGATCCCGCCGTCCGAACAGATGAAGCCCCAGGGGGCGGCGTCGATGATGTAGCCGACCACGCTGCGGCCGGTATGACCCGCCGTGCAGAGCACGTTGCGTCCCTTGTCCTCGGCGCGGGCGAATGCGATCGAGTCCGTGCAGACGATGCTGCGGCCCTCAGCGTTCGTGTAGACCACCTCGCGGCGCTCCTTGTCCGCGAAACGGTCGGTGCCGGATGCGCCTCCCCGTTCCAGCAGGATCGCGGCCGCGTCCGAGACCATCATGCCGGGTTTCACGCCAAGCGCTTCGGCCAGTTCGTTGACGCGGCTGATCAGGCCCTCTTCGTACAGGTCGCGTCCGTTGCCCATTTCCGCGGTCATCACATCCGCGGCGGCTGCCGGGATGTCGAGGGCCTCGTAGAACCACAAGCCCGCAATGCCGGCCCCGTCCTTGCCGATGGCGCAATCGAGACCGATCGCGCCGCGCGGTTTGGACCGGGCGATCATCCGCGCGCAGAGAACGCCGGCATAGGACGCGGCCACCACCACGTCACGCCCGGCTTCCTGATTGCCGTAGTGGCCCGGAACGAAGGTCGCCGAATCGAAAGTCAGGATTCTCCCCGACGCGTCGTCGCGGACGATCCGGATCGCCTCTCCCAGTTTCGCTCCCGACGCCATGACCATCTCCATTCCAGTGCCGATACGCCAATAATGCGATGTTGCGTGAATTTGCAATATGTGAGAATTGGCATAGATTCTTTGATGGCCGCGACGGGCGACGCGATGGATTCTGAGTACGACGTGGTGGTGATCGGGTCCGGAGCTGGCGGACTGGCCTGTGCCGTCAGCGCGGCCGTCCATGGACTCAAGGCGATCGTCGTCGAGAAGGAGCCGCTGTTCGGCGGCACCACCGCCTATTCGGGCGGCTATCTCTGGGTGCCGGGGCACCCCAAGAACGGCCTCCCGCCCGATCCTGCCGAGATCGAGGCCGCGCGGACCTACATGCGTCACGAAGCGGGCAACGCCTTCGATAGCGATCGCACCGACGCGTTCCTCGCCAACGGCAGGGCGATGGTCGAGTTCTTCGAAGCGAACACCGATGTCCGCTTTCTCGATGCGCCGGCCTTCTCCGACTACCATCCCGACGCGCCGGGAGCGCGCCCGGGCGGACGGTCGATCCTGACCGCGCCGATCGAGGGCCAGGCGCTCGGCGAGGACATCAGGCGTCTCAGGCCGCCGCTGTCGACGATCACCTTCGTCGGCATGATGTTCAACTCCAGCCAGGAGGTGAACCACTTCTTCAACGTCACGCGATCGGCAAGATCCGCCTGGCACGTCTTCAAGCGCCTTGCCGCGCACGGCAGGGATCTGGCATTCCATCGACGCGGGATGCGGCTGACGAGCGGCAATGCGCTGGCAGCACGGCTGGCGATCAGTGCGCGCAAGTTTGGCGTGCCCATTCTCACGTCGTCCCCGGCGCGCCGGCTCGTCACCCGGGACGGCCGTGTCTCCGGCGTGGAGGTCGAGACGCCGACAGGGCTGCGTACCCTCGTGGCGCGACGCGGCGTCGTGCTGGCCTGCGGCGGGTTTCCCCAGGACCCGTCGCGGCGGAAGGCCCTTTTCCCCCACGCGCCGACCGGCACCGAGCACGTCTCGCCGGCGCCGGCCGGCAACACCGGCGACGGCCTTCGGCTCGGTGCCGACGCCGGCGGCTCGATGACCGACGACCTGCCGAATGCGGCTGCGTGGATTCCGGTGTCCAAGGTGCCGAGGGCCGGCGGAGGCTATGCGGTCTTTCCGCACCTGATCGACCGCTACAAGCCTGGCGTCATCGCAATCGGTCCCGACGGGCGCCGCTTCGTCAACGAGGCGAATTCCTATCACGACTTCGGCCAAGCCATGATCGCGGCGGCGGGCGACGGAGAGTGCCGCGCCTGGCTGGTCTGCGACCGCCGCGCGCTGCGCAAGTACGGGCTGGGCTTCGTGAAGCCTTTCCCGCTGCCGGTCGTCCACCACCTTCGTTCCGGCTACCTCGTCGAGGGCGCCACACCGCAGGAGCTTGCCGCGAAGGCCGGTTTCGACGGGGATGCCTTCGCGCGGCAGATCGAGGCCTTCAACACGGATGCGCGCCGGGGCGAGGACACTCAGTTCGGCAAGGGCGAGACCGCTTACAACCGGTTCCTGGGCGACGCGTCCCACCAGCCCAACCCTTGCGTCGCCCCGCTCCAGGGCAAGCTATACGCGATCCGGCTGGCGCTCGGCGACCTCGGCACCTTCGCCGGCCTGCGGACCGACGCGACCACGCGGGTGCTCGACGGTACGGGCAAGCCCGTCCCCGGACTTCACGCGGTGGGCAACGACGCTTCGAGTGTGATGGGCGGGGCCTATCCAGGCGGCGGCATCACCCTTGGTCCCGCGCTGACCTTCGGGTACATCGCCGGCAGGGAACTTGCAGCGTCCGCCGGTTCGCGTTCCGGTCAGTGAAAGGGTTCATCCGATGAAGCTCGCCAGCCTCCGCACGCCTGATGGCCGGACCACCGTCGGCCTGCTGATCGAGAAGGCGGGGACCGCCGGCTTCGTCGACATCGGCCGTCGGGTCGAGGCGGGTTCGGGGATGCGCGCGCTGCTGTCGCTGCCGGACTGGCAGGCGCGATGCACGGCAGCCTCCGGCGGCGAGATCGACTACGGGCTCGGCGACGTCACGTTCCTGCCCGTCGTGCCCGATCCGGAGAAGATCATCTGCGTCGGCATCAACTATGCGAGCCATGTCAAGGAAACCGGCCGCGAGATGCCGGAAAAGCCGATGATCTTCGCGCGCTTCGCGAGCTCCCAGGTCGGTCACATGCAGCCGATGATCCGGCCGAGGATCTCCGAACGCTTCGATTTCGAGGGCGAACTGGCCGTGGTGATCGGCAGGGAGGCGCGTTACGTGGCGCCCGGCGACGCGCTCGGCCATGTCGCCGGGTACAGCTGCTACAATGACGGCAGCATCCGCGACTGGCAGCGCCACAGCACACAGTTCACGCCGGGCAAGAACTTTCCCGCGACCGGCGCGTTCGGGCCATGGATGGCGAGCGCCGACGCGGTCGGCGACGTCCGCGAGCTCTCCCTGACCACCAGGGTCAACGGCGAGGCCACGCAGCAGGCGACGCTCGACGACCTCATCTTCGACATCCCGACGCTGATTTCCTACTGCTCCCAGTTCACGCCGCTCCGCCCTGGAGACGTGATCATCACGGGGACGACGGGAGGCGTCGGGGCCTTCCGCGAGCCGCCGCTGTGGCTCAGGCCCGGCGACGAGGTCACGGTCGAGATTTCGAGGATCGGGATGCTTCGCAATCCCGTCGCCGCGGAAGCGGCCTAACGTCCGTCGGCAGCAGCCCATCGCATTTCTTCTTCCAATAGAAGTAGGTCGCCTGGCTGATCCCGGCCCGCCGGCAGATCTCCGCGACTGGAATCCCGTCCGCTCACTGCTTCAAAGTGAACGCCTTTCGCGCTTCAGAAGACTTCGATGCCTTCTGACCTGCCACTGAACTGTCATCCAGTGGCGATTAGAGCCTCGGCCGTTTCTGTTGCGCCGTAGGGCGCGGGTTGAGCAACCGGTGGAGACGCGAAGCCCCTTTCGAGCGAAGCGTCGGAGCCGGTTGCGGCGAGGGTTCCAGCGAATGCCGCCGGGGTCTGATATCCGAGCGAGGAGTGCGGTCTTGCGGTGTTGAAATCCTGCCTCCATTCGGCGATGGCGCTGCGGGCGTGGTCGAGGCCGAAGAACAGGCTCTCGTTCAATAGCTCATCGCGCATCCGGCCGTTGAAGCTCTCGACATAGCCGTTCTGCATCGGCTTGCCTGGGGCGATGTAGTGCCACTCGACGCGATGATCCTTCGACCAGGCAAAGATCGCGTTCGAGGTGAACTCCGTGCCGTGGTCGGAAACGATCATGTCCGGCTTGCCGCGACGGCTGATCAGATCAGTCAGCTCACGGGCCACCCGACGACCAGAGATCGACGTGTCGGGGATCGCGGCCAGGCATTCGCGCGTCACGTCATCGACGATGTTCAGCACGCGGAAACGGCGACCGCAGGCGAACTGGTCGTGCACGAAGTCCAGCGACCAGCGCGCGTTCGCTCTCGCCTCGACCAGGATCGGCGCCCGCGTGCCCACCGCGCGTCGCCGCGACCGGCGCTTCCGCACTGTCAGGCCCTCCTCGCGGTAGAGCCGATAGATGCGGTTGATGCCGGATGGCTCGCCTTCCCGCCGAAGCAGGATGAACAGTCGCCGATAGCCGAAGCGCCGACGCTCATTGGCGAGGTCACGGAGCTTGCCGCGCAACTCCGTCTCCGGCGGACGGCAGGACCGGTAGCGGATCATCTTGCGATCGGCACCGACGAAGGAACAGGCCCGACGCTCCGACAGGCCCATCACGGCCTGCAGATGAGCGACGGCTTCGCGCTTGGCGGCGGGCCCTACCATTTTTTTAACAGAAGCTCGCGAAGGGCCGAGGCTTCCAGCATTTGGTCGGCGAGCAGCTTCTTCAGCTTCGCGTTCTCGTCTTCCAGCGCCTTCAGGCGCTTGGCGTCGGACACGTCCATCCCGACATACTTCGCCTTCCAGTTATACAGTGTCGCCTCGCTGACCCCGTGTCTACGCGCCAGGTCGCCAGCCTTCGCGCCCGCATCATGCTCGCGCAGAACCGCGATGATCTGCTCTTCCGTGAACCGCTTCCGCTTCATCTGTCCATCCTTCATTCGAGGCCGGACTCTAACTCCAGGTGGAGGAAGAACTCAGTGGCAGGTCAGCGCTGCTACCAGTTTTCCAAGAAAAGGCTTTCAGCAAATTTGAGCTGCGCATCGGGGACAAAGGAGGCACCGGGCATACTGTCGCCGCCGACAAGGATACGGTCGCTTGTCTTGCCTATTGGGCCGCGGAAGTCCCAGATCAGGCTCCAGAAGTCCTCGCGCCTGTCGATCGACCACCCATGCAGCGCCCTGAAATAGCCGATCGCAGTTCCATAGCGCCCGCCAACCTCCAACATGAACGCATTCATCGCGGACTTCACGGCATTTTCGCCGTGCGGAACCCAAATCCGCTTTGGTCTCACAGACATTGCTTCGGGAACTCCACCCGCAGACGAAGAAGCCGAGCGTGAATTGGTAGACATGGCAGCGGACGAGTGAGTTCGCCGTCATGTGCATGTAGGCCTCGCGGCGGTTCATGCCGTAGTCCTCGACAAGCCAACGCATCATGTTGAGGAAAGCGCTGTTCAAGGCGCGCTCAATGCTGCCGGCGTTGCGGGCGCCGTCGACCTGAATCAGTGAGTTCGGCTTCTCGATCCGAAGGATCCCGGGTGTCGTGCGCCCCTTGATGACGTCGCAGGACAGCGTGACATCGGCGGCCGTTTCATCGGCGATGGCGGAGAATTCCGAGTCGGCCTGCGATCCGTGGACATCACCCAGAAAGAGCAAGCCGCCGGCGTGCGTGGCGTTCATGTGAATCCTGTTGCCGGCAGCGATGTCACGCACATCGATATTGCCGCCCCAGGGGCCCTGGCTGTTCAATGTGTTTTCGATGCCACGCTCCGGAGCCGTGGCGATCACGCCCAGGAAGGGTGCCAGCGGCCATCGAACTTCGCGATCAATCATCATCACCGCCTCGCCATCCCGCAACGTCCCGGACGGTCCCGGCACATGGCGGATGACCGTCGAGAAGGCTTCGTCGATATCGCTCCATTCGCTCAATCCCGCGAGCGGCCCCGCTCCTGCAAGGCTGCCCGTCCAGCCCCAGTCGCGGATCGCGATATCCTCGATCGATACCACCAGCGTGTCGCCCGGCTCGACGCCGTTGACGAAAACGGGACCGGCCACCGGGTTGGCGCGCAGATATTGGCGCGCAGCGACCTTCGGGTGGCTCGAATCCGGCCGTGATCCCTGCTCGCCCAGCAGGTTCCAGAAATTGTCGTTTGTCTCGATGACGAAGCGCTCGCCGAGATCGACCCGCAGTTCCGGCGGGATTTCGCCACCGAAATCGACGTGAACGGCTTGCTCGCGCGACAGTCTCTGCATCGAAATCTCCCTGAGTGCGGATCAGATGGCGAGGTACTGCCTGGCGACCTCGGGCCTTGCCAGTTCGGATGGCGGGAGGATTGCCGCGATGCTGCCCTTGTCGATCACGACACAGCGATGGGCGAGGTCCTCAAGCATGTCGATGTTCTGTTCGACGATCATCACGGGAAGGCCCGCGACGTTGCGTTCACGTATGACCGCCGCGATCTGCTCGACGATGTTGGGCTGCACGCCTTCCGACGGCTCGTCGAGAATCAGCAAGGTCGGGCGGCCCGACAGCACGCGCGCAATGGCTAGCATCTGCTGCTCACCACCGCTCAGCGTCCCGGCATTCTGATGCAGACGCTTCTTCAGAATTGGAAACCAGTCGAAGACTTGGTCGGCGGAACTGCCGCCACCGCCAGACACCCCGACCAGCGCGCCCATGCGCAGATTCTCGGCCACCGTCAGACGCGTGAAGATACCGCGCCCCTGCGGCACATAGCCGATGCCACGTCGAGCCCGCTGGACGGCGCTCAGCCGGGTGATGTCGGCGCCGTTGAGGACAAGCCGTCCGGCGCTCGCCCCGACCAAGCCGACAATAGTCTTGACGAGCGTCGTCTTGCCGACGCCGTTTCGGCCGACCACCGCCACGATTTCGGATGGCCCGACCTCGAGGCTGATGGCGCGAACGATGGTAGAGCCCTGATAGCCTGCGCGCAGGCCGTCGACGGACAAGGCAGGCAACACGGCAGGCGCACTGCCCGAGGCGACAGAGGTCAAGTTCATGCGACGCGCCTTTTCGAGCGGTTGCCCAGATAGATCTGGCGAACGTCGACATTGGCCTCGATCTCCGCCAGCGTGCCTTCGGCGAAGGTCCGCCCATAGTGGAGGACGCTGACCTGAGACCGTAGCTTGCGGACGAACTCCATGTCGTGCTCGACGACCAGGATCGTCATGCCGCTTGCGTTGGCGGACCGGATGATGTCGACGGTGGCCAGCGTTTCCTCCGGACCCATGCCGGCGACAGGCTCGTCGAGCAACATGAGCGTCGGCTGGGCAGCAAGAGTCATGCCGATCGACAGCCATTGCTTCTGCCCGTGTGACAGTTCGCCGGCGAGGCGATCGCCCTGGCCGCGCAGGTGGACGCGATCGAGCATGTCCCGAACCGCGTTCTCGACCTCGTCCGCGCGACCGAACCGGCGATTGAGGGGAAGGAGCAGATTGTGCCGGACAGTGAGCTCGTTATAGGCGCTGACATTCTGAACCTTGATCCCGATGCCCATCCGGGCACGCAGGTAGCGTTCGGTGCGCGTGATGTCGCGGCCGCGCAGCCATATGGTGCCGCGATCAGGCAGAACCGCGCCGGCAAGCATCTTGAACAGTGTGCTCTTGCCCGCTCCGTTCGGACCGATGATGCTGCGCAGGTCGCCCTGCCGCATGGCCAGGGAGATGCCGTCGGCGGCGCGCACGCCACCGAAGGATACCGCGAGATCACGCGCTTCGAGGAGGAACCCGTCAGATCGACTGGTCATGTCACCGCCCCCCGTGGACTAGGGGAGCAGGCGAAACCGGCCGACCGCGGCGCATGCGCGACAGTCGCTCGGCGACCGTCGTCACGAGGCCCTCGGGCGCCAGCATCATGGTCACGATCAGGATCGCGCCCAGGACGATGAAGGCATAGTTGCCCTGCACGGCAAGCCATTGGGAAAGCCAGATCAGGGCAAGACTGCCAAACAGCGTGGCGGTCAGGCTCTTGCGCCCGGCGGCTGCGACCCAGATCACCGGCAGGATGTTGTTGGTGACACTGAACACGTCGGGCGTGATGAACTTGCCCCAGGCGACATAGAGCACTCCAGACAAGGCGGCGACAAACGCCGAGAGGCAGAACACTGCCAGCTGCAGGAAGCGCACGTTGTAGCCAAACAGCTCGGTCCGATCCGGATCTTCCCGGACGGCGACGAGGACATGGCCGAGCCGCGAATTGACCAGCCAGCGCAGTCCCAGATAGGTCAGGAGCAGCACCGTGATCGCGATGTAGTAGAAGGCAACGCTGCTGCCCGGGATGGTGAGGCCGGTCTCTCCAAAGCCGAGTGTCAGGCTCGGCGGGTCGGTGATGTCGCCGGACGAGCGACCAAGGCCGTTGTTGCCACCCAGCTTGGCGATGCCGATCGCCCATTGCGGGCCGGCCGTCTGGTTCATGAAGGTTCCGCAGAGAAGCGTGATCACGAACATCAGGATGGCGACATAGACGCCCCGCAGCCGGGCGTAGAACATGATGTAGCCGAGGAGCGCGGCCACCAGCACGGGCAAGGCAAGCCCGCCAAGTATGGCGAGATGCGTGTCGCCGTGCGTCTTGATCAGATTGATGCCGATGATGCCGTAGGTGTAACCGGCAAGCCCCATGAATACGCCCTGCCCCAGGGACAAGATGCCGACGAAACCCCAGATCAGGCACAGGCTGAGGCCCATCAAAGCGCTGATGTAGAAGTTGCTGAGGTTGAGCAGATCGTACCGCCCCATGAACAGCGGGGCGCAGTAGCCAAGTATGACGACGGCCACGAACACGATCCAGAACCAGAGCGTCCGCCCGAGTTCGATCGGCCCGTTGAGAGGGCCGAGATAGCGGTCCATCAGATATCGCCTGCTCATCTGACAGCTCCACGCACGCGGCGCTTGCTTATCCAGTCCGAGATGCCGGTTGGCAGCAGGCGGATGATCACCAGCGCCACGACCAGCATCGCGGCGTAGCCGAGAAGGATGTTGAACTGGCTCGTCACGATCGTGCGCACGAACGCGAGCGAGAACGAACTCGTCAGCAGGCCAATGACGACGTCAGCGCCGCCGCCTACCACGACGGTGATGAAAGCCTGGCCAGTGAATGCCTGACCGAAGAAGGGCGAGATCGCGCCGCTCACGCAGAGCAGCCCGCCGGCGATGCCCGCGAGCATGGCGCCCAGCCCGAACGTAACCATGTACATCCAGCGCACGTCGACGCCCAGCGCGCGGGCCATCTCGGCGCTTTCCATCGTCGCCCGGGCACGGACCCCGAAGGACGTGAAGGTCAGCAGCGCCCAAAGTGCGAAGATCAGCAGGCATGTGACCAAGAGCAGGATGATGCGGTAGTAGGAGAAAGACAGGTCACCGACGACGAAGTTCGAAAGCGGCGTCGGAACATTCTGGATCAGCGGCCCGAACAGCAGGAGCGATCCCTGCGTGAGGATCAGGCTGACGCCCCAGGTGACGACCAGCGAGGACAGGAGCTGGCCGTAGAAGCGCCGGATCACGACCCGCTCCAGGACGATGCCGAATGCCCCGGCCGAAAGCCCGCCCATCAGCACGGCGACGGGAAAGGGCATGCCCGCGTGCCACGCGAACGACGTGGTGTAGGCGCCGATCATCATCATCTCGCCATGGGCCATGTTGATCACCCCCATCATGCCGAAGATGAGGATCAGCCCGAGCGCCGGCAGCGCCAGCGAGACGAAAGAATCGGAAAGCTGATAGAATAGCCCGAAGGCCGCTGAAGCGAATTCCATCTATATGTCCTCCGAAAGGTGGAGCCGCCAGGTGCGGCCCCACCTTCGATGCCGAAGTTGGAGAGCGACGAGGCGCCCTACTTCAGATACTTCGCGAAGCTCGGATCGTCGGCAGGCTGGTACTGCTTGGCATCGTTCTGGCGGACCAGATTGACACCCAGGCTGCGCAGCCACCACGGCTCGACAGCACCGATATCCTCGGCCATCAGGATTTCATGCTTGTCGGTCACGAAGCCGATGCGCATGTGCATCGTCAGGTGATGCGTGGCAGGGTCCAGGAAAACCCTGCCTTCCGGCGCATCAAAGCTGAGGCCCGATTCCAGCGCCGTCAGCACTGCATCGGTCTCCGTCGTGCCGGCACGCGTCCAGGCCTTAGCCATGAGGTTCACCGCGATGTAGGCCGCGCGGGTCATCTCGCTGATGTAGGGCTCGTTCGGCTCAAGCCGGCGGGCAGCCTCGACGAACGCCTTCGAGGCTTCGGTCGGGATCTCTTCGAGATAGGCGTATGGCACGTACATGTTCGCCAGCGCCGGCGCGGGGAAACGCTTGTGCTCGTAGCTCTGCTGGATGTTGACCGTGGACACCGCCGGGATGGTAGCGCCTGCTGCCAGCGCCTGGCCGTAATATGCCGTCTGCGCGTCGCCGATCAGATAGAACACGCCGAAGTCAGGCTTCGCTTTCTGGATGTTGGCGATGGTGGAGGCGAACTCCGAATTGCCAAGCGGGATGAACTCCTCGCCGACTACCTCGCCGCCGTAGAGGCCGGCGGCCACGCGGGTCCACTGCGCGCTGACCTGGCCGAACCCATAGTCGGCCGCGAGGATGTACATCTTCGGCCCGAATTTCTTGATCATGTATTCGACGCCCGGGAGGATCTGCTGCTCCGGGATCGGGCCGGTGAAGAACGAGTACTTGTCGGCGATGCCGCCCTCGCCCTGGTTGTTGTGCCAGTAGATCACCTTGTTCTCGACCGCGATGGCGCGGGCAGCCTCACGCGCCGAGCTGGTGGCGCCCGCCATCACGACATCAACCTTGTCATCGAGGATGCACTTCTGGGTCAGTTCCTGATGGCGCCGCACGTCGGACTGGCCGTCGTAGAACACCATCTCCAGCTGACGGCCGAGAACGCCGCCGGCCTTGTTGATCTCCTCGATCGCCAGGCGGTAGCCCAGCGTCTTCGGCTTCACGATGGTGGCGAGGTCACCGGAATGATCGTCGATGATGCAGATCTTGATCGGCCCGTCCTGGGCGGCGGCCGGCAGGGTCTCCATCATCGTACCCGCCGCGAGCGCGAGCAGTGCGCCGAATCCCGTTCGTCCAATTCGCAGTATCATTTTCTTCTCCCCTGTTGTGGTTGCTGAAATGCAGTCTCGCCGGCTCAAAGATCCGGTCGGACATCGATCCAGGGTTTGGCCCGCTCGAACGCGGCCGCTGCCTGGAAGACACTGAGGTCGTCGAAGGTCCTGGCGATGATCTGCATGCCTGTGGGGACGCCTGACGACGCGAAGCCCGTCGGGATCGACGCAACCGGACACTGCGGCACCAGCCCAAACGGGCTTGTCATCGCCCAGCCCCCATTGGCCGGAACCCGCTGGCCATCGATCCGGAAATTTGCGTCCGTGTCGTCATGGCCGGCCTTGATCGATGGCGTTGCCAGCGTCGGACAGATCAGGATGTTGTAGGCGTCGAGGACCGGGCCGAGGTGTCGATACATTTCGCCGGACACCAGGCTGCTTCGGTGAAGACGGGAAGCGGAAAGCGCTGAGCCGCGTTCGATCAGCGCAACGAGGTGATCGTCCATCTCGTGGCGCCAGCGCGGAAGAAGCTCTCCACCGGCGCTTCCGAGAGCGGACTCACACTGGACGTTCCAGGCATCGAGCGCGCCCCAGTTCCAGTGCAACTCGATCTCGTCGACGATGCAGCCGAGGCTCTTGAAAACCTCGGCCGCCGCCAGCGTGTTGCGACGCACCTCCTGATCGACAGCGAAGTAGCCGAGGTCGATGGAGAACGCGACTTTCCAGCCCTTGATCCCCGGGAAGACCGGCGGCAGCCGAATTTCTTCCCGCGACGACGCGGCATCGCTCGCATGCACGCCAGACATGACGTTCTGCATCAGCGCCGCATCGGCGACACTACGGGTCATCGGCCCGTATTGCTGAAGCGTCTCGACCGGATGGCGACGATCGACAGGGTTGCGACCGAGCGGCGGCCTGTAGCCGAAGACGCCACACGCCGACGCGGGGATGCGGATGGATCCGCCGGCGTCACTCCCGTCGGCGAGCGTGGTCATACCGGCGGCGAGCAGCGCACCGGCCCCGCCCGACGAACCGCCGGGCGAATAGTCGACGTTGCGGGGGTTTGCAGTCGAGCCCCACAACGGGCTGCCGGCCAGACCGGAATACCCGAGCTCAGAGGTCGTCGAGCGACAGTGGAGGATGGCGCCGGCCTCGAGCAGGCGCTCGACCGTCGGCGCCGAGTGGTCGGGACGATAGTCGCGATAGGCCTTCGAACCGAACGTCGTGACCTGGCCGCGCACCGGGTGCGAATCCTTGATCGATACTGCCACGCCTTCGAGGGGACGCAGGCGACCGTCCGTGCGGCCGTAGCGATCCTCCGCCTCGCGTGCCTGATGCAGCGCCCGCTCGAAGAAGCTGTGCGTTATCGCATTGATCCGATCGCCGACGGCCTCGCAGCGCGCGATCAGTGCCTTGACCACCTCGACGGGTGAAAGGGCGCGTGCCTTGAAGGCGTCCATCGCCTCCGTCGCGGTCAGATAGCAAAGATCCAGATCGCTCGACATTCGTCCCCTGTCGCGCTTTGGCTGCGATGTGGGGCAGGTTGCCAGTGTGCATTGGCGCTAATAAGCTACCAGAAAAGGGTATTGACCCTGCGGCTCGAAACGGGCGCTGTAGGGCGACAATGAACATGCTGGCCGGAGGCGGTACGAGTGTTGCTGGGGCTGTGCGCAGCCCTCGTCCGCAACCTCGGGGAACACAACGCGAGATGGATCATGTCCGATGTCGTGAGGGCCTTCGTCGAGGGAGCTAATCGGGCGGAAACGCTGCCGAAGGCGATCGACGTGCTGCACGAAGCCGTTGATGCGCTGGGCTTCCCGCGTGTCGCCTATGCCTACATGCCGGTGCCGCGCCGCAGCGACGGCAAGTGGTTCTCGCCCCCCGTCGTGGTGCGCAACTACCCTGACGGCTGGGACCGCCAGTGGGAGCGTCACTGTCCAAACGACCCCTACTTCCATGCCTGCTTCGACAGCACGCTGTCAGTCGACTGGAACCGTATCCAGAAGCGCGAGGGACTGAGCGCGAACGAGCGGGACAGCTGGAGCTATCTGGCGGACCGCGGGCTGAGCCAGGGCGTGACGATGCCAATTCACCTGCCGCTCGGTCGGTTCGCCTATGTGAGCGCCCTGCATGATTGTCCGCAGGACGACTGGGAGGATCTCGTGGCGCGCAGCCGCCGCACGCTCTTCCTCGTCGCGCACGAATTCCAGGATATCGTGATGCGTCGCTTCGAGGCGAGCAATCGGGGCAACGCCTCGATCCAGCTCAGCCCGCGCGAGCTCGAATGCCTGCAGTGGGCAGCACACGGAAAGACGGCCGAGGATACGGCCTGCATTCTCGACCGGTCCGTCGAGACCGTCCGACTTCATCTGAAGCGTGCGACGATGAAGCTTGGTGCCCTGAACCGTGCGCACGCCGTCGCCAAGGCGATGGCTTTCGGCCTCATCAACATGAACTGATCGCACTGTTCTCGGTTGCGGACGAGACAGAGACCCGACGGCTGACCAGCCGCCGGGCATCTTCTGTTTCGCTCAGATGGTGGGGCGTCTGTTCCAGGGCCTGGTGACGGACTCGAAGGCCGCGCCGGCGCGGAAGACGGTCAGATCATCAAAGGTGCGGCCGACGATCTGGAGACCGGTCGGGATGCCCGACTTTTCGTCCCAACCGCTGGGCACGCTCATAACCGGGCACTGGCTGACAATGTTGAACGGATAGGTCATCCACCAGCTCGTGTACGGATCCACATCCTTGCCGTTGATCTGCAGCGGATCGTCGTTGCGGCGGTCCGCCTTGGCGGACGGGATTGCCAGCGTGGGGCAGATGATCAGATCGTACTTTTCCTGGATCGGAGCCAGCTTCTCGTACATCTCGAAGCGGGTCTGCTTGACCTTGTAGAAGCGCCCGACCGAGTGCTCGCGGCCCTTCTCGAGGATCTTGACCACGAAGGGATCAAGGTCGTTGTGGCGGTTGGGCAGCAGGTCGCCAGTCAATGCGTAGAACAGCCCCTCCCAGTTGGTCAGCCAAGCGTCGCGGGTCGAGTCCGTCCAGCCGAGGTCGATGTTCTCGACGGTGCAGCCCAACGAGCGGAAGATGTCAGCTGCGGCCAGCGTGTTGGCCTGCACCGTCCTGTCCACCTCGAAGTAGCCGAGGTCCATCGACAGACCGATCTTGAGTCCCTTGATGCCTTCCAGCTTCTCGGGAAGAGTAAACTTTTCCCGCAGCGAGAAGATGTCGGCCGGATGATATCCGGACATGACATTCTGCATCAGCGCGAGGTCAGCGACGCTGCGCGCCATCGGCCCGTAGTGGAGCACCGTCTCGCCCGGATGCTCCCGGTCCAGCGGATTGCGACCGAAAGGCGGCTTGTAGCCGTAGACGCCCGACGCGGACGAAGGGATGCGGATCGATCCGCCGCCATCCGTGCCGTCGGCAAGCGTCGTCATGCCGCCTGCGAGCACCGCACCAGCGCCGCCGGACGACCCGCCGGGGCTATAGTCGAGATTCCAGGGATTGCGCGTGACGCCCCAGAGCGGGCTGTGGGTTGTCGGCGAGTGCGCGAACTCCGGTGTCGTCGAGCGGCAGTGCATCACGGCGCCGGCATCGAGCAGACGCGCCACGGTCGGCGCCGACTGCGTCGGCCGGAAGTCCTCGTACACTTTCGAGCCGTAAGTGGTTATTTCACCCTCGACCGAATGCCAGTCCTTGATGGAGCAGGTGAGGCCTTCCAGCGGTCGCGTCTTTTCACCTTTCGCGTAGAGCGTCTCGGCCTTGCGCGCCTGATCGAGCGCACGCTCGAAGTAGCTGTAGGTGATCGCGTTGACGCGCGGGTTGATCTCCTCGATGCGCGTTATCTGCGCCTTGAGCAGGTCGACCGGCGATAGCTTCTTGGCGCGGAATGCACCAAGCGCCTCCGTTGCGGTCATGTAACATAGATCGAGATCGGCCTTGGACATTCGCACCCCTCCAGCTGCTGGATTCCATTTGAGGAGAGGAGCTTGCGCTGCGAACGAGTGATTTCAAATTACCGCAAAAGGGTTATTGCGCACGCGCCGCCGACACGCTCGGGGGACCCGTCCGGAAGGCAGCTACGCGATCAGACGTCGAGCGTGTTCTGCGTTTCCCAGGCGGTAAAATGTGACGCGTAGCTCGTCCATTCAGTGTGCTTGAGCTTGAGGTAGGCAGCGGAGAACTCGCTGCCGAGAGCAGCCTGGAGTTCGCCGTCCTTCTCGAACTCACGCAGCGCGTCGAGGAGATTGAGCGGCAGGCGTGGAGCGTCTTTGACCGTGTGGCCGTCCTTGTACATGTCGATATCGTGATGCGGGCCGGGATCGGCCTTGGCCCGCATCCCGCTCAGACCCGCCGCGATGATGACGGCCTGGAGCAGATAGGGATTCACGGCGCCGTCGGGCAGCCGAAGCTCGAAGCGCCCCGGCCCTGGCACGCGCACCATGTGCGTGCGGTTGTTACCGGTCCAGGTGACGGTGTTCGGCGCCCACGTGGCGCCCGAGGTCGTGCGGGGGGCGTTGATGCGCTTGTAGGAGTTCACCGTCGGGTTGGTGATCGCGGCCAGCGCCGAGGCGTGCTTCATGATGCCGCCAAGAAATTCCCTGCCGCGCGCCGACAGGCCGAAAGGCGTCGCCTTGTCGGCGAAGGCATTGGTCTTGCCGGCGATGTCCCAGACCGAAATGTGCGCATGGCAGCCGCTGCCCGTGAGGCCCTTGAACGGCTTTGGCATGAAGGTGGCGCGAAGCCCGTGCTTCTCGGCCACCGACTTGACCATGAACTTGAAGAAGGAGTGCTTGTCAGCCGTCGCCAGCGCATCGTCATACTCCCAGTTCATCTCGAACTGGCCGTTCGCGTCCTCATGGTCGTTCTGATAGGGCTTCCAGCCGAGCTCCAGCATGGCGTCGCAGATCTCGGCGATGACGTCGTAGCGGCGCATGACCGCCTGCTGGTCGTAGCAGGGCTTTTCCGCGCGATCGAACTCGTCGGAGATAGCTGCACCATCCGGGGTCACCAGGAAGAACTCCGGTTCCACGCCGGTCTTGACCCGCAGCCCTTCGGCCGCCGCTTCATCGACAAGCTTCTTCAGGATGACGCGTGGCGCCTGGGCGACCGGCGTATTCTCCATCACGCAATCGGCCGCTACCCAGGCGACGTCGCGTTTCCAGGGCAGCTGGATGACGGAGTTCGCATCCGGCACGGCGAACAGGTCGGGATGCGCCGGCGTCAAATCGAGCCAGGTGGCAAAGCCCGCGAAGCCCGCGCCATCTGCCTGCATGTCGGCGATCGCGGCAGACGGAACCAGCTTGGCGCGCTGCGCGCCGAACAGGTCGGTGTAGCTGATCATGAAATACCTGACGCCTTTGTCGGCGGCGAACCGGGCGAGGTCGAGTGTCATGTTCCCCTCATTGCTTGCGACACTTCGGTGCATTCGTTCGAGATCGGCGTTCTGCTGCGCCGCTTCTGATTTCGGTCAGAGACCTCCCATGCCCGGATACCAGCTGGTCCCCGCCAGAGGGACGCGCGCCATCGCGGCGGCCTCCATCGTCAGTGCGCAGAGATCTTCCGGTTCCAGATTATGCAAATGGTTCTTGCCGCAAGCCCGGGCGATTGTCTGGGCCTCCAGCGTCATGACCTTGAGATAGTTGGCCAGTCGCCGACCGGCCGCAACGGGTTCAAGGCGGCTGGCAAGCTCCGGGTCCTGGGTCGTGATGCCCGCGGGGTCCCTGCCCTCGTGCCAGTCGTCATAGGCTCCGGGAGCGGTATTCAGCTTGCGATACTCTTCTTCCCAGCGAGGGTCGTTGTCACCGATCGCGACCAGTGCCGCCGTTCCGATGGCAACGGCGTCGGCGCCAAGCGCAAGGGCCTTGGCGACATCGGCGCCGGAGCGGATGCCACCGGAGATGATCAGCTGAACCTTGCGGTGCATGCCAAGGTCCTGCAACGCCTGTACGGCGGGGCGCAGGCAGGCCAGTGTCGGCATGCCGACATTCTCGATGAACACCTCTTGCGTGGCCGCGGTGCCTCCCTGCATGCCGTCGAGGACCACGACGTCGGCGCCCGCCTTCACCGCCAGCGCGGTGTCGTAATAGGGTCGCGCTCCGCCGACCTTCACATAGATCGGCTTCTCCCAGTCGGTAATCTCGCGCAGCTCGCCGATCTTGATCTCCAGGTCGTCCGGACCGGTCCAGTCGGGGTGCCGGCACGCGGAGCGCTGGTCGATGCCCTTGGGCAGATTGCGCATGTTGGCGACGCGATCGGAAATCTTCTGGCCGAGCAACATGCCGCCGCCGCCCGGCTTGGCACCCTGTCCGACGACGATTTCGATGGCATCCGCACGGCGCAGATCCTTCGGATTCATTCCATAGCGCGACGGAAGATATTGATAGACGAGCGTCTGCGAGTGGCTGCGTTCCTCGTCGGTCATGCCGCCGTCGCCGGTGGTCGTCGACGTGCCGGCGGCCGTAGCGCCGCGCCCCAATGCCTCCTTTGCATTGCCCGAGAGTGCGCCGAAGCTCATTCCGGCGATGGTGATCGGCGTCTTCAGCGTGATCGGCTTCCTGGCGAAGCGAGAGCCGAGCACGACCGTCGTGTCGCACTTCTCGCGATAGCCTTCCAGCGGATAGCGCGAGATCGACGCGCCGAGGAACAGCAGGTCGTCGAAGTGAGGCACCTTGCGTTTCGCACCCGCGCCGCGGATGTCATAGATGCCAGTCGCGGCGGCACGGCGAATCTCGGCGAGTGTGTAGTCGTCGAATGTCGCGGATTTACGCGGGGGCGTGTACGGGTTGTGGTAGCTCATGGCTTGCCTGCTCAGTACGCGTCTGCATTGTCGATGTTGAAATTGTAGAGCTTGCGGGCCGACCCATAGCGTCGGAACTCGTCGGGCCTGGCGTCGAAGCCCGTGCGCTCGAGAATGTCGGCCAGGAAAGCGCGGTGTTCCGGTCGCAGTTCCTTCTCGACACAGTCAGCGCCGAGACTCTTCACGGCGCCGCGCACGAACAGCCGCGCTTCGTAGAGGCTGTCGCCGAGCGCTTCGCCGGCATCACCCAGCACCACCAGATTGCCGGACTGCCCCATGAACGCGGACATGTGGCCGATATTGCCGCCGACGACGATATCGATACCCTTCATCGAGATGCCGCAGCGCGACGACGCGTTGCCGCGGATGACCAGAAGGCCGCCGCGACCCGTGGCGCCGGCATACTGGCTGGCATCGCCTTCGACCACGACCGTGCCGGACATCATGTTCTCGGCGACGCCCGGCCCGGCCGAGCCGTGGACGACGATCGTCGCGCCGTCGTTCATGCCGGCGCAATAGTAGCCGACCGAACCGTGTACCTCGACGGACAGGGCGCCTTCGACGCCGACCGCGACGGAATGACTGCCGCGCGGATTGACGACATCGAACTGGGTGGCGTTGGCACCTGGAGCGACGGCATGAAGCGCGGCGTTGAGTTCGCGGAGCGGAGTGATCGAAAGGTCGAAAGACTGGGTCATCGCAGGTCCAAACAAAGGAGAGGCTAGGCGGCCTTCTGGTGATCCCAGAAGTAGACGGTGGCCGGCTCCGGCTCCCACACACTCGCCGCCTCGATGCCCGGCAGGCTCACCAGTGCGCGATACTCGGACCCGAAGGCGACATACCGATCCGTCTCGGCCATCACCGCAGGCTTGCAGGCGATCGGGTCGCGCACCACGCCGAAGCCGGACCGGGTGCCGACGACAAAGGTGAAGAACCCATCCAGATCGTCGATCGCGCCGCTCAACGCCTGGCCGAGATCCTTGCCCTTCGCCATGGCGGCGGTGAGGTAGGCAGCGGCAACTTCCGAGTCGTTCTCGGTCTCGAATGTCATGCCTTCGCGGCGCAATTCGCGGCGCAGGTTGTTGTGGTTGGAGAGCGAACCGTTGTGCACCAGGCACTGGTCCCCGCCGGTGGAGAAAGGGTGGGCGCCGAGCGTGGTGACGGCCGATTCCGTCGCCATTCGCGTGTGACCGATGCCGTGCGTGCCCGTCATGGAGCGGATGTCGAAACGTTCGACAACATCTTCAGGCAGGCCCACTTCCTTGAAGATCTCGATCGCCTCACCGATGCCCATGATGCGGACATCCGGATAGGTGCCGGTGAGGAACGAACGGACCTGGACAGGGTCACCGCCGGTTTCGACAACGGCATGCGTGTCCTTCAACGTTACCGATGCGTCGAACCCTGCTTGCTTCAGCGTGTCGCCAAGCGAAACGAAATCGCGCCCAGGTGCCGGCGACTGGATGGTGACCTTGGTTCTGCCGAGCGCCGGGCGGCCGTAAATGGCGATGCCGGCCGAGTCCGGTCCGCGATCACTCAGGCTGACCAGCATTTCGGACAGCAGCGATCCGAGCTGCGGCTCCAGCACCGGATCCTTGATGAAGAGACCGACGATTCCACACATGGATGGCAACCCCCGCTGATGCGTCCATCGACACCTAGCAGAGAGCCCGCAGCCTCGCAACTGTCAGGAAACAAATTTTCCTACAGGGCAATTCCTGTTCAGATCGTCCCGCTCGCCTTCTGCGGATAGGAGATGATCGACAGGTAGCGCGCCGGCAGCCTGACCAGGCCTTCGGGCCCATGTGGCGCGTCTGCGTCGAAGAACAGGCTGTCGCCCGGCTGCAGCTTGTAGATGGTGTCGCCGTGCCGGTAGTCGACCTCGCCTTCCAGCATGTAGAGGAACTCCATTCCCTCGTGCTGGAACGTGGGGAACACGTCGGATTCGGCCGTGAGCGTGATCAGGTACGGCTCTACCGTGACGCCGCTCGAATTGTTGTCGATATGCCCGAGCAGATTGTACTGGTGACCGGCACGCGTGCCGCGGCGCTCGATCCTCAGTCCCTCGCCTGCCTTGACGTAGGTTGCGCTGCGCGGCTCTTCGAAACCCCGAAAGAACGCCGTCATTGGAACGCCGAGCGCACGCGACAGTGACTGCAGGGTAGTCAGGGAAGCCGATGTGTTGCCGTTCTCGATCTTCGAGAGCATCCCGACGGACATCTTCGTGGCGCTGGCCAGATCGGCGACGGTGATGCCGAGCGCCTTGCGGAACGTCCTGACTTCATGGCCGATCGCCATTTCCAGATTGTTCGCGCGCACCTCGCGGGTGGCGTGAGGATTCTGACCAAGACCGGCGGCTGCCGCATTCTCGACTGACTGCTTTTTCGCTGTCATTCCGGTCTTATACCTTGATCCGCTGGCCGACGTTTCCACGCTGCAATGCATAGGCGTTTCGCGGCGGGTTTCCAAACTTGCGGCGGAACGCGCGCGAAAACTGGCTTGCCGAGCCGAAGCCGGTTGCGGTGCCGACTTCCGTTACCGACTTGTCCGAATGACGCAACAGGTGCAACGCCTGCTGCAATCGCAGATCCAGATAGTGGGCGTGGATGCCGCGTCCGAGCTGGGTCCGAAATGCCCTCTCGAGCTGTCGGAGCGAGACACCAGCTACCGCGCTCAACGCATCGCGCGTGACCGGCTCCTCAAGATTGGCCTCCATCGCCGCGACAGCGGCGAGGACAGCGGCATCGACGGTGCCGAGCCTGGTACCGAGGTCCATCCGCTGCGGCCCATAGCCTTCGCGGATATTGGTATGCAGCAGCCAGTCGCTAACGGCGGCGGCCAGCGCATAACCATGGTCACGGCGGATCAGGGCGATCATCATGTCGAGTGCGGCGATACCGCCGGCACAGGTTATCCGGTCGCCGTCCAGCTCGAACAGCGACTGCGTCATCACGGCGCCGGGGAAACGTTCCTCGAACACCGGCGCGTGTTCCCAGTGCAGGGTGCAGCGACGGCCGTCGAGCAGCCCCGCCTTCGCCAGGACAACCGGCCCGCCAGAGATGCCGCCGATGATAAGGCCGTGGCGGGCGAGCCGTCTCAACCATCCGAAGGTCTTCGGCTCGTGAAAGTTTTCCGGGCTCCCGGCCGCGCACACCAGCAACCCGTCGAGATGGGAAGCGTCCGAACCGAATGGCATGTCGACGAGAACTGAAGCGCCGCTCGAAGCAACCGGCGTCACGTCGCCCGGGCTGACATTTACCCATCGGTAGAGCTCCCGGCCCGCCAGCCTGTTGGCTGCCCGCAGCGGTTCCACGGCAGCCGCATAGGACATCAGCGAGAAGCCGGAGATGAGGAGGAAACCGTAGCAGCGCGGACGCTCACCTGCCGCGTGTCGATCGTCCTGGATAGAAGACAGGTCTTGCACGAAGCAAAATGTGCAGTCGGCGTCGCAAAATGTCAAATATCGGCAGCCGTCGAAAGCTAGCCTGATGTCGTTCCAGCGGGAGGTTCCATTCCTTGTTCGACACTCTTCCGGCCGACCAGAACCGGGCCACCATCACGCCTCACGTCGATCACCGCCGTTCCGGCGCTCCGGCGACCTCGGCAACCGATATCCTGATCCTGACCGCGCCGACGTATTCCGCATTTGCACTCGTGTCGGTGCTGGAGGTTTTCCGCGCCGCCAACGTCTTGCTGCCGGGATCGGCCGTGCGCTGGTCGATTGCCGAGGGCCAACCGAATGCGAAGTCGGCCGCGCTGCATGAAATTGTGTCTGGCGGTGTGCCGGTCAGCAGGACCGAGGTACGAAGCCGGCGGCATTCCCTGACACTGGTCTTCATCGATAGTCCGGACATTCCGGCCGAGTTGGCAAGCACGATCCGCTCGGCATACCGGATGGGATCGACGGTCGTCGAAATCGGCAGCGGCGCATTCTTGTTGCCGACGCTTGGCCTGCTCGATCAGCCACGCTGCTCGGTGCACCCTGACGACCGCGCGACCTTCAGGGAAAAATTCCCGGAAATCGACGTGGCAAACACCATGTTCACCGTCGGACGCCGCTCCATCAGCTGCTGCGGCCAATTGGGCGCGATCGAACTCGCGCTCTATCTGGTGTCACAGCTGCGAGGCACCGACGTCGCTGCCCGTGTCCGCAGTTCGATGCTCCTGCCGAGCCACGGGTCCGATGACGACTTCTCGTCCGTGGCTGTGCCCCACCATCAGCAGCCACGCAATCGACACCTGCGCAGGGCGATCGAGATCATGGAAACGCATATCGAGGATCCGCTGAGCCAGACCCAGGTGGCGCGGCACTGCGGTGTGTCTAGTCGCCAACTGCAGCGCCTATTCTCTGACGTGCTCGGTGAGACGTTCAATGACGTCTACATGAGATTGCGCCTAGGCCGCGCCACAGAGCTTCTAAAGAAGACCGATATGGCCATTGTCGACATTGCAATAGCTTGCGGCTTTACTAGCGGGTCATACTTTGCTCAGGCGTTCAGGCGACGCTGGAATTCCAAGCCGTCGCATGTTCGCTCAACCTCAGAGAAGCCGTTGCCGCTCTGATCAAGGCCTGCAGATCAGCGCCTATGGCCGCCGAGCTGCGCGGATGCTGAAGCGTGAGCTTCCTTGTTTTCGTATGCACGTCAATTTCCAGACGGAAACGAGCACGAGTGCGAGGTCTTGCGGCTTAGCCTCTACAAAATCCCGCACAGCAACAGTATGTGGTCCTCTTTTTTGCTGCATATAGGAGAAAATTCCCTGCTCGACACACTAGGGAATATGACCTTTAAGCCTATGTGAATACACCGCTTTTCGGGTGGCCGCACCAGAGATTTCCCAAATCTGGCACCAAATTCCCTGCAAAATGGGGGTTTGCAGGGAATTTCGCGAGGGAGACAGGTTCTCTTGTCACTACCTCCACAGCCAGCCAACTGCAGTTTTTCCAGCTCTCATACGCCACTCCGAATAGTCGCGTGTTTTCCGTGGCTTGGCACCGGCATCCGAGACCCTGCGTAACCCGGAGACACAATTCCTGGCGGATGGCCGCGCAATTGCCTGCCCAGTCTCCCGAGCCGAGTTGTGGCCATACGCTGGCGATGGTTGGGAGAGGTGTTTTTCGGCGCTCAGCCGAGCGCGGCGCGATGCTCGGTCCAGTCGGGAGAGCAGCTCGCGGCGGCCACGAGTCGTTCGACGGTCCAGGATGCCGGCTGGCGACCGGTCGCGATGGCGGTCTCGCTTCGATGTTCAGCCGGCGCGTCTGGATACGGGGATGCCTATCAAGAATGTAAGGAACGGCGGAATAGGGCCGAACGCAACTTCATGCAGCCTGTTCTGGCGTTGTTGGGTCAATGCCCCGGCGCATCGTCGTATGCTTCTTCGGCGCTTCCCGCCGGCTCGAAGACATCCTGCCATCTTGTCAGTCGTTCGACTGACAAGATGTCGCCATGCAGGTCGGCCTGTCGCAGCTCCTGCCTGAGCGTGAGCCGAAGGACCGACCTGAGCCAGCGCGTTGCGGGCTCGCCGAACCGGGAGGGAACCAAGCGCGGCGCGGAGCAACGTCGTCTTGCCCGCGCCATTCGGACCGATGAGGCCGACGAACTCTCCCCGCCCGACCGACAGGGATACGTTCCGCAGCACCCTGCGCGTTCCGAGCCTGACGTCGAGTCCGGCGATCTCGAGCAGGCTCATGCGAGTTGCCTCCGGGTCCGATAGACGAGCCACAGGAAGAACGGCGCGCCGACGATCGCGGTGCGCACGCCGAGTTTCAGGTCGCGGCCCGGCGCGACAAGACGTACGAGGATGTCGGCCGCGAGAAGGAAACACGCACCGCCGAGAGCGCTCGCCGGCAGGAGGCGCGACGGCATCGCGCCGACCAGAGGCCGCAACAGATGCGACACGACCAGCCCGACGAAGCCGATCGCGCCGGCGACCGACGTCGCAGCACCGACCGAGGCCGCGGTGCCGACGACAGTGAGAAGCTGAACCCGGCGCACGCTGATACCCATGCTGTGCGCCGCATCCTGGCCAAGTGTCAGGGCGTCCAGCGGCAACTGCGCGCTGCCCGCTATGCCAATGCGCGTTGCAATGTTTTCCAGGCCGGCCGCCTCGACGATCGCTCGCAAGCGGTCGGGCGGTGATCGTTTGTGACGGACGGGGTCTTGCCGGTATGGCGAGTCCGTCGAACTTCGATGATTGGCGTCTGAAGAACTTCGGCACCAGAACTCTGAATCGACCGCTGCAGAAGCGGTTGATGATCGACGAGGTCGGAAGATACGACGCGCGAAGCGCCGCAGACGTGACGGCCCAGGTCCGGAAAGAAGCCGACGTCCAAAGACAGGCCGACGCCTACATCGCCTGCTACCGCGAGGTCATCGACGAACATCGCCGCATCAAGGCCGACCATCGACAAAGCTTCGAAATGCTGTCTGAGCACCTGCAGGCCTGGTCGCCGCGTCGCGATACAGCATGGCCATGGATGGAAGAGCGCGCACGGCTGATGGAGGAACTCCGGCTCGCCGGCATCAGCAAGAAGGCCTTCCCATTGGATCAACCGGTGTCGTTCGCCGACGGCGCCAACCCCTCCGACTACCTGCGGATGACGGGATTTCACGATCCGGAAGATTGGGGCACGTGGACACAGGACGCCGCACCAAGTGTCTGTCTCCAGCTTTCAGCACCGTTTCGGCGCGACCTTTGCGTCGAGATCATGGTCACACCTTTCGTCTGCGAGGGGCATGAGCACTTGCAGGTCGGCGTGAGCGCAAATGGGAAAGAGGTAGGGCGCCGAGCTTTCGATCGAAGCCATGAGGGGCAAACCGTCACCTGGACCTTGCCACTTCCAAAGCTGCTCCCCTCTTCACCGCTGTGGCTCAATTTCGAGATTGAATCGCCTGCTTCTCCCCATGATCTGGGTCTCAGCCGAGACGAACGTCGCCTGGGCCTGGGATTTATGAGTCTTGCGCTGAGGTCGGGCGGCACAAGCCCGTGACCGGCCGACGCCTGCTCGAACGGGTGATGAGCCTCGCCACGCCAATCAGCAACCGTCAAACGACGCTTTGCGCTTCTCCAGGAAGGCCGCGGTGCCTTCGCGCGCGTCATCATGCGCATAGCAGAGCGCAAAGGCGCGGGTCTCATGGTCGAGCGCCGCCGCAGTCGGCGCGTCGACCGCCGTGTTCAGGGCGGCCTTCAACTGCGCCATGGCGAAGGCCGGCTTGGCTGCCAGCGTTGCAGCCAGTGCCTCAGCCGCGTCGGCAAGCTGGTCGGGTGCGTGCACTGAGGCGACGATCCCCAGTTCCCGCGCCCGCTCGGCGCTGATCTGCTCACCGGTCATCGTCAGCTGACGCGCAACCGACGACCCCGCGACCTCGGTCAGCCTCACCGTGCCGCCGCCGCCCGGAAGGATGCCGAGATTGATTTCCGGCAGCCCAAACCGTGCAGTCGAGGATGCGATGCGGATGTCGCAGGCCAGCGCGAGTTCGAAACCGCCGCCCAGCGCCAGTCCGTTGACGACCGCGACCACCGGCTTCGGACAGGCGACCAGCGCGTCCGTAACCTTTCGGATGCGCGTGGCGATGACGAGCGCGTCGCGCGGCGTCGCGCCGACAAATTCGGAAATGTCCGCACCGGCGATGAAGGCGCGCTCGCCCTCGCCGGTGAACAACACGACGCGCACCGCCGGGTCTGCGGACAGCGCGACGATCGCGGTCAGGAGTTCACTCAGCACCTGCGCGCTGAGCGCGTTCAGCGCCTTCGGCCTGCGGATGGTGATGATGCCGACAGGCCCCCTGGTTTCGGCTGTGACGAGCGGTTTGACGGCCATGGAAGCTCCAGCTGCGGGTCCGATCAGGGAAGGCGTTCGATGAGCACGGCATAGCCCTGCCCGCCGCCCATGCAAAGCGCCAGCACGGCGCGGCGAGCACCCGTTTCGCGCAGGTGCTGCAGGGCGGTGATCGCCATGCGTACCCCCGTCGCGCCCGGCGGGTGGCCGATCGAGATGCCTCCACCGTAAAGGTTCGTTGCGTCACGCGGCAGGCCGAGCTGGGCCTCCGCGTGCAGGTTCACCGCCGCGAACGCCTCGTTGACCTCGAAATAATCGATGTCGGAAACACGCAGGCCCTGCTTCTGCAGCAGCTTGTGGATTGCCGGCACGGGCCCGCATCCCATGATGCGCGGCGGGACGCCGACGATCGCGTAGTCGACGATGCGCCCGGCAGGCTCGAGGCCGGCGGCGTCCGCCGCCTTACGGTCCGCGACGACCACGAATGCCGCGCCATCGGTGACGCCAGACGAATTGGCTGGCGTCAGCTTGCCGCCCTTGCGGAAGACCGGCTTCATCGAGGCGATCTTTTCGCGAGGGATGTCGGGGCGCGGGAACTCGTCGGCCGCGAACGACCGAGTGCCAGACTTCGCGTCGGGGATATCGATCGGGGCAATCTGGCGGGCGAGGAACCCGCTTCTCGCAGCCGCGCCGGCCCGTTGCTGCGACGTGAGCGCGTAGTCATCCATTGCTTCCCGAGTGTACTGGAAGTCATCTGCCAGGTTCTCGGCAGTCTCACCCATCAGTTCGAGCGACAGCGGATCGCGATAGGTCCAGTCGAGCGCATCGATCATGGTCTGCGGACCGCGCTTCACACCCCATCGCGCGCCGGTGACGATATGGGGAGCCCGGGAAAAATTCTCGCCGCCGCCGGCCAGTGCGATGTTGGCATGGCCGGCACCGATATGTTCGGCCGCCGTGACGATCGCCTGCAGCCCGGAACCGCAGGCCCGGTTGACGTTCATGGCGGTCGAGACCTCCGGCAGGCCTGCCTTCAGCGCCACGGCGCGAGCCGCCAGATAGCCTTCCTGATCAACAGGCAGGACATTGCTCCAGACCAGTTCGTCGACCTTCTCCGGCGCCAGGCTGGCCGCTGCCAGCGTGGCACGCGCGGCGTGGGCACCCAGGTCGACCAGCGGGACGTCCTTCAGCGATTTGCCAAAGTCGCCGAACGGCGTGCGCTTGCCGCCGGCAAGAACGATGTCGGTCATCAATGTCTCCGGTGATATCAGGGGCTGGAATCGAGCAGCGTGCCGCGCAACTCGCGCTTCAGCACCTTGCCGTTGGAGTTTCGGGGAAGCGCCGATGCCGAGACGGTGAAGGTCTCCGGCACCTTGTAGTCGGACAGGCGTTCCGCGAGATATGCTTTCAGGTCGTCAGGGGAATTCGTGCCCTCTCTCAACACGACGACGGCATGAACGCGCTCGCCAAGCACCGGACACGGCTTGCCAATGACGGCGCTCTCAGCGACGTCAGGATGGCCGGCGAGAACGCTCTCCACCTCGGCGGAAAAGATCTTGAGACCGCCACGGATGATCATGTCCTTCCTGCGGTCGAAAACGTGGACGAAACCGTCGGCGTCGATGGAGCCGACATCGCCCGAACGCCAGTATCCCGCGGCGAAGGATTCGGCTGCGGCATCGGCCCGGTTCCAGTAGCCTTTGACTACGGATGGCCCGGCAATCCACAATTCGCCGGCTTCACCAACCTGTACCTGCCGGCCCTCGTCGTCGACGACAACAATTTCGCAGTTGGGGACAGGCAGGCCGACACTGGCCAGATGCGCCGCAGTGTGGCGAGCCGGCATGATCGTCGACGGCGAAGACGTCTCGGTCGCCCCATAGGCGTTCATGAGCTTCAGGCCGGGAAGCTTCGCGGCGAAAGCCTCGATGACAGGCTCCGGCATCGGGGCGCCACCGAAGCCGCCGATCCGCCAGGCCGAAAGGTCAAACGCATCCACGTCCCGCGCCATAAGCAGAAGGCTGTACATGGCCGGAACGATGATGGTGTGGGTGGTCTTCTCGGACGCCGCCAGCGACAGGAAGGCCGCGGCCTTGAAGGCGGGCAGGATGACGAGCGTGCCGGCGCAGGCGGCCATCGAGAGGACATTGGCCACCAGCCCGGTCACATGCGCGAGCGGCACGGCAGCGATCGAGCGGTCGGCAGGCGTCAACTCGAAACAGTGGCGGAAGACGAGGCTCGAATTGACGAGGCCGAGATGCGAGAGCATCGCGCCTTTCGGGCGGCCCGTCGTTCCTGACGTGTAGAGGATGACAGCCGTGTCATCCTCGACCACGGCCGGAACGGGCGGCGGCACGGCATCCGCGATCAGGCTCGACCATGGCGACGAACCGGGCGCCTCGCCGCCGACAACGATCCGCTTCTTCAGCGCTGGCATGTCCGCCGTCGGCGGCAGGCGCAGCGCGAGTTCGGCGTCGTGGAGAAGGAGGATCGCGCCGCAGTCGTTGACCGCATAGGTGATCTCCGGCGTCTGGTAGCGGACCGACAGCGGAACGGCGATCGCACCGATGCGGAAACAGGCGTAGAGCGCAACGACGAATTCCGCGCGGTTGCCGACGAGCATTGCCACGCGATCGCCGGCTGCGACGCCCAGATGTGCGAGGCCCGCAGCCGCCCGGCCGGCGTTGTCGAGCAGCCCCCGCCACGTCCATCGACGGTCGCCGCAGACCAAGGCTTCGCCGTTCGGACTGGACGCGGCGGCGGCCTCGACCATCGCCCATAGGGTCGACGGGCGATCGATGAAGCACGACACCATGCGGTCGCCATAATGCAGTTCCCGTCGGGTCGCCGGCAGTCCCGGCCCGGACCAGTCCATCATGCAGCCTCGTCGATGACGCCATTCACCAGCGTGCCCACTCGGTCGATCTCCACCTCAACCCTGTCGCCCGGCTTCATCCAGACCTTCGGCTCGCGGGCGAAACCCACACCGCCAGTTGTCCCGGTGACAATCACGTCGCCCGGTTCGAGCATCGTGATGCCACTGATGTATTCGATCAGCGAAGGGACATCGAAAAGCAGATCGTCCAGCGGCGCAGCCTGCATCACGTCGCCATTCAGGCGCGTCGTCAACGTCAGACCTGACGGATCGCCGGTTTCTTCGGGCGTGACCAGCCAGGGACCGAAGGAACCGGATCGCCAGAACGCCTTGCCGGGCAGGAATTGCGAGGTGTGCAGCTGGTAGTCGCGAATTGAGCCGTCGTTGAAGCAGGAGTAGCCGGCGACGTGGCCCAACGCAGCATCTCTCGATACGTGGCGTGCAGGCGACCCGACCACGAAGGCAAGCTCGCCCTCGAAGTCGAAATCCGTCGAAAGCGCGGGGCGCACGAGTGGCTCGCCATGGCCAACGACCGAATTCGCGAAGCGCGCGAAGAGCATGGGGCGCGTCGGCGCCGGATGGCCACTTTCCGCAATGTGCGTGCGATAGTTCAACCCTACGCAGATGATCTTTCCCGGTCTCGGGATCGGCGGGAGTAGCCTGACTTCGTCAAGTCGCAGGCGACGCGGCGCCAAATCGCGGCAGGTCAAGAGGGCCTCAACTCCATCGCTCGCAAGAGCGTCAGCGAGCGTGCGTGCCCCGGAAGGAACCACGCCGGTGAGTTCCATCAGAGCGTCGTCGCGGACAAAGCCGAAGCCTTCCGCTCCAGCATGGACAAAACTCGCGAGTTTCATGCTGCGATCCCGAGGATGAGAGGCCCCGCCGAAGCGGGGCCTCGCCGGCTCACTTCCACTCGCGGGCGATCTTTCTGACCGCTTCTGCATCGACACCCTGCTGAGCCTCGGCGAACAGACTGTCGTCGACGAGGTCGGCGACCGTCAGGTTCGACGTGATCAGGCCCTCTTCGCGCATGGCGGCGACCAGCCTCTCCAGCGCTGCCTTGTCCGGCGCTGAGATGCGCTCGGCCTTGAGCATGGCGTCCGCCGCCGGATTGAAGGTCAGCTCCAGCGTGCCGAGACGGATCGCATCTTCCTCGCTGCCGGCAGGCTTCGCCTCCGGATGCTTCTTCCAGAAGATCGCCAAAGCCGCGGCCGGGTTCTCCCGGATGAAGATGTCGGACTTCACCATCGCCCGCAGGAAGCCGACGAGTTGAGCGCGCTTGCCGGCGATGGTCGCGTCCGACGTGAAGTAGCCGTAGTTGCCGGCGTCGGCGATTGTCGGGTGGAAGATGTAGCGGAATTCCAATCCCGCACGCACCAGCCCAGCATAGGCGATGCGGTTCAGCGCCAGCGCCTGCACCTGGCCCGACTTGAGGGCAGCGACGGCGGAGTCGCCAAACCCTACAGGCAGGAACATGTCGGCATTGGGATCCATGCCGGCGCTGCGCGCCATGGAACGGATGTAAGGGATCGCCTGGCTCGCCATGGAGAGCACGCCGATCTTCTTGCCGTCGAGATCCTTGATCGTCTGGATCGAGCTCTCGGCGGGAATTGCGAGGAAGTAGATGTTCAGATTCCCGCGAGCGCCAATGAACTTGCCGCGCATGCCCTTCTCGAAGCCGGACAAATAGGCTTCCATGCTGACGTCGCCGATATCGCCCTGGTCGCTGGCGACAAGCTGCGTGGCGACCGCGCCGTTCTGGGCGAAGTCGGCCGGCACCGTGAGGCCTTCCGCTTCCAGAAACCCGGCCGCCTCGGCAACGTAGAGGTCGGCCATGGTGATGGTCGGCGGCGCGCCTTCGATGAGCTTCAGCGTGTCCGCGGCGCCGGCCGGCGCCAGCGTCGTGAATGCCAACGCGGCGGCCGCCGCGATGCAGGTCGTCAATCTCTTCGTCATGCGCATGGTCACCTCCCTGTTGCGCAAAGAATTCCCGCTGCGGAGACGGCTGCCTCCGCATTCCCTTCTGCCGTTCCCGGCCTCGGCCGGGGGTGGACGTCAGCTGTTCAAGACCCTTTCGGTTTGCGCCCAGGCCGTGAAATGCCGGCCGATGGCGCGGAGCACGGCGTGAAGGCCGAGCCCCATGATGGTGAGATAGACGAGGACGGAGAACACGCCGGCCACGTCGGAATTCGATTGCCGCTGGATGATCAGGCTGCCAAGCCCCTGCGACGCACCGATGAACTCGGCAACGATGGCACCGGTGACCGAGAAGACGATCGCCACTTCCAGGCCGGCGAACAGATACGGCAACATGCTCGGGAAACGCACCTTCATGTAGGCCTTGAGCGGACCGGCGCCGAGCGCCCGCATCAGCACCAGCCGGCGCGCGTCGACGGTCGACAGGCCGGCGATGACGTTCACCAGCACCGGGAAGAAGACGATGGTCGCAACCGTGACGATCTTCGACGTGGGTCCGAAGCCGAACCAGATCAGGAAGAGCGGCGCGAGCGCGATCTTCGGGATCGTCTGGAAGGCGAGGATCAGAGGGTAGATCGTGCGGTTCAGGAGCGGCATCAGCCCGACCGCCGTCCCGACCAGCACGCCGCCGACCGCGGCGATCGCGAAGCCCGCCAAGACCTCGAACAGCGTCACGCCGAAATGCTTGACGATCAGGCCGGAGGTCAGATCCGACCATGCCTTGACCGCCACTGCGCTCGGCGTCGGCACGAGATAGGCCGGCACGTCGAACACCCGCACCGCGATCTCCCAGAGCGCCAGGAAGACGGCGAAGGACAGCGGCGCCAGCAGCATCGCCGTGTCGACCGAAGGCCGTGCCGGCGCGGCCGTGCGTGGAGAAACGGCCGTGTCGCTCATGACGGGTCGCCCTTGACGTCGAGCAGGCCGCGCAGCCGGCCGATATGGGCGCCGAGGCGATCGGAGGCGAGCAGGTCGATGGACCGCGGGCGCGGGATGTCGATCGTGACGATCTCCCGAACCGTCGACGGGCGGCCCGACATGACGAAAACGCGATCGGACAGGAAGGCTGCCTCGGCGATCGAATGGGTGACGAAGACCACCGTCGCGCCGGATTCGAGGCTGATGCGCTGGAGTTCGAGGTTCATCTGCTCGCGGGTCATCGCGTCGAGGGCGCCGAACGGTTCGTCCATCAGCAGCAGCGTCGGGTTCAGCGACAAAGCGCGGGCAATTGCGACGCGCTGCTGCATCCCGCCCGACAACTCGTGAGGGAATTTCCGCTCGAAGCCGGCGAGGCCGACCATGGCGAGCATCTTCTCGGCCGCGGCCCGGCGATCGCCGCGCGACACGCTGGCAACCTCGCCCGGCAGTTCGACATTCTCCAGCACGGTGCGCCAGGGCAGCAGAACGGCGTCCTGGAAGACAACACCGAAATCCCGCAGCGGCCCGGTCACGGCGCTGCCACGAAAACTGACGCTACCGTCGGACGGCGTCAGCAGACCGGCGATCATCATCATCAGCGTGCTCTTGCCGCAGCCTGACGGGCCAAGAATCGAGACAAACTCACCCTGGGAGATGCCGGCCGTGACGGAATCGACCGCCTTGACCGGCACGCCGTCGGCCGCCTTGTATGTTTTCGAGACACCGGCCAACTGGATCAGCGGCGTCTGCCGCGCGGGAAATCTTTCAACGTTCATGCCATCGGCCTCCTCGGGAAGGTCGACCCGACTGGTCACGCTTCTCATTCCGGCGCAAGAGCGCCGAAGCCGCCCCCTCCCGGTGTCTCCATCCGTACCACGTCGCCGGGCTGCATCACTGCCTTGCCCGAGAGCGTCGTTTCCTTGCCGTTGACGAACAATCGACCCGGCTCGCCTGGCTGCCCTCCGGCGATGCCCGACGGCCTTACGCGCGTGCCGCTGGTCATCGCGTTGATGGTCCAGGGACGATCGGAGCGCACCGTGAACTCCACAATCTGTCCGTCGCCACCGACGTTACGGCCCTGACCGCCGGAGCCCGTCCGCAACTCCTTGCGCCGAAAGACGACTGGCGCGCCGGCCTCAACGATTTCTATCGGAGTCGACGCAATACCGGTTGGGTAGAAGGTGGCGTCGAGGCCGCGCTTGGTTGCGCGCGCACCCATGCCGCCGGCGAAAGCGAAAAGCGTCGAGACGAAAGGCGCGTCCTCGTCCGTCGTTCCCATCACCTGCGCGGCCCAGGCTCCGCCCGGGCTTTCGGCCAGCACGCGTTCGGGGATCACGTTGTGCAGCGCCTTCAGGATGGGCATCGGAACGTACATGCCGACCACGTGCCGGGCATTGACCGGCGCGGGGTAGAGGCAATTGACGATCGAACCCTCCGGCGCGGTGACGCGGATCGGGCGAAGGCTGCCCGTGTTGTTGGGAAGTTGCGGGTTGAGGCAACTGCGAACGGTGAACATCGCGTAGGCCTGCGTGTAGGCCAGCACGACGTTGACGCCCTTCTTCACCTGGTTCGAGCTACCGGTGAAATCGATGCCGATCTCGCCGAGGTTCGTGTCGACCGTGACGGTTGCCCGCAGCCGGACGATCTCGCCACCGGGGATGTCGAACTCCGTCTCGCCGGCCCACGTACCCGGCTGCAGCGCGCGGATGGCGGCACGGGTGGCACGTTCGGAACGATCGATGATCTCGTCGGAAAGCGTCTCGATGTCGGCGAGACCGTGGTTGCGGCAGAGTTCGACAAGCGCCTCTCCACCGGCCCGGTTCGCAGAGACCTGCGCCGCGAGGTCGCCGCCGACATGATCCGGCGTCCGCACGTTGCGCAGAATGATCCGGTGCAACAGTTCGTTGCGGCGGCCGGCTTCGTAGAGCTTGGCCGGCGGGATCCAGAGGCCCTCCTCATGCACGTCGGAGGCGCCAGCGCCAATGCCCGATCCGCCAATGTCGGTGTGGTGGTTGTTGGAGCCGACGTAGCCGATGATCCGACCCTCGAAGAAGATCGGCGAGAAGATGATGATATCGAAGAAGTGGCCCGCGCCGAGCCACGGGTCGTTGGTGATCAGGACGTCGCCATCATCGAGCCGCCCGGCGAATTCCTCGACCAGGTACAGCGCGGTGCGCGCCAGGCAGTTTATGTGGCCCGGGGTGCCGGTATCTGCCTGGGCGACCATTCGGCCGCGTCCGTCAAACAGCGCGTAAGCCAGATCGCCCGCATCGCGGACCAGCGGGCTGAATGCCGTGCGCTGCATGGCCTTGGCGCGCTCGCTGACGATGGAGCGCAGGTTGGACCAGAGCACTTCGAGCTCGATCCCATCCATCGTCCTGTTCCTCACATGAGCATTCATCGCACTGTCCTAGTGAACCGCAGACGCTTCGGCGGTGATGCAGCCGAGCGCTGCGACGCGCGCCGTCCAGCCGGGCGAGATCACCAGCGTGGTACCGGCCTCCTCGATGAGGGCCGGGCCGACGATCCGCGTATCCTGCGCGAGGGCGTCACGGCGGTAGACCGGGACCGTTTCGAAACCGTCCCAGAACTCGACGGGCCTGGACCTTTCAGGTTCGGTGGTGCCCCTCGCCGGTTCGAGTACCGGCAAGGGACGCTCGGGCCCCCGCGCCACGACGCGGAGCGAGACGACCTCGACACCGACTTCGGGCTGCACGATGCGATAGATGCGCTCATACTCGGCCTCGAAGGCGGCGCGGATGGCAGCCTCCTTTCCGGGACCGATCAGGCGCCCGGGAAGCTCGACCTTCAACTCGTGCTGCTGGCCGACATAACGCATGTCCAACTCGTAGGTGAACCGCATGTCCGATGGCGCGCAGCCGGCATCGGCCAGAACGGCGCGGCCTTCAACTTCCATCTCGACTGCCAGACGTTCGACATCCGGCCAGTCGGGCGCATCGAGGCCGAAAACGCTAGAGCGCACCAGGTCGAGCCGCAGCGGCGTCAGCAGCGCGCCGAAGGCGGAGAGCACGCTGGCATGCGGCGGGAAGATCACCGTGCGGCTGTTCAGGAGCTTCGCGACCTCACACGCATGCAGCGGTCCGGCGCCGCCGAAGGCAAGGAGCGGAATGCCGCGATAGTCGACGCCGCGCTCGGCTGCATGGGCGCGCACCGCGCCGGCCATCGCCTCGGTAACGATCTGGTGGATGCCCCGCGCAGTCTCGACGATGCCGAGCCCGAGTTCCGCGCCGAGCCGGGCCATGGCATCCTCGGCCGCGCCAACGTCGAGTGGCATCGCCCCGCCAAGAAAGCTCTTTGCATCGATCAGGCCGAGAAGCACGTTGGCATCGGTTACCGTGGGCTTCGTACCGCCACGCCCGTATGAGGCCGGACCCGGCATCGAGCCGGCGCTATGCGGCCCGACCTTGAGCAAGCCCATGCCATCGACATTGGCGATCGACCCGCCGCCAGCGCCGATCTCGATCAAGTCGATGCAGGGTACAGTGATCGGCAGGCCACTGCCTTCCTTGAAGCGGTACATGCGGTCGATCTCGAACAGGCCGGTCACCAACGGCTTCTGATCCTGGATGAGGCACACCTTCGCCGTGGTTCCGCCCATGTCGAAGGCGAGAAGGTCTTTCAGGTCGAGCGCCTTGGCGATCAGCGATGCGCCAAGCGCGCCCGCGGCCGGGCCGCTCTCCACCATGCGGACCGGCATCCGGCCTGCCGTGTGCGGCCCGACGGTGCCGCCGGAGCTCAGCATGATCAGCGCCCGCGACGGATAACCATCCGCCTCCAGCCTACGTGCCAGCGCGTCGAGATAAGGACCGGTGATTGGCGCCGCGTAGGCGTTGGCAGCGACGGTCGAGGCACGCAGATACTCGCGGATCTGCGGCGCGATCTCAGAAGAGATCGAAACGAAGAGTGACGGTACCTCGCGCTTCAGAATGGCCGCGACAGTCCGTTCGTTCTGGGCATTACGATAGGCATTCAGGAAGCAGATGCCGACGGATGTGACGCCGGCGTCGCCGAGCCGCCGGGCGAGCGCCACCACCTCGGCCTCGTCGACTGCCTGGTCGACCGAGCCGTCGGCAAGCGTGCGCTCCGCGAGCGAGAAGGTGAGCTCGTCGTCGACCAGCGGACGCGGATACTCGATCTGCGGATCGTAGACGTCGTAGCGGCGCTCGTCGCGCAATCTCAGCACATCGCGAAATCCGCCGGTCAGCACCATGGCCGTGCGCGCGCCCTTCCGCTCGATCAGCGCGTTGGTGACGATCGTGGTCGCGTGGACGAGAAGTCCGTCGACGTCACCCGGGCCGATGCCGGCGCGATCGAGGACGGCGCCGACCCCGCGGAAGAACCCTTCGAGCAGATTGTCGTGCGTTGTCAGCGTCTTGTCCGCGAACAAGGCGCCGGCTGACTTCAGGACGACGTCCGTGAAGGTGCCACCGATATCGACAGACAGCGATGCTCCGCCTTTGGTCATGCCGGGTATCGTCTCCTCCGCTACCCCAGCGTTGTTTCGGTAGTTGCAACGCCGTTTTGATTTTGTTACGGTACAGACGAGATGCAGGGCTGTCAAGCGACCGCCGACATCGCAAGCGGAGGACATCGGGATGCTGTCGAAGCGGGAGGCATTGCCTCGGCAAATGCGGGAATGGTATCGGCGGGAAGGGCTCGACGGTTCCGCCGCCCCGCAGCAAATTCCAGGGCAGTCGGCCCGCAGGAAGAATGGATCGGGTACAGCCACCCCCATGCCCAAGACCAGCCAGAACGCTTCGGTCGACGGTGTGTGGGCCGTGTCCCTTGCCTTCCAGATCCTCGAGACGCTGGCGCAGGGCGAACGTCCGTGGCGTGTCACCGACCTCGCCAAGGAACTCGGCACCTCCAAGACGCGGATATTCCGCTACCTGCAGACGCTGATGAACCTCGGCTATGTCAGCCAGGAAGCCGATACCGACCGCTACCGGATCGGTATCCGCCTCGCTTTCCTCGGCAACGCCGCGGCGATGAGTTTTGACATCGTCGCCATGAGCCGGCCGACGCTGCACAGGCTCCGCGACACGCTTCGGCAGGCCGCCATCCTGTCCAAGGTCGAAAACGGCAAGGTCTTCATCGTCGACAAGGTCGACGGCCTCTCGACGCTTTCCATCAATGCCGCCATAGGCACCTTGCTCGGTCTCCACAACAGCGCGCAGGGCAAGCTCCTGCTCGCCTATTCGGAGCCTGCCCTTCTCGGGCGCACGCTCGAGGCCGGGCTGAAACCGGTGACGCCCAGCACGATCACCGATCCAACGCGGCTCGCCAGCGAAATCGCGCTGGTGCGCGAGCGGGGCTGGGCGACCGCGCCGAACGAGACACTGACCGGCCTGAACGTGGCGGCCGTGCCGATCTTCGATCATGGCGGCCAGGTCGCCGCCACCATCGGCATCCTCGGTTCGGTCGACGAGATCGGCCGCGAGCCGTCGGCCGAACAGCTCGCGGCGTTGAAAGCCGCCGCGCACGACATATCCACGCGCCTCTACGGGACAGGCAAGTCGTCGCAACCCTTCTGATCGTGCCGGGCGGGCGGACCGCAACAGCATCGAAACGAAGGAGGCGACATGGAACCTGCAATTCAACGCGTCGGCGTCGTCGGCGCCGGCATGATGGGAGCGGAGATCGCGCTGGTCTTTGCCATGGCGGGCCGCGACGTGCTGCTCGCCGACCGCGCCAACGAAACTCTGAACAGTGCGGTGGAGCGCCTCGCTCGCACCCTGGCGTGCGGCATCGAGCGCGGACATTTCTCAGGCGCGGCGGCGCAGACCGCGCTCTCCCGGATTGCCACCACGACCGACCTCGGTCGCTTCACAGACCGGCAATTCGTCACCGAGGCCGTGTTCGAGCAGGAAGACGTGAAGGCGGAGGTACTGGCGCGGATCGACGCCGTGCTGCCGGCCGGCGCGATCATCGCGACCAACACGTCGACGATTCCGATCTCGGGTCTGGCCGCCAGCGTCGGGCCGCAGCGCCGAGCGAGCGTGATCGGTACGCACTACTTCTCTCCCGCCTCGCGCATGCGCCTCGTCGAGATCATTCCCGGCATCGAGACCGCACCGGAGACCGAGGCCGCGACATTCCGCCTGATGGAGGCCGTCGGCAAGACGGCCGTGCGGGTCAAGGACGTGCCCGGCTTTGCCGTCAACCGACTGCTGCACGTGATGATGATCGAGGCGGTGCGGCTTGTGGAGGAAGGCGTCGCGACGCCCGCCGACATCGACACTGCCTGCCGCCTCGGGCTCGGCCATCCGATGGGACCGTTCGAGCTGATGGACGCCACGACCTCCAGCCTCTGCCTGCAGGCGCAGGAGATCATGCACGACGCCTATGGCGAACGCTTCAGGCCGCGGCCGCTCCTGAAAAAGCGCGTGCGGGCCGGTCTGGTCGGCGGACGCGGCAAACCCGGCTGGCGCACGCCCGGTCAACGCTAGGAGGAAAGAAACATGCTCGACCTCGAACGGCTGGCGGCCCACATCGACCAACCCGGCATCGACAAGGATGTCGGCCTCGACATCATCGGCGTAGCGCCGGACCTGTCGCTTGACGATGCGCTGCGCGTGCAGATGGGCGCCAAGCGCCTGAAGGTGGCGCGCGGCGACGCCGTCGTCGGCTGGCAAGCCTCATTCACCTCGGCGGCGGTCCAGAAGATGGTGCCGTCGATGCCGCCGCCGATGGTCGGCACGCTGCTCTCGTCGCTCATGCGTCCGGACGGCGCGATCGTCGGCTTCGACGGCGACTTTACCGTCATCGAGTGCGAGATCGGCGTGGTCCTTAAGCGCGACCTGGTCGGCCCGCACGTGACGCCCGTCCAGGCGCTCGCCGCGGTCGAGGCATACTTTCCGGCTATCGAGGTGGCGCCGGTCAGGCCCGGCCTGCTCGAGGGCAAGTGGAGCAACCAGCACATCATCGCCGTGCAGAAGGCTGAGGGCGGCTTCGTCGTCACCGGGTCCCGCCTGACCTCGCCCAGGAATTTCGACCCGCGCATCGAAGGGGTCGTCGTCAGCGTCGACGGCAGGGCGCGCGCCTCGGCCGCCGGCGTCGAGACGATGGGCGGACCGATGAACGTGCTCGCCGCCATCGCCAACCGGCTTGCCGCCGCAGGCGAATGCATGCGCGCCGGCCAGATCGTCATCACCGGCTCCCTGCCCCCTCCCCAGCGGGTCGGCGCCGACAATGTGCTCGCCGAGGCGGAGTTCAGCCACCTCGGCCGCGTCACAGTGCGTTTCCGCGACTAAAGGAACGATCATGCGCCACATCATCGACACGTCGGCCGCCTCCAGCGACTGGCTTATCAGGGACGATGGCGCGGGATGCGCCATCCGCGTGACCTCGCCCGACGGCTCGCCGTTGCAGACCTGCTCGGTCGACCGCGTGCTTTTTGTCCTTTCCGGCCCGGCAACCGTCACCATCGGCACCGAGACGTTCGAGGCACAGCGACATACGCTCGTGCTTCTGCCAGCGGGCACGCCGCACCGGATCGAGGGCGAAACCCGTTTCCTCGACGTGCTTGCACCCACGCCGCCAGCCGACGCCTTCAAGACCGCGTCGGCGCGAATCGTGGACGGTGCTTCAGCGCTGGTGCGGCCGCTGCTGGCGGAAAAGTTCTCCAAGGGCGGCTTCGCCTATCAGTCGCTCGCCGATCGCGGCTCGGGCTCGGCCAATGTCCGCGTCAATATCGTCGAGGTCCGACCTGGCGCCGGAAGCCCGGACTTCCACATCCACGCCTTCGATCAGTTCTACTTCATCCTAGCCGGTAGCATGCATGTCGAGGTGGGCCGCAAGCTGATGGTCGCGGAAGCCGGATCGCTGGTCCACCTGCCAGCCGGTATCGTCCATCGCAACTACAACCTTGGTCCCTATCCGGAAAAGCATGTGACGCTGATCGTGCCTGAACCGGCGGCAGGCGAGATTTTCGACTACGCCTGCGACATCCATGATCGCGAGGCAGAAATGATGGAACAGGTACCGACTTCGGTAGCTTGAAGAAGGTCAGGACGTATTGCGCCTCAATCGCGCCGTCGAGCTTCAAAAGAAGACCGACATGGCTATCGCCAATGTTGCCAGAGCCTGCGGTTTCACCAGCGGGTCATACTTTGCTCAGGCATTCAGGCGACGCTGGAACCATAAGCCGTCGCATGTCCGCCCAAGCTCCGAGCTGACCTGTTTGTCGCGACGCGACCTATCTTCAGGCCGACCTGACAATCAGAGCGAGAATCTCTCCCACAGTTTGCGCAAGCGCAACGTATGACGCCCAATCCAGAGCGAATGCTTACTCTGGGGAGTTGTCATTCATGGAACCGGGATCGATCGATCCAGACATGTCAATGGATGAGATCATGCGCCGATGGCCTGCGACGATCCGCGTGCTGATCCGCCACGGTATGTTCTGCATCGGCTGCCCAATCGGGATGTTTCACACAGTGAAGGATGCCTGCGCCGCACATGGGGTCGCGGAGGAGGCGTTTTCACGGGAGCTACTCGCGGCGATGCGGCAGGATCCCGTCGCCGATGAGCCATCGGCATTCCGCGCCGCGTCACGCTGACCTGAACGTCGCAGACACGATGGCGCTACCTGTTGCGGCGGTTCTCCGCAATCAGCATAAGCGCGTGCGCGTCGGTGACGACAACCTTCTGCCGGCCGCCCTTGACGATGCCCTCGCTCTCCCAGGCGCTCAGAAGACGGCTGACCGTGTGGAGCGTCGAGCCGGTCATCTCGGCGATGTCCTGTCGCGTGATGGGAAAATCGATCTCGATGCCCTCGGCCGTCTTGCGGCCGGACTGGGTGACCAGCCGCAGCACCGCACCCGCAATCCGCTGCTCCACCTGCTGGGTCGACATCTCGACCACACGCGCCTGCGTCTCCTGCAGCCGCGTTCCGATGGTCCGGTAGGCGTCCGCACCGAACGATGGAAAGCGAGACTGCAATTGCGGCCAGGCGGCGTTGGGCCATGACAGGACCACGCAGTCCACCGCTGCGACTGCGGTCGCCGGATAGGTCGTGCGCCCCATGGCGACCGCGATGCCGAACAGCTCGCCTTCGTTGATGTAGCGCGCGATGACCTGATCGCCGGCGGGCGTCATGCGCACCACGCGGATGTGGCCCGAGAGCAGCAGGAAGAAGAGGCCCGCCTCCTCGTCCTGTCGGAAGACTTCAGCGTCCTTCGCGAAGCGCGACGACCGCGCCAGGACCAGGATCGCATCCAGATCGCCGGCGCCGAGGCCTGCGAATGCAGGCAGACCGGAAACCAGGGATCTGTCGATGGGCATCGGCTCTCCACTTCCGCCAGCAGCGCGTGGCCCGGAATTTCTACCCGCAGTTTGCGCTGGCGCAAACTGTCGGACGGCGCCGCGGCCTATTGATCCGGGCAACGGCTGCTCGAGCCGCGATCATGAAAGGACGAGACGATGAACAGGATCATTGCGGCGCTGGCGCTCGGCACGGCGGTTGCGTTCGCCGGCGTAGCAGGCGCGGCGGAGCATGAGGTTCTCATGCTGAACAAGGGGGCCAAGGGCGCGATGGTCTTCGAACCAGACTTTGTCGTGGCCGCGCCCGGCGACACGGTCCGCTTCGTGCCGACCGACAAGGGCCACAACGTCGAGACGATCAAGGGAATGCTTCCTGGGGGCGCGGACGCCTTCAAGAGCAAGTTCAACGAGGAGTTCACCGTGACGCTCGGAACCGAAGGCGTCTACGGCGTGAAGTGCGCGCCGCACTACGCCATGGGCATGGTGGCGCTGATCAAGGTCGGCGAGCCCGGCAATGTCGAGGAAGCCATGGCCGTCAAGCAGACAGGCAAGGCCAAGGCCGTCTTCGCCGGCCTGTTCGGCGAGCTGGCCGCGGTCAAGTAGCAACAGCAAGGCGAGCGGCAAGCGGGCCGGGCACCCCTCTGGTGTCCGGCCTTCTGGTTTTCCGGCCTTTCCGTTTGCGCGGGTCAAACGCCCGCACGCCGGCCCCAGAGGATCGGGGTATAGCGGATGGCGAACAGCAGGAAGGCAACGCTCCACAAGCCGCCGCCAGCCGCTAGGAGGACGAGATACCATTGCCCGGCGAAGGGTGCGGCGACGCGAAGCGTAGCACCGAGCGTCACCGCCACGTAGACGCCCACGACCAAACGGTCGGCGACGATGGGACGACCCGTGTGACCGAGGCTGGCGCGCGTCATCACGGCAAGGGTCATCGTCCCCACCGCGCCGGCGGTCAGCGCGTGTATGGCGGCGGAAATCGGCATGAAGGGCAGCAGCGTCGACATGGCGAGCAGGACCAGCGCGACGCAGAGCCAGCCATAGCCGACATGCAGCACGAACACGATGGGCTCGGAGATCGTCGCCAGCCCGCACCAGCGGGCCAGCCGCAAGCTGAGCAGAACACCTGCCGTGACAAGTGCTGCTCCCGCGGGCCAAGTTCCGGGGATGGCGAGCCAGGCGACCATCGCCGCCGCCGTAGCAGCGAGCGCCGTTCTGTCTGGCCAGCCGAACGGCGCCGGCAGGCGGACCGAGCCGCTCCTGACCAGCCAGTTGCGCGTGAAGCTCGGCACGATCCTGCCGCCGATCAGCGCTATCAGCAAGGCGATCGTCGCCATGGCCAGCTTCTGTCCGAGATCGTCCGGCAGCCAGCCGAGATTGGCGAGGTGATCCGCGGCGTTGGCGACACCGAACAGCGACACCATGGCGGCAACGGGGGCATTGCGCCAGTTGCGGCCGGCGACGACTTCACGCCATATGGCGAAGGCAAGCGAGGCGGGGAAGGCGAGGTCTAGTCCCATCGCGACCCATGGGTCGGGCGACAGCAGACACGCCAGTCGTCCGGCAAGCCAGAGCGCGACCAGGATCGCCAGCGGCACGCCGCTTAGGGGCAAGCGTCCGGTCCAGTTGGGTATTGCCGTCAGAATGAAGCCAGCGACGACGGCCGCCAGGTAGCCGAACAGCATCTCGTGCGCATGCCAGCGCATGCCGCCGAACGGCCCCGCTATGTCTATCCACCCGGCATACGCCGACAACCAAGCGGGAACAGCGAGACAGGCGTACAGCGCCGCAAGGAAAAAGAACGGCCGGAAGCCATAGTGCAGGATCGGCGGCATCGAGGTCATACGGCCGCGACCGTCGAACCCGGTACTACCCGTCTTGCGCAACCTGCGCAGCATGGAACGGTCGGCGGTCGGGGATGCGGACATTGTCAGGGGCTTCCAAACGCGCGGAACGGCGCGAGCACGCGGGCGATCAGTGACCCGCCAGCATCTTCGCGGACCAGACGGAAGCCGAGATTCTCGGGCGGCGTACCGACGGCGCAACCGCCGCCCTTCCCGTCACGTACGAAGTTGGACATGTACGCACGATGCCGCCCTTCCAGAACGTGCACGCCGCAGTTCTCGGTGACCGAGATGACGGCGCCGGTGGCATCGAGTGCCCTGCGATGGTAGCAGGTCGACGTCCATTCCCAGATATTGCCGCCGAAATCCTCCAGGCCCAAGGAGTTGACGCCGTAGTAGCCGCGCGGCCTGGGCGTCGGATCGGCGGGTCGCTTCGCAGCCGCCTCTTCGCGATAGAGCCTGAGCCAGCGCAGCGCGGGGTTGGCTGGATCGTCGGCGCCGGCTGACGGCGCTTCGCCGCCGAACCGCTCCGCGGCCGCAACTGCCATCTCCGGCGCGGTGGGCAACCGCCAACCAGCACCGGACACCTGTGAGAACCACTGCGCGTAGTCCTGCGCGTCAAGCCAGCTGATACCCGTGACGGGAACATCGACGGGCGTCGGCGCCGCGTCGGCAGCGTTGCAGGCACCGGCGTCCACGCAACGCTGGTAGTCCGCGAGACGAACCTGATGGGTCATGATCCGGAAGCCGGGCAGTTCGACACGCTCTACTGGTGCCGGCACGGGCGCCCCGCCACGGAGGAATTCGCCCGTGAGCGGATAGTCGAGGGTCGTCGCTGCTATCACGACGGTCGCGACCTGCGCTGGTCGCGTGGCGCGGTCCGCGTCGTAAACGAGGGCGGCGGCGAGCGGCACGACAAGTGCTGCAGCCGTGCCGAGCACCGCCTCGAAGAGATTGATCTGCATGGCAGGTTCCCCGGATCGCGGCCCGGTGTCTCCGGGCCGCGTTGCGGCGATCAGTTGCTCTGGATCGGACCAGGCGCTGCTACCTGCTTCATCAGGTCGTCGTTCCAGTCGCCCTCAACCACGAAATGCGCGGTCGCACCAAGTTCCACGGCCTCGATGAGGTTGTGGTTCACGTAGGCATAGATGCCGGGCTGCAGGAACGTGTAGAGCGCAGCACCCGCCGAACCACCGCGGATGAACCAGGTCTCCAGGTCCTTGGCGGGGGGATTGGCGAACTTGCCCTGCTCCCAGACATAGTCGCCATGGCCGCCGATCAGGTGTGGCCGCGTATCGCGGTTGGCCTGGCTGTGCACGATCAGCACAGTCTCGCCGACCTTGGCCTTCATGGCGTTCTCGCCCGTAAGCGAACCCCTGGCGCCATTGAAGACGACATGGGTCGGCACCAGTCCCTTCATCACCTCAAGCGTATCGGCATACGAGTCGCCGTGGCTCTCGTAGCTCTTGAAATTCCCGTCCTCGTCGCGCGGAATGTAGAAGTCGTTCTCGCCGACATAGTAGACGCGGTCGTAGTGGAGCGGCTCGCCCTTCTCGTTCTTCAGGCCGTCGCGCGGCAGGATCATGATCGTGCCGTGCATGCCCGACACCACGTGCCACGGGATCATCGGGCCCTCGGGCGCACAGTGGTAGACGAAGGTGCCGGTGCGGGTCGCCTTGAAGCGCAGCTTCACCTGCTCGCCGGGATTGATGAGGGTGAGCGCACCCCCGCCCAGCGCTCCGGTGGCGGCGTGGAAATCGATGTTGTGCGGCATCGAGTTCGTACCCGGATTGACCAGCGTCAGTTCGACGTAGTCGCCCTCATGCACGACCATCAGCGGTCCGGGTATCGAGCCGTTGAAGGTCATGCCCTGAAGCACGGTCCCTTCATCGTCGATGACGACGGGCTTCTCCTCGATCGGCATCGTGAACTCGATGACCCTGGGGCCGCCGGTCGCGACCTGCTGGTGGGCGTGAACATGGGGCGGCGCAACCAGCGTGACCTTCTGGCGCGGCAGCGCCGCGATCTCGGCCTCGGTAACGGGAGCCGCAACGGCTGAAGACATCTTCGGCAGGGTCGCGGCCACCGCGCCGGCGGCTACGGCGCTCAACAGTGCCTGGCGACGCGTGAACATGACGGTTCTCCTTGTTCCATCGTTTCGATGAGGAAAACCTATCCGGACTTCACGGCCGCATCTTTGTCCTAGCGCAAACAGCCTGCGCAAACGATGCACGGGTGGACAGCAATATGGACGCAGAATGTGTCGCTACGAGAAGCGACAGTACCTTCGCGTTCGGCTGAGTTGGAGGCGGGGGCAGTATGTCCGATCTTGGAAAAGTTCGCGGCAGGCGGACCGAATGCGCCGCCCATGAGTGTGTCGTTTCGGGGTCGTTCGCCTACCACTTCACGCCGATTTTCGCGCTTGCGCCGTAGGATGTGACGTTCTGC
>VFQP010000299.1_pt1 | contig 114041 bp, 134 predicted proteins | sample 3512351 | NCBI WGS metagenome assembly VFQP01 (sample SAMN10412372, study PRJNA504923) | tailings metagenome | isolation source: Relicate 1 Philex TSF1 revegetated site | place: Philippines: Tuba, Benguet | collected 2017-08-29
GAAGGGATCTGGCGATCCCGGCAGGACTCGAACCTGCGACCATCGGCTTAGAAGGACAAGCCGACCGATTGAAATCGTTCGGAAATCAGACGCCTTGTTGCGTCTATGTCGCGTTCAGGAAGAGTGCGTCGGCCGCCGCAGCCAGTTCCTTGCCATCGTCGGCGCGCGGGAAAAGGTGTGAATAGACGTCCGCCGTCACCACGAGCGACGAGTGTCCCATCCTCGCCTGCACGGTCTTCATGTCCAGGCCGAGCCCGCCGGCCTCCCTCGGATTGATCAGCCACGACGCATAGAAGTGCCGCAGCGCGTGCAAGCCTGTGTAGGGCAGGCCGGCTGCCTTCATGGCCGGGATGAGCCCGCGATTGACGATGTTCGAATGCGACTGCGGATTGCCCGCGGCAGTCGGGAAGACGAGATCTCCGGCCGGGCATTTCAGCTTCCACTCGCGCAGCGTGTTCACCACCACGGGCGGTACCGGAACGGCGCGCTGCCCTGCACGCGACTTCGTCGAGCCAATCTGACCCCACTTGTCCGATCGCTGGCGCACCGTGATCGTGGACTTCTGCAAGTCGACATCCTGCCAGCGCAGCCCACGTAGCTCTGACGAGCGGAGCCCGCTGAATACGGCCGTCAGCAGGATCGGCCTCCAGGGCCCCTGCAGGGCGGCAAGGAAGGCCTTGATCTCCTCAGGGGCGGGAATATCCACGCCGACCTCGAGACGCCGCCTGTCGCGCTCCTCTGAGCCGTTCCGGCGCCGGCTCATCTCCTTCACGGCATTGCGCGTGCAGAGACCGCGTTCCTGGGCATCAGAGAGCAATGAGCCGAGCGCCGTGAGCGCCTTCTTCACCATCGCCGGCGATCGGCCCTCCTCGCGCAATCTGTCCGCGAACGCGCGCACCGTCGGCACGGTGATCTTCGAAAGCTTCTCGTGGCCGATGAACGGCACGATATGGAGCTTGAGCCGGCCCTTGTAGGTCTCGACCGTGGACCTCTCGAGGCCGGCCGTCTCGCTCGTGGACACCCAGAGCTCGCCCGCCTTGGCGACCGTCACCGTCTCGCGATCGGCGACATGCATTCCCTCACGCACCTCGACCTTAGCCGTTGCCGCGAATGCGTCGGCTTCCTTCTTCCGTTCGAACGTCTTCAGCCGGCGCTTGCCGTTGCCGTCGACATAATCGACGACCCAGGCCGTCTTCTCGACGCCCTTCGCGTTAGTCCAAGTGCGCTTGCGGATACTCACTTCGGAACGCCCGATGTTGTCAGCTTCGCTAGCTTGTCCCAAAGGTCGGAGAATTCGGCACGGAGACCGGCCTGTTGGTCCTTCGGTGCCGTTTCCACCAGCTTATGGAAATTGTGCACCAGATCGCGATGGAGGGCGCCCGCCGTGGGGAGTGCCCTGTCAACCGCCTGCGCAGCCAACTTGTTAATCTCCCGCTCCAGGTCGGCCCGCTTTTCGGCGCTCGTTTTCCTGACCCGCTCGAACAACTCGGCGGGCAGATTGATGCGAGGCCAAAGCTTTTGGCTGGCCTCCAGGCGCGCGATGATTTCCGCATTCAGTGATCGTCCGTTGATGTCGGCCGCCCACTTCAGATCATCCCGAAGACCGGGCGGGAAGCGTAGTTGATACTGATCGGGATTGCTTCGGTTGACGCCCATCATTCAAGCCTCTGTTGAACGCATACCCAGCAGGTATTTTTCGCTTGACGTCAATCCTACCTGCTGGATATGAGTTAACACATTCCTACCCAGTAGGTATCTGCATAGAGGAGCGAACATGGCAACGAAAGAGAGCGAACCCCTCGACCTCATCTGGGGTGTCGAGGGCATCGGAAAGGAAATCGGCCGCAACTATCAGCAGACTTACCACATGATCCGGAGCGGCAAGCTCCCCATGGTGAAGCAGATCGGTGAGCGCTACGTCGCCAGCCGCAAGAAGCTCGTCGCGTTCTTCTTGGAGGATGCGGCATGAACCAGTTTCACGAGCACGAGACCGCCATCATCAAGGCGATCGAGACGGCGGTTGAGCAGCGGCGCGATAAGGCTCAGGACAACCCGCGTCAGTGGCATCGCCACGAGGTTGCCGCTAGGGCGTTGGAGCGGCTGGCATCGGATTTCGCCTGCCACGACTACGATCCGGATCTGATGGGCCGCTATGCCGCCAAGGCGGGTGAGCTGACGATCACGCCGGTCGTTCCCTACTACGCGGCGGCAGCCACGGCCAATGAGCTCCTGACCCACATCCTGCGGGTGACGCGATGAGCGCCGCCCTCAAGCAGAAAGGCCCGGCCGAGGTTGCAGCCTCGCCGAGCCATGTGTCGACCAACCCCTTGGAAGGAATGACCAACATGGAAACGCATACCACGGCGCCCGCCGGCGCGCCAGACTTCCCGATCCCATACGCGAACCAGACGCCGGTCAGCGACCTGTTGTCGGCGGTGTCGCTCCTGTCAATGATCGACACCTACCTCGACGACGGGTCCATGCACGGGCTCTCCAAGGAAGATGTCCAACACATCGTCGTGCCCTTCAGCATGGTGCTGGAAACCATCCATACGCTCGTCGACTTTCTCAACGCCGACGAGCGGCCCGGAACCCTCGTGCTCTATCAGCAGGTGAGGCGCGAGCGCATTCTCGACTCTTTCGCGAGGGGCCGAGCATGAGCGCCGCCGTCCGCAACCTCGCCCGAGTGGATGAGATCGTCGAGGAGGTGCGCGCCGGTGGCGGCACCGTCGAGCAGCAGCTCACCATGCTCTTCGACAAGTTCAACCATGCCGTTCGGATCATCGATCCGACTGTGAACGGTGCCTGGGTGGGCTACGACGCCAACCGTCCGCAGACGCCGACCTTCATCATCTTCGAGCGCCCCGGCGCCGCGGCTCCAGTGTTTGGGGGTGCATCATGAGTGCTGTTCGAACAGTAGACACCGCCGCGATCGATGCCCTTATCCAGTGCAGTGACGATCTCCGGGTGCTCTGGCTGGCCTTGACGAACAAGGATCACGCCGACGAGTACCTCCCGCAGTTGGCGGAAACCGCCGGCAGCATCGCAACGAGAGTCGAGGACATCTGCGACAGCCTCCGCGCCGAGCCCGTCCGCATGGTGGGAGGCGATCGATGCGCTTGATCCTGTCCTTCATCGGGCTCTGGCACTGCCGCTGGGCCCTCTACCACGCGAAGCGCGAGCGGCATCACATGTTCGCTGCCGACCGGATCATTGACGAGTACGAGCGGAGGGCGCGCCGATGAGCGATGCCGTATCGCAAGCCATTGGGTATCTCCGCTTGATCGCGACGGTTCTTGAGAAGGAACGTGCGTGGCTGGCACCGCAGATCGCGGAAGGCCGAGAACTGCGCAAGGATCTCGTCTCGATGTATCTCGAATACGATCCCGAGCATGCCGCCACGATTTCCGAGCTAGACACTCCGACCCTAATCTCGGCTCAAGTCGACAAGCACCTCGAGAACCTGGAGAAGGCCGCGACGCAGATCGCTACGCTTGCCGACTTCTTCGAAGCCAAAGCGGCAGGGGGGACGCAATGAGCCGCTACCGCAAGATCGATCAGCGCATCTGGAATGATGCCAAGTTCCGAGCCCTCAGCGACGACGGGAAGCTCGTCTTCATGCTGCTTCTGACGCACCCGGCGATGACCTCGCTGGGTGCCATGCGGGCGAGCGTTGCCGGGCTCGCCGCAGACCTTGGATGGCTTCCCGGAAGGCTTTCCGAAGCCTTTGCCGAAGGCTTATCGAAAGGCATGGTGGAGCACGAGGAAGAGGCCGCGATTGTGGCCCTCCCAAACTTCCTCCGATACAACCAGCCCGAGAGCCCCAACGTGGTCAAAGCGTGGTCTTCCGCGCTCGACATGATACCCGAGGGACGTCTGAAAGACGTTACTATTCAACGCGCTAAAGCCTTCCTGAAAGGCAAGAGCAAAGCCTTCACGGAAGCCTTGCCGAAAGCCTTCACGGAAGCCTTGCCGAAGCCTATGCCTTATCAGGAACAAGAGCAGGAACCGGAGCAGGAGCAGGAGCCGAAGGTTGGGCTGGGAGTGGGAAGGTTAAGCTCTAGGGTGGAAGGGCACGACTTTCCCTTCACCCCTCCTGCTGATGGTGACGGATGGAAATGGCTTCAGGACCGTGGCGTGCACGAGAGCCGAATTGACGAGGCTCTGCCCTGGCTGATGGGAGAGCGTCTGTACGCTGCGAAGCTCGAAACCTTCAAGACGCCGAAAACGGGCAACACCTACGCCAGCGCGAGCGGGAGGGCTGCATGATGGCGATCGCGCCGGAGGCATTGGGGAAGGTTGGCAAGCTGCTTCCTCGTCTCGCCAGCAATCACGATGGCGAGGTGGTCGCGACTGCGCGCGCGATCATTCGCTCGCTCCAGTCTCACGGGTCCGACCTGCATGACCTCGTGGGCCACCTCACGCAGCCGGCGGTCGAGCGTGTCGTCTGCCGAGAGCGAGAGGCGCCAGCGGAGAAGGCAACGAGGCCAGCCCCTGAATTCGACGCCAGCTTCAGCAGCGCCGAGATCGTGCGGCTGGCCGAGTTGCTGCTCGACGTGAACATATGCGTCCTGAGCAGCAGCGAGGCAAAGTTCGTCCGGCAGATGATGAACAGCGCTCGCCACCGCAAAGGCCAGTTTCGCATGACCGTGAGGCAGGCCGACTGGTTTCGCAGCATCGTCGCCGAGTTCCTGGAGCAGGAGCAGTCAGCATGAGCAACGTCATCGCATTCACGCCGAAGGCACCACCCACCGGCGCGCCGGACCTCGTCATGGGCATCGCCGATCTCCGGTCGATCATCGTCGTGATCCGGCCGCGCGTTGAGCGAGCGAGGTCGCTGGACACTCTCCTGCGCCACTATGCCAGCTGGCTGCGCGCCTATCACGAGAGGAGCGGGGCGATCAAACAGGCCTTCCTCTTTCCCGAAAAGGAGATCTCGATCTATGGCAAGGAGGCCGAAGAGGACGCTCTCGACGACGTAACGAACCACATGGCCGACGCGGAAGACCTCATTAGAGGGCCGCACCCATGGCTGTCGCTGCCCGCCTTCCAGCGGACGAAGGCGGCATGCATCCGGCTGCTTGATTCGTGCGACTGGAGCCTTGGGCAGGCCGAGAGCGCAGCCCGCAGCATGGCTCCGCAGCCGCCGCGAGGTGACGCCGCATGAAGCCAGCCCTGACACCCTCGACCGCCGACGCCATCCTCGAGCCGCGGCCGAAGCGACTGCCGGAACGCCTATGGGGCGCCAAGGTGATCGCCGACTACATCGGCACGAGCGTGGACATGGTCTACAGCCTCGCCAAGCGCGGCGACTGCCCGATCTATCGCCCGTCCGGCCGTTACTACGCCCGGCGCTCCGAGCTTGATTCGTGGCTGAAGACGAAGCCGAAGGCAGCGTGAGCGCCCGCGAAAACCCCTGATTGCCTGAATATCCCGATTTCAGGCAGTAGGAATTCAGTCCTGCGTCCCGGCATATGTCCGGGATGCGGTGGCCCTTCAATCTCTTCACGCGTAAGCAGACCGACGCTCAGATCCTTGAGCTGCTCGGCGGCGGCGTCGAGACGTCCAGCGGCATCGCAGTATCGGTCGAAAGCGCGCTTCGCGTGCCAGCTGTTGCGGCCGCTGTACGCACCATCTCGGAGGCTGCCGCCTCGCTCGATTGGCGCGTCGTGGAGATCGCGGCGGATGGCAGCGAGACGCCGGCGCCTGACCATCCCGCTCACCCTCTCGTGGCCGACATCGCAAACGATTGGACGTCGAGCTTCGAACTCATCCGTTCGCTCCTCGTCGATGCGCTCTGCCGCAATGAGGGCGGGCTTGCCTGGGTCAATTGGGTCAACGGGCAGCCCGCCGAGATCGTCCGCTACAATTGCGGTATCATCGGCGTCGAGTACGACCAGACCGGCTCCGGCGAACCGTCCTACCGAATTAACGGCCGGCCGGTGCCGCGCCAGCAGATCATCCACCTTCGCGGGCCCTTCGACAAAAGCCCGGTGACGCTCTGCCGCGAGGCGATCGGCGTTGCCCTGGTCATGGAGCGCCACGTCGGCCGGCTCTTCGGTAAGGGCGCAAGGCCGGGCGGTATCATCCGCATGAAGAAGGCCGTCGGCGACGAGGGCGCCAAGCGCATGATCGCTGGTTGGAAGGCTGCCATGGAGGGCAGTGAGAACGGCGGAAAAACCGGCATCCTTTGGGATGACGCTGAGTGGCAGCAGATGACCCTGTCATCCGTTGATGCTCAGACCCAGCAGCTGAGGCTCTTCCAGCTGCAGGAGATCGCAAGAGCCTTCAGCATCCCCGTCACCATGATCGGCGACCTCTCGAGAGGCACCTTCATGAACGCGGCTGAGATGCAGCGGCAGTTTTTGCTGCTCTGCCTGGAGCCGTGGATCAAGGCGCTGGAGTCGGCTTTCCGCCGGGCGCTCTTCCTGCCTGACGAGCGCAGCCGCTTTGCCGTCCGATGTGATCGAGACGACTTCTCCGCGATCGACCTTCAGGTCCGCTCTACGGCCATCAACAGCCTCGTGGCATCGCGCGTGCTCGCGCCAAACGAGGCGCGCGCTTGGATCGGCATGCCGAAGGGACCGGCCGAGCTCGACACCTTTGCCAACCCAAACACTGGATCAAGCCAGCCTGGCGCGACACCCGCGCCGGCTCCTGCTCCTGCACCTCGCGAGGAAGACGATGACGCCGCTTAAGGACACGCCGCAGGAGATCGAGCGCCAGTCGATGGACTTCCAAGACATCCTGTCGGGCATCGCCGATCAGGACAAAGGCGCATGGCTGGACATCGTCGATCCCGTCGACGGCACTCCGACCGGCATCCGCTTCCGCGTAGCCGGCCCGGACTCCGAGACGCAGCACCGCGCCCGCCTGAAGCTCGCCGACGATCTTGCCGACGCAGCCGACACGTCTGGCCGCGTCAGTGCAGAGACCCGCGAGAAGCTCCGGCTCGATTGTTTGGCGCGATGCGTCCTCGCTTGGGAAATCGAGAGCGAGGGCAAGCCGCTGCCATTCACGCATAAGAACGTCGTCCGCGTGCTCGGCGCCGGCACTTGGCTTCAGGCTCAGGTCGACGCCTTCGCGTCCGATCGCGCCGCCTTCCGGGGAGGTGCGTGATGGAGCGCCTCTTCATCGAGACCAAGCTCCTTGCAGCCGACGCCGGCGTCGTCTCCGGCCTCGCATGGAAGTTCGGTGTGCCGGATAGGATTGGCGACTGGATCGAGCCAGGCGCCTTCAAGGGCGCGAAGATGCCGATCCCCATGCTCTTCGGCCACGACATGAACGATCCCGTGGGCGTCTGGGACGCTGCCGAGGAGAAGGCAGACGGGCTGCACCTGACCGGAAAACTCCTCGTCGACGAGGTTGAGCGCGCCCGCGAAGTGTCCGCTTTCGTCAAGTCCGGCGCCGTCCGCGGCCTGTCCCTCGGCTTCATCACTCGCGAGGCCAAGGCGCGCTCCGGCGGCGGCCGCACCATCAAGCGCCTCGAGCTTCTCGAAGCATCCCTCGTGACCATCCCGATGCACGCCGACGCCAAGGTGACATCGGCCAAATCGGCAATCCTGGCCTTGCGGCTCGCGACTGCCCTTAACCGCGCAGCTGCGCAATTCGAAAGGAACTGAGATGCTGCATCTCAACAAGCGTGCGCTGCGCGGTAGCGTGGCACTGACCCTGAAGGGCGAGGAGGAAGATCCCGTCGCTCTCGTCACCAAGTCGATCGAGGACATCCGCAAGTCTGTCGACGAGAAGATGAAGGCGATTGAGGCCAAGGCTGGAGATTCCGCCGATCTCGAGAAGCTCGTGAAGCGCCTCGACGACCTGGAGAAGAAGGCCAACCGTCCAGGCGGCAAGGCCGATAAGGACGAGCAGGCCGAGATCGAGAAGAAGGCGCTCGCCTCGCTTCTGCGCACCGGACTCGACACCGATATCAAGTCGGCCGCGTCTTCGGACAATGATCCGTCCGGCGGCTACTTCGTTCTGCCGACGATCGACATGACCATCCGCACGCTGATGACGGATCTGTCGGTCCTGCGCAGCCTGGCCGAAGTCGTGACGATCTCGACCGACAAGTACGAGCGCTTCTATTCGATGGGCAAGCGCGGCGCTCAGTGGGTTGCCGAGCGTGACGATCGCCCGCAGGACACGGCGCGTCCGGAGCTGATCAAGCATTCGTATCCCGTCATGGAGCTCTATGCCGCGCCCGTCGCGACCCGGCACCTGCTCGACGACGCCGCGACCGACATCGCGTCCTGGCTGATCACCAACGCCACGCACGACTTCGACGAAACCGAGGGCGAGGCCTTCTGGCGAGGCGATGGCGTCGAGGGCAAGCCGCGCGGCCTCCTCGACTACGGCACTGCCGTCGAGAAGGACTTCACCCGCGCCTGGGGCAAGCACCAGTACGTGCCGGCCGGCCACGCATCGGCGCCGACCGACGCCAACCTGACGGCCGCCCTGATCAAGCTCGTGTCGACCCTGCGCCGCCCCTACAAGGCCAACGCGGTCTTCGTCATGAACAGCAACACGGCCGTGCGCCTTCGCACCATCGTGGACGCTCAGGGCCGCTTCCTGTGGGCACCGACCGGCAACCTGATCGAAGGCGTCGAGCACCCCCTGCTCGGCTACCGCGTCGAGATCGACGAGAACATGCCCGACATCGGCGCCGGCGAGCACCCCATCGCCTTCGGCGACTTCCGGCAGGGCTACGTCATCGTCGATCGGCAGGGCGTCCGCATCAACCGCGACGAGCTGACCCAGAAGGGCCGTGTCGTCTTCGACGTCTACAAGCGCGTCGGTGGCGGTGCTGGCGACTTCAACGCGATCAAGTTCCTCAAGATCAGCGCCACGTAAGGAGCACGACCATGCGAAAGGGTCTCTATCACAACCTCAAGGCCGTGCAGGCCATCGCGTCGGGCTCCAAGGCCGATGCGGCGGATGGCACGGAGATCGACCGCAAGGGCTCTCAGGGGCTCCTCTTCGTGGTCAACACGGGCACGATCACCAGCGCCGGCGACTTCGGCGTGAAGGTGCAGGAGTCGGACACTACGGGCACCGGCTACACCGATGCGGCCGCCGACGACGTGATCAGCGGTGCACCTGCCACGCTGGCCGCGAATACCGCCTATCAGGTCGAATACATCGGCAAGAAGCGGTTCGTTCGGCTCGCTGTCACGAAGGCCGGCGGCACGTCGATCCAGCTCGGCGCCGTGGCCATCATCGGCCACCAGCACCTGCAGCTGCCCTGATGCCAACGCGCGCCCCTCGCGTCTGCGGTCTTTGCAACGGCGTTCACCCGAGTGGTGAGCGCTGCGGCAAGGCCGTGGAACGCGATCGGGAGCGCAAGGCACGCCATGACCTGAAGAGGCCCAACAGCAGCCAGAGAGGCTACGACCGAGCATGGGAGCAGGAGGCACGCGCCTATCTCTCCCGGCCTGAAAACCGCCTCTGTGGCTGCGGCAGGCCGGCTACGCTGGTCAGGCACGTCATCAGCATTCGAACCGCTCCTCACCTTCGGATGGAGCAATCCAACTGGCGGCCTGGTTGCCAGCGCTGCAACGCCCTCGATGCCGCCCGCGAGCGGCGTTCACATGAAAGGAACACAGCATGGGCGCTCTAATCACGACCGCGCATACCAAGATCTACATCGGCAGCGCCGCGATGGCGTTCTCCGGCACTGACGTCGAGCCTGACGACTTCGAGGATGTGACCTGGGTAGAGATCAAGGGCCATACGGACCTTGGCTCGTCGGGCGACACCTCCGAACTGGTGACGTCCAACCAGATCGGCATCGGTCGCACCCGCAAGGCCAAGGGCACGAGGAACGCCGGCTCGAAGACCTTGGTGGTGGACTTCGATCCTGCTGATGCCGGGCAGCTCGCCCTGCTTGCAGCGGAGAAGACGTCGCACTCGTATCCCTTCCGCCTCGTCTTTGATGACGCACCTGCCGGCGGCACGCCATCCGAGCGGTTCTTCATCGCATTCATCATGGGCTTCGAAGAGCAGTTCGCCGGCGCAAACGATGCGGTCAAGGTCTCGGTCACGCTCGAGCTCGACAGCAACATCGCCCGCATCGCAGCCGCCGAGGCCACGCCGTGACCATGCACCGGGGGGCGGTCGACGACTTTCGGCCGCTCCTGCGGACCGTCGCGCGAGCCACGCCGCGAAAATTTTCTGAAACCGCTCTCGTTTTTGAAGGCTGACACGATGGCGCTCGCTGCGGACGATCTAAGGGCTCAACTGAACGGCGTTCCGGAGACGGATGCCTTCCTGAACCGCAAGCTGGCGGCCGCTACGGCGTTCATCGAAGCGCAGCTGGGCTACAAGCTCACCGACACGGTCGCGCTGCCTGGTGGCGCTCCGGCGGACCTGGAGGAGGCGATCCTCATGCTCGCGGCGCACCTCTATGAGAACCGCGAAAGCACGATCGTCGCTGTGTCGGCTGCCGTCATGCCTATGGGCGTCGAGGAGATCGTCGCCAACTATCGGCGCTACACCTTCGGCTACATCGAGGAGAGCGCCAATGGATGATGCTCAGCGCCTCGCTCGGCTGAATGCGCGCCTGGCAGCCGTTCCGGAATCGGTCCGCAAGGCACTGCATCCCGCCCTCGACAAGAGCGCCAACGAGATCGCCAACGCTGCCCGCCGCAACGTCTCCGACGATCCCGCGACCGGCGCGCCTGATCTCAAGTCGAGCATCCGCGTCGAGCAGGGCCGCATCGAACTGGCGCGCATCGTACGAGCCGGCGGTGAGGCAACCACGAAGGACGGCTACGACTACGCGCTCGCCAACGAGTACGGCACGTCGAAGATGCAGGCTCAGCCGTTCATGTATCCAGCCAAGCAAGCGTTGGCGAAGCGCATCGAGAACCGTCTGAAGCGTGAAGTCCGCAAGGCCGTGCGCGCCTTCTGGGGCGTCCAGAAATGACGGCCTCGCTCGCTACCCATGAGGCCATCATTGCGGCGCTCGTCGGCGATGCCAGCGTCACCGCGCTGGTACCAGCGGCGTCAATTCTGGACCGGAATTCCCGTCCGAACCCCGACCCATCGATCATCGTTGGCGAGGATCAGGAGGTCGATGACGAGCGTATCGCGCGCGACGTGACGCGCGTCTTCTCGACGCTGCACATCTGGAAAAAGGAGGGCGGTCTGAGAGGGGTCAAGACAATCGCCGGCGCGATCCGCCACGCTGTTCGTACCGCCCGCCTGAGGACCGTTGGAGGCTGGTATCTGAGCGACTGCTACGTGTCCGGGACGCGCTTCCTTCGCGACCCTGACGGCGAGACGGCCCATGGCATCGTCACCGTCGAGAGCCTTTTGCGCGAGGTGCCAACATGAGGGCCGGGCAACTCGACCGCACCATCGCCATTCAGGGAAGCGTTGCCAGCCCTCCGAACGCGTTCGGCGAGGTGATCTTTACCTGGACGACGATCGCGACCGTGCGGGCTCAAATCGTCCAGCAATCGACCGAGGAGTTCCTGCGCAGCTACGGCACGACCGACGCATTGGCCGTGATCTTCCGCATCCGATGGCTTGACGGCGTCACGGTCGAGCACCGCGTCGAGTACGAAGGAAAGACGCTCAACATCAGAGAGACGAAGGAGATCGGCCGCCGCAAAGGCCTAGAACTCCGATGCGACGAGGTGCGAACGTGAGCACCCGCGGGCGCAAGGCAGAACTGAAAGCGATCGACGGCGGGCTCAAGGGCGTGCCGAAGCATCCGGCAAATTTGCCGCTTGATCTGATCGCCGAATGGGAAGCGATCTGCGCCGACATGGTGGCGCGCCAGATCCTGAACACGCCCGCGCTTGGCCTGCTCGAAAGCTACCTCATCGCGCGCTGGTCTGTGCAGGAAGCGCAGCGGGCGATCGCAGAGCACGGCGTGCTGACGAAGACTGCACATCAGATGCTTAAGCCGAACCCGGCTTGCGGCCTTCTCTCCAAGTCGCTGGAGGCCGTGGCGCGTCTCGGCGCTGAACTCGGCATCTCGCCGGCCGCTCGCTCCAAGGGACAGTTCCAGCCGAAAGGAGGCAGCCGTGATCAAGGCGCGCCGCCCGACCTGGATATTTGATGACAGCGAGATCGACGACCCGTTCGGCTATGGCGAACAGGCTGTCGACTTCCTCCGCCGTCTGCACCATCCGAAAAGCGAGGACGGCATGTTCGCGCTGCCTCGCGTGTGGGAGCGGATCGTGCGCCGCATCTACGGGCCCTGCCGATCGGATGGCACACGGCAGGTTCGTCGCGTGTTCGCACTCCTGCCACGCGGTGCGAGAAAGACCACGCTCGGCGCCGGCCTGGCACTCCTGCACACGGTCGGCCACCAGCGCGTGAAGAACGGTCAGGCGATGGTCGCGGCGTCGGCCGAGGAGGATGCCTCGATCGCCTATGAGGAGGCTGTCGGCATCATCAAGGAAACGCCGTGGCTCGACGGCAAGATGAAGCTGAACGAGAGCACGCTGAACCTCAGCCATCCGAGGTCCGGCGCCAAGTTCCGGGCGCTCGCGTCGGCAGGCAAGGGTAAGCTCGGCAAGACGCCTCAGTTCGTACTAGCCGACGAGCTGATCGCCTGGGAGGGCACGAACGCCCGCAAGATGTGGTCGGCGCTGCGCACCGGCCTGAACAAGACGCCCGGCACGCTGATGATGGTCATCACGCAGGCGGGACGCGGGCAGGAGAACCTTGCCTATGACCTGCTGGCCTACGCCCGCCGCGTGCAGTCCGGCGAGCTCGAAGACCCGTCCTTCCTGCCGATCCTGTTCGAGGCTGATCCCGACGAGGATTCGAAGTGGATCGGTGCCGACGTCGAGGAGTTCGAAGCCTGGTCAGACGAGCGGCTGTGGCACTTCGTGAACCCCGGACTTGCCGACGGCTACCCTGACATCGTCGGCCTCCGCGACATGGCGGTCGAAGCGGTCGAGCGCCCCAGCGCCCGCGACGACTTCCAACAGTTCCACCTCAACATGTGGCTGGGCCACAGCGCCTCACCGTTCGTCGACATGCCCGTCTATGACGAAGGCAAGGGAGAGGTCGACCTCGAAGACAAGGAGGCCTCGCAGGAGCCCTGCTGGCTTGCGGTGGACCTGTCCAGCAAGGTGGACCTGACGGCCGTGGTGGCGTGCTGGGGAAACCGGGAGGACGGTTACGAGGTCTGTCCGTGGTTCTTCTGCCCGGAGGATAACCTTCAGCGCCGCGCGGATCGTGACCAGGTGCCTTACCCGCTCTGGGCTGAACAAGAGCTCATCACACCGACGCCTGGCAACGTGGTCGACTACGCCTTCGTCGAGGCTCAGATCGAAGAGCTTTGCGCGCGGTTCAACGTGCAGGAGATCGCGATCGACCCGTGGAACGCGCAGAGCACGATGACGAACCTGCTCGACAAGGGGCTGCCCGCCGTCGAGATGCGGCAAGGCCGGATCACCATGTCGCCGGCGATCGACGAGCTCGAGCGCGCCATCGTCGGCCGCCAGTTCAAGCACGGCGGCCATCCAATCCTCCGGTGGCACTTCGACAATATCGCGGTCCAGAAGGACCATGCCGACAACAAGCTCTTCAACAAGGACAAGAGCCGCGACCGTATCGACGGCGCTCAGGCGACCGCGATGGCCGTCGGCCGCGCGATGCACGGCGAGACCAACCGCAGCTCCTACGACAGCTTCGACGGTGACATCGAGGAGTTCGCATATGCGTGAGGTGATCCATGGCTGACGATGCAGATGTGCTGGTCCGCGTAGAGGCGCGGATCACCGAGCTCGAGAAAGGGATGAAGCGCGCGCAGGCCGTGGCGAACAAGGCCTATGGTGGCATGAAGCGCGACAGCCGCTCGGCGACCGCAGCCATGGAAGCGGACATGAACCGCACGACCATGCGTATCAACCAAGCGCTGGCGAGCACCTCGCGCCACATCGGAACATTCGCCAAGTCCTTCGCAGCCGGCTTCGTTGGCGGCATGTTTGCAGGCGGCCTGATGAGCTTCGCGAACGGCGTGAAGGGCGTCGTCTCGGAACTGTCCGAACTTGGCAAGACGATCGACCGCGTGGGGCTGTCGGCGAAGACGTTTCAGGAGCTGCAGTTCGGCTTCCAGTTGGCAGGCGTCGAGGCGTCGACCTTCACGCGCGGCATGGAGAGCTTCACGCAGCGCATCGGCGAGGCGGCCACCAAGGGCAACCAGCTCGGCGAGGTCTTCAAGGCCAACGGCATCGCGCTTCGCGACCAGGCGGGCAACCTCAAGAGCAACGACGTCCTTCTGCGTGAGTACGCGAACCTCGTGCGCAATGCCGGCTCCGAACAGGAGCAGCTCCTTCTCAGCGTGCTTGCCTTCGGCGAGGAGGCAGGCCGGAAGTTCGTCAACGCGCTGAAGAACGGCACCGACGGGCTCGACGCCATGGCGCGCGCTGCCGAGGATGCGGGCGGCACCATCGACGAGGAGTTGATCCGCAAGGCCGAGGAGCTTGACGACCGCTGGGCGGCATCCTGGCGCCGTTTCGAGATCAACGCGAAGTCTGCGATCATGTCGGCCGTCTCGTGGATGGACGAGCTGTCAGACAAGGCTGATGCGTTCCTCCAGCGACAGAATGCAGCCGAGGTCGGCCGCCGCGTGGGCGCCATGGCGGGACGGCCGCCAAGTGAGCGCGGTAATCGCCTGATCCGCCCTGATGGCCGTGTCGCCGACGCATTCCGGGTTTCCGAGCAGGATCTATCGACCGAAGAGGCCGCGCTCGTCGCCGACCTTCAGAGGCGGTTCGGCAAGCGCACCGTCATGCCGACAAAGCCCGCATCCGGAGGCGGCCGTAACGCCGCCGCTGCCGCCGCGCTTCGCGAGGCCGAGGCGGTGCAGAAGCTGATCGATAATCTGTCGCACGAGCTGTCCCTGATCGGCATGAGCGACGTCGAGAAGGCCAAGGCGAACGCGCTCCGGCAGGCGGGCTCGACGGCGACCGAGGAGCAGCGTCGGCAGATCGAGCAGACCGTCGAGGCCATCTATCGCGAGACCGAGGCTCTGGAGCGCAACAAGCAGGCTCAGGAAGCCCGTGCCGACTCCATCGACTACCTCTTCAGCATGGGCACTGATGCCCTCTCGTCGATCGTCGATGGCTCCATGCGGGCAGAGGACGCGATCAAGCGCCTTGCCGTCCAGCTTGCCCTTGCGGCGGCTCAGGCGGCCTTGCTGGGCACGGGACCGCTCGCAGGCTTCTTCGGCGGTGGCGGGCTCGGCAGCATCTTCGGCAGGGCCGATCCATGGGCCGGACTTCGATCCTTCGACGGTGGCGGCTTTACCGGCATGGGAGCCCGTTCGGGCGGCGTGGACGGCAAGGGCGGCTTTCCGGCGCTCCTGCACCCGAACGAGACCGTCGTCGACCACACCAAGGCCAGCGGCGGCGGGCAGGCCGTAGCGATCACCGTCCAGATCGATGGCGCGAACGGCGACGAGCACGTGCGCAGCCTCGTCGCTCAGGGCGTCGAGCGCGGCCTGAAGGAATACGACCGCACCATGCCCGCGCGGCTCGGCGGCCACCTCAACCTGGGCAGGCGCATGGGGAGCATCCGATGACCGCGATCGAACTGCACGACTATCGGCTCGAGGGCTGCACCTTCACTTTCCAGGAGGCCGTGTCCCTCTCGCGCACCGCATCCGGCAAGGCAGTGGCCCGCGTCGAGTATGGCGACCCGCATCTGCGCGCGCGCTTCCTGACTTGGAACCTGCGCGTCGACGATCGCCACGGATGGGAAGCCTGGAAGGACAGCCTTCGCGGCGGCATGCGAAGCTTCCTCGCCTGGGACGCCTCACGGCCGGAGCCGCTCGCCTATCCCGGTGGCGTTCCTGAGATCCTCGCCGAGACATGGGACGGGGAGGGCACCGTCTCTGCTCTGTCGGCCTACCAGATCACCGCAGCCGGAGCGCCCGAGGGTTTCCAGCTTCGCGCGGGCGATCACGTCGGGCTCGTCGAAAATGACCGCTATGGCCTGTTCCGCGTCGCCGAGAACGCCACGGCCGGCGCCTCGTCGATCGTCATCGGGATCAATCCGGCAGTCCCGCCCGGCTACTTCACGACCGCGGCCACCGTCGTCTTCCGACGCCCGAAAGCCGAGTTCATCCTCCTGTCCGACACCTGGTCGAACCCGATGGACCGGCTCTTCTCGCCGATCAGCTTCGAAGGAGTGCAGAAGCTATGAGCTACCCGTCTGCCCTTGAGGCGCTTCTCGATAAGGACGAGTTCGCGGTGCGCGGCGCAATCCGTGTGACGTTGCCGACGAGCGGCGTCCACGGCTTCTGGAACGGCAGCGGCACGATCGAAATCGGCGGCGTCACCTATCAGCCCAATTCGCTGATCCAGGTCGAGCTGCCGTCGATGGTCATCGGGCCGGAGGCGACCGGCCTGTGTATCATCCTGACCGAGAGCGCCGAGTTCGGCATCACGCCGGACGTGCTCGCGTCGATCGAGGAGCAGCAGTACAAGGCGGCCGGCGTGGTGATCTACGATCTCTTCTTCGACCCGAACAGCCGCACGCTCCTGCACGTCGAGGGGCTATTCGAAGGCGAGATCGACACGATCGACCACGTGCGCGAGGGCGGCGAAACGAAGCTCGTCGTCAACGTCATCACCAAGGCGCTCGACAACTTCCGAGACGGCTACCGGACAGCTTCGCATGCCGATCAGCAGCTCGTGTCTCCCGGCGATCGGGCACTCGAGCATGCCGGGATGGTCCGGAACGAAACCTTCAAGATCACGTGGCGCCGATGATCAGCCTCGAAAAGCATCTTGTCGAAGCCCTGGGGCAGCATCTCACGTCAGGCGAGCCGCCGGCTGTGCCGGACCTTGGCCGCGACCTGTGGGCCATCTTCGTCGGCGTGGCGCGCTCGCGTACCTATCACGCGGCCGGGCCGAACCCGATCAGCTATGGCGAGATCGAAGCCTATTGCCGCCTCTACCGCTGGCCGCTGGAGCCGCATCATATCGACGTGCTCACGGCCATGGATGACGCCTGGCTGACCCATGCCTACGGGCAGATGAAAGCCCGGCAGGACGGCACCAGCGCGCCCGTGCGGCTGCCAGCGAAGGCGCTGACGGCCGATCTCTTCGATGCAGTGATGGCATAGCCATGGCCTACTACTCCGCCAAGATGCAGGCATACCGGGATCTCCACCTCGACGACTGGATGAAGCGGCGGCCGAAGCCGACCGTGGCGGGACCGCAGCCGGAGAAGCCGGAGAAGAAGCGCAAGCTGCCGAAGGGCGCGGCGCAGCAGGCGCTCATCAACAAGGTGATGAACCAGCTTCGCGACTGGCGAGAGAGCCCGTTCGAAAACGAAGGGGCGTGCCTGGCCGGGCTCAGGGAAGGGCTCTGCCTCGACGGTCACGGCTGGACCGCATCCGACAAGGTGGCGCGCCACACCGTCGGCGAGGCGCTTCGACGGATGGGCGCCGTGCGGCCGTCATGGGAACAGGGGCAGATCGAGTACACCATCCCGCGCGAGAACTGTGCCTGGTGCTACTCGCCGATCCCCGACCACTTCGACGTCGGCCGGAAGCTGATCCGCTTCTGCAGCGACGTCTGCGCCAAGGCGGCCTACGAGCATCGCAGCGCCGAGATCACGCGCAAGGTAAGCCTCATGCACAAGGCGGCGATGGAGACGATCCAGCGGGCCAAGAACGGCATCAGACCGTGCAAGGAGTGCGGGAAGCACTTCGCACCCGCCGAGCCGCAGATCGTCTACTGCAGCCACGAGTGCGCCACGCCGCGGATCAACCTCGATCGGGAATGTACCCATTGCGGGACCATCTTCCGTCCTGGCTACGCAGGTCAGAAGCTCTGCTCATGGGAATGTCGGGGCAAAGCGAAGATCACCGTCGCCGAGCGCATGTGCCTGCATTGCGCGACGATCTTCCGGCCGAAGAACGGCAACACCGAAGGCACGGGCTACTATTGCAGCCGGACGTGCGCCGTCGCCGGCCGCTCCACGATGGCGATTGAGAAGACGTGCACCTGGTGCGAACGCCAGTACATCGCCCGCGGCGGCAAGAGCCTGTTCTGTTCCAAGCAGTGCAGCGGGCAGGCGTCCACCCTCAGACGCGGCCGCTTCCGCGTGCTCACCGCGCCGGCCTTCGACTACGTGATGAGGATGGCGGCTTAGACGACCAAGAAGCCGATGCCGCCGCCTTCCACCTTCGAAATCGTAACCAACGGGAAGTTCTCCTCCATCCTCTTGGTCTTGTTCTCAAACCAGATGCAGACGGCCTCTTGGTCTTCGGCGTAAATTTCCTTGACCGTCATGTCGGGGCCGCCCGACTTCAGTCGCACCACATCGCCGGGCTGGATTATGTCATTGCTCATCGATCTTTTCCCGTTCTCACGGCCTACACCCTGACACGGCCGCGCCGGAGAGGCATTACCTCAAATGGGGGAGGCCAACGGTTCAGTCTGCAGCAAGGGCGCGATCGAAGAAGTTGCCGGGAGCCGAATCGGGCAGCTGCGAGAAGGCGGCGTCCAACGCGAAACGATCCCACACGCGACGTGAGTCGATGTGCTTGGGCTTCGGCATCCGTCCGTCTTTCACCATCTCGTCGAACTTGGTCGAGCCGACGCCGATGTAGCGGGCAGCCTCCTCGCGGGACATGCCGCGGGGCGGGTAATGGATTGCACGGACCATGGTGACCTGTCGGCTACGTCTAGGGCAGGCGGCTTAGAGCCAGCCGAACCCGCGGGCGAGTAATCCAGCCATGCCGAGAAAGCCGACGATAAGTCCGCCCCATGTGACGCGGAAATCAGCGCGTGCGTTGTCCTTCACCTGGCGGATGTCCGCCTTGATGTCGGCAATGTCGGTCTGAATGTGTCCGACGTGGGCTTCAAGCCGTGCAAGACGTGCTTCCATGCCATCAGATGTACCGCTGCCGCCTCCCGTAGACAAGGTTTGGCGCATCTGACGAACCTTTGCCAGATCCTCGATGACGTTATGCTTCGCGCTCACTGGCAGCCTCCGACAGCCGGACTATCGCGCGTTGAAGAAGCTCCTCGATCGCCTCTGAGGCTTTGTCCGATGCTTCAAGAGCCTTCATCTTGGCCTGCTTCTGCCCATCGCCGGGCGCCATGCTGTCCGCCCACAAAGACATCAGCATGCCTTGCTGCACACGAGATACGGCTGAAACGAGGTCGTTCAGATCGCGAGCCGTGAACGCTATCGGGGTATCGAAGGCGAGAGCGCTTTGCCAAACGGCATCCTGCTCAGGCGTAAGTGGAAAGATGTCGGGGCGTGTGCTCATGGCCGCACCCTATGTTGCATTCCATGTCGCGTCGAGTCGCCACGCACCAGTGAAAACCGTTGAAAATCAACGACAGCCGGTTGCAACATGAGTGCAACATAAGGCCGGGCGGGCAGGAGCTAAGTAACTGATATCGCTGGCGATCCCGGCAGGACTCGAACCTGCGACCATCGGCTTAGAAGGCCGGTGCTCTATCCAGCTGAGCTACGGGACCGCGTGAGGCCGGACGTCAGTGCGTCCACGGCACCTTGCGGTCATAGCGGAAATTCTCCGCGTAGGAAATCTGGCGGCGATGCGCTTCCTTGGGCTTCTCAACCCGGAACGCGATGCCGTTCTTTTCGGCATAGGCCGTTGCGGCCTCCAGCGTCTCGAAGGAGAGGCGAACCTGGCGGCGCGTGTCCGACGAGGAGGTGTAACCCATCAGCGGCTCGATCTTGAGGGGCGATTCCTGCTCGAACTCCAGCACCCAGTAGCCGGTCTTGGCCTGGCCCGACTGCATGGCCGTGCGCGAAGGGCTGAAAATGCGTGCCGACATGGAGGTCCTCTTGTGTCGTTCAGCCCGCCAGCGGCGGGTTGGTCGGAGCGGCAGGATTCGAACCTGCGACCCTCTGGTCCCAAACCAGATGCGCTACCAGACTGCGCTACGCTCCGTTGGCCCGAGCCTGTAGTGGCAAGAGCGTCTCCTTGCAAGGTATTTGCGCTGCCGCTCAGGCAGCGTTCGCAGCCGCCAGCGCCTTTTCTAGGTCGCGCTTGATGTCGTCGGCGTCCTCAAGCCCGATCTGAAGCCGGATGATCGGGCCGGCATAGTCGCGCTCGCCCACGGTACGGTCGGCAATGCTGACGTGAAGGGCAAGCGACTCGTAGCCGCCCCAGGAATAGCCGAGGCCGAAGATCTCGAGCGCGTCGAGGAAGGCGTGAGCCTTCGCCTTGCCGCCGCCGTCGAGCACGATCGAGAAGATGCCGCTGGAACCGGAAAAATCGCGCTGGAAGAGGGCATTGTCCGGGAAGCTTGCGAGAGCCGGATGCAGCACGCGCGCAATGCCCGGCTGGCCTTCGAGCCAGCGCGCGACTTCGAGCGCGGTCTTTTGGTGGCGTTCAAGCCGGATGCCCATGGTGCGCAGGCCGCGCAGGACCTGATAGGCATCGTCCGGACCCGCCGGAGCACCGATCATGACGAATGCCTGCCACAAGGTCGGCCAATGCGCCGCGTTGGCCGAAACGGAGCCGAGCAGGATGTCGGAATGTCCTGCCGGATATTTCGTGGCAGCATGGATCGACACGTCGACGCCGAAACCGAGCGCCTTGAAAAAGAGGGGGGTCGCCCAGGTGTTGTCCATCATCACGACGGCGCCGTGTTCATGCGCCACCTGCGCGATCGCCGGTATGTCCTGGACCTCGAACGTGTTGGAGGCAGGCGATTCGGTGAAGACGACGCTGGTGTTCTCCCGCATCAGCCGCTCGATCCCGCCGCCGATCCGCGGATCATAATATTCGACGTCGATGCCGTAGCGGCTCAGCATCTGGTCCGCGAAGGCGCGCGTCGGGTGGTAGACGGAATCGGTGATCAGCACATGGTCGCCGGCCTTGGTGAAACCGAGAAGCGGCAATACGACCGCCATGAGGCCGGACGGGACGAGAACGGTGCCCGCCGAGCCTTCGAGTTCATCGAAGGCTTTCGTCAATGCATCGGTCGTCGGTGTGCCGCGCGTTCCGTAGGTGTACTTCTGGCCGCGTACCTCCATCGTCTTGGCGTCGGGAAAAAGCACGGTGGAGGCATGCACGACGGGCGGATTGACGAAACCGTGGAAGTCGAGAGGGTTCGGCCCGATATGAGCGAGGCGGGTGTTCACGCCCTTTGTCGCTTTGTCATCCTTCGTCATGGCAACCCGCTGTTTCTCTGGCCTTTTCGGCAGCAGTAGCGATCGTCGCCGCATGGTGCAACTGCGCAAACACAAAGTCTCCGCCAGACCAAGCCATTGATCCAATCGGTTGAATCTGTCGCAGCGGAGGCACTTTAAGAAATAAGCGCGACTTGACCCCGCGCAGAATATCGCCTTCGATGCATGGCGTGAGTGGGAGTGAAGCGGGGGCCGGACTTCCGGCTGCCGGCATGAGGATGCCGGAGCCACGCTTCAACGGCACGAATTTCAAAAAAAGGGCCCGGCGGCTGAACGTCGGTCCGAAGCAGAAGGGTATGTGGGCAATGAAAACCATCACCAAGGCTATTCTTGGCACGGCAGCGCTGGCTCTCGCCGCGCCCGTAGCGTCGGCAGCGACGCTCGACGACGTCAGGGCCAAGGGCTTCGTGCAGTGCGGCGTGCACACCGGTCTCGCCGGTTTCGCGGCGCCGAACGATGCCGGCGACTGGACCGGTTTCGACGTCGACATGTGCCGCGCGGTCGCCGCTGCGATCTTCGGCGATGGCGATGCTGTTCAGTACACGCCGACCAACGCGACCGAGCGCTTCACCGCGCTGCAGTCGGGCGAAATCGACCTGCTCGCCCGCAACACGACCTGGACGCTGAGCCGCGACACGTCGCTCGGCTTCAACTTCGCCGGCACGAACTATTATGACGGCCAAGGCTTCATGATCAATTCGACCCGCCTGCCGGGCATCAACTCGGCTCTGCAGCTCTCGGGCGCTGCGATCTGCGTCCAGACCGGCACGACGACCGAACTCAACCTCGCCGACTATTTCGCGGCCAACAACATGGAATACAACCCCGTTGTCTTCCAGGGCTTCGACGAGACCAACGCCGCCTATGAAGCCGGCCGTTGCGACGCCTACACCACCGACCAGTCGGGCCTGTATGCGCTTCGCCTGACGCTCGCCAATCCGTCGGAGCACGTCGTTCTGCCGGAGATCATCTCCAAGGAACCGCTCGGACCTGCCGTGCGTCACGGTGACGACCAGTGGTTCGACATCGTGAAGTGGTCGCTTTACGCGCTGATCCAGGCTGAAGAGCTGGGCATCACCTCGGAGAACATCGACGAGCAGCTGAACTCGGAGAACCCGGAAATTCGCCGCATTCTCGGCCAGGAAGACAACTCCACGATCGGCGAAGGCCTCGGCCTCGGCAATGACTGGGTTGCCAACATCGTTCGCGAAGTGGGCAACTACGGCGAAGTCTTCGAGCGCAACATCGGCGCCGGCAGCCCGCTCAACATCGCTCGCGGCCTCAATGCGCTGTGGAGCGACGGCGGCATCCAGTACGCCCCGCCGATCCGCTAACATCTGCTCCGTCGGGAGGCGTTTCGGCGCCTCCCGATCTTACGCTTGCGGCCCCGGGGAGGGGTCCGGCCCGTAGTCGCGAGAGGTGCGTGGCTCTTCGGGCAAACAACAAGATATTCAGGGGCAGAGCCGGGACCCGGACGGAGGAGCGCGAAAAGCGCCCGGCGGTCCGGCCTCAAGACCCCAGGGGAACACAATGGCTACCCAAACCGGCTTGCGTTCGCAGGACGAGCCGCGCGTGTCCTGGATCAATGATCCCAAGGTCCGTGGCATCGTCGTCCAGCTTGTCGTCGCGGTCGCACTCGTCCTCTTCGTCTGGTGGATCATCGGCAACACCAGCGAGAACCTGCGTCGCGCAAACATTTCTTCCGGCTTCGGCTTCCTGAACGGACGCGCAGGCTTCGACGTCAGCCAGGCGATGATCGAGTTCTCCGCGAACTCGACCTTCAGCAGAGCGCTGATCGTCGGTCTTCTGAACACCATCCTGGTAGCAGTGCTCGGCATTATCACGGCCACGATCATCGGCTTCATCGTCGGCATCGGGCGCTTGTCGCGCAACTGGCTCGTGGCGCGGCTCTGCACCGTCTACGTGGAGCTTTTCCGCAACATCCCGCCGCTGCTCGTCATCTTTTTCTGGTATCTCGGCGTCCTGTCGGTGCTGCCGCAGCCACGCGAGAGCTACGACCTGCCGTTCGGAACCTATCTCAACAGCCGTGGCTTCTTCATTCCGCGCCCGATCTGGGAGCAGGGCGCGTGGCTCATCGCCGCCGCCTTCCTCGTGGGGATCATCGTGACCTGGTTCGTCGCGCGCTGGGCCTACAAGCGCCAGATGGCGACCGGGCAGCGCTTCCCGGTCTTCCGCACGGCCTTCGCGCTGATCTTCGGTTTGCCGATCCTCGTTTTCCTGGCGCTCGGCATGCCGGTCACCTTCGACGCGCCGATCCTGGGCACGTTCAACCTGCAGGGCGGGATGGACATCAAGCCGGAGTTCCTGTCGCTCTATCTGGCTCTGTCCTTCTACACGGCGTCCTTCATCGCCGAGATCGTCCGTGCCGGCATCATCGGCGTCTCGCGTGGACAGACCGAAGCGGCCTCTGCGCTGGGCCTGAAGTCCAACCATACGCTGCGGCTCGTGGTCGTACCGCAGGCGCTGCGCATCATCATTCCGCCGCTGACCAGTCAGTATCTCAACCTGACCAAGAACTCCTCGCTCGCGGTCTTCATCGGCTATCCCGACCTCATCCAGATCGGCCAGACGACGATGAACCAGACGGGCCAGGCGATCGAGGTCGTGGCGATCTGGATGGTCATCTATCTCGGCCTCAGCCTTGCGACGTCGGCATTCATGAACTGGTACAATTCCAAGATGGCCTTGGTGGAAAGGTAGTCCCATGCAGGAGCACGATCTTTCCTACGTCCGCATGGAGATGATCAACGCGCAGGAACCTCCTGCGCGGGATCGCGGCTTTGTGCGCTGGGCGCGCAAGAATCTCTTTGCCACACCGCTCGACACGGCGCTTACGCTCATCGGCCTGCTTTTCGTGGCCTGGGCGCTGCCACCCCTGATCCGGTGGGCCTTCATCGATGCGGTGTGGACCGGCCCCGACCGGTCGGTCTGCGCCACGGTGATCCAGGGCGGACTTCAGCCGGATGGCTGGTCAGGCGCGTGCTGGGCGTTCGTCAACGCCAAGTTCTCGCAGTTCATGTACGGCCGCTATCCCGTCTTCGAGCGCTGGCGCGTGGGCCTGACAGCCGTGCTCTTCATAGCGCTGCTCATCCCGCTGATGATCCCGCGCGTGCCCTACAAGTTCTGGAACGCCATCGCCTTCTTCGTGGTCTTCCCGATCGTCGCGTACTTCCTGCTGGTCGGCGGCTATTTCGGCCTCAACTACGTGCAGACTTCGCTGTGGGGCGGTCTGCTCGTCACGATGGTGCTGTCCTTCGTCGGCATCGTCGTGTCGCTCCCCATGGGCATTTTGCTTGCGCTAGGGCGACGATCGAAACTGCCCGTTGTGAAGATGATCTGTGTCATCTTCATCGAGACGGTGCGCGGCGTGCCGCTGGTGACGGTCCTGTTCATGGCCTCCGTCATGCTGCCGCTCTTCATGCCGGCCGGCATGACTTTCGACCGCTTCCTGCGCGCGCTCGTCGGCGTCGCGCTGTTTGCCTCGGCCTACATGGCCGAGGTCATCCGCGGCGGTCTGCAGGCGATCCCGAAAGGGCAGTATGAGGGCGCGTCGTCCCTCGGCCTCGGCTACTGGCAGTCGATGGGCCTGATCGTGCTGCCGCAGGCGCTGAAGCTGGTGATCCCGGGCATCGTGAACACCTTCATCGGCCTCTTCAAGGATACGAGCCTCGTCTACATCATCGGCATGTTCGACCTGCTCGGCATCGTCCGGCAGAACTTCACGGACGCCAACTGGGCCTCGGCCCAGACGCCGATGTCGGGCCTGATTTTTGCCGGCGCGATCTTCTGGATCTTCTGCTTCGGCATGTCGCGATACTCGATCTACATGGAACGCAGGCTGGATACCGGGCACAAGCGCTAGCCGCGCCCGGTCATCCTCGAAACCACAATCGAACGAACGGTGCGGGAAGCACCGAGGGGAACGAAAATGGCAGAGAACGCAGTCCGCGCCGACGACATGGCAGTCGACCGCTCCCGCATGACCGTGTCCACCACGGACGTCGCGATCGAGATCGTCGACATGCACAAATGGTACGGCGAATTCCACGTCCTCAAGGACATCAACCTCAAGGTCATGCGCGGCGAGCGCATCGTCATCTGCGGTCCGTCGGGCTCCGGCAAGTCGACGATGATCCGCTGCATCAACCGCCTGGAGGAACACCAGAAGGGCAGGATCGTCGTCGACGGCAAGGAGCTCACCAACGATCTGAAGAAGATCGACGAGGTGCGCCGCGAGGTCGGCATGGTGTTCCAGCACTTCAACCTCTTCCCGCATCTGACCATCCTTGAGAACTGCACGCTGGCGCCGATCTGGGTCCGCAAGATCCCGAAGAAGGAGGCGGAAGCGACCGCCATGCATTTCCTGGAGCGCGTGAAGATCCCCGAGCAGGCCAACAAATACCCGGGCCAGCTCTCCGGCGGGCAGCAGCAGCGCGTGGCGATCGCCCGCTCGCTCTGCATGAACCCGCGCATCATGCTGTTCGACGAGCCGACCTCGGCGCTCGATCCGGAGATGATCAAGGAAGTTCTGGAGACCATGGTCGGGCTCGCCGAAGAGGGAATGACCATGATCTGCGTGACGCACGAGATGGGCTTTGCGCGTCAGGTCGCCAACCGCGTCATCTTCATGGACCAGGGTCAGATCGTGGAGCAGAACACGCCGGAAAAGTTCTTCGACAACCCGCAGCACGAGCGCACCCGGCTCTTCCTCAGCCAGATCCTGCACTAATCGAGTTCGGTACTCCTCCTCCACAAACCCCGTCTCGCCGGCTAGCGAGGCGGGGTTTTTGCGTTGCGCGGTCGCGGGATCGTGATGGGAGTGACGGCTCCATGTCACAAAACAGTCTTCCGCAGCGGCATGTTTCGACCGACCATGACCCATGGTTGCGCTCGTTCGACATGCACAGGCGCTCATTGCAGGCGCCGCTCTTGCCTTGCTCTCAGGACCTTCCACTGACGCGGTGCAGGCCGAGCCGGTGGACGTGGAACTGGTGATCGCGGCGGACGTGTCGCTGTCCATGTCCTTCGAGGAACTCGAAATCCAGCGCGCCGGCTACATCGCCGCGCTGACCCATGAGAGCGTCATCAACGCCATACAAGATGGCGTTCACGGCAAGATTGCCATTTCGATCTTCGAATGGGCAGGCGAGTCGGCGCAGCATCTGATCGTGCCCTGGACTATCATCGCCAGCCGCGAGGACGCCGAGGCCGTCGCTGCGCGCATGGCTCTGAGCGCGCCGCAGAGCGCGCGGCGCACCTCGATCTCCGCAGCACTGGACTTCGCCTACGACCTGTTTGCCGAAAGCCACTACGAGGGCATGCGGCGCGTGGTGGACGTTTCCGGCGACGGCCCGAACAACCACGGCCAGCCCGTGGTGCCGGCGCGCGACCGGCTGGTGGAGCAGGGGATCGTCATCAACGGCCTGCCGCTTCTGACCGACATGCAGCCGATCGGCCGCTTCGACCTCCCCGACCTCGACACCTATTACGCGAATTGCGTCATCGGCGGGCCGGGCGCCTTCATAGTGCCCGTAACAAGCTGGGACCAGTTTCCCGAGGCCATCCGACGCAAGCTTGTGCTGGAACTGTCGGGCCCCTGGTCGCCGACCTGGCGCAGCTACGCCTCCACCGGCGCGCCCGTGCGGCTCGTCTCAATGGCGCAGGAGTATGACTGCCTCGTAGGCGAGCGGCGATGGATGGACCGCGTCTGGCCCTGATCAGGCGGCGAGCAGCTTGCGGTCGGCCCGCTCCTGCTGCGGCGAGCGGGCATAGAGCTCCCGGTAGCATTTCGAGAAATGCGACGCTGACACGAAGCCGCAGGCGACTGCGACCTCGACGACCGGAAGCGTCGACTGCAGGAGCAGGTGCCGAGCCCGGTCGAGTCTGATTTCGAGATAATAGCGGGCAGGGGAACGCCCCATCTCGCTCTGGAACAGCCGCTCGATCTGGCGGCGCGACAGCCCCACGTGCCGCGCGATCTGGACGAGCGACATGGGCTCCGACAGGTTTGCCTCCATCATCTCGATGATAGACAGCACCTTGGAGTTCTGGACGCCGAGCCGCGCGCGCAGCGGCAGGCGCTGGCGGTCGGTCGGGCTGCGCACGCGGTCGGTCAGCATCTGCTCGCAAACGCTGTTGACGGTCGCATCGTCGAAATCGTCTCCGATCAGCTTCAGCATCATGTCGAGCGCGGCCGTTCCGCCGGCGCAGGTATAGACGTTGTCGTCCACCTCGAAGAGATCGGCGAAGACGTTGGCCTTCGGGAAGCGCTCGGCGAAGCCCGGGAGGTTTTCCCAGTGGATGGCGCAGCGGCGATTGGCGAGCAGGCCGGCATGGGCGAGCACATGGGCGGCCGTGCACAGTCCGCCCACGGCAACGCCGCGATTGTATTCCTCGCGCAGCCAAGCAAAGACGGATTTCTGGGAGTAGCTCTCGATGTTGAGGCCGGAGCAGACGATGACCATGGACGGCCGGTCGCCGCCCGTCATCTTGCGCCGCTCATCTTCCAGCGACGTGTTGACCGCGCTTTCGACGCCGTTCGAGGCGCGCACGGGCTTGCCGTCGATGGAGGCGAGCCGCCAGCGATAGGCCTCGAACCCCAGCATTCGGTTCGCCAGCCGCAACGGCTCCAGCGCCGTCGCAAACGCGATCATCGTGAAGTCGGGAACGAGGAAAAAGACGATCGACCGTTTGAGCGCGCGCTCGCGTGACACCTCAGCCTCCTTAGGCTGCGGCCGGGTTCCTGCCGGCGTCGCAATTGGGTTAGCGTAAGCAGGAAAGTCTATTGTCCTCAAGCGCCTAGCTAGACGCGGATGGACACGAATTGTCGATCTGGCGACATGAAGACGCCCGCGAGGCACAGAAGCGTCGCGGGCGCTGGCAAGGCGATCAGTTTCGGTTCAGACAAACAGGCCGTGGCGCGAGGCGAGCATGGCGCCGGTCTGGCCGGGCATGGTGCCCTGCAGGCGCTTGCGCTCGAGCGAGGTGGAGATGTTGGTCTGACGCTTCCGGAAAAGGATGCGGGCGATGATGGACACGGTGGTCACTCCTTGGACGAGGCATTCAGCCTTCGATTTCTGGCGCTCGTATAGGCTTCGCCGAACGACTGTTGCGCTGCAAAAGCGAAGTGCGGGAACGCAAATACGACACCGCTCAGGCGTCGCATTCTTTCCGCAGCGCGTCGCGCTGGATCGCCTGCGGCAGCGACAGGAATTCAAGCGTGTCGACGTAGCGGCGACGTCGGGCGCGTCGCTCTGCACGCCAGCGGCGGAAGGTGGTGACGATGCTCATGGCCGCCGCCTTCCAAGGCGCGGGACATCGCTACCCGGCCACCCGATATCCTTGCGAATGTGGGCAGGGAGGGTGCCAAGAATGCGATCGGTCTGGCGACGCGCGCGGACCGACTGGAGATAGCGCGCGAGGCGCAGGATCGATGCAAGCGGCAGCATGACGGGTCTCCTTCAACTGCGATGGAGTTGACTTTGCGGCACGCCACATGTTCAATCAATCGAAATGGATTGACGTTTTGCTTCAGGAAAGTTGATCGCCGCGATGAACGCGCCTTTGAACCACCCTCTGCCGCTGCTCGACCTCGACGTATTGCGTACCTTCGTCGCGATCGCCGAGACGGGCAGCTTCACGGCTGCTGCGAACGCCGTCTTCCGCACGCCTTCTGCGGTGTCGATGCAGATCAAGAAGCTCGAGGAAATCCTGCGCCGGCCGGTCTTCTCGCGCGATGCCCGGTCGGTCTCGCTGACGGCGGATGGCGAAATCCTGCTCGGCTACGCCCGCCGCATGATCGCGCTCAACCGCGAGGCGGTGTCGAAGTTCATCGTGCCGGAGATAACCGGCGTCGTGCGGCTGGGCTCGCCCGACGATTATGGCGAGCGGGTTCTGCCGCACGTTCTGAAGCGGTTCGCCGTCAGCCATCCGGCCATCGCCGTCGACGTCGTGATCGACCAGAGCGGCAAGCTTCGCCGGCGTATGGCCGATCGCGAACTGGACATCACGCTTTTCACGGCCTGCCGCAACATTCCGTCCGATGCCGAAATTCTTTTGACGGAGCCGATCGTATGGGGCGGGGCGAAAGGTGGGTCGGCGCATCTGCGCGAGCCGCTGCCGCTTTCCATCTGGGAGGAAGGCTGCGCCTGGCGGGCAAATGCGCTGGAAGCGCTCGGCCGCGCCGGTCGCGACTACCGTATTGCCTATATGAGCGCCCACACCGCTGGTCAGCGTTCGGCGATCCTCGCCGACCTCGCCGTCGCGCCGCTGCCGAAATCCTTCATCGGCGACGATATCGTGGCGCTGGGCCCGGACGAGGGGTTGCCGGAACTGTCGAACTACAACCTCGCAATGATTGTGGCGCCGGAGGCCTCCGCTCCCGTGCGGGCAGCTGCCGACCACATCCGCGCGACGTTCGAGCTCTTCCGCGGCACAGGCGCCTTCTAGGCCGCGGAACCACGCGCGCGCCGGCGGCGTTCGATGGCTGGGCAACCAGTTTCGCGTCGCATGCCGGGGTTCGCATGATCACACCGCACCAGTCCTGCCGTCGAAGGGGAGCGCGCTATGGCGCTTGATGACGGCGACACGCTCCTGAAGGAGTATCGCGCCAAGCGCGACTTTTCGCGCACGGCCGAGCCGAATCACTCGGGCGACCGCGAAGTTCGCACCTCCGGCCTATCCTTTGTCGTCCAGAAGCACGATGCGACGCGGCTGCACTACGATTTCCGGCTGGAATGGGACGGCGTCCTGAAAAGCTGGGCCGTCACCCGTGGTCCGAGCCTGGATCCCGCCGAAAAGCGCCTCGCCGTGCGCACGGAGGACCATCCGCTTGCCTATGGCGGCTTCGAAGGGACGATTCCCGAGGATCAGTATGGCGGCGGCACGGTCATGCTCTGGGACCGTGGCACATGGGAACCGGAAAACGACATCGAACAGGGCTTCAAGGACGGCAAACTCGCTTTCACGCTGCACGGGGAACGCCTGAAAGGCAGCTGGGCGCTGGTGCGCATGAAGCCGCGCAAGGGCGAGACCCGCGAGAACTGGCTGCTCCTCAAGCACAAGGACGAGGTCGCAAGCGCCCGCGGCGACATCCTCAAGAAGTTCGAAAAGAGCGTCGACAGTGGCCGCTCCATGGCCGAGATCGCCAAGAAGGGCAGGGGGCTCGCCAAGGCAGACCTCCAGCCCGCGCCGCGCCGCAAGCCGGCCGTGAAAAAGTTCGTCATGCCCGGCTGGCGCGAACCGCAACTCGCAACCCTCGTCGCGGAAGCGCCCGAGGGCGACGAATGGCTGGCGGAGATGAAATATGACGGCTACCGCGCCCTGATCGCCATTGCCGGCGGCAAGGCCAGGATATTCACGCGCAGCGGCAAGGACTGGACCGACAAGTTCCCCGGCATCGCCGAGGCCGCGGCAGCCCTGCCGACGGACGGCACGCTGATCGACGGCGAAATCGTAGCCTTCAAGCAGGGACGCACCGATTTCTCTTCCCTGCAGCAGGCTATCAAGGCGGGCGGCGACATGTCCTGCTTCGTCTTCGACATGCTGGTTGAGGGCGGCGAGGAGATCACAAGCCTGCCTTTGATCGAACGCAAGGAGCGGCTGGAGGCGATCATCGGCAAGGGCAAGGGCGCACTCGTCTTTTCCGATCACATCACAGGCCACGCCGAGCAGGTCTTCGCGCAGATCTGCAAGGCTGGTCACGAAGGCATCATCGCCAAGCGCGCGGCCGATCCCTATCGCTCCGGGCGCGGCCGCAGCTGGCTTAAGGTGAAATGTACGCGCCGCCAGGAGTTCGTCATCGGTGGCTGGTCCGAGACGGACAAGGCAGGACGGCCCTTTTCATCTGTCCTGATCGGCGTCCGGGAAGGCGGCAAGTTCGTCTACAAGGGCCGCGTGGGCTCGTTCGAGGGCGGCACGCTGGAAGACGTGGCTGCCCGACTGGAAGGTTCGGAGCGCAGGACGTCGCCCTTTGCAGGACTTCCGGCGGAGGCCCGTCGCGGCGCGCACTACGTGGAGCCGCAAGTCGTTATCGAGGTCGATTTCGCCGAGTTCACCGCCGACGGCGTTGTGCGCCACGGCGTCGTCAAGGGCGTGCGTGCCGACAAGGACCCGGACGAGATCGTGCTCGAAACGCCTGCCGGAGGTGCACCCATGAGCGAACACGAAACGCGCGACCGGATCGCGGGCGTCAAGCTGTCCAATCCCGATAAAATCCTGTTTCCCGACCAGGGTGTGACAAAGGCCGACCTCGCCGCCCATTACGAGCGTGTGGCGGCGCGCATGCTGCCCTATATCAAAGGCCGGCTTTTAAGCCTCGTGCGATGCCCGCAGGGCGAGGGCGGCCAGTGCTTCTTCCAGAAGCACGATGCCAAAGGATTTCCAAGCGAGATCAGGCGCGTCGAGGTTACCGAGAACGATGGCGACAAGGCCATCTATCTGCACATCGATGACCTTGCCGGCCTCGTCGCGGCCGTCCAGATGGGCACCCTTGAGTTTCACATCTGGGGCTCGCGTATCGACCGGCTGGAGCAGCCTGACAGGCTGGTGTTCGACCTCGATCCCGACGAAGGCCTCGGCTTTTCGGACGTGCGCGACGCTGCGTTCGACCTGCGCGACCGCTTGGAGGCAATCGGCCTGAAGACGGTGCCGATGGTCACGGGCGGCAAGGGCGTGCACGTTATCGCGCCGCTCGCCCGCCGCGCGGAATGGCCGGAGGTGAAGGCCTTCGCGCGCGGTTTCGCCGAGACCGTCGCCGCCGACGAACCCGCACGCTACGTCTCGCAGATGTCCAAGGCGAAGCGGAAGGGCAAGATCTTCGTCGACTGGCTGCGCAACGAGCGCGGCTCGACGGCCATAGCGCCTTATTCAACGCGCTCGCGAGACGGTGCGCCCGTCGCCACGCCCGTCAGTTGGGATGAGCTTGGCGAACTGGACCGCGCCAACGGTTTCGGTCTCGCCGACATGTCAGCGCGGCTCGCCCAGCCGGATCCTTGGGCGGAAACGTCGGGCTGGAAACAATCGATCACGAAGGCGATGCTGAAGAAGGTCGGCGCCGCCTAGGCCCAGCGCCGAAGTGCTGTCTCGACCACACGTGAGGCATTCGCGACGAACTGCGCCATCGAAGGCCGGCGCGGCAGCCACCCCGCCGCCGTTGGGGCATCTGTCGCTCCCGTCAGCCAGCCGACGATCCGCCGCCTGGCCAGCACCGCTTCCGGCATGTCGATCAGCGGCCAGACATGCACCATGCCCGGCTCGACGACGAGTTCGACGTCGGCGCCAGCCTGCCTCGCCTTCTCTACGAAGCGGACCGTGTCGAGCGTCAGGATGTCGGAACCGCCGGCGAGGATCAGCGTTGGGGGCAGCACCGACAGATCGCCGTTGATCGGGCTGATGCGCCAGTCGGCCGGGTCCATGTGCGGTGCATAATGGCGCAGGGCCTCAAGCCCGCCTTCGATATCGAGCCAGGGATCGCTCGCTGCAGCCTCCAGGACGGCAGTGTTTTCTAGCGTCATGTCGAGGCCGGGCGAGATCAGCACCTGGCGCGCCGGCATCGGCAGGCCGTCCTGCGCCGCCATCATCGCGAGAACGACCGCCATATTGCCACCGGCTGAATCGCCCATGAAGACGATGTCGCTGGCTGACACCTCGCCGAGCACCTTGCGATAGGTCGCAAGCGCCATCCCGAATATGTCCTCGAAGCGGTGTTCGGGCGCGATCGGATAGATCGGCACCGTCCCCTGCGCGTCGAGCCGCTCCGCCATCTCCGCGATCAGCTTCCAGTGGAAAGCGGTGATCTCGAAAACGAAGGCGCCGCCATGGAAATAGATCACGCGCCGGCTCGGCCTGACGTTGCCGCGCGGGCGCACCTCGTAGACCGGACGACCCTCTACTTCGTGCTGCGTGATCGCCACCTTCCGCGCGATTGCTGCCGGCGGCCGGTGCGTCTCCGTCAACCGAGCCCGCGCGATCCACGCATTCAGCCCCTCGGCACTGACGAAGGCTTTCTTGCGGGTGTGGCGGAGATAGGTGGCGACAAGGCGCGACTTCAGCGAAGGCATTGCGAAGAAACCTCAGAACCTTGGCTTCGTTCCACGACGTTCGACACGCGCCGCGACTGCGGTGGGTGTGACGCAATCGGGCTGCCTGCGCCGCCACAGAGAACGCCCCGGGCTGGCAGCAGCGTGGGCACAAACGTGGAGCCATCGATAAAAAATCGACAAGTCAAACAGTCGCTTAGAGCCTCATCGAGTCATCCACGGCTGACCGCACGGCCTCATCCTTCTCCACACAGAGAACGGAGGCGAGGTGCAGTGCAAGTCAGGGTGGTATGCTGCGACACTATCCATGGAGACGTCGATGATCAGGACTGTCTACATCGCGCCAAATTACGTCAGTTTCTATATTTCGTCGGACCCGAACGCCGCCGTCCCGGTCAAGTACGGGGCTTACGGTGTGTTCGGTACGAGGGATTGCCTGGTTGTAACGTGTCAGTATGGCCAGGATGGTGATACGCGAATAAGGATCGGACCAACCGCTGAACTGCCGCAACATGATCTGCCGTTACGATTCGATGGCCAACTTGCAACGTCGAACGGTAGGATAGTTGTGTTTGAAACGGAGATGCCGGAGATCATAACTTTGGACGTTCCGTCGCAAGATACCCGTATTCGCATCTGGTCCAATCATGAAAGCCAGCCTGACGTCGTCGTGATAGGGCTCGGCTGACCCTTAGCCTCGCTCGCGCCGGGCGGCGCGGTCTTCGCGCGACCTCCGGCGGGGGGTGCCGTCGCCGCCATCGCCGCCTGGCTTTCGCGTCGGCAGATCGACGGCCTGGCTGAGCAGAGGGAACGGGTCGACCTTATTCGGCAGCGCCATGGCGTTGACGAAGAGCTGCTGGAAATGCGGCTCCAGGGCGGTCTCGATCTTCTCGATGCGGCGGACGGTCTGCTCGATCTCGCGGCGATAGTCGCGGTTGAGGAGCGCCATCAGCGCGCCGGTTCCGGCCGCATTGCCGACAGCCTTCACCTCGGCGAGGTCGCAGTCGGGGATGAGGCCGAGGACCATCGCGTATTTCGGGTCGATGAAGGAGCCGAAGGCACCGGCGAAGCGGATCGCGTCGACGTGTTCGACGCCCTGTTTCTCCATCAGGAGCCTGATCCCCGCATAAAGGGCTGCCTTCGCGAGCTGAATCGCGCGGACGTCGTTCTGCGTCACCAGAATACGCTGGGCGCCTTCGTGCAGCAGATAGGCATAGGTGCGGCCCTGCTCGACGATGCGGGCCGAGCGCGCCGCCATTGCGCCGTCGACCACGCCGTCCTCCGAGATGATGCCGGTAAGGAACATCTCCGCCACGACCTCGATGATCGCCGACCCGCAGATGCCGGTGATACCGAGCTTTTCCGCGTCGTCCCCAAAACCGTCCTCGTCGGACCATTTCTCCGAGCCGATGATCCGGAACCGCGGCTCCAGCGTCTCGCGGTCGATGCGCACGCGCTCTATGGCGCCGGGCGCGGCGCGCTGCCCCGAAGAGATTTCGGCGCCCTCGAAGGCCGGGCCGGTCGGCGAGGAGGCGGCGACGAGGCGCTCGCGATTGCCGAGCACGATTTCGGCATTGGTGCCGACATCGACCAGCAGCATCATGCGGTCCTGCCGGTGCGGCCCTTCGGCCAGCGTCGCGCCGGCAGCATCCGCACCGACATGACCGGCGATGCAGGGCAGCAGGTAGATGCGCGCGCCGTGATTGATGCCGATGCCGAGGTCGTCCGCCCAGGTGTGCACGGCACCGGAGACGGCGAGTGCGAAGGGGGCCTGGCCCAGCTCCGTCGGGTCGATGCCGAGGAACAGGTGATGCATGATCGGATTGCCGACGATGACGGCGTCGAGCACGTTGTCGGGATCGACGCCGCCCATGGCGCAGACCTTGGCGGTTAGCTCGGTGACGGCGTCGCGCACGGCCTTAGTCAGCGCCTCGCGGCCATCGGCGTTCATCATCACGTAGGAGACGCGGCTCATCAGATCCTCGCCGAAGCGGATCTGCGGGTTCTGCATGCCGGACGAGGCGACGACGCGGCCGGACAAAAGCGAGACAAGATGCATGGCGATCGTGGTCGAGCCGATGTCGCAGGCGATCCCGTATGCCTCGTTGTGGAGGCCCGGCCAAAGCGCGATGATGTTCGGCCTTGAGGCTTCGAGATCGCGGTGGATGGCAGCGGTCACGCCCCAATTACCCTTGCGCAGGACGCCCTGCACCTGCGGGATCAGATGCTGCGAGACGAGCAGATTGTCGAAGCCCCAGTCGCGGTCGAGCATGACCTTCATGCGGTCGAGATCGCCCAGCGGCTTGTGCATGTCGGGCTCGTCCACCTCGACATAGCAAAGCTGGACCGCCGGATTGCGCTCGATCAGGATGTCGATCGCGGCCTTGCGCACCACCTGCGCGTTGACAACCGTGTCCGGCGGTACGTCGATGACGAGGTCGCCCTGGATGGTAGCCGAGCAGGACAGGCGGCGTCCGGCCGGGATCGTGCGCTTCTCGGCGTAGCGCAGTTCCTTCGGCCCGACGGGTGAGATGTGATCGTTCGACGAGACGATCTGGTGCTTGGCGAAATTGCCCTCCTGCACCTCGACCTGACACCGCCCGCACGTCGCCCGCCCGCCGCAGACGCTTTCGACATATACGCCAAGCTGCCGCGCGGCATCCAGCACGGTGGTGCCGACGGGAAAGCGACCGCGCTTGCCCGATGGCATGAACAGGACGAGGGGGTCTTGGGTCAACTGTGCGTTTCCCGCGCCTTACGCTGGAAGGGCGCAGCCATGCCGGCGAAGTCTCTCATCCCTCTTTTCGGGGCACTCTCTGCGGATGAACGGGGCGAGGGGAAAGCAAGTGCCGATTTCACCATCACCCCCGAGCCAGTCTCGCCTCGCGCCCGCCGCGACGCCGGCCACCTGAACTTGCTTCGCCGGGGGCGTTCACCTGAACCGGGGCAGGGGCGGCGTGCTCGCCGGGCTTGAAATCCTTATAGGTGCGGATCCAGTTCATGCAGTCGCGGTCGGTGCCGTTGAGCACGTTGGCGGCGCGCACGGCCTCCATCTCCTGCGGGCGGCAGGGGTTCATGATGGCCGACGTCATGCCGGCGCCGATGACCATCGGGATGAAGCCGGCATTGATGCCGTGGCGATGGGGCAGGCCGAAGGAGATGTTGGAGAGGCCGCAGGTGGTGTTGACCTTCAGTTCCTCGCGCAGGCGCCTGAGCAGCGCAAACACTTGCAGGCCCGCTGTGCCCATCGCGCCGATCGGCATGACCAGCGGATCGACCACGATGTCGTGCGCCGGAATGCCGTAATCGGCAGCGCGCTGGACGATCTTGCGCGCCACCTCGAAGCGCACGTCGGGGTCTTCCGAAATCCCCGTCTCATCGTTCGAGATCGCCACGACCGGCACGTTGTATTTCTTGACGAGCGGCAGGATCGCCTCGAGCTTTTCCTCCTCGCCTGTGACGGAGTTGACCAGCGGCCGCCCCTTGGCGACCTTCAGTGCCGCCTCGATGGCCGCCGAGACCGAGCTGTCGATCGACAGCGGCACATCGACGAGGTCCTGCACGATCTGCAGCGTTTGGACGAGCAGCGCCGGTTCCGTCGCATTCGGGTCAACGGCGGTGACGCCGGCATTGACGTCGAGCATTGTGGCGCCGGCCGCGACCTGCTCGATCGCGTCCTTCATCACGGTCTCGAAATTGCCGACGACCATCTCGGCCGCGAGCTTCTTGCGCCCGGTCGGGTTGATGCGCTCGCCGATGACGCAGAAGGGCTGGTCGAAGCCGATCACGACTTCCCGCGTGGCGGAGGCGACGATTGTTCGGGTCATTCTGGTCTCCGTCGGCTCTTGCCGGTTGTCAGTTCGCCGCCTCGAGAACGGCCTGCTGGGGTTGTTCGGTAAGGTCGTCGTGAAGGATATGGTCGAGCCGGTCGGCGACCATCTGATCGTCCGCGCGGGGCTCGCGCCTCCAGGGCCGGCGACCCTTGAGCACGCCGGATTCATGCACGATCTCGGCCACGAACTCCTCCTGCCGATAGGCCATGACGTGGATGCCGGAGACGCCGGCGATCTCCTTGACCTCGTTGATGATGTCGATGCAGAGGCGCTTGCCTTCGGCCTTTTGGTCTGCCGCCCCTTCGAGGCGCGCAATGATGGCGTCGGGAATGTGCACGCCCGGCACGTTGGAGCGCATCCAGCGCGCGGTCTTGGCCGAGGCCAGCGGTCCGACGCCCACCAGCACGAAGCATTGCTCGGTGAGGCCGAGGTCGCGCACACGCTTCATGTATTCGACGAACATCGGAACGTCGTAGCAATACTGGCTCTGCACGAACTGCGCGCCGGCCGCGATCTTCTTCGCAAGCCGGTGCGGGCGGAAATCGACCGGCGGCGCAAACGGGTTGATCGCAGCACCCAGGAACACCGAAGGCGGCGTCGACAGCTTGCGGCCGGACAGGAACTTTCCCTCGTCGCGCATGGTGCGGATGGTCTCGAGCAGCGACATGCAGTCGAGGTCGAAGACGGGCTTGGCGCCCGGCTGGTCGCCGGCCTGCACGCCGTCTCCGGTCAGGCAGAGGATGTTCGCCACGCCCATCGCCGCGGCCCCGAGCACGTCGCCCTGGATCGCGATGCGGTTCTTGTCGCGGCAAGAGATCTGCATGATCGGCGCATAGCCCATGCGCGTCAGCAGCGCACAGATGCCGACCGACGACATGTGGCAGTTGGCCCCCGACGCATCGACCGCATTGATGCCGTCGACCCAGCCGTCGAAGATCTTCGCCCGCTCGTAGACGTCCTGCGGGTCGGCGCTGTCTGGAGGGTTGAGCTCCGTCGTCACCGCAAACTCGCCGCGTCGCAGGATGCGCTCCAGCCGCCCGCGGGACGAATGTCCCGGCAGCGGGTCGAGCGGCAGGTCGATGCCGGCAGGGTTCTCGTCGGGCTGGGGAGGGCGGGTCATGTATGGACCCGTCCGGCGACGGTCGGCGCAGGCACCCCCACCCCATACCCCTCCCCACAAGGGGGAGGGGGTTCATAGAGACGGTGCACATTTCGCCCAAAGGGCAAAAACCTGAGGGATTTTCCCTCCCCCTTGTGGGGAGGGGTAAGGGGTGGGGGTAGATGCCGAGCGCTGCCGGATGCAAGGACGTTCATGCAACACTCCTGGCGTCCCGCTCGGCCGCAGCCTTCGCCGTGACGCGCAGCCAGGCGGACGTCTCGCGCAGCGACTGGTCGAGGGGTTTCTGGACCGTCAGGATCGCGTCGCCGTGGACCATCCGGCGCGAGCCTTCCCACGCCTTGACCCAGACGCAGGGCATGTCGGGCTCGACCTCGCAATTGCCGTTGGCACGCACGCCGCCGCAGGGTCCGTTGCGCAACTGCTTCGGGCAGTTCATCGGGCAGGACATGCCGGTGGACGAAAGCACGCACTGGCCGCACATGCGGCAGTCGAACATGAGCCCCTTCACACGCTTTTCGACGAACTTCACGGGCGCTTCGACGCGCCCATAGCCGATGGCGTTCCAGACGGGATGAAGCTTCAGGAAGATGTCGGCAAAGCGCGCATAGAACCATTCGAGCGAACGCGCATGGCGCACGGACCAGAGCCGGAAAGCATAGCTGCGCTGGACGCGGCGTTGTGGCGAGACGCTGGCAGGCTTGTAGGCCGTCTTCTGACGCGCGGCCTGCACCTTCTGGGCCTGCGTCGGCTCAACCATGACGTCCGCCTGCCTTGACGAGGTCGGCAAGCGCCGAGCGATCATAACGCGCCTCGATATCGGCAACCGCCTTGTCGGCCTCGGCCTCGAGATCGTCGGAGACGGCGACCGGCTCGGATTTGCGCCATTCCTCGAGATAGGCGTCGGTTTCGGCAGCTCCCGTGCGCATGGCACAGGCGTCGATCGCCTCGGTGAAGCGCAGGGGAAGTTCGCGGCGCGCATTCTGGCGCCCCTTGCGCACGATCACCTGCGCGGGGATGTCACGCCACGAAACGATGATCAGTTCGGCCATACGCGCATATCCTCCCGACGCGACGCCGAGAATGGAGGCAGTGACGGCCGCGCTGCTTGTTGCGCGGCGACGTGCGAGAGGTCAAATGCGACGCGTGGCGTCAGACGCCGAAGACCATGCCCGCCGCAACGCCCGCTGCCCCGACGACGACACCGATGATGAGGAGCGACAGGATCCCGACGCCGGCACCAACGGCCAGGAATACGCCGTCGCGCTCCGAGAGCGCGAGGCCTAGAATCGCGCAGGCAAGCGAAGGCAGCCAGTTGCCGAGCGGTATCGGCAGCGTCACGGCGATCGCGAGCACCAGCACCATGGCACCCACCGGCCGTTCCGAAGTAGCTTCCGAGAACGGCCAGCGCCGTGGCTGAACATAGCGCTCCATGCGCCGGAAGAGGGGAATGATGCGGGCTGATGCCGTACGGAAACGGTCGCGCGCGATGGTCTTTTCCGTCAGCCAGCGCGGCAGCCAAGGCGTGTCGTAGCCGAGCACCATCTGCATTGAGACGAGCACCAGCGGCGGCCCGAAGAACAGCGTCGCGCCGATCGGCAGCGGCAAGAGGTTCATGGCGGAAAAAAGGATGATCAGGGCCGCAAACGAGCGGTCACCGAGCGCCTCGCGAATTTCCCCGATGCTGACCGGAGCAGATCCTTCCGCACACAACCGCTCCAGGATCGCCGACAGCCGTCGGCTCTGGGGCAGGACCTGCGGTGGTTGCTCGGTCGCGGGAAGGCCGCCGAACTCAGTCATGTCTCTGTTCATGCCTCGGCCGGTGACTTCGTTATCACTATCACGCACTCACGGACCTAACCACGTCCATGTGGCGCAGGTAGCCACTGTCCCCGTGCTTCGCAAGGTGGCATCGTTGCAAGGTTGTGTTTCGCGCCCCGGTTGTGGGTCTCGGTGCTCCCTTAGCATCCAAGCCTAGCGCAGTTCCAGGACGTCGAACTCCGACTCGTAATTGGGCTTCGGCAACCCGATCCACCAGGACCGCTCGCCCGTCCGCGTCACATACCCGGCCTGGTCGCTCTCGGGGCCGGACCCGTATGGCCTGGGCGCCTCGCCCGCGACGTGGAAAGAGCCGAGATAGGTCAGTCGCGTATCGCTCTCGGTGAAGAAGCGGCCGACCGTCCGCTGCGAGCCGGTAAACTTCGTCAGCCGCCAGCCGGAGCCGTCATCCGTCACCTCGCAGGCGAACCAGCCATAGACGACCAGCCCGGCAGCGCCGCCGAGCTTCATCGTGCGGCATTGCCAGCGGCCGGTGAGATCGAGCCCTTCGAACGAGAGCGCGTCGGCGTTGACGACGGCCTCGACGGCAGCGATATCCGCCGCCGCGCCTTTGGCCCGCGCAGCTTCCAGCGCTTGGGCAAGCGTCTCGTCATAGGCTTCGAGCCGTGCCGTGTCGGCGTCGGTGATCAGGTCGACGATCTCGCCGGTGGCTGTAGCAGGCAATGGGGCGATGAGGATGCCGAGCGCGGCGACGGCAAGCACAGTGCGGGAACGTGTCATGCTCTCAGGAACGCTGCGATTCCGGCAAAGCTGCGGCGCCAACCAGAAACTGCTCAAGATCACCGTAGCCCGTCCGGCGCTTCTCGTAGGCGAGGCCGAGCATCCGGGCGGCATCGATGGCGACAGCTTCGAGCGCCGGGTCGTCGGTCTGGGCCAGATAGACGACCCGCTCGTAGTGGCCGAAATAGTCCTTTGCGAGCTCGGGATGCCGGTCGAGCCCGAGCGGACGGATAAAGAATGTCTCGAAATGGCGGCAGAGGAAGTCGGTCATGTAGAACGACGTCATGTCGTCGTCGCCGCGCGCCTCGAAGGCCGTGTTGCCCTGGTAGAAGGCGAAGCAGTGCGGACCGGCGATGCGCGAAACGCCGTGACGTTCGCAGACGGCATCGAGCCCACCGCCTGTCCCGCAATCGGCATAGCCAACGACAATCTCGCTATATCCGTCCGCGCGAGCTTCCGTCAGCGTTTTGTCGAGGGCGGGCGCGATGCGATCGGGATGGAAGTGAAACTCGGCCGGAAGGCAGGTGAGGTCGAGGTGGTCGAGCCGGCTGCGCTCCTTCACGGCCAGGATTTCGCGCGCCAGCATCCCGCAGGCGATTACGAGAACCTTTCCCGAATTTGAGCGTTCATGCATATGCTGTTCGCCGCTGTTTCGCGGCCTCAACGCAGGAGGGACCCCATGAAATCTTCAGCTATCCTTCGGTCTGCCGCAATCGCCTGTGCGCTTCTGGCCGCCAGCGGCTGCGCGAATACGATCCGTGGCGTCGGGGCCGATGCGGCGAACGCCGTACAGGCTACGCAGGACGCGGGCAACAACGTCGCACGCGCCGCCCAGTAGCCGCCCTCTGGACGATCAGGCGCGAGCCGACCGCTGGTTGTGCTTGCGCTTCATATAGTCCTTGGCGGTTTCCACCGTCACGGCCGCATCACGGCAATAGGCATCAGCACCGACGGCGCGGCCGAATTCTTCGTTGAGCGGCGCACCGCCGACGAGGACCACGTAGTCGTCGCGGATGCCCTTTTCCTTCAGCGTGTCGATGACGACCTTCATGTAGGGCATGGTCGTCGTCAGGAGCGCCGACATGCCGAGAATGTCCGGCTGGTGCTCCTCGATCGCTGCCAGATACTTTTCGACCGGATTGTTGATGCCGAGGTCGATCACCTCGAAGCCGGCGCCTTCCATCATCATTCCGACGAGGTTCTTGCCGATGTCGTGGATGTCGCCCTTGACGGTGCCGATGACCATCTTGCCCTGCTTTGGCGCGCCGGTTTCGGCGAGAAGCGGGCGCAGGATCGACATGCCGGCCTTCATGGCGTTGGCCGATAGAAGCACCTCGGGCACGAACAGAATGCCGTCGCGAAAATCCTCGCCGACGATGCGCATGCCCTCGACGAGCGCTTCTGTCAAAACGCGATAGGGCGTCCAGCCACGCTCAAGCAGGATGTTCGTGCCCTCGACGATCTCCTCTTTGAGACCGTCATAGAGGTCGTCATGCATCTGCTGGACGAGGTCTTCGTCGGACAGTTCGGACAGGATGATCTCGTCGTCGGACATGATTTGCTCCGGGGGACACGGCTGATCCGATAGATAGTCTGACGATCGAGGCAGTCCATAGCCGGATTGCGACGTGCGACGGGACGAAAACGACCGCCACGACAAAGGTTTGGCGTATCGCGATTGCGACATGCCCCGACGCGGCCGGGCCGGTCTGGCTATGGCGTCCGGCTAGGTTTCCATGAAAAGTGGACGATGCGGCCATCGTGCCGGCAGTCGCAGGGATAGGAACGATCATGGACGATACCAGCGCGGCGGATCAGGGCGGCGGGCGGCGAGGGCGCGGGGCATCGGGCGGCGCTGCCGCAAGGCGCGCGGCGCGGGGCGGCAGCGGGCCTGGAACGTCGCTCACCTACATCCGCCGTCAGATCCCTCTCTACGAGGTCCTCAACGAGGAGGGGATCGCGCTGATCGAGGCCAATGCCGACACGGTGCTTGAGGAAATCGGCATCGACTTCCGCGAAGACCAGGAAGCGCTGGATCTCTGGAAGGCTGCGGGAGCGGATGTCCGCGGCGAGCGCGTGCATTTCCCGAAGGGCCTGTGCCGCGAGCTGCTGAGGACCGCGCCATCCCGCTTCACACAGCATGCGCGCAACGCAGAGCGCTCGGTCGAGATCGGCGGCAATGCCACGGTGTTCGCGCCTGTCTACGGTCCGCCCTTCGTGCGCGACCTCGACGGCAACCGCCGCTATGCGACCATCGAGGACTTCCGCAATTTCGTAAAACTCTCCTACATGGCGCCGTCGATCCATCATTCGGGCGGCACCGTCTGCGAGCCGGTCGACGTGCCGGTCAACAAGCGCCATCTCGACATGGTGCTCGCGCACATGCGCTATTCCGACAAGCCCTTCATGGGCTCGGTGACCGCGCCGGAACGCGCCGAGGATACGGTCGAGATGTGCCGCATCCTCTTCGGCGCCGACTTCGTCGATCAGAACACCGTCGTCATCAACCTCATCAATGCCAACTCGCCGATGGTGTTCGACGGCACGATGCTGGGCGCAGCCAAGGTCTATGCGCGTGCCAACCAGGCCACGATCATCACGCCCTTCATCCTCGCCGGCGCAATGAGCCCGGTGACGGTTGCCGGCACGCTGACCCAGGTTCTGGCCGAGGTGCTGGCGGGTGCTGCCTTCACGCAGCTCATCCGGCCGGGCGCGCCAGTCGTCTTCGGCACCTTTGCCTCGTCGATCTCCATGCAGTCTGGCGCTCCGACCTTTGGCACGCCGGAGCCGGCGCTTGTCTCCTATGGCGCCGCGCAACTCGCCCGCCGGCTCGGGCTGCCGTTCCGCACGGGCGGCTCGCTCTGCGCCTCCAAGGTGCCGGACGCGCAGGCCGCCTACGAGAGCGCGAACACGCTGCAGTCGACGCTGCTGGCCGGCACCAATTTCGTGCTCCACGCCGCCGGCTGGCTCGAGGGCGGGCTCGCCTCCTGCTACGAGAAGTTCATGCTCGACATCGACCAGCTCGGCATGGCGCAGAAGTTTGCGCAGGGTGTCGACCTGTCGGAAAACGGCCAGGCGATGGATGCGCTGCGCGAGGTCGGGCCGGGCAGCCATTTCCTCGGTTGTACGCACACCCAGGCCAATTTCCAGAGCGCCTTCTACCGCTCCTCGATCGCCGACAACAACTCGTTCGAGCAGTGGGAGGCCGAGGGCTCGCAGCGCGCCGAAGGGCGAGCCAACCAGCTTGCCCGCAAATGGCTGGAGACCTACGAGGCGCCCTACATCGATCCCGGCGTGCTCGACGGCCTGAACGACTTCGTGCGCCGCAAGAAGGAGTCGATGCCCGACGCCTTCACGTGAAGGGAGCCCGTGACTGGCCGGGCTAAAGTGGCCGATCTGATCCACAAGGAAGTCTGGCGGTCGGCCATCCGGCCGTAGGCGATACGGAACCATGGCTGGCTCCTGCCGTTCCGCATCCGGACATGAGCGACCGTCACGACATCGACGAGACCACCGAAGACGATCTCGACCAGCTTGCGCGTCAGGAAGGCGAGCAGCCGGTCATGGTGCGTCGGCACCTCGGCAGCGACGACGTGCCTGTCGTCTTCGACAGCCCGCACAGCGGTCGCTACTATCCCGACGATTTCCGTCCAGCCGTGCCGCTGGATATCCTGCGTGAATATGAAGACCGCTTCGTCGACCGCCTGATCAGCCGGGCGCCAGATCACGGCGTCACGCTGATCGCTGCAAACTTTCCGCGCGCCTATATCGACCCCAACCGCGCCCCCGATGATATCGATGCCGAGATGCTGGAGGCTGTCTGGCCGGAGCCGCTGGCGCCCACGCCACATTCGATCGGCGGGACGGGTCTCGTCTTCCGCGTCATGCGCGATGCGGCGCCGATCTACGACCGGTCGCTGGCGATCGACGAGGTGAGGCGAAGGCTGGACATTTGCTGGCGGCCTTATCACGCGGCGCTGGACGAAGCGCTCGCCGCCCACCACAAGCGCCACGGCATCGTCTGGCACCTGAACTGCCACTCAATGCGCCCATTTGGCGACGCATCGTCGCCCGATCCCGGAGCGACCCGCGCCGACATCGTGCTCGGTGACCTGTTCGGAACGTCCTGCGATCCGGAGTTCATAGACATGGTGGTCAAAGCGCTCGAAGGGTTCGGCTACAACGTCGCAGTCAACAGTCCTTATTCGGGCGCCTTCATCGTCGCACGGCATGGCCGGCCGGAAGAGGGGAGCCACAGCCTCCAAATGGAGATCAACCGCGGGCTCTACATGGACATGGACACGCTTGAGCCGACATCCGGCTTCGAGCCCCTGCGGGACGATCTGGGCCGCCTGGCGGAGACTGTCGTCGCCTTTGCGAAGGATCGCCAGCGCTAGCGCGGCTGCTCCGTAGCGCGCTCGGCGTCGAAATCGTAGATCCAGTCGAGATCGGCCGCGAGAGTTTGCCCGCGGCGCAGCTTGAGCACGACGTCGCGGCCGAGTGCCATTGGCCCGGAAGCATGCCAGATGCGTGCATTGAACCGGCCGCGTGCCGCGATCTTCTCGATGCGCGGCCGCCGGATCGCCTCGAAGCGGGCGAGCGCTGTGGCGAGATCGTCCGGTGAACCGGCAATCCTTGCCGCAAGTGCAAAGCCGTCCTCGATTGCCATCGCAGCGCCTTGGGCAGCATGCGGCGACATGGCGTGCGCCGCATCGCCGATGAGCACCAGCCCGCGAGGATCGTGCCATGGGCCACGAGGGTCCACTTCGTTGATCTGCCAGGTCCCCCAGCGCTCGGTCGTGTGGACAAGCGCCTGGAAGCGGAAGTGGGCGCCCGCCATGATCTCGGATGGCGTGCCTGCATTGGCCGGCGCAATCAGCACCAGATTGAACGAGCGGCCCTTCTTGACTGGATAGGAGACGAGATGGAACCGCTTGTGCACGAAGGTCGTCACGCGATCACTCGGCATCGCAGCGCCAAGTGTGATCGCTTCCTTGGATTCGGCGGCAACGAGACGCCGCCACGCGACCCAGCCGGTGTCCTTGCGTTCGCTTGCGCCGGCAAGGGAAGAGCGCAGCCGCGAATGGACGCCGTCCGCCGCAATCGCCAACTGGTAGCCGCCGAGCCCTTCGCTGCCGTCGACCGCAATCAGTTCCACGCCGCCGACACCGTAGGAGACCGATTCGATCTCCGTGCCGGTGATGATGCGGATGTTGGGTTCGGCACGCGCAGCTTCCAGCAGCAGTGCCTGCAGGTCGCCCCTGTGGATCACACGGTAGGGCGCGCCCCAGCGCTCGCGGGCGAACGAGCCAAGCGGCACACTGGCACGCTCGCGCAGGTCGCGCGCGCCGCGGATCGCGATAGCGGCCGGCTCGTCGGCAACCTTCTGCAGCGCGCCGGCGAGCCCGAAGCGCTCGAGCAGACGCGTCGCATTCGGCGAAAGCTGAATGCCTGCACCGACCTCTTCCAGCGCATGCGCGCGCTCGAACACGTCGACGGCAAAGCCGCGCGCTGACAGTGCGAGCGCGGCCGACAGACCGGCGATGCCTGCGCCGACGACTGCAAAATGTCTGGTGGAGGAGGTCATCGACCTTTGGGGTTCAGGCAGCCTCTGTCACGTAGAAAGCGCCTGCCGGAACCGTTTCACCGCGCGTCAGAGAGGCGTCGTAGACATAAAGCGTCGAGCAGTAGGGGCAGATCTTTTCGTCGTCGTCGCCCATGTCGAGAAACACGTGCGGGTGATCGTGCGGCGGCATGGCGCCGACGCACATGAACTCGCGCGCGCCGATCCGGATCGTGGCATGCCCGTCGCTGTTCTGGAAATGGGGAACGATGTCGTGGGCCATGGTCGTCCTGCGTCTCTCTGCGTTGAGCCGAAGCGATTGCGTTTGGCGGATAAACCACACCTTTGCAAGTATCGTGCTATCAAACTGTCGCAGAGGCGTGACAAGACAATGGATGCCAAGACAGGGAAGGCGCCGCTCGGGCGGCGAAAATCGATGAACGAGATGACGACGATCCGCGGCGATCTCGCGCCGGGTGCTGCACAGCCCGCGCCGGACAATCCGGACCGCTTCGTCAATCGCGAGTTTTCCTGGCTTCAGTTCAACCGCCGCGTCCTCGACGAGTCACTCAACGCGAACCATCCGCTTCTGGAGCGCGTGCGCTTCCTGTCGATTTCGGCGACCAATCTCGACGAGTTCTTCATGGTGCGCGTGGCGGGCCTTGCCGGCCAGGTGCGCGAGGGCATCGTCATGCGCAGCCCCGACGGGCTGACACCGGAGCAGCAACTCGAGCGCATTCTGGCGGAAGTCACGCTGCTGCAGGAGGACCAGCAGCTGAGCTACACGGCGCTCTCGCAGCTGATGCGTGAGCAGAGCATCGAGATCGTCAAGGCCGATGCGCTGCGCAAGGACGAGAAAGCGTGGCTGGAGACGCACTTCCTGGAATCGATCTTCCCGGTTCTGACCCCGCTCTCGATCGACCCGGCGCACCCATTCCCGTTCATCCCGAACCTCGGTTTCTCTATGGCGCTGCAGTTGCGAAACCTGCGCGACGGCGAGGAGATGGCGGCATTGCTTCGCCTGCCGGTCGCGCTCAGGCGCTACATCCTGATGCCCGAGCTGCGCGGCAAGACGCGCTTCATCGCGCTGGAGACGCTGGTGAATTGCTTCATCGGGAAGCTCTTCCCGGGCTACGAGGTCAAGGGAGCCGGCACCTTCCGCATCATCCGCGACAGCGATATCGAGGTCGAGGAAGAGGCCGAGGATCTTGTGCGCCTTTTCGAATCCGCGCTGAAGCGCCGGCGGCGCGGTCAGGTCATCCGCGCCGAGTTCGACGCCGAGATGCCGGAGCCGCTGCGCGATTTCGTGGCCGCCCAGATCGGTGTTGCGGCAAGCCGCATCTCGATCATCGACGGGCCGCTCGCCATCAACCAGATCTCCGAGATCGTCGCCTTGCCGCGCGAGGACCTCAAGTTCCAGCCCTACAATCCGCGCTTCCCCGAACGCATCCGCGAGCATGGCGGCGACTGCTTCGCCGCGATCCGCGAGAAGGACATCATCGTCCACCACCCCTATGAGTCCTTCGATGCCGTGGTGCAGTTCGTGCGCCAGGCGTCGCTGGACCCGGAAGTCGTCGCCATCAAGCAGACGCTCTACCGCACCTCGAACGACAGCCCGATCGTCCGCGCGCTCATAGACGCTGCCGAAGCCGGCAAGTCGGTGACGGCTCTGGTCGAACTCAAGGCCCGCTTCGACGAGGAGGCCAACATCAAATGGGCGCGCGACCTGGAGCGCGCAGGCGTGCAGGTCGTCTTCGGCTTCATCGAGCTGAAGACCCACGCCAAGATGTCGCTCGTGGTTCGCCGCGAGGACGGAAAATTGCGCAACTACGTGCATCTGGGCACGGGCAACTACCACCCGATCACCGCGCGCATCTACACCGACCTCAGCTACTTCACGAGCGATCCGGCGATTGCGCATGACGTCGCGCAGATCTTCAATTTCATCACTGGCTATGCCGAGCCGACGAGCGAGATGAAGCTCGCGATCTCGCCCTTCACGCTGCGCTCGCGTCTCATCCAGCATATCGAGGACGAGATCGCGCACGCACGCGCAGGGCGGCCCGCGCAGATCTGGCTGAAGATGAACTCGCTCGTCGACCCGATGGTCATCGATGCGCTCTATGCGGCAAGTGCCGCCGGCGTCGAGATCGACATCGTGGTGCGCGGCATCTGCTGCCTGCGTCCGCAGGTGCCGGGCCTGTCGGAAAACATCCGTGCCAAGTCGATCGTCGGCCGTTTCCTCGAACACAGCCGCATCTACTGTTTCGGCAATGGCCACGGCCTGCCGTCGGACGAGGCGATCGTCTACATCGCGTCCGCCGACATCATGCCGCGCAACCTCGACCGCCGTGTCGAGACCATGGTGCCGATCACCAACCCGACCGTCCGTGAACAGGTGCTGGGTCAGATCATGCTCGGCAACATCATGGACAATCAGCAGAGCTTTGAAGTATTGCCTGACGGAACGTCGCGCCGCATGGTGCCGGCGGAGGGCGAGGAGCCCTTCAACGCGCAGGAGTATTTCATGACGAACCCGAGCCTCTCCGGCCGCGGCAATGCCCTGAAATCAAGCGCGCCGAAGCGCATCACCCAGCACCGTCGTCGCAGGAAGGCGGCAGCCGAGTAGGATGCGGCCGCAGTCGGTCCTGACCGCGGCAATTGCCATGATGCCGGCCGGCAGCGCCGATCGCGCCTTGTCGCCGGCTCTCGCTGGGATAGTTTAGCCCCTGATGCAAAGTGTCTCGCAGGGCCGGTTGCAGGACCGGCAGCCGCTGTCCATCATCGACATCGGATCGAATTCGATCCGCCTCGTGATCTATGAAGGCGTGGCGCGTTCACCGACGGTGTTTTTCAACGAGAAGATGCTCGCCGGCCTCGGCCGTGGCATCGTGACGACCGGCAGGCTCGATCCGGAAGGTGTCCGGCGCGCGGCCGACGAATTTCGCCGCTTCCGCGCGCTCTCCGATCAGGCCGGTGCGCAGTCGTTGCATGTGCTGGCGACCGCCGCCGCTCGCGAGGCCGACAACGGGCCTGAGTTCATCGCCATGGCCGAAGACATTCTCGGCACCGAGATCCGCGTGCTGACCGGCCGCGAGGAGGCACATTACTCGGCGCTCGGCATCATTTCCGGTTTCCATAAGCCTGATGGCATCGTTGGCGACCTCGGTGGCGGAAGCCTCGAACTCGTCGATGTCCGTGATCACGACATCGGCGAGGGAATAACGCTCCCGCTCGGTGGGCTGCGGCTCGAAGACATGGCCAAGGCCTCGCTGCCTGAGGCCGCGAAGATCGCGCGGCGCGAACTGGAGAAAGCGGGCTTTCTGGAAGCGGCTGCCGGCCGCAGCTTCTATTGCGTCGGCGGCACCTGGCGAAACCTCGCCCGGCTCCACATGAGCGCCACGCGCTATCCGCTTCAGGTGATGCACAATTACGAAATGCCGCCTGCACGCGTCGCCACCTTCCTCAAGCGTGTGGCAAGCGGCGGGCTGGACAAGGTGACCGGCGTTGATCGCGTGTCGAAGAACCGTCGCGGCCTGCTACCCTATGGCGCGATCGTGCTGCAGGAAGTCATCCGGGTCGCCAAGCCGGCCAACGTCATTGTCTCGGCCAACGGCGTGCGCGAAGGCTATCTTCACTCCTTGCTCGACTTGGAAGACCAGCGCCGTGATCCTCTGATCACGGCGGCAGAGGAGCTTGCGATCCTGCGCTCCCGGTCTGTCAGCCACGCCCGCGAGCTTGCCGAATGGTCGGGCAGCTCGTTCCGGGCCTTCGGCATAGAAGAAACCGAGGACGAGGCGCGCTATCGCCAGGCAGCCTGTCTGCTCGCCGACATCGGCTGGCGCGCGCATCCTGAGTATCGCGGCACGCAGTCTCTCAACATCATCGCGCACGCATCCTTCATCGGCGTCGATCATCCGGGCCGCGCATTCCTCGCGTTGGCCTCGATGTATCGCCACGAAGGGACGTTCGGCGACAATGTTGCGCCGCAACTCAAGATCCTCGCCGGTCCGCGCCATCTGGAACGCGCCCGTATCCTGGGGGCACTGCTGCGCGTCGTCTATCTCTTCTCGGCTTCGATGCCGGGACTGATACCGACGCTTTCCTGGCGGGCAGGTGAGGGCGGCAGGCTGACGCTCATCGTCCCCGAGCGCTCCCGCGCGCTAGTCGGCGAGCGGCCGGAGGGCCGACTTGCAGCACTCTCCAAGGTGCTGAACCGCCCGATCGACCTGACGGTGGAATAAGGCGCTTATTCTGCCGCCGCATCCGTCTCGAAGACGGTAACCTTGCGGCGCTCGAACTTGAGTGCCAGTTCGCCGCGGATCAGCTTGAGTGCCTTGTCGCCGAATACGACCTTGCGCCATCCGCTCATCGCCGGCACATCCGCCTCCGACCCGTCGGCCGCGATGCGGTCGAGGTCCTCGCCATTGGCGAGCATCTTCGGCGCGACCCCGGCCTCGTCGGCGGTCAGCTTCAGGAGTACCTTCAAAAGCTCCACGGCCGCGCCAGTGCCTTCCGGCAACTGCACGTGCTTTGGCGGCTTTGGCATCTCGTCCTTCGGCTGGCCCAGCGCCGTGTTGATCGTCTCGATCAGCGCCTGTGCCGTGGAAGAGCGCTCCCAGCCTTTCGGCGTCGTGCGCAGGCGCCCCAGGGCTTCGGCATCGCGCGGAGCCTGCTGGGCGATCTCGTAGATCGCGTCATCCTTGAGCACGCGCTGGCGCGGCACGTCGCGGGCGCGCGCCTCGCGCTCGCGCCATGCGGCGACGGCCTGCATCACGGCAAGCTCCTGCGGCTTGCGCAGGCGCAGCTTCAGCCGCTTCCAGGCGTCTTCCGGGTCAGGATCATAGGTCTCGCGTGCGGTCAGGACCGCCATTTCCTCGTTGAGCCAGTCGGCGCGACCCTCGCGCTTCAGTTCCTCGTCGAGATAGCCATAGACCTCGATCAGATAGGTGACGTCGGCAAGCGCGTATTCGAGCTGCTTGTCGGACAACGGCCGCCGGCGCCAGTCGGTGAAGCGCGACGACTTGTCGATGCGCCCGTGGGCGACCTTCTGCACGATCTGCTCGTAGGATACGCTGTCGCCGAAGCCGCAGACCATGGCCGCGACCTGGGTGTCGAAGACGGGGTGGGGAATGAGCCCGCCCTCGTGGAAGATGATCTCGATGTCCTGCCGGGCAGCGTGGAAGACCTTCAGCACCTTCTCATTGCCCATCAGGCGGAAGAAGGGGGCGAGGTCGATCCCATCGGCGAGCGGGTCGATCAGGGCGGTGCGCGTCGGGCTCGCCATCTGGATCAGGCACAGGACCGGCCAGAACGTGGTCTCTCGGATGAATTCGGTGTCCACGGTGACGAAGTCGCAATTTTCGAAATCCGCGATCGCGGCTTCGAGTTCGTCCTGCCGGGTAATCAGATGCATCGCGTGTTTGGCTGCCGTTCGGAGTTTCGTGAGACCCAGACTTCCATTTTCAGCCGCGGGACGCCGCGTCAACCGCTTTATGGCCGCGGTCCCCGTCCGCGCCCGTCGCGCGACGCTGCAAGCCAGGCAAAGACCGGCGATGTGCGCAGCAGCGCTGTAAAGCGCGACCGCTGGCCGGGACCGGGTGCTGCACGCGTGCGCATTCGCAACACCGTAAAGATCGCAAGCCCGACATAGACCAGCGCCGAGTAGACGAAGATCGCAGGCAGGCCGAATTGTTCCATGGCGAATGAGGAGGCGAGCGGGCCGACGACCGCCCCGATCGAATAGTAGAACATCAAGGCCGCCGTGACCTTCACGTGGCCGCCGCTGCCGGCAAAATCATTCCCGTGCGCGGCCGCCAGGGAATAGACCGGCATGGCGAATGACGAAAACAGCAGCACGAAGGCGAAATTTGCCAGAATGCTGATGCCGGCGAGCGTTGCCAGGCAGATCGACGCGATCATCGCGCCGAGGCTGGTGATGAGCAGCACCTTGCGCCGGTCCCAGCGGTCCGACAGCGAGCCCAGTGGATATTGCAGGATGACGCCGCCGATTACGCCGAGCGAGATGAAGATGGCGATCTGGGTCACCGACATGCCGATGCCCTGCGCGTAGATCGGTCCGACGAGGCGGAACGAGCTGTTTGACAGCCCGGCGGCAAGGCAGGCGACGCAGGCCAGCGGCGACAGTGCCCAGACGCCCTTGAGATCGAGCTTGAGGTCCGCGGGCGGCTGCGGGTTCGACCGATCGCCGAGCGCCACGGGTACCATGGAGATCGTGATCATGATCGCCATCGCGCCGAAAATCGCGAAGCCGGCCGTGCCGAAGAGCGGGATCATGAACTGCGAGACCGTCACGGCGCCAAGATCGATGATGCGGTAGACCGCGAGCGCGCGCGCCCTGTTCGCGTTGCCGACGCTCGAATTGATCCAGCTTTCGATGACAGTGAAGAGGCCGGCAAAGCAGAAGCCGACCACGAAGCGCATGGCGATCCAGACGAACGGATCGATGACCAGCACCAGCATGAGCGTACCGCTGGCCGCAAGCGCTGCGAGCGCTGCAAAGCACCGAATGTGCCCGACGGAGCGCAGCATCTGCGTGATGACCACGCAGCCGGCAAAGAAGCCGGCGAAATAGGCGGTGCCCATGAGGCCAATGAGCCCCGGCGAAAACCCTTCCGCCTGTCCCCGCAGGGCAATCAACGTACCCTGCAGCCCATTGCCTGCCAGCAGGATGCCAGCGGCGACGAGGAGGGGGAGGAGAGGGCGGATAGAACTCATGGCGGGTAAGAGGCAGCGTTAGCCGAGTCCCACCACCTGCGCCATGCCCCAGCGAAAGGCGCCGGACATGCCAACCTTTTTGAGCAGCGACGTGCATGCTATATCAAGAGCCATGACGATCTTCACCAAGCCTCTCCGACCAGACATCAGCGCATGGATCGAGCAGCGCGTCGCCACGGGCGAGCACGCGACGCCGGAAGACTATGTCTCGATGCTCGTTGAGCGCGACCGCGACGAGCGCAGCGAGGAGGAAAAGGTCGCCGATCTGCGGCGTCTTCTCGCCGACGCTGAAGCGAGCGGGAGCAGTCCGCTTTCGCTGGATGAGCTGTTCGCAGAGGCCGTGCAACAGACGAAAGCTGCCGGAACCTATCGTGAGTGAGGTGCGGCAGACCAGCCGCGCACGCGCCGATATCCTTGCCATCTTGCGAACGAGCATCGAGCAGTTCGGCGATCGCCAAGCTCGACTCTATATGGCACGTTTGGAGAGGACCTTTGCGCTGATAGCGAGCCAGCCTCACATTGGCCGAGCCGCGGACGCGGTGGGTGCTGGCCTTCGGCGTCATGAGTTTGCCAGCCACGTCATCTTTTACCGGACAACCCGACACGGGATCCTGATCGTTGCCGTGCCACACGCGCGCCAACTTCCCAAGCTTTAGCCGCCGACCCCTCCGCGCCTTGACAAACGCGACGTCTGGTGCGCTTTTCGCGCCGAATTCCGCGCGCGCCCGACGCGTCGCCACATCCTCGCGAACCCGGAAGTTTCCATGCACCGCTACCGCAGCCACACCTGCGCCGAACTCACCAAGGCCGCAGTTGGCCAGACCGTCCGCCTTTCCGGCTGGGTCCATCGCGTGCGCGATCATGGCGGCCTGCTCTTCATCGACCTGCGCGATCATTATGGCCTGACCCAGATCGTGGCCGATCCCGATTCGCCCTGCTTCAAGACGGCCGAGACGGTGCGTGGCGAATGGGTGATCCGCGTCGACGGCGTGGTGAAGGCCCGCACGCCCGAGACGATCAACGCAAACCTGCCGACAGGCGAGATCGAGATTTTCGCGCGCGAGATGGAAGTGCTGTCGGGGTCGAAGGAACTGCCGCTGCCGGTCTTCGGCGAGCCGGACTACCCCGAAGATATCCGCCTGAAGTATCGGTTCCTCGACCTGCGTCGCGATACGCTTCACCGCAACATCGTCGCGCGCACGAAGATCATCGCCGAAATGCGCAAGCGCATGGGCGAATCCGGCTTCACCGAATATTCCACGCCCATCCTGACGGCCTCTTCGCCGGAAGGCGCGCGCGACTTCCTGGTGCCGTCGCGCCTGCACGAAGGCAAGTTCTACGCGCTGCCGCAGGCGCCGCAGATCTATAAGCAGCTGATCATGGTGTCGGGCTTCGACCGCTACTTCCAGATCGCGCCCTGCTTCCGCGACGAGGACCCGCGCGCCGACCGCCTGCCGGGCGAGTTCTACCAGCTCGACCTCGAGATGAGCTTCGTCGAGCAGGAAGACGTGCTCGCCACGATGGAGCCGGTGCTGCGCGGCGTCTTCGAGACCTTCGCCAACGGCAAGCCGGTGACGCAGAAGTTCCCGCGCATCGCTTATGATGACGCGATGCGGAAGTACGGCTCGGACAAGCCGGACCTGCGCAACCCGATCGTCATGGAAGAGGTCTCCGACCACTTCCGCGCCTCGGGCTTCAAGGTGTTCGCGAACATTCTGGCCAACGATCCGAAGGCGGAGGTCTGGGCGATCCCGGCCAAGACCGGCGGCTCCAGAGCCTTCTGCGACCGCATGAATTCGTGGGCGCAAGGGGAAGGCCAGCCGGGCCTCGGCTACATCTTCTGGCGCAAGGAGGGCGACAAGCTCGAAGGCGCCGGACCGATCGCCAAGAACATCGGCGAAGAGCGCACCGAGGCGGTTCGCCAGCAGCTTGGCCTCGAAGACGGCGACGCCTGCTTCTTCGTCGCCGGCGACCCGAAGAAGTTCGTCTCCTTTGCAGGCGCTGCCCGCACGCGCGCCGGCGAGGAACTGAACCTCGTCGATCGCGACCGCTTTGAACTCTGCTGGATCGTCGACTTCCCGTTCTTCGAATGGAACGAGGACGAGAAGAAGATCGACTTCGCCCACAACCCGTTCTCGATGCCGCAGGGCGGCATGGAGGGTCTTCAGGCCGATGATCCGCTTTCGCTCAAGGCGTTCCAGTACGACATGGTCTGCAACGGCTTCGAGATCGCATCGGGCGGTATCCGCAACCACCTGCCCGAGACCATGGTCAAGGCGTTCGAGATGGTCGGTCTGTCGCGCCAGACGGTCGAGGAGCGCTTCGGCGGCCTCTACCGCGCCTTCCAGTACGGCGCCCCACCCCATGGCGGCATGGCGGCCGGTGTGGACCGCATCGTGATGCTGCTGGTTGGCGCCAAGAACCTGCGCGAGATCACGATGTTCCCGATGAACCAGCAGGCACAAGACTTGCTGATGAACGCGCCGTCCGAGGCGACGCCCCAGCAATTGCGCGAGCTGCACCTTCGGACGGTGGTGCAAAAAAAGGACACCTGATACTCTTCTGCGACCGGCCCCTGGGCCGGTCGTTTTCGTTCGCGGATGCGGGGCCGTCTCGTTTGCGCATTCTGAGTATCACCAGTGACGACTATGCCCGTCATACGGGCGGCTGGGTCTATGACAGCCGGCTGGTCGAGGTGCTGAAAGCGCAGGGCGCGGACATCGCCGAGATCGCGGTGCCAATAGGCTTCCCGACCATCCCCGACGACGCACGCGACGCTCTTGCCAGCGCGTTCGACGCTCTGCCCGCCGATGCCTTCCTGCTGGCCGATCATCTGCACATTGCCGACATCGCGCAAATGCTGCGTTTAGCGCCATTTCGCGTCGTCTCGATCTTTCACCATTCGAGCGTCATCGAGGCCGGCGCGCTTGAGGCGCCTGAGGACCGGGCTCGCGAAATCGCCGGCTTTGCGGTCGCAGACGTCGTGGTTGTCTCCTCGCCCGAGACCGCGCGATACGTCGTCACGCACTATGGCGTTGCGGAGAGCCGGATCATCGTCGCGATCCCCGGCAACGATCCGGTCGCCCATACGGCTACGCATGCAGAAGGCCCTCTGCAGTTCCTCTCGGTCGGCGCGCTCGTCCGGCGCAAGCGACACGACTATCTGGTCGAGGTGGCCTCGCGGCTCCGCTCCACAGAATGGCGCTGGACGATCGTCGGAGACCTCGATCGCGACCCGGCCTGGACGGCAGACATCGCCACCCGCATCCGCGCAGCCGGCCTGGCCAATCGCCTGCAACTTGCCGGAGCGATCAGCCCGGCCGAACTCGAAGCGCTCTGGGCAAAGACGTCGCTCTACGCCGCCGCCTCGCAGTACGAAGGATACGGCATGGCGGTCGCCGAGGCGCTGCGCCATGGCGTCCCCGTCGTCACCACGCCCTCCGGTGCCGTCGCAGACTGGGCGGCGCGTGGAACCGTGTTCGCACCGGAAGATGATCCCGATGCCTTTGCGGCCTTGATAGACGGACTGATCGCCGACCCGACGCGCCGTGCGAGCCTCGCCGACGAGGCCTGGAATTTCGGCGCCGGCCTGCCGACATGGGAGCAGACCTTCGCAGCCATGCCTTCGCGTATCCTCGGCGCGCTCGTGCCGGTGCGAAAGAACACGGCGGCCTGAAGGCTTCAGGGCCTGGCGTCCAGCCGGCTCTTGCGGACCGCTCGCGCGTTGAACACGTCGAGCATGATGAAGCCCGTGATGATCGCCAGCCCCACACCCGTCAGCCATGTCCACGCATAGGCCGGCGAAAGCCCCTGCATGGCGAAGGTGACCAGCGGCATGGCCGCCATCGTCACTACGACGGTCCAGGCATCCGTGTGCTTGATCCCGACCTGCAGGAGATAGAGCGGCCCGACGACGCCGAGCGCGGAGATGGCGATGAACGTCCAAACCAGCGAAGCCGACCACGGCACCGAGGCCGGATCCCCCGCCAGCGCAAACAGGAAGGAGACCGGCAGGATCAGATAAAAGCGGTGAGCCAGCACCGCGCCTGACTGCCACCCACGGTCGAGCAGCGCCTTGGAGGCGACCGTGATCAGCACCGCGCCGATGCCCGTCCCGACGCTGGCGACCACCCCCGAAAGCGCCACGCTCCGCCCCGCCGCCGTCCCGCTGGCCGCCGCCATCGCGAGGATGGCGCATCCGCACAGGATACCGAAGCAGATTGCCAGCCGGGTCGCAGAAGGGCGCGTGCCGGCGACGACCAGTGCGATGGCGACCGCGAGGATGGGACCGACACCGACGAGGATCGCGCTGGCGATCGCGGGTTCGATCACCTTGAGGGCGTAGAAGAAGCACAGGAAGGACAGCGTCGTTGCCGCGTTGAGCAGGAGCAGCGGCTTCCACGCGCCTTTGGTCGTTCCGCGCCCTGAAACGACGAGGAAAAACAAGGTTCCGAGGAGGAACGTGCCGAAGACAAAGAGTGGCGACGGGATGGTCGTCAGCCAGGTGCCGTATGCAACTTGTCCCGCAGCCTGCAGCACGACGGCCAGCAGCACGGCAAGGCGTCCCATCACCGGGCGCGCCGCACCCCGTCCCCCGACCTGTCCGGTTCCCACCAACGCGATCACCTGCTCCTGTAACGGCGCGCGACCGTAGTGGCAGCCTTTCCCCGAGTCGACCACCGCCCACGCGCAGCTGCCTTGCATCACGAAGCGCATGACCGTCATCGGCAGCACCCTTTGCCCGCCAGCCCTGCACCGCCTATCTTCGCTGCATGATCGCTCCGCGCATTCTCGTCACCGGTTTCGGCATCTTTCCCGGGGCGCCCGTCAATCCGACCGAGGCGCTGGTGGCGCGGCTTGTCGCCCAGCCGCCGGCGGGCCCGGTGATCGGCGCCTTTGCGGCCGATGTGCTGGCTGTCGAATATGGCTCTGTCGCTGCACATCTTTCGCGGATCGGTGAGGCCTTCGCGCCCGACATCGCGATCCATTTCGGGCTCGCGCGTGAATGCGCGGGCTTCCGGCTGGAGCGTATCGCCCGCAACCTCCATGCGGCCGGCAAGCCCGACCAGATGGGCCGGCTGCCCGAGCAGCTTGCAATCTGCGTAGGGCACGATGAGTACGCCTCGACCCTGCCACTCGACGAGATCGCCTCGGCGCTCGAAGCGGATGGCTTGCCCGTTCAGTGGTCGGACGATGCCGGCGGCTATCTCTGCAACATGGTGTTCACGCTCTCGGCGGCGCATGCCTGCGATGGCTTGCGGCCGACGATGACCGGCTTCGTCCACGTGCCGCCGCTGAAGGAAGCCGAGCCAGATGCGCAGGGCGCGATGGCGCTCGACGATCTGGAGCGCGGCGCGCGGATCGTGATCGACACCGCGGCTGCGGCCTGGATGCGCCAACGAAAAGAGGCGCCGCGCTGACGCCACGCCTCCAGGAGTTCCGGCGATAGCTTGAAGCCTACTGGTTGGCCTCGACGACCACGCCGAGCTGGCCGATCAGCGCCTGCGGCGACGACATCGCGCCTGCTGCGATCAGCGCAAAGGGCACCGGCTGCGCGGGCTCGGCAGCGATGCGCAGGTTCTGGGGATCGTCGAGGAAGGCCGAGATCGCCTGCGTCGCCTGCATTGTCAGCTCCGGCGCGTTCAGCTGGCCGAGCACGAAGGGCAGCATGCCCTTGAGCTGGTTGGCCAGGTTGTCGGCCGTCACGCCCTGCTGCGAGGCGGCGAATTCCAGCGCGCGGCCGGTGACCGAATCGTCCTCGAAGGTGATCTCGATGCCGTTGAGGCTGAGCTGCTGCATGAGCCCGAGCATGGCCATGCCCTGCGCCTCGTCGCTCGCACCACCGGACTCCGCCATCTGGCGCTGCATCTCGCTCAGCGCTTTGGCGAATTCTGGCGTGTAGCCGCCGAGGTCGATGGTGATGCCGAGCGTGCCGACCTCGTCGAGGATGATGTCGTTCTGCGTCAGCGCAAGCTGGCCGTCGGTCGGGTTCCAGGTGCCGGCCATGGCGAAATTGCCTTCCAGCGTCTCGTAGCCGAGCGCCTCGATTGTCTGGCGGGCGCGGGGATCCTCGACTGTGGAAAGATCGAGCGCGAAGCCGCCCGACGTGCCGGTGAAGTCCATCGGTGCCGTGTCGCTCGGCTCCGTCACGGTCAGCTCGAGATCGGACATGCTGAACACTTCGGTGCCCTTCGCCGCGACGCTGAGCGTGCCCATCGTGGCCGTCTCGTAGAAGAGCAGGCCCGCGAGCGGGCTGTCGGCATCGTCGTCGGCGAGGATCAGGCCCGTCAGCTCGACATCCTCGACCGAGACGCGGTTGCCTTCGGCCTCGAGCAGATAGCTCTCCATGACGACCGAATCGATCGTGTAGCCGATGTCCGTTTCGGCGACGCCGGTCACCGTCAGGTCGCCGATCGGCACGGAGCCGTCCTCGGTGCCGGCGGTTACGCCGGTCAGGACGGCGCTGTCGCCGGAAATCTCCGCATTCGCCCAGTCGAGAGCGAGCGACTGGTCGGCCATCAGCGCCTTGAAGCGCTCGAGGGCGGCGTCCATGTCCTGCGCGCTTGCGCCCTGCGTCGTCATCGCCGCGATCGAAACCGTTGCGGCCAACAGCGCCGCGCCCCTGAAGACTTTCATCACACCGTCCTGCGTTTGAAATCGTTGCCCGTGTGTCGCGGAGGATCGGGACCGAAGAAAGGCGGTGCCTCCGTCGCGCGCTCGGTCGGATCATGGCCAGAAGATGCGGCGGAAGGCAATTCTTCCGCTTGACGGATGGGCCGCAGGCTTAACCCGCCCTTGCCGAGAATCACCCCTGCCGCTAACCCGATCGCATGGGAAAAAGCACCAATCCGCCCGAAGACGACGGCCATGACCGCATCGAGCCGGTCGACCTGAAGAAGGCGCTGGAAGAGCGCTATCTGGCCTATGCGCTGTCGACCATCATGCATCGCGCGCTGCCCGACGTGCGCGACGGACTGAAGCCGGTGCACCGGCGCATCATGCACGCCATGCGGCTCCTGCGCCTCAACCCCGACCAGGGTTTCGCCAAATGCGCCCGCATCGTCGGCGAGGTGATGGGCAAGTTCCACCCGCATGGCGACCAGTCGATCTACGACGCGCTGGTGCGCCTCGCGCAGTCCTTCTCGGTGCGCTATCCGCTGGTCGACGGGCAGGGCAATTTCGGCAACATCGACGGCGATAACGCCGCCGCCATGCGCTACACGGAAGCGCGCATGACCGATGTCGCGACCGCGCTTCTCGAAGGCATCACCGAGGACGCGGTCGATTTCCGCCCGACCTACAATGAGGAGGACGAGGAGCCCGTCGTCCTTCCCGGCGCCTTCCCGAACCTTCTGGCCAACGGCTCGTCGGGCATCGCCGTCGGCATGGCGACCTCGATCCCGCCGCACAACGCAGCCGAACTCTGCAAGGCGGCGCTCCATCTGATCGACAATCCGGAGGCCACCGTCGCCGATCTCTTGACCGCCGTGCCGCATCCGGACGATCCGGACGAGAACATGGTGCGCGGGCCGGATTTCCCGACCGGCGGCATCATCGTCGACGGCTTCGCGACGATCCGCGAGGCCTACGAGACCGGCCGCGGCTCGTTCCGCATCCGCGCGCGCTGGGAGAAGGAGGACCAGGGCCGCGGCACCTGGGCGATCGTCGTCACCGAGATCCCATACGGCGTCCAGAAGTCGCGCCTGATCGAGAAGACGGCCGAGCTTCTGATCGCCAAAAAGCTGCCGCTTCTGGAAGACATCCGCGACGAGAGCGCGGAGGACGTCCGCGTCGTGCTGGTGCCGAAGAGCCGCACGGTCGATCCGGAGCTCCTGATGGAATCGGTCTTCCGCCTGACCGATTTCGAGACGCGCTTCCCGCTCAACATGAACGTGCTGTCGCGCGGCAAGGTGCCGATGGTGATGTCGCTGAAGGACGTGCTGCGCGAATGGCTCGACCATCGCCGCGACGTCCTCATCCGCCGCTCGCGCCACCGCCTGGCCGAGATCGACCGGCGGCTGGAGGTGCTGGGCGGCCTGCTCGTCGCCTACCTCAACATCGACGAGGTCATCCGCATCATCCGCGAGGAGGACGAGCCCAAGGCCGTCATGATGGCCCGCTGGGACCTGACCGACCTGCAGGCGGAATCGATCCTCAACATGCGCCTGCGCTCGCTGCGCAAGCTCGAGGAGTTCGAGATCCGCAAGGAGTTCGACGCGCTCTCCTCCGAAAAGGCGCAGATCGAGGCGCTGCTGGCTTCAGAGACCAAGCAGTGGAAGACGGTGCGCTGGGAGGTAGAGAAGACCCGCGACCGCTATTCCAACCGCACCGAACTCGGCGCGCGCCGCACGACCTTTGCCGACGCGCCCGAGCGCGACCTCGGCGACATCCACCAGGCCATGATCGAGAAGGAGCCGGTCACGATCGTCTTCTCCGAAAAGGGCTGGGTGCGCGCGCTCAAGGGCAATCTCGCCGATTTCTCGACGCTCACCTTCAAGGAGGGCGACGGCCTAAAACTCGCCTTCCACGCGCAGACCACCGACAAGATCATCGTGGTGACGACCGGCGGCAAGGCCTACACGCTCGGCGCCGACAAGCTGCCGGGCGGGCGCGGCCATGGCGAGCCGATCCGCATTATCATCGACATGGAGAACGACCAGGCGATCGTCACCGCCTTCGTACACGAGCCTGATCGCCGGCTGATCCTCGGCTCGCGCGAGGGCTACGGCTTCGTCGTGCCGGAGACCGAACTCGTCGCCAACACCCGCAAGGGTCGCCAGGTGATGAACGTGAAGACGCCCGACGAGACCCGCTTCGTCGTGCCCGTCGCGGGCGACCACGTCGCCATCATCGGCGAAAACCGCAAGCTGCTCGTCTTCGCGCTGTCGGAAATCCCCGAAATGTCCCGCGGCAAGGGCGTGCGCCTGCAACGCTACAAGGACGGCGGCGCCGCCGACCTGAAAACCTTTGCCATGGCCCAGGGCCTAACTTGGACCGACTCCTCCGCCCGCACTTTTACGCGCACGCAGGCCGAGCTGACGGAATGGCTGGGCAACCGGGCAGGGGCCGGGCGGATGGTGCCGAAGGGGTTTCCGCGGACGGGGAAGTTTGGGTGAGGGGGAGTGCAATCCACGGCGGCTGTTAGTGCCCGCTAGAGGGGCTGGAAGCGGGCACACAGGTCTAGGAGCCAATAAGAGCGTAATACGGTCAGCATTGACCGTAATCTCGATGACAGTCAATATGCACTCTATTACGGGAGGGCATGTTGAAGATCAAAAGCGTAACCATTGAGAACTTCCGAGCGATACAAAAGCTCGATGCACCTGTCGATCTGGGCGATCTGAACTTTTTCATTGGCGATAACGGGACAGGAAAGACATCGAATCTTGAGGCGATAAGCCTCTGCCTATCATCTGGCTACGTCGCGTCCCGTCTGGATGTTAACGACTTCCATAACGGCAGTGACGAGATGATCGAGGTTGTTGTCGAGTTTGCTCAACCGATCGCCGTTAAGATACCTGATGGCTTTGCGACTCAGGATGTTGCCTGCAACAAAGTAGTTCTAAAGGCAAAGAAGCGAGACCGCGCAGCGCCCGGCAAGGCCTTTTCTGATTTGGTCACAACGACCCAGTACTTTGTCCCTGTCGAATCGCGAGGAGAGAAAGGCTGGGTCAAGCTGCGAAAGAACGGAACGCAGTTTAGCTTTGACGAGCGCCAATTGGCCATGAGCAACGTTGAGAGTGATTTACCTAGAGTATTCCTCTTCGGAAAAAATCGTGCGCGGCAGTTGTCGAAGGGCTTCAATTCGTCGCTGTCTAGCATCATTGATGATTTGAATTGGCGCTTTGACCGTGGTCAGCGGAAAAAAGCCGAGGAGAGTCACTTCAAGCATCTCCGCAAGATGCTTCATGATATCGTTTTCGGGGAGACGGAAGGAGAAACCCTTAAAAAGACGATCGAGGCGGCGAACATCATACTTTCTAAGCTCGGTGTCGACCCTGTAGAAGTCAGCCTGCTGAAGACGTTAAGTCCGTACGATAATGCAGAAGTAGTTTTTGCATTTGATGGCTTTGAGCTCCCTGCTGGCCACGGCGGATCAGGCGTGGAGATGCTGGTATCCCTTGCGCTGCTAGAAGCGCTGGCAACGCTCTCAAAGGAGAAGTTAATCATCTTGATTGATGAGCCAGAACTGCATCTTCATCCGAAACTTCAGGCCAGATTGGTGCAACATCTGACCGAATTGAGTGCAAATATCCAAATAATCGCATCGACACACTCGCCGCTCATATTCAAGAATGTGTTCACAGATCCAGATGCAAAATTGCAGATTACCAAGCGCGAAGCGGGTGCCGTTAGAGTTGTGGACGCCCATAGTGCTGGGTTTGGATACTTAAGCTGGAGCCCATCGTGGGGTGAGATTTGCTACTTCGCGTACGGTTTACCGACGGTAGAATTCCACGACGATCTCTACGGCGCGTTGGAAGATCGATTCAGAGGAAGCCCCACCACCAAAACCTCTCAAGCAGATTTCGATATGTGGCTGGTTGGCCACGGCTACCCTCAGAATATGAAATGGACTGGCGCGAAGGGGGAGGCACGAGCGGAGACGTTGATGACGTACGTTCGCAACCGCATCCACCATCCGGAAAACCATTCCCGTCCCGATTACACCGAGGCTCAACTTGCAGCCTCCATTGATGGTATGTGCGATCTGATCAAGAGACTGACATAGCGCCCACACGACTGGACTATCTAAAGCCTCACCCGTCGGTCTTCCGAGCATTGATCAACCGGCCTCCATGACCATATTGGGGTCGGATGCTGGCGAGCCGATCTTCCCAAGCCCCTCGATCCCCCCCCCATTGACCCGCCCCGGCTTTTATTCCTATCCCATCTCGCATGCCACGGGAATGGTTCGCGCTGTCTGAAGCCTCTGCGATGGGTCACGTCGTGACCATACGCTGCGCGCATTGCCGGCGGCAGCATCATTATGATCCGGCCGATCTGTTGCGCATCCTGGGCGAGCGGCCGGTCGGCTCCTGCGCCGAGCGCATGCGCTGCGAAAGCTGCAACACGGGCGATTATCTGCGCGTGCGGGTCCATATCCCCTCGGCCGAGGAGCGGCAGCACATGAAGCTGCGGCGCATCAAGGCGATCCGCACCGTGCGCAAGATCGTCTGGGTGGAGGAGTAGGCGCGCTCAGCGCGGCGCGAGGTCGTCCGCGAGCCCCAGCCAGAGGTCGAGCCAGGCGGTGCGCGCCCTCAAGCCCGAGGAGCGGGTCGCGCGTGCCTCGTCCTGGCGCAGATAGGCAAACGCATAGGTCTCGCCGCCGCGCTCCATCCAGCCGGCATACCAGCCCCAGGCGGCCGCCCGGTCGAAACTGCCGTCGGCACGGCGCGGATAGGCCGAGCCGGTCTTGCCCGCCGCGCGCCAGCCATCGGCCGCCGCGTGGCGCTCCAGAAGGTCGATCGCGCGCGACTGCGCCCAGTCGTTGACGGGCAGCGCATGCAGATTGAGGCGGGATAGGAAGGCGACCTGCTCGCGCGGCGAAATCTTGAGCGACGAACTGATCCATGCGCGCTCCAGCGCATTGTCCTTGCCCGGATCGCCGGAGAAATCCGCATTGCCATAGCCCATGCGCGCCAGATAGCGCGTGATCGTCTCGGCCCCGATCTGGCTGGCGATCTCGCGCGAATACCAGACGACGGAATTGTGCATCCAGGCGGTCGGCCCGGTCGCGCGCCGCCACGCCTCGCCGCCCCAGTCCGGATAGCCTTCGCGGAAGGGCAGGACGGGCGTCCCGGCATCGATCAGCGTGCGCGTGTCGTAGCCGATGACGGCGAGCGCCACCTTGAAGGTGGAGGCCGGCGTGACGCGCGTGTCGCAATCGCCGCGCTCATGCACGATGCGCCCCGCGCCGTCGGCGACGATCGCGCAGATTTCGCGCACCTGCGCGGAGGCCGGGTGGCTGAGCGCCAGCGTCGCCAGCACGGCAAGCAGGGCAGGGGCCCTCAAACCTCCTGCCGCCGCTTCTGCGTGTGGATGGTCCAGCGCAGGCCGATATAGAGGGCTGCGACGAGCACATGGGCGATGACGACGGCGTAGCGCGCGCCGAAGAGCTCGGGGAAACCGGCATACATGACCGTCTCGACGATGGCACAGATCAGCCAGATTACCGGCCCCCAGGAGGCGACCATCCACAGGCCGCTTGCCGCGAATGGGAACATCACGCCGAGCGAGACGGCGGCCACCTGCCAGTGCGGCGGCATCAGGTCGAAGCGCCAGTTGGTGCCCTCATAGACCCCGATCATGCGGATCCAGTAGAGGAGCCCGAACATCAGGCAATAGCAGGCGATGACGCGGTGGAACCAGAAGAAGGCCACCTCCGCCGTCGTCGGCTGCAGATTCTGTCTCGTGCTGGTCGCGTCCATTGCCCCTACCCGCCGGACCGGGTGGCCCTCCGCATGTCGGCGATTCGGCGCTACGATAAGACCCTGCGACGCTGCCGCAAAGCCCGAACGATTGCGCGGGCTGCCGCCAGCGGGCATGGTTTGCCCGCAAGCATCTGGAGACGAGCATGAACCGCATTGCCCCGATCAAGGCCGAACCGCGCCGCAGCGTCGACGAGATCACCGCGTCGCGCCGCCTGCGCCGCATGCGCAAGGCCGACTGGTCGCGCCGGCTGGTGCAGGAAAACCGGCTGACGGTGGACGACCTGATCTGGCCGATCTTCCTCGTCGAAGGCGAGAACGTGCGCCAGGAAATCCCGGCCATGCCCGGCGTCTTCCGGCTCTCGGTCGACGTCGCCGTGCGCGAGGCGGAGCGCGCCGCCAGGCTCGGCATCCCGGCGCTCGCCACCTTCCCGAACGTCGACATGGCGCTGCGCGACCAGACCGGCTCGGCGATCCTCGACGAGAACAACCTCATCAACCGCGGCACCCGCGCCATCAAGGCGGCCGTGCCGGAGATCGGCATTATCACCGACGCCGCGCTCGACCCGTTCACAAGCCACGGCCACGACGGCATCCTGCGTGACGGCATCATCGTCAATGACGAGACGGTCGACCAGGTGGCGGCAGGCGCCGTGCTGCAGGCCGCCGCCGGCTCAGATATCATCGCGCCGTCGGACATGATGGACGGCCGCATCGGCGCGATCCGCGACGCGCTCGACGCCGCCGGCTTCCACGACGTCGCCATCATGTCCTACGCCACCAAGTTCGCTTCCGCCTTCTACGGACCCTACCGCGAGGCGATCGGCACCAAGGGGCTGCTCAAGGGCGACAAGAAGACCTACTACATCGACCCCGCCAACACCGACGAGGCGATCCGCGAGACCGAGCAGGACATTCTCGAAGGCGCCGACATGCTGATGGTCAAGCCGGGCCTGCCCTATCTCGACATCTGCCACCGGCTGAAGGAAACCTTCGCGTTGCCGACCTTCGCCTATCAGGTGTCGGGCGAGTACACGATGATCGAGGCGGCGGCCGCAAACGGCTGGATCGACGGCGAGCGCGCGATGCTGGAAAGCCTGCTCGCCTTCAAGCGCGCCGGCTGCGACGGCATCCTCACCTATTTCGCCCCGCGCGTGGCCGAACTCCTGCAGAAATAGCGGATCATCAGTCCAGCGATCCTGATCGGCGGCCTGTTCGGTGCAGCCGGCGTCGGCCTGTCGGCTGCAGCCGCCCATCGCGGCGGCGGCAATCTCGGCACGGCGGCGCAGATGCTCCTCTTCCACGCGCCGGCGCTTCTCGCACTCGGTCTCGCCGTGCGGGGCAGGCTGCTCGCCATTGCAGCCGCCGTGCTGGCGGTCAGCGTAGTCCTCTTTGCCGGCGACCTCGTGCTCCGCGACACTGTCGGCAGCCGCCTGTTCCCGATGGCAGCCCCGCTCGGCGGCATGGGCATGATTGCTGGCTGGCTGCTCGTCGCCGCCGGCGCCTTCACGCACAAGCCTTGAAGGAAGCGGCCTGACCGCCCATTTCGAGGGGACGCAGCGCATGACGCGCGCGCAGACGCCTGAAGGAGAAGACGACCCTTGGACACCCGCACGATCGACGGCGAGATCATCGCCACCAGGCTCGACGACAGCCGCACCTATGAGGGCGTGCGCACGCGCCGCATCATCGCGTTCTGCGTCGACTATCTGATCGTCGGGCTGCTTCTGATCCCGTTCGCGATCGCCGTCTTCCTGCTCGGCATCCTCACCTTCGGCCTCGGCTGGATGCTGTTCGGCATCCTCGTGCCGGTGGTGGCGCTCCTCTACATCTATTACACGCTCGGCGGGCCGAACCAGGCGACCGTCGGCATGACCATGATGGACATCCGCCTCGAGCGCCTCGACGGCCAGCACATCGACCCGTTGGTTGCGGTCGTGCATTCGGTGCTGTTCTGGGCCGGCAACGCCATCCTGACGCCGCTGGTGCTGCTGGTGACACTCTTCACCGAGCGCAAGCGCACGCTGCACGATCTGCTACTCGGTACCGTCGTCACGCGCGCCAGCCGCTGACGGGCGCTTGCCAACGCCATCGATCTGGCGTTTTCATGCAGGATCAGAGCGTTGGCCCGCTTGCGAATCGGGCGCGCTCGAACGCCGGGTTTTCATGACGCATCAGCCCACGCAGTCACCGCAGTTCTTCCTGACCGCGCCCTCTCCATGCCCCTATCTGGAGGGCGAGTTCGAGCGCAAGGTGTTCACGCACCTCGTCGGCGACAAGGCGCCCGAGCTCAACGACCTCCTGACGCAGGGCGGCTTCCGCCGCTCGCAGAACATCGCCTACCGCCCGGCCTGTGAGACCTGCCGCGCCTGCGTGTCGGTGCGCATCCTCGCACAGGAATTCACCGCGACAAAGAACATGCGCCGGGTGATCGCCGATAACAGCGACCTCGTCGGCGTGATGCACGACGCCGAGCCGTCGACAGAACAGTATTCGCTTTTCCGCACCTATCTCGACGCGCGCCACAAGCGCGGGGGCATGTCGGACATGACGGTGCTCGACTATGCGATGATGGTCGAGGATACGCATGTCGATACCCGCATCATCGAATATCGACGACGCGGGCCTGACACGTTCATTACGGGGAAGGGGGAGGGCGAGTTGATCGCCGTGGCGCTCACCGACCGCATGGCGGACGGGCTGTCGATGGTCTACTCGTTCTATCGGCCGGACATGGAGCACCGTTCGCTCGGCACCTTCATGATCCTCGACCACATCGCGCGCGCCCGGCAGATGGGCCTGCCGCATGTCTATCTGGGCTATTGGGTGAACGGGTCGCGCAAGATGGCGTACAAGGTCCGCTACCAGCCCCAGGAACATCTCGGCCCCCGGGGCTGGGAACGCTATTCCGGCCCCAGGAGCTAGAGGCTGACCTTGGCGTTCTCGCCGATGTTGGGGCGACCGCCGGTAACCGCTGCCGTCAGCATCTTGGCCATGGCAACGACTGCTCCGGGTCCATCCCAGTATTCGGCTGCCGTGGGCGTCACCTTCAGCACGCGGATGCGCGGATCGTCGGCATTGTCCCACCATGCCTTGGCCGACGTGTCGAACAGTTCCTTGATCTTGGCGCGGTCGTTGGAGACTTCGGCCGTTCCCGACACGGACATGTAGTCGCTGCCCGACTGGTAGAAGACGCCGACCGAAGGATCGCGGCGGATCTCTTCATCCTTGTGCGCATCCACGTCGGTCAGGAACCAGATGGCATTGTCCTCGCGCTTGCCGTGGGAGGACATCGGCCGGGCGCGCAGCAGCTTGCCGTCATGCGTGGCCAGCATGCAGATATCCAGCTTCTCGATGAGTTTCCACACGTGGTCGGTCTTGTCGTCAGCCATACTCGGCTCCATCGTTGGGGGAGGTTGGTGTCCCCTTTCGAACGCGCCGGCTGGTGGCTGGTTCCGGTTTCAGGCGAGGATCAGTTGCCGCCTGCGGTGAAGTCGCCCAGCGCTACCATCGCGGCGAAGAAGCCGGATGCGGTTACGACTGCGGCGACGACGATGAGGGTTTCAATCGGGATGGGAAGCTCCTGTGTTTCGATGCCCCTCCATCGCATCACAGGCCACGCTCCGACTTGATCGAGGTCAAATCGGCTCGAAATCAGTCATTTCGCATTCGAATCGTCCGTTTAACGCGCCGTTCAGGCTGTTTTCAGGCTGGGCTGGCGAAAGGCTCCGTTAAGGCTGAGCTTTAAGTCGAATTTTAGCTGCATTCGATAGTGTCACGGTCAAGGTGAGAAGAAAAAACACATCACCAGGCGTCAGACAGAGGCTCAACGATGATCAACACGCGCAACGCGGCCAAGGCCGTCGAGAACAAGGACGATCGCAAGGACGCGATCCGCTCGCTCTACATGGAATCGCTCCAGCTCGTGGAGCGCCTGCACCGCCGTCTTCTTGACGTGATCAAGGATGAATTCGAGCGTCAGGGCCGCAGCGACATCAATGCCATCCAGGCACTGCTGCTGTTCAACATCGGCACCGCCGAACTGACCGCCGGCGAGCTGCGCACCCGCGGCTACTATCTCGGCTCGAACGTTTCCTACAATCTGAAGAAGCTGGTCGATCTCGGCTTCATCAACCACCAGCGCAGCCGCGTCGACCGCCGCTCGGTCCGCGTCAGCCTGACGCCGAAGGGCCAGGACATCGCCGAAGTCGTCAACGGCCTCTACGAACGCCACATCGGCTCGATCGAGCAGGTCGGCGGCATCAATCTGGACGAGTTCCGCCAGATGAACCGCGCTCTCCAGCGCCTCGATCGCTTCTGGAACGACACCATCGCTTACCGCATGTGAAGCCTCACGCCCCGTGCGGTCAAAAGGCCCGGCGTCCCTGCGCCGGGCCTTTGCGCATTTGTGATCACGCTGGGTCACGATCCCGCCATAATGCGCTGCGACCCCCGACATCACGGCATGTTGCCGGCCCTTGCGCTTGATGCGTCGGGTGGGGGATTGTTAACCTTGCGATCTCACCATACCGGTAGCGCCGCGCATCGGGATGCACGCGCTCGAGCTTCGGGACAGATCATGAAAACAAGCCGCCGCACCTTTCTCGCCGCCACCGGTTCGCTCGCAGCCAGCGCCGCCTTTGCCGGCAGCGCCATGGCGCAGAACGTGCTGCAGGACATTCTCGGCTCGTCGCAGCGCGGCAATTGGGGTGACCAGTTCGACGCACGCGGTGAAGGCGCCGTCGCCCAGAGCGTGGTGTCCAACGATCCCATCATGAGCATCCAGACGCTCGCGAATGTCGAGCGCGCGATAGCCGTGCAGTCCGACATCGTTGCGCGGGGAGGGTGGCCGCAGGTCTCGCCGACCAAGCGCCTGGCGATCGGCGTTACCGATCCCGACGTCCAGGTTCTGCGCCAGCGCCTGATGATTTCGGGCGACCTGTCACAGTCCGCCGGCATCAGCCCGGCCTTCGATACCTATGTCGATCAGGCGCTTAAGCGCTTCCAGAGCCGCCATGGCCTGCCGGCCGACGGTGTCACCGGCCCGCATACCTTCGCTGCGCTGAACGTCTCGGCACCTGTCCGTCTCGGCCAGTTGCAGACCAATCTCGGCCGCCTCAACGAGATGGTCGCAAAGGATCTTGGCCGTCGCTACGTGATGGTGAATATCCCCGCTGCCCACATCGAGGCCGTCGAGGCTGAGCGCGTATTCTCGCGCCACACCGCCGTCGTTGGCAAGATCGATCGCCAGACGCCGATCCTCGCCTCGCGCATCAACGAGGTGATCCTGAACCCGTTTTGGAACGCGCCCGAATCGATCGTGCGCCGCGACATCATTCCGCTGGTGCGCGAAAACCCGAACTACCTCGCTGAAAACGGCATCCGCATCCTTGGTCCGAACGGCCAGGAGGTCGATCCGGTGACCATCGACTGGTCGACCGAAGAGGCTGCCAAGCTCTGGTTCCGCCAGGATCCGGGCCGTATCAACGCCATGGCGTCGGTGAAGATCAACTTCCCCAATTCGCATGCCGTCTACATGCACGACACGCCGCAGCAGAGCCTGTTCAACCAGATCGAGCGGTTCCACTCGTCGGGCTGCGTGCGCGTCCAGAACGTGCGCGACCTCGTGACCTGGCTCCTGCGCGACACGTCCGGCTGGGACCGCCGCCGCATCGAGCAGACGATCCAGGCCGAATCCGATATCAAGGTGCCGCTCGCCGATGCGGTCGGCGTCTACTTCACCTATTTCTCGGCCTGGTCCACGGGCGATGGCGTCATCCATTATCGCGACGACATCTATGCCATGGACGGCGCAGCCGAACTGCAGATCTCGACCGCGCTCTAGGCGGTACGTCTGAGCCGAATAAGGGCCGCCATCGCGCGGCCCTTTTTCGTTTGCCGCGAACACACATGGCTGTGACGTTCCGGCGTGTGGCAGGCCTTTCGGAAACGTGTTAATCGCCGCGCCACTCGACCTTCTTGCAGGAGATGGACCGTCATGGCGAACCCAGCAGCAGCCCACAGCTACGCTGACAACTTCTTCACGCAGCCTTTGGAAGAGCGCGATCCGGAAATCTTCCGCGCGATCCGCGGCGAGCTCGGTCGCCAGCGCAAGGAAATCGAGCTGATCGCGTCCGAAAACATCGTCAGCCGCGCCGTCCTCGAAGCGCAGGGCTCGGTGATGACGAACAAGTACGCCGAAGGCTATCCGGGCAAGCGCTATTACGGCGGCTGCCAGTTCGTCGACATCGCCGAGGAACTCGCTATCGAGCGCGCAAAGAAGCTGTTCGACGCGAAGTTCGTCAATGTGCAGCCGAACTCCGGCTCGCAGATGAACCAGGCCGTGTTCCTCGCCCTCCTGCAGCCGGGCGACACCTTCATGGGTCTCGACCTGAATTCGGGCGGACACCTGACCCACGGCTCGCCGGTGAACATGTCCGGCAAATGGTTCAACGTCGTGTCCTACGGCGTCAGCCGCGAGGACAACCGCCTCGACATGGAAGAGGTCGCGCGCCTCGCGACCGAGCACAAGCCGAAGCTGATCATTGCGGGTGGCACCGCCTATTCGCGCATCTGGGACTGGAAGCGTTTCCGCGAGATCGCCGACAGCGTCGGTGCCTATCTCATGGTCGACATGGCACACATTGCCGGCCTCGTCGCCGGCGGCGCGCACCCGTCGCCGATCCCGCACGCCCATGTGGTCACCTCCACGACGCACAAGTCGTTGCGCGGCCCGCGCGGCGGCATGATCCTCACCAATGACGAGGATCTGGCGAAGAAGTTCAATTCGGCAGTGTTCCCCGGTCTTCAGGGTGGCCCGCTGATGCATGTCATCGCCGCCAAGGCGGTTGCCTTTGGCGAGGCGCTCCAGCCGGAATTCAAGGCGTATGCGCATGACGTCGTCGCCAACTCGAAGGCACTGGCCGCAAGCCTGATCGAGACCGGCCTCGACATCGTTTCGGGCGGCACCGACAACCATTCGATGCTGGTTGACCTGCGGCCGAAGAACGCCACGGGCAAGCGCGCCGAGGCAGCGCTTGGGCGTGCGCACATCACCTGCAACAAGAACGGCATTCCGTTCGACCCCGAGAAGCCCTTCGTGACGTCGGGCATCCGTCTCGGCACGCCGGCCGGCACCACGCGCGGTTTCGGCGTCGCGGAGTTCCGCGAGATTGGCCAGCTGATCGCCGAGGTCATGGACGGGCTGAAGGTCGCCAACTTCGACGAGGGCAATGCCGGCGTCGAGCAGGCGGTGCGCGCCCGCGTCGAGGCGCTCTGCGACCGCTTCCCCATGTACTCGTACATGGGCTGAGGCCGGCCGGTCGATGCGCTGCCCGTACTGCCAGTCAGAAGACACACAGGTGAAGGATTCGCGGCCCGCCGAAGACGGCGCCGCGATCCGCCGCCGTCGCGTGTGCCCCGATTGCGGCGGTCGCTTCACCACCTTCGAGCGCGTGCAGCTGCGCGACCTCGTCGTGGTGAAGAAGTCCGGCCGGAAGGTGCCCTTCGACCGTGACAAGCTGCAGCGCTCCGTCGAGACCGCGCTTCGCAAGCGCAACGTCGAGCCGGACCGGATCGACCGCGCGGTTTCCGGCATTGTGCGGCAGCTCGAGAGCTCGGGCGAATCCGAGGTGCCGTCCGGCGAGATCGGCAATCTTGTCATGGAAGCGCTGAAAGCGCTCGACGATGTCGCCTACGTCCGCTTCGCCTCGGTCTATCGCAATTTCCGCGAGGCCAAGGACTTCCATGAGCTGCTGGGCGAACTCGGCGGCGACGAGGAGCGCGAGCGAAGCTGATGGCCGGTGAAGAAGCCGACCGGCGCTTCATGGCAGCGGCGATCCGGCTGTCGCGCCGGAATCTCGGACGCACCGCCACCAATCCATCGGTCGCGACGCTCATCGTGCGCGACGGCATCATCATCGGGCGCGGCGTCACCGCGATCGGTGGGCGACCCCACGCCGAGACCGAGGCGCTGGCGGAAGCCGGCGAGGGGGCGCGCGGCGCCACGGCCTATGTCACACTCGAACCCTGCGCGCATCACGGGCGCACACCGCCCTGTGCCGAAGCGCTTGTTCGCTCCGGCGTGACGCGCATCGTGGGCGCGGCGAACGACCCGGACCACCGCGTCTCCGGCAAGGGCTACGCGATCCTCCGCGCCGCCGGCATCGAGGTGGTCGAGGGCGTGCTGGCCGCCGAAGCAGCAGACCTCATGGCCGGCTACCTGACTCGATCTGTCAGCAAACGCCCGGAAGTGACTCTCAAGCTTGCGATTTCCGCTGACGACGCTCTCGGCCGCAGGGGCGAGGGTAGCGTCCGTATAACCGGTGACATCGCATCCGCGCAGGTGCACATGATGCGCGCCGAGGCCGATGCGATCATGATCGGGATCGGCACGGCGATTGCCGACGATCCGCTTCTGACCTGCCGCTTGCCCGGCCTCGAACCGCGTTCGCCGATCCGCATCGTGCTTGACCAGTCAGCCCGCCTGCCGCTCGACAGCCGCCTCGTGCGCTCGGCGCGCGATGTGCCGCTGATGGTCGCCGTGGATGCCGCTGCGGATCCAGCGCGTACCGAGGCGCTGGCGGCGGCCGGCGTCACGGTGCTCGCAACCGAGCAGCATGAAGGCCGCATTGCGCTGCCGGAACTGATGGAAGATCTCGCCGCACGCGGCATCATGACGGTCATGGCCGAAGGCGGCGCGACGCTCGCCGCGGCCCTTCTGGCCGAGGATCTGGTCGACCGCCTTGCGTTGTTGCAGGGCAATGTCGAACTGGGCGGTGATCGCGTGGCGTCGCCGATCGCGTTTGATGCGGCCCCGGCGGGCCTCGCGGAGATCCGCACCGCGCGCTTCGGAAGCGACCGCTACCGAGAACTCACCAGGAGACGCTGACATGTTCACAGGCATCGTCACGGATGTCGGCCGCATCGCCTCCGTCCGTCCGCTCGATCAGGGCAGGCGGTATCGGATCGAGACGCGCTATGACCCGGCCACGATCGAGATCGGCGCCTCGATCGCCTGCTCCGGCGTGTGCCTGACGGTCGTCGCGCTGCCGGAAGAAGGCGCCAACGCGCGCTGGTTCGAGGTGGAAGCCTGGGAGGAGGCGCTTCGGCTGACGTCTGCCGCCGGCTGGGCCGAAGGCGCGCGTCTCAACCTCGAGCGCGCGCTGAAGGTCGGCGACGAGCTCGGCGGCCACATCGTCTCGGGCCACGTGGATGGCATGGCTGAGATCGTGGAACGCCGCGAGGAAGGCGAGGCGACGCGCTTCACGATCGAGGCGCCGCGCGAACTCGCCCGCTTCATCGCGCCCAAGGGCTCGGTCGCCCTCGACGGCACGTCGCTGACGGTCAATCACGTCGACGGCACGCGCTTCGACGTGCTCCTGATCGCGCACTCGCTGAGCGTCACCACATGGGGTGAGCGCAAGGCTGGCGACCGCCTCAACATCGAGATCGACACCATGGCGCGCTACGCCGCGCGTCTGCAAGAGGCCGCGCTGCAGGGACTTTGAGGGGCCGAACGCCGCCCGATGCCGCATGGCAGCCTTGCGCCCGGCATCTTCGCCTTGCCTCGCGCGCCGCTTCGGCCTAAGTCAGCCGCTCATTTCCGGAGAGATCAATGGCCCGCACCAATCCGAGGCTCCTCATCGTCGAGGCGCGCTTTTACGATGACCTGTCGGATGCTCTTCTCGAAGGCGCAAAGGCCGCTCTCGACGAGGCCGGCGCGACCTACGACGTGATCACCGTGCCCGGCGCACTCGAAATCCCCGGCGTCATCTCGATGGCGCTCGATGCGGCCGAAGGCGAGGGCGTCGAGTATGACGGCTTCGTCGCGCTCGGCTGCGTCATCCGCGGCGAAACCTACCATTTCGAGATCGTCGCCAACGAATCCTCGCGCGGGCTGATGGATCTGGCGGTCCAGGAAAGCGCCGTGATCGGCAACGGCATCCTCACCACGGAAAACGACGAGCAGGCCTGGGCGCGTGCCCGTCGGACCGAAGGCGACAAGGGCGGCTTCGCAGCGCGCGCAGCGCTCACGATGATCGCCATCCGCGATCGTCTCGGAGCCTGATCTTGAGCGAAGACACGAAGCCGTCCCCGACCCAGAAGCCCGCCAACAAGCGCGGTGCGGCACGCCTTGCCGCCGTGCAGGCGCTCTACCAGATGGACGTCGCCGGCAGCGGACTGCTCGAGATCGCCGCCGAATACGAATCCTTCAGGCTCGGCAAGGAAGTCGACGGCCAGCAATATCGCGAGGCCGACGCGCAGTGGTTCCGCTCGATCCTGTCGGGGGTCGTTGAAAACCAGAAGACGGTCGATCCGGTGATCCGCCAGTCGCTGACGGAAGACTGGCCGCTGTCGCGCCTCGATTCGACGCTGCGCGCCATCCTGCGTGCTGGCACCTATGAGCTGATGCTGCGCAAGGACGTTCCCGTCGCCGTCGTAGTGACCGAGTATGTCGACATCGCGAAGGCGTTCTACACCGAAGACGAGCCCGGCCTCGTCAACGCCGTGCTCGACCGGGTGGCCCGGCGCGTTAGAGCCTAACCATGATCGCCGCGCAGACCCCGGATGCCAGGCGCACCGCGGTCGTTCTTGCTGCGGCCCAGGCGATCGTCGGCTCTGCTGCCCCGATCACCATTTCTCTCGGCGGTCTCGCCGGTTTTTACCTGCTCGGAGCCGACAAGTCGCTCGCGACGCTGCCGGTGACGGCTTTCACCGTCGGCGTGGCGCTTGGCGCCATCCCGGCGGCCATGGCGCTGCGGGCGCTGGGCCTGCGCATGGGCTTCATGACAGGCACGATCGCGACGGCAACGGGCGGAGCGATCGCGACGCTGGCGCTCTATGCCGAAAGCTTCTGGGTCTTTGCGCTTGGCCTGCTGTTGGTCGGCATCGGCAACGCCTTCGTGCAGCAATTGCGGTTCGCTGCCGCCGACACTGCACCGCCCGCCTTCAAGGCGCGCGCAATCTCCTTCGTGCTGGCAGGCGGCGTTCTGACCGCAATCATTGGCCCGCAGGTCGTCATCTTCACCCGCGAGCTTCTGGCGCCGGTCATGTTCGCCGGATCCTTCGCCTCCATGGTCGTGATCGCTGCCGTCGGCGCGCTCGCCCTCTCGTTCCTGCGCGTCGCACCGAAATCGGCCAACACCGGCTCGGCGGCACTTCTCGCGCGACCTCTCGGTGACATCATCCGCCAGCCGCTCTTCGTCGTCGGCACGATCTGCGGTGTCGGCACCTATGCGCTGATGAGCTTCGTGATGACCGGCGCACCGCTCGCCATGGTCGGCTGCGGCTTCTCGCCGGACGAGGCGACGCTCGGCATCTCCTGGCACGTCATGGCGATGTTCGCGCCAAGCTTCGTCACCGGCCGCCTGATCCAGCGCTTCGGCCGCGAGACGATCGTGGCCGTCGGCCTGCTGCTCCTCATCGGCTGCGCGATCGTCGCACTCTCCGGCATCAATCTCTGGCAGTTCTGGACGGCACTCATCCTGCTCGGTCTCGGCTGGAACTTCGGATTCATCGGCTCGACCGCGATGGTCGCCGACACCTACCGCTCGTCCGAAAAGGGCAGGGCACAAGGCTTCCACGATTTCGTCCTCTTCGGCATCGTAGCGCTCGCCTCGCTTTCGTCGGGCATCGTCTACACACTCTTTGGCTGGGACATGCTGAACTGGATCATCTTCCCGGTCGCGGCCCTCTGCCTGGTCGCCCTAGCATGGCTGCGCTTTCGCGGCGCGGACGGTGTATCCGAAGCCGTGCTGCCAACAGCCTGAGCGCCCCCTTTGACCGGGCAAAACGGGAACAAATCCTTGACGTTGGGGGAGGCCATCGCCTAATCGCGAAGGAGCGGTGTGGCATCGATGACGATTCCGCATCCGTCTCAATGGCCCGGGGAGGGGTTCTTTCGGGTCGAACTCAGGGATTTTGGCATGACAATGCTTTTCGTGGTCATTGCCTGCGGCCTGCTTTCTGTCCTTTACGCCATCTGGGCGACGCAATCGGTACTCGCGGCCGATCAGGGCAATGCGCGCATGCAGGAAATTGCCGGAGCGATCCGGGAGGGTGCGCAGGCTTATCTCAACCGCCAGTACACGACGATCGCCATCGTCGGCGCCGTTGTCTTTCTGCTGGCGTGGTGGCTGCTTTCGGGAACGGCCGCGATCGGCTTCCTGATCGGCGCCGTCCTGTCGGGCGCTGCGGGCTATATCGGCATGCACGTGTCGGTGCGCGCGAATGTGCGCACGGCGCAGGCCGCTTCGGTCAGCCTGTCAGGTGGCCTCGACATCGCCTTCAAGGCGGGCGCGATCACCGGTCTGCTGGTGGCTGGCCTCGCCCTTCTGGGCGTCTCCGTCTATTACTGGGTTCTCATCGGCCCCATGGGCTATGCCTCCAGTGACCGCACGGTCATCGACGCGCTGGTCTCGCTTGGCTTCGGCGCATCGCTGATCTCGATCTTCGCGCGTCTCGGCGGCGGCATCTTCACCAAGGGCGCGGACGTCGGCGGCGACCTCGTCGGCAAGGTGGAAGCCGGCATTCCCGAGGACGACCCGCGCAACCCCGCCACGATCGCGGACAATGTCGGCGACAATGTCGGCGACTGCGCCGGCATGGCGGCCGACCTCTTCGAGACCTACGCCGTGACCGTGGTCGCGACCATGGTGCTCGGCGCGATCTTCTTCGCCGGAACCGATGTACTCGGGTCCGTGATGCTCTACCCGCTCGCCATCTGCGGTACCTGCATCATCACCTCGATCGTCGGCACGTTCTTCGTGAAGCTCGGCGCCAACGGCTCGATCATGGGCGCGCTCTACAAGGGCCTCATCGTGACGGGTCTGCTTTCCATCGTCGGGCTTGGTGCTGCCACCTCGCTCACGATCGGCTGGCAGGACATCGGCGTTGCCGCCGGCCAGACCATCAACGGCACCTCGCTCTTCATCTGCGGCCTCATCGGTCTCGTGGTGACGGGCCTGATCGTCGTCATCACCGAGTACTACACGGGCACCAACAAGCGCCCGGTCAACTCGATCGCGCAGGCGTCCGTGACGGGCCATGGCACCAACGTCATCCAGGGCCTCGCGGTCTCGTTGGAATCGACGGCGCTGCCGGCCATCGTCATCGTCGGCGGCATCATCTCGACCTTCCAGCTGGCCGGCCTCTTCGGCACGGCGATCGCGGTGACGACGATGCTCGGTATCGCCGGCATGATCGTCGCGCTGGACGCCTTCGGCCCTGTCACCGACAATGCCGGCGGCATCGCCGAAATGTCGGGCTTGCCCAAGGAAGTGCGCCAGTCGACCGATGCGCTCGATGCCGTGGGCAATACGACCAAGGCAGTCACCAAGGGCTACGCGATCGGCTCGGCCGGTCTCGGCGCGCTGGTGCTGTTCGCAGCCTATTCCTACGACCTCGAATACTTCATGGCGAATTCGGATCAGTACCCGTATTTCGCCGACATGGGCGACGTGTCGTTCTCTCTGTCGAACCCCTACGTCGTTGCCGGTCTCATCTTCGGCGGCCTGATCCCGTACCTCTTCGGCGGCATCGCGATGACCGCCGTCGGACGTGCGGCAGGCTCGATCGTGGAAGAAGTCCGTCGCCAGTTCCGGGCCGATCCCGGCATCATGGCCGGCACGTCGAAGCCCGACTACGCGCGCGCGGTCGACCTTCTGACCAAGGCGGCCATCAAGGAGATGATCATCCCGTCGCTGCTGCCGGTGCTCGCACCGCTGGTGGTCTATTTCGGCGTGCTGCTGATCTCCGGCTCCAAGGCCTCGGCCTTTGCCGCTCTCGGCGCCTCGCTCCTGGGCGTGATCGTCAACGGCCTGTTCGTCGCCATTTCGATGACGTCGGGCGGCGGCGCCTGGGACAATGCGAAGAAGAGCTTCGAGGACGGCTTCGTCGACAAGGACGGCGTCAAGCACCTCAAGGGCTCGGAAGCGCACAAGGCGTCCGTCACCGGTGACACCGTCGGCGATCCCTACAAGGACACCGCCGGCCCGGCCGTGAACCCGGCCATCAAGATCACCAACATCATGGCGCTCCTGCTCCTGGCCGTCCTGGCCCACTGATAGCGGTAGCCACGAATCGAAAGAGCCGCGGGAGCGATCCCGCGGCTCTTTAGTTTCTGTCCTTGGCGAAGCGCCCCGGATTGGGCGCGCAAGCTCTATCGAGCGCCGAACGGGTTCGGGGTCGAGCCGCCGCTGGCGACGCCCGAGATAAGCTGCTGGATGAAATTCTGGTCGCGGCCGGCCGTGGGCGTAGTGCGCGAGATGAAGTCGAACACGCGACCGTCCTGCAGGCCGTAATTGGCGATCTGCGTCACGCGGCCATCGGCACCGAAATAGACGGCCAGCACCCGCTGATCGACAACGCGCGGCTGCATGAAGGCCACAGGACGGCGGCGCGTTTGCGAGATGTAGTAGAAGACTTCCGTGTCGAAGGTCGCCGTCGTGGAAGGCGTACCGAGCGACAGCAGCACCTGCTCGCGGCTCGAGCCGACCGGCACCAGCGCCAGCGTCTCTTCGTCGACCACGTAGCCGCTGCTTATCGTCTCTCCGGGGGTCAGGCTTTCGACCGTGTTGCAGCCGGCAAGCGCCAATGCGGCGAAAAGGCTCGCAAGAAGCGGCGCCGAGCGGGTGGCGTTGGCGCGTGCAGTCACTAGATTCGTCATGTCATCCCCGTTCCCGGCCGGTCTTGCGCAGGCCGGCAAAAGCGGTAAACCAGCTGAAGCCCCGTTGCAACATCGCCTCGCAACGCCTTTTCCAGGGAGCCAGTTTCCATGTTCTCCAGGCTCTTCGGTCGCTCTCGCCGCCAGAACCAGGAAGTCACCGACGCGCTTTATGAGCAAATCGTGGCGGCCGCGCGGCAGCCCGTCTTCTATTCGGATTGGAGCGTGCCCGATACCCCGCTTGGCCGCTACGAGATGCTTTCGCTGCATATGATCCTGTTCCTGGAGCGGGCGCGCGGCGCAAGCGAACCCTTGGCCGAGATCGCCCAGGACATCACGGACGAGTTCTTCAAGGACATCGACCATTCGCTGCGGGAACTGGGCATTGGCGACACGTCGGTGCCCAAGCGCATGAAGCGGCTGGCGCGCATGTTCTACGGGAGGGCCGAATCGTATCAGAAGGCGCTTCTGGCGGGTGACGCTGCCGAGCTCTCAGCCGCGCTTGCCCGAAACGTCAGGCCGGATGCTGCAGCGTGGCCGGAGGCCGACCATCTCGCGCGTCACCTGCTGGCCAGTCATGCCGCACTTGCCGCGCAGGAGGAGGCGACCCTTCTTGCCGGCACCATCCGCTTCCCGGCGCCCATGCCCGTTACGGAACCGCACTCATGAGCATGCCTGAGCCGAGCCCGATTTCCTTTCCAGTCCATGTCGGGCGGCTGCCCAAGAAGGGCATGCCCGTCGAGATCGAGGCCGATGTAGACCAGCGCGCAGCTCTTGCCGAGATCCACGGCCTCAACGGCATCGAGGCGCTGAAGGCGACGCTGCTTGTCGAGGCGTGGCGGTCGAGCGGCGTCAGGGTGGCAGGCCGTATCGAAGCGAGGCTCGAGCAGATCTGCGTCGCGAGCGGCGATCCGATTCCGACCGAGATCGACGCCGAGTTCGAGGCGCTCTACGTGCCAGCCGGCTCCAAGCTGACAAAGCCGAAGCTGGAGGGTGGCGAGATGGTGATCGATCCGGACGGTCCCGATCTGCCCGAGACCTTTGAGGGCGACACGATCGACGTCGGCCAGGTTGCCGAAGAGTTCTTCGCGCTCGAGCTCGACCCGTACCCCCGCAAGGACGGCGCGGCCTTTGTTGCCAAGGCCGAGGCGCCGGAGCCCGATGGCCCGCTGCAGCAGAAGCTGCGCGCGCTCAAGGATCGCCTGTGATTTTCCCGACAGCAGCCGCAATCGGTGTTGTGCCGGCGTCCAAAACCGCTATTTTCGCCGCGAATTTCGACCTCAGCTGTTTCTGCGCGCAGCGTCACGGGACAATATCGGTTTGATACGCATTTCCATCGACGCAATGGGCGGTGACCACGGCCCGGCGAAAATCCTGCCCGGCCTCGTTCAGGTCGCGCAGCGTCGCCCGGACGCGCGCTTCGTCATCTATGGCGACGAGGCGATCGTGAAGCCGGTCATCGCCGGCCTGCCGGCGCTCGCGGAACGCTCGACCTTCGTGCATTGCGAAGTGTCGGTGAAAATGGACGACAAGCCGAGCCAGGCGTTGCGGCGCGGGCGATGGAAGTCCTCCATGTGGAAGGCGATCGAGGCCGTTAAGAACGGCGAAGCAGACGTCTGCGTCTCTGCCGGAAACACCGGCGCGTTGATGGCGATGTCGAAATTCTGCCTGCGCACCATGGCCGCCATAGAGCGGCCGGCGATCGCGGCGATCTGGCCGACGCGGCGCGGCGAGAGCGTGGTGCTCGATGTCGGCGCGACGATCGGCGCCGACGCCCAGCAACTCGTCGATTTCGGCATCCTGGGCGCCGCCATGGCGCGCGCCATCTTCGGCGTCGAGCGGCCGACCGTGGGCCTGCTCAATGTCGGTGTCGAGGAGATCAAGGGGCAGGAGGAGGTTAAGGAAGCCGGGCGCCTGCTGCGCGAGGCTGAGCTGAAGTCGCTCACCTATCACGGCTTCGTCGAGGGCGACGACATCGGCAAGGGCACGGTCGACGTCGTCGTCACGGAAGGCTTTTCCGGCAACATCGCGCTGAAGACCGCCGAAGGCACGGCCAAGCAGCTCGGCGAGTACCTGAAAGAAGCCATGGGCCGCACGCTGATGTCGCGCATCGGCTATCTGTTTGCGCGCGATGCCTTTGCCCGGCTGCGCGAGAAGATGGACGTGCGCAAGGCGAATGGCGGCGTCTTCCTTGGGCTCAACGGAATCGTGGTGAAGAGCCACGGCTCGACCGACGCGGAAGGCTTCGCCGCCGCCGTCGAACTCGGCTACGACATGGTGCGCGCGAAGCTGCTCGACGGCATCGCGGAAGAATTGTCCTCGTTCCACGGACGCCGCCCGGCGATAGAAGCCGAGGCGGCAGCAAGGTAGATCATGGTTGTCAGGTCAGTCATCCGCGGCACGGGCTCTGCTCTGCCCGCTCGTCTTGTGCGCAACATCGATCTGGAAGGCATGGTCGAAACGTCCGACGAGTGGATCGTGCAGCGCACGGGCATTCGCCAGCGCTACCTCGCCGGTCCTGACGAGACGACTGCCTCCCTCGGCGAGGCGGCTGCGCGCGATGCGCTTGCCAATGCCGGGCTGACTCCGGCCGACATCGACCTGATCGTGCTGGCGACGTCGACGCCCAACAACACCTTCCCCGCGACCGCAGTCGAGATCCAGAACCGGCTCGGCATGCATCACGGCTTTGCCTACGACATGCAGGCGGTCTGCAGTGGCTTCGTCTACGCGATCCAGAACGCCGACCTGCACATCCGCGGCGGCAACGTAAAGCGCGCGCTGGTCATCGGCGCCGAGACCTTCTCCCGCATCCTCGACTGGAACGACCGCTCGACCTGCGTGCTCTTCGGAGACGGTGCCGGCGCCGTTGTGCTGGAGGCCGTCGAAGGCGAGGGCGCGATTGCCGACCATGGCATCCTCGCCGCCAGCCTGCGCTCCGACGGATCGCATCGCGAGAAGCTTTATGTCGATGGCGGCCCGTCGACGACGAGCACCGTTGGCCATCTGCGCATGGAAGGCCGCGAGGTCTTCAAGCACGCCGTCGGCATGATTACGGACGTCATCGAAGCCGTCTTCTCGCAGGCCGGCATCACGGCCGAAGACATCGACTGGTTCGTGCCCCACCAGGCAAACAAGCGCATCATCGACGCCTCCGCCAAGAAGCTCGGGATTGCCGAGGAAAAGGTCGTCATCACCGTCGATCGCCACGGCAACACGTCGGCCGCCTCCGTGCCGCTGGCGCTGCACACGGCAGTCTCCGACGGGCGCATCCGGAAGGGCGACCTCGTGCTTCTGGAGGCCATGGGCGGCGGCTTCACGTGGGGTGCGGTGCTCGTCCGCTGGTAGGTCTGGTAACACCGGGTCAACCATGAGTCGGGCATCTCGTCTTGACCCGCCCGGCCCAATTTCTTAACGTCAATAAATATTGCTAATTCTCCAGTTATTTCAGATCGGTGGAAGGGATGGGGGGTAAGACCATTACGCGCGCCGACCTGGCGGAGGCGGTCTACCGGAAGGTTGGCCTGTCACGCACGGAGTCTGCCCATCTGGTCGAGATGGTTCTCGATGAAGTCTGCGACGCGATCGTGCGTGGCGAGACCGTCAAGCTGTCTTCCTTCGCGACCTTCCAAGTCCGCGCCAAGAACGAGCGCATCGGCCGCAATCCGAAGACTGGCGAGGAGGTCCCGATCCTCCCGCGCAAGGTCATGACCTTCAAGGCGTCGAACGTGCTGAAGCAGCGCATTCTCGACAGCCACAAGACCCGCAAGATCGGCAAGAAGCGCGTCGCCGTGAAGGACGATGCCTGATCGGTTTGGGACAATCCCGCCGTCTCCTTGAATTCTCCCTGACAACACGCTGAAATGACGGCGATTCGTGCCGTCGTGCATGCAGAGGCTTGTGTCTTGTGTAGCACTGTTGTGCTCGGTCGGCGCCGAGGAGGCCAGGATGGACAAGAGTCCCGACGCGTTCCGTACCATCAGCGAGGTCGCCGAAGACCTCGACCTGCCGCAGCACGTGCTGCGTTTCTGGGAAACGCGCTTCAACCAGATCAAGCCGATGAAGCGCGGCGGTGGTAGGCGCTACTATCGCCCGCAGGACGTGGAACTGATCAAGGGCATCAAGCACATGCTCTACGACCAGGGCTACACCATCAAGGGCGTGCAGCGGCTCCTCAAGGAGAATGGCAACCAGTTCCTTGTCTCGATCGGCAGCGGCGACGTGGCCGCCGTTGAGGCGATCACGCAGCGCCGTCAGGCTGAGGCGCGCCAGACGCAGGCCGATATCGAGGCCGTGCGCGCGGTGGAAGACGAGGTTATCGTCGGCCAGGCCAAGGCCAAGCCGAGCCGGCGCTTCTTCGGGCTCGGAAAGGCCGAGGAAGATGGCCCCGTGGAAGCCGACGACGGCCGACTTTCGCGCGATAACCGCGCACTCCTGCAGGAAGCGCTGTTCGACCTCCTCGAATGCAAGCGGCTGCTGGATCACGTACGCTGAGAGCTGACGTGCAATCGGGCGCAACAGCCATTTTCGGCCTTGCGCTCCAGCAACCGAGACTATAGGGCTTCCACCGGCTCGGAGCGTAGCGCAGCCCGGTAGCGCACTTGACTGGGGGTCAAGGGGTCGTCGGTTCGAATCCGGCCGCTCCGACCAATTAAGCCAGGGACTTGACCGGGGTCCCACTTCGTGGCGTTGGCAGAGGCCACCGGTCGCGACGCGGCGGGCTATCGCTCACCAGCCCAAATCCGGCTCTCGACCGCCTCGCTGACATTGGTCTCGCAGAACGCAGCCGGCTGGTGTTCCGCCTCACCCCGATCGCGACGAGCAAATAGAGCTAGGCACCGCAGCCAATGCGATTAGAACAGATTCACGGCGATCTAATTTAGAATCCAGGCACACTGATAAGTACCTAAATTATAATATGTGATCATACTGAGACTGCTGGAAATTTAGTCGATCAGACGGAACATGGGTCCTGCATTGACGTTCGGTTGGCGAGGGACGTTGAACAATGAGGATACCTACCAATGATGCGCACTGCTCTTTTTGCTACCACCGCACTCGCAGCCAGCCTGCTGTTGACCCCAGCGAACGCCGTTGACGTAAGCGCCGGCGCTGGCGTTGGGGCCAGCGGCTCCGCCGATGCTTCGGCAGGCGGCGTGTCGGCCAGCGGCGGCGTAAACGCAGATGTCTCGGCCGGCGCATCCGGCCAGTCGTCGACAGGCGGCTCGTCGGGTTCTATCGACACTGCAACGACCGCAGCCACGTCTTCCGAGGCCAGCTTCGGCACATTGATCTCCTCGATCAACAACTCCCAGAGCGTGGTTTCCGAAATCGAAGGGATGACCACGGTCGACAACGTGACAGTGGTCGAGGTCAGCTCGCTTCAGCGAGGTCAGAACGACAACGCACTCCAGAATGCTCTGTCGAACAATGCAACCGCGTCTGCCGATCTGCAGTCGGCCATCAACGCGAATGCCGAGCTCGTGAGCCAGCTTGAGGAGCAGTCGGTCGATGTGTCTTCGGTCGTCGCCGCGGACGTAAGCGCCGACGGTTCGGTCACGCTTTTCGTCGAGTAAGGTCAGCCGACGTATGAACCGGAGAGAGGCGGGCAACCGCCTCTCTTTTTTTGTTCAAGCGACTAGACGGCGCGCAGACAGCCTCAGGCGGCGCGTATCCGGAGGTCGTCCTGCGCCATCAGACGTGCCGCCCACATCCCGAGGATCATCGCCGGGACGAATGCGAGCGTACCGGTGGCACTGAGGCCGAGCGCTGTCAGCGCCGGCCCTGGGCAGAAGCCGCCAAGGCCCCAGCCGACACCGAAGATCGCCGGGCCGACGATGATCCGGCCGTCAATGTCCTTGCGGGTCGGCAGATGAAACCGGTCGTCGGCGATCGGGGCAGGACGCTTCAGAACGACGCGATAGCCGAAGAAGGCTACGATCACGGCGCCGCCCATGACGAAGGCAAGCGACGGGTCCCATGTCCCGAACAGGTCGAGAAAGTTCAGCACCTTGGCGGGATCGCCCATGCCCGAGATGACGAGGCCGATGCCGAAGAGGAGGCCGAGGCCGAGATTGACGAGGAACGACATGGGCTGGCCTTACAAAACGTGGCGGGTGACGAAGACGGTGACGAACGCGACCCCCATGAAGACGCCGGTGGCGACGAAGGAGCGCGTCGAAAGCCGCGACAGCCCGCAGACACCATGCCCTGAGGTGCAGCCATTCCCCCAGACCGAACCGAAGCCGACGAGGAGCCCGGCGGCGACCATGAGCGGCACGTTGGACGAAACGGTCTGCTGTATCGCGTCGCCCGTCACAGCCATCATGACGAGTGGCGCGGCGACGAGGCCGATGACGAACCCGAAGCGTGACAGAAATGCGTTGTCGGCATAAGGCGGCAGGAGACGGCCTGCGATGCCGCTGATGCCGGCGATGCGGCCCTCCCACAGCATCAGGAGGACGGCCGACAGGCCGATGAGCGCACCGCCGAAGAGCGACGCGAGCGGGGTGAACTCTGTCATGGGTGTTCTCCTGTCAGGGTCTCGCCGGCCTGCGGCTCGAATTGGGCGGCGTCTCGTTCCGGCGCGCACCCCAGTCTATCACTCCCATGCGCCTCCGCCGAGCAGGTTGAGCGGGAGCTTGAGATAGCGGCGGCCATTCGCTTCAGGTTCTGGCAGGTGGCCGCCATTCATGTTCACCTGGAGCGCATGCAATATGAGCTTGGGCATTGCCAGCGTCTTGTCGCGCGCCTCGCGCAGGGCGACGAACTCGGCTTCCGTCCGGCATTTCGAGATGTGCGTGTTCGCCGCCTTCTGCTCGGCGATGGTCGATTCCCACATCGGTTCCCGACCGCCCGGCTGATAGTCGTGGCCAACGAAGACGCGGGTCTCGTCCGGCAGCGCAAGGATCTGCTGGATCGAGTTCCACAGCCTGGCGGCCGATCCACCGGGAAAGTCGCAGCGCGCCGTGCCGGAATCCGGCATGAACATCGTGTCGTGCACAAAGGCCGCGTCGCCGATTACGTAGGTGATCGAGGCTAGCGTATGGCCCGGCGAGAACAGCACCTTTGCAGGCAGTTCTCCAATCGAGAACTGCTCGCCCTCGGCGAAAAGCCTGTCCCATTGCGAGCCGTCAGCAGGGAAATCCGGCCAGTTGTAGAAGTCCTTCCAGAGGGCCTGCACCTCAATGACTTTTTCGCCGATCGCCGTCTGCGCGCCCGTCCTGTTTTTCAGATAGCGCGCAGCCGAGAAATGGTCGGCGTGGGGATGGGTGTCGAGGATCCACTCGACCTCGAGACCTTCGCTGGTGATATAGTCGAGGATGGCGTCCGCATTGATCGTCGCGGTCGCGCCGGACTTCTCGTCGAAATCGAGCACCGGGTCGATGATCGCGCATCGCTTCGTCGCCGGATCGCTCGCGACGTATTGCACCGAGAATGTGCGCTTGTCGAAGAATGCCTTCACGATTGGCCTGGCAGTCATGAATTCCTCTTCCACAGCTTCGCACGTCAACGTTCGCGCAAGTGTGATTGCGAAAAGGTGCGGATGTAAAGCCGCTGGGCGCTCTAAAGCAGCGCCGCTGCGTCAGGCGGCGGTCGGGCCGATTCCACCCGCCTGCCAGCGCCGCTCGAGCGCCATCGCTCCCCAGATCAGACCGACCAGCAGCCAGAAATGGCGCCAGTGGTTTAGGTCTATGATCGTGCCGAGAAGCACGTGTCCGATGAAGCAGACATAGGCGACGAAGAGGTAAGGCTGCCACGGCCGTTCGCGCAGCAGGATGCGGAAACCGCCGACAAGCGTCATGACGACGAGTGACAGGAAGGCCGCGAAGCCGAGCCACGAATAGTCGAGCAGCATCTTGAGCCAGATGTTGTGCTGGTCCTCGCCGAAGATCGAGCTGAACCTCAGTATGCCGATGCCGAATGGTCGCTCCATTGCGAGCAGAAAGCCGGGAATGAACCGTGCGAATCGTCCAGTCCTCGCGCCGTCATAAGGCTGCACGAGCTGGGCTCGAATTTCGAAAAGCTCCGCCACCGCCGGGATCTGGACGGCAATCACGAGCGCAATCGCAATCAGGAAGATCGCGACCACGGTCATCGCGATGAGCCGGAACCGGAAGCGCGGGCTCGGTGAACGGATGAGAAGTGCGAAGGTGAGCGTCGCGAAGCTGAAGACCGTAAGCCCCCACGCCCCGCGCGAGAACGACAGGAAGATCGCGAAAAGCAGGATCAGCAGCGCCGCGGCGATCACCGGCATCTTGAGCGGATTGCCGGTCAAAAGGCGGTAGTAGAGCCAGGTGGCGGGGAAGACGAGATACGGTCCGAAGACGTTGGGGTCCTTGAAGGCGCCGGCGGCGCGCCCGAAGACGGTGAACATGCCGCCAGGCGCCACTCCGAAGTAGCCTGCGAGGCCCAGCAGCCCCGTGCCGAGAGCGCCGATGATCCAGCCGGCCGTGATGACTGGGTAGAAGTCCGGCCGCGCCTGGAGCACGGTGGCGTAGAAGACGGCCGTCATGCCGAGGAAGAACGACACGGCGAGATAGGTCGGCGCATCGTTCAGCGTCTGCATTTGCAGCATCGAGATCATGCCGCCGCACACCAGCAGCACGACGGCGATCAGAAGCGGCGCTGTGGCCGCGCCGATGCGCATGCCCGTCAGCGCCCAGATGCCCATCAACCCGGCAAGCACGATCTCATGCGGAGCGGGCTCGATGATCACGAAACCGGTCAGCACCGCACCCAGGAACACCGCCGCCTTGGCCGTGAACAGGATCAGCGCGCGGTCGACCGCTCGGCGATCAAGCCTGGCTTCGACCGCGCTCAATAGGCGTTTTCCGTCTTGAGCAGGCGGATCGGGGTCAGGAGCAGGATCTTGAGATCGAGCCACAGCGACCAGTTCTCGATGTATTCGAGATCATACTCGGTGCGCTTCATGATCTTTTCGTCGATGTCCGTCTCGCCGCGCCAGCCATTGATCTGCGCCCAGCCGGTGACGCCGGGCTTGACGCGATGGCGCGCGAAATAGCCGTCGACGACTTCGTGGTAGAGCCGGGTGTGGACCTTGGCCAGGGCCGCATGCGGGCGCGGGCCGACGAGGGAGAGGTTGCCCTTCAGCGCGTTGAAGAACTGCGGCAGCTCGTCGATCGAGGTCTTGCGGATGAAGCGTCCGACGCGGGTGACGCGCGGATCGCCCTTGGTGACGAGCTTGTTTGCCGAGGCGTCCGCCTGGTCCACATACATCGAGCGGAACTTGTAGACCTCGATCATCTCGTTGTTGAAGCCGTAACGCTTCTGCTTGAAGAGCACCGGCCCCTTGCTGTCGAGCTTGATGGCAATCGCGGTCGCCAGCATTATCGGGGAGAATGCGATGATGCCGATAAGCGACATGACGATGTCGAAGGTCCGTTTGGCGACCGAATCCCAGCCATTGATCGGCCGGTCGAAGATGTCGAGCATCGGCACCGAGCCGACATAGGAATAGGCGCGTGGACGGAAGCGCAGTTCGCTCGAATGGGCCGAAAGCCGGATGTCGACCGGGAGTACCCAGAGCTTCTTCAGCATCTGAAGCACGCGTTCCTGCGCCGAGAGCGGCAGCGAGACGATCAGCATGTCGATGCGCGCGACGCGGGCGAACTCGACCAGCGCGCTCACCGTGCCGAGTTTGGGATAGCCGGCGATGAGGTCCGGCGAGCGGTCGCCGCCGCGATCGTCGAAGATCCCACAGATGCGGATATCGTTGCCGCTGTCGTTCTCGATCGAGCGGATCAGCCTTTCGGCGCGCTCGCCGCCGCCGACGATGACGGCCCGGCGCTCCATGCGCCCGTTGCGGCCCCAGCGGCGAACAAGAATGCCCGTCACGATACGGCTGACGATCAGGATGCCGGCACCGGAAACAAGCCAGCCGGCGAACCAGACGCGGGAGAATTCGCCTGAGACCTTCAGGAAGAAGCCTGCCAGTGCGATGATCGCCAGCGAGCCCGCCCAGGCGAGCAGCGTCCGGCTCATATTTGCGAGCGACCGGCGCAGGAAGGGGATTTGGTACCCGTCCATGAGTTCAAGCACGAACACCGCCATGACGGCGCCGGCCGCCGACGCGCCGGCATAGAACCAGTCCACACCGTTGCCGAAGCCGAGATAGAGCGTCTGGATGAGGAGGCCTGCGAGAAGCAGCAGGAAGAACTCGGTCAGCCGCAGCACGCCGGTGACGAAGATCGGCGACAGCGAATCGCGGCGGTACTGCTCGGCGATGCGCCTCGCCAGCGGCCCGATCTCGCCATCGGCGATCGTGTCCAGGGACGCAGCATCGAGCTGCCTGACTGCTTGGCGGGTCAGCTTGCCGCCGGAATGCGCTTCGTTCATCGTAGGATCCTCGCAGCCGCGAACCTTACGGCAGACCGACTAAGAAAGACTTGAGCGCAGCGGTGGGAGTTTAGCGGGTAAGCTGGCGGTAGATGGCTTCGATCTCCGACGCCATGACGTCGGCCCCGAAGCGGGCGCGTAGCTCATCCCTATCGGGCATGTGGCGCATGAAGCCCGCCGGGTCGCCGACCAGTTCGACGAGCCGCTGCGCAAGATCGCCGGCATCGGGCGCGACGAGGGCAGGGGAGCCCGACCTAAAGATTTCGGGGATGCCGCCGACGGTCGTCGCGATCATCGGCATGCCGGCAGCCAACGCCTCCAGCACGATATAGGGCATGGCTTCTGCACGCGAGGGGACCACGATCGCCTTGGCGCGGGCGAAGGCCTGGCGCGCGGGCATCGGCGGCTCGAAGCGGATGCGCTCGCCCAGACCCAGCCGCTCGGCCTGCGCCTTGTAGCGCGGCAGGTCTTCGCCATCGCCGACCATCAGTGCCGTCATCTGTCGCCCGCTGCGCGTCTCAGCCTGCGCGATGGCGTCGATCAGAAGGTCCGGCCCTTTGAGATCGCGCATGGCGCCGATGTAGAGGATGTCGGCAGCGTCAGCTGAGCGTGTGACGGGCGCGAACTCGGCCTCGCGCAGCCCGTTATAGACCAGCGCCTCGCGCGTCTTCGAGTGCCCGATCTTGGCGTGGAACGCCTCGCGCTCGAACTCCGAGACGAACAGGATCTGGTCGGTAATCCGCGAGAGCTGGCGCTCGATGGCGAACATCGCCCGGCCCTTGGCGCTCTTATTGTTATAATGGAGCACGCCGCCATGCGCCGTGTAGACCCGCGCGACCTTGCGGCCAGTCCGGCGCATGAGCGTACCGAAGATGCGCGCGAACGCGCCGCCCTTGGCGCCATGGCCGTGCAGGATGTCGGGCTGCATCGCGCTTATCGCCTGATAGGTCTTCAACGCCGACAATGCATCGCCCGGCCCGATGTGACGCTGCATGGCCGGACGGCTGACGCCGAGCGCGAGCTTCGGCCGAAGCTCTTCGATCAGCCGCTCCTCCAGTGCGCCGCCCGTGGTGGAATCGCAGACGATGCCGACCTGATGTCCGGCTGCGGCGTGGTATTCCGCCAGGTCGCGGATGTGCCGGAAGACGCCTCCGACCGGCGAGCGGAAACAGTGGACGATGCGAAGCGGCGTCTCGGTCACGGTCAGAAGAGCCGCTCGCGGATATAGAGCGTGTCGCCGGGCAGGACGAGATCGGTCGTCGGCACGCGGCCGGTCATGATCTCTCCATTGACCTCGCGCGTGATGTCGACGCTCGCCTGCTGCGCGCGCGGCGTAAAGCCACCGGCAGACGCGATCGCCTTTTGCACCGTCATCCCGGGAACGTAGGCATATTGCCCGGCCGAGCCGACTTCGCCCATGATGAAGACCGGCCGATAGGTCTCGACTTCGATCGAGACATCCGGGTTGCGCAGGTAGCCTTGGCGCAGCTTGGTCGCGATCGTCTCTTCGACCTGGGCGAGCGTGAAGCCACGCGCGGGCACGGCGCCGATGAGCGGGAAGGCGATGTAGCCCGCCTGGTCGATCGCATAGGAGTTGGTCAGCGTCTCTTCGTCGAAGACGGTGACGCGCACCCGGTCGCCGGCGTCGAGCACATAGGGCGCGTGGACGGCTTCGGAGAAGGCTGCAGGTGCCGGGCGGTAACTCGCGCATGCCGAGAGGCCGGTGGCTGCCAACAGCACCAATGCGATGGCGGCGCTTACCTTCATGGACCTCAAGACTCCGAATGCGCGGATGGTGATCATTTATGGGATCGACATGGTTAACGAGCCGTAAAGACCTGGCGAGACTGTCTTAACGCTACGGTTACCATGATCGTTTACTTATTAGCCGATCTTGCGAGTTTTGATGATCGGGGCAGTGGCATGAGTTCGGCCGGCGACGACGTGGATATCGACCTGCGCGCTCTGGTGCGCGGCATCTTCGCGCGCTTCCTCTGGGTGGTGCTGTTCGTCGGCGTCGTGACCGGTCTGGCCGCCTACTACGTGGTAACGGCCGACCCGCAATACCGCGCCGCGACCCGCGTTCTCATCGAGACCAGCGAATCGATCTTCACGCGACCGACGCAGGATGCCTCCCTGCCGGATGCTACCCTGAGCGACGAGGGCGTCGCGAGCCAGGTCGAAGTGATCGCCTCGCAGGACATCGTGCGCACGGTCGTCCGCCAGCTGAACCTAGCCGATCACCCGCAGTTCCAGGCGGAGCCCGGCACCATCTCGCGCCTGCTCATGGCGATCGGCCTCGCCAGCGACCGCGGCGACGTCTCCAACGAGGATCGCGTCATTCGCGAAGTCCGCGAAGGGCTCTCCGTCTACCGGATCGAAGGCTCGCGTGTCATCGTCATCGAATACAGCGTCGGCGATCGCGAGCTTGCCGCGAGCGTGCCGAACGCAGTCGCAGACGCCTACGTCGCCTTCCAGCGCGATGCGATCCAGAACTCCACATCCGATGCGACGAGCTGGCTCGAGCCGGAAATCGCCGATCTGCGCGAGCGGGTCCGCGATGCCGAGACGCGCGTTGCCGCCTACCGCGCCGAGACCGGCCTGCTTCTGACCCAGAACAGCGAAGTGCTGGCCACGACGCAACTTGCCGACCTGTCGGGCGAATTGAGCCGCGTTCGCGCCGAGCGCGCGGCCGCCGTCGCGCGGGCCGACAGCGTGCGTGCAGCGCTCGCCTCCGGCGGCGCCGGCGATGCGCTGTCGGAAGTGCTCGCCTCGCCGGTCGTCCAGGGGCTCATCGCGCGCCGCGGCGAATTGAACGGGCAGGTTGCCGAACTTTCGACCGTCTATCTCGACAATCACCCGCGCATTCGAGCCATCCGGTCCCAGCTTGCCGATGTCGATCGTCAGGTCCGGGCCGAGACGTCCAAGGTCCTGCAGGCGCTGGAAAGCGAAGCGACGGCCGCCGAGCGCCGCGAGCAGGAGCTCGTCGCTGAGCTCAACCGGACGAAGGCGGCCTCAGCGCAGGCCGGCTCGCAGGAAGTGCAGCTTCGCGCGCTGGAGCGCGAGGCTGCCGCCGAACGCGCGCTGCTGGAGTCCTATCTCACGCGATACCGCGAGGCGTCGTCGCGCAGCGATCGCAACTATCTGCCGGTCGATGCCCGCATCTTCTCGCGCGCCACGCCGCCGCTCGATTCGCATTTCCCGAAGCCGGTGCCGATCGTCGGCGCGGCCCTTATCGGCTCGACGCTGGTCGCCGTGCTCGGTGTCATCCTGTCGGAGCTCTTCTCCGGCCGTGCGCTGCGCCCGGCACCGGGCCGTGTCGCGCCTGTCAACGACCTGCCCCTGCCGCCCGGACCGCCGCGCGGTCGCCGCCTCGGGCCGGACGCGCCGGAACTCGCACCGACAGCCATTGCCGTGACCGCGCCTTCGGCCGTCTCGATGATGCTCGATCGGGGCCATGGCCGTGCGCTCTTTGTCTCGCCGATGGGCGAACCGGCTCCGGCCAGTTCCGCTCAGCTGCTTCGCGAGGCGGCCGATGGCGGCCTGCGCGCGATCTTCGTCGATCTTACCGAAACCGGCATTATGTCGGCCGCCATGCTCGAAAGCGGTAGCTACACCGGCATCACCAATTTGCTCTGCTCGGAGTGCCAGCTGACGGAAACGATCCACGGCGACGTCTATTCGGAAGCACACGTCATTCCCAAGGGCACCGCCGATCTCGATCGCGCCCTGCGCGGCGTCCAGCGCCTGCCGATGATCCTTGCCTCGCTCGCTGCCGCATATGATCTGGTCGTAATCGAATGCGGTGCCGTCGATGCCGGGGACCTTCACAGCCTCGTCGATGACGAAACCTTTGTTTTCGTTGCCACGGCCGAGCCCGAAAATGCCGCGGCCGTCGAGATCGTCGAAGCGCTCCACGCAGACGGCGTCGAAGATGTCGCGATCCTGGCCGCCGTCGCGGTCGAGCCGAACCCCGACGAACCGGAGCGGATGACAGAGGCGGCGTAACCGGATCGCAATCGATCGCCGCTAATGCTCTGGCAGAGGCAAGGGAGCTGTGATGGACGAGGCTCGCGACAGGAAGATCCGCCTGGTGATGGACGTCGCCCGCCGCACCGGTCTCGCGCGCCTGCTCAGCCCGCTATTGTCGGGCATCGGGTGTATCCTCATGCTCCACCGTGTCGCCGATCGCGCGCCCGGCACGCTCGGCATCAATGACGGGCTGACTGTATCGCCGGCCTTTCTCGATGCGATGCTGACCGAGGTGAAGCGCCTCGGCTATGCGCTGGTCTCGATGGACGAGGCGGTAGCCGCGCTTCAGAAGGGCGCGCACGGCAAATTCGCCGCGATCACGCTCGACGACGGTTATCTCGACAATCTCGTCAACGCGCTGCCGGTGTTTGAGGCGCATGGTGCGCCGTTTACGATCTACGCCGCGCCGGCCTTGGTCGACGGCAGGATCGCGCTCTGGTGGGAGGAAGTCGATCGCATCGTCTGTTCGCAGACGATGCTCGGCTATGCGACGCCTGCCGGCCCAGTCGAACTGGCCGCTGCCACGCACGAGGAGAAGAAGCAGGCAGCAGGAACGCTGTTTGCCTACGTTTCTCGCGATCTCGCCGAAGCCGATCAGCAGGCCTTCCTGAAAGGCCTCGACCCCGCCGCGGCACCGCCCGCCGGAAGCGAGCGCTTGATGAGATGGGACGAACTGAAAACGATCTCGGACCATCCCCTAGGCACTATCGGAGCGCACACGCTCCACCATTATTCGCTTGGGCGTCTTCCTGAAGAAGAAGCACGGCGCGAGATCGTGGAAAGCGGTCGCGTCCTGCGCGAAAGGCTGGGCGCCGAGGTCAGGCATTTCGCCTACCCCTATGGCCACGCCGAGGCGGCCGGCGAGCGCGAGGTGAGGCTGGCGGCGGAGGCTGGATATATATCGGCCGTGACGACTCGCCACGGCGTCCTTCAGGCTGGCCACCATGACCACCTGCACGCGCTGCCCCGCATTTCCGTGAACGGTCGGTTCCAGGACGTTGCCTACATCCGGACCATGTTGAGCGGCTTTACAACGGTCGCAAATTCGCGCCGCCGGCTCGTTACCGTGTGAGGTCTTCACGCTCGCGGCGCGAAGGCGTGGCCATCCACTTGATGACCAGCATCGCCGGCAGCACCCAGAGCAGCCCGGTGAACAGGAAGTAGGCCATGTGAACAAGCGGGCCCGACTCGGCCAGCTGCGCCACCGCGACGAGCGTTGCGACGATGGCGTAGACGCAGACGAGGATCACGAGGATCACCGTACCGATCAGTTTCTTGAGGCGCATGGGCATGGCGGGCTTCTATCGCCCGACGCTCCGCCGCGCAACGCCTCAGCGACGGATGGGCAGGTGTCTGCGGACGCCTGCGTCGCGAAGCCACAGCCCGCCCCACAGGAAGATGCCGAGATAGAGGCTGAACAAGGTGTGGCTCAAGAGCGGGCTCTCGACCCGAATATGCGTGGCCATCGCCCCGCCGAGCAGCCCCGTCATGAGGACGGCACCGAGCAGTGCGGTTCGCGGAACGAGGAAGAGGATGGTGAAGACGAGTTCGGCGACGCCGATCGGCACTGCATAGCCCGCAGGCCAGCCCAGCGCCGCCATCGTCTCCTCGGCGACCGGCATCGCCGCGAGCTTCGGTGTGACAGACGCGCCGAGCATGAAGAGTGCGAAAAGTCCCGACATCGCCCAGCCGACCTTCGGTGCAAGCCTGCTGAAAGTGCCGTCCCGTGCCAGGTCGCTTGTCATGGCGGTGCCCCGTTGCTGCATCTGACCCGAGGACGCCGAAGCCGCTCGGGTTCCGACATCGCGCGGCGGAATTTGCGCGACGGCATGTCGCGCGGGTTCCTCTTGCAAGCCTTGAGCCAAGGGTTCAGTGGAGCGTCATGACCACAGCCACCCTGTCTGCTCCGCTTCCTTCGACATCCGTGCTGGAGCGCAACCGCGCCATGATGCGCTGGTGGCTGTACAGTGTCCTGCTCGTGCTCTTCGCACTCTTCATCGTCGGCGGCGCGACCCGCCTGACCGGCTCCGGCCTGTCGATCACGGAATGGGCGCCGATACATGGCGTGATCCCGCCGCTGACGGAGGCCGAATGGCTGGAGGAACTTGAGAAGTACCGGCAGATCCCGCAGTATCAGGAGATCAACCGGGGCATGAGCCTCGAGGCCTTCAAGGTGATCTTCTGGTGGGAATGGGCGCACCGGTTGATTGCGCGTTCGGTCGGCATCATCTTCGCGCTGCCGCTCGCCTTCTTCTGGCTGACCGGCCGGCTCGAACAGGCCATGAAGCCGCGCCTGCTCGTCCTCCTCGCGCTCGGCGGCCTGCAGGGCTTCATCGGCTGGTGGATGGTTGCGTCGGGCCTGTCGGAGCGCGTCAGCGTCTCGCAGTATCGGCTGGCGGTGCATTTGACGCTCGCCTGCATCATCTTCACCGGCGTCATGTATGTCGCCCGCGGGCTCGCCCCGCATAGCGCGCGCCCGGCGCGTGCCGAAAGCCAGGCGCAGGCCGGCTGGCTGGTGCTGCTCGTGCTGTTCCAGATCTATCTCGGCGCGCTGGTCGCAGGCCTGCATGCAGGCCTCACCTTCAACACCTGGCCGATGATCGACGGCAAACTCTGGCCGGATGGCCTGCTGGCGATCACGCCGGCCTGGGCGAATTTCTTCGAGAACCCCAAGACCGTTCAGTTCGTGCACCGCATGGGCGCGTATGTGCTGCTGGTCTTCGCCATCATCCACGCCGTGTCGGTGTGGAGGGCAGGGGAGGCGCAGCCCCACCGTGTCCGCGCGCTAATCGTTGTCGGCCTGATCGTCGCGCAAGCCGTCATCGGGATTTCGACGCTGCTGCTGGTCGTGCCCTTCCACTGGGCGCTCGCGCACCACGCCTTCGCGATCGTCGTGCTCGGCTTCGCGGTCGCCCATTGGCGCGGGACGAAGGGCGCCTATCCGCTCCCCGCCCGCGCCTGAGAAGCGAGCCGCTCAGGCGGCTCCCTTCAGAACCAGGTCCATGTTCTGGACGGCAGCGCCCGAGGCGCCCTTGCCGAGATTGTCGTAGACGGCAACCAGCATCGCCTGCGCGCGCTCGTCATTGGCGAAGACGTAGAGCGTCATCTCGTTGGTGCCGTTGTGCACCTCCGGCTGCAGCGCCTCGATGCGCTCGCCCTGTCCATAGGCAGCGACCTTCACCATGCTGCCGGGAATGCCGGCATAGTGGTCGGCAAGCGCCGCGTGCATCTCGGCCCCGGTCGGGACGCGGTCGAGCTGGCGCAGCTGCAGAGGCACGACCGTGATCATCCCTTGCGCGAAATTGCCAACGGCCGGCTGCATCAGCGGGTCGCCCGAAAGCGTCGCATATTTGCGGATTTCCGGAACATGCTTGTGCTTGAGACCGAGCGCGTAGGGCAGGAACTCCGGCGCGTCCTCGCCCTTGGCTTCGTAGTCCTCCACCATCTGCCGACCGCCGCCCGAATAGCCGGAGATGCCGTTGACGGTGACGGGATAGTCGGCCGGCAGCAGCCCTGCGGCGATCAGAGGCCGCAGCCCCGCGATCGGCCCCTGCGGCCAGCAACCGGGATTGGAAATGCGCTTCGACGACGCGATCGCCGCCGCCTGTGCCTTGTCCATCTCGGCAAAACCATAGGTCCAGCCATCCGCCACGCGATAGGCCGTCGATGCATCGATGACGGCCGTGCGGTCGTTCGAGATCAGCGCTACGCTTTCCCGCGCCGCATCGTCTGGCAGGCAGAGGATCGCGATGTCGGCCTCGTTGAGAAATTCCGCCCGCGCGGCCGGGTCTTTCCGCCGCTCGGTCGGGATCGAGATGATCTCGAGATCGCCACGGCCCGCAAGCCGCTGCCGGATCTGCAGCCCCGTCGTGCCGTGCTCGCCATCGATGAAGATCTTGGGTTTCATGGTCTCGTCTTTATGCAGGAGGTTCAAGAGATTGCGGCGCTTTCCGGACTCGATCTCTCATCGTCGCGCATGGCGCTGCGCAAGCAGGCCGAGATAGTGCATCGCCACCGACGCCCCTGCGATCGCGGTGATGTCGGCATGGTCGTAGGCGGGCGCGACCTCGACGACGTCCGCGCCGACGATGTCGAGATCGCCGAGCAGCCGCAGCACCGAAAGAATCCGCGCAGAGGACGGGCCGCCTGCCACCGGCGTGCCGGTGCCGGGCGCGAAAGCCGGGTCGAGACAGTCGATGTCGAAGGTCAGATACACCTTGGCATCGCCGACGCGCGCCTTGATCGCGTCCGCGATCTCGGCCGCCCGCATCTCCTCCACCTCATGGCCATGAATGATCCTGATGCCGCAATCCTCCGGCGCATGGGTGCGGATGCCGACCTGGATCGAGCGATCCGACAGGATGATGCCGTCGCGCACCGCGCGCCCCACGAAGGAGCCGTGATCGATGCGGCTGCCATCGTCGAACCATGTGTCCTGATGCGCGTCGAACTGAACCAGCGCCATCGGCCCGTGCCGCTCGGCATGCGCCTTGAGGAGCGGCCAGGTCACGAAATGATCGCCGCCAAGCGTCAGCAGAAACGCGCCGCTGTCGAGAAGCGCGCGCGCCTGCCGCTCAATGGCAGCCGGCGTCTCGGCATGGTTGCCGTAGTCGAGCAGGCAGTCGCCGAAATCGACGACCGACAGCGCCTCGAAAAGATCGCGCGCGAAGGGATATTGCGGGTCGTTGTCGAAGATCGCCGAAGCCCGACGGATCGCCTGCGGTCCGAACCGCGCGCCGGGCCGGTTCGACACCGCAGCATCGAACGAAATGCCCCAGACGATCGCGTCGGCGCCCGAGACGTCCTTCGAATAGCGCCGCCGCATGAACGACAGCGCGCCCGCATAGGTCGGATCACTCGCCGCCCCGCGCAGATGAGGGGCCGTAAAGGCATTGTCGATGGCGTTTGATGGCATGGCTATGAATTCCGCTCGGAAAGCACCGCGTCCAGGTCTCGCGCCCCATGTAGGACATGCAGCACTACGACGCTATCGGCGATCACGCGATAGAAGACGAGATAATTGCCGACCACGCGCCGTCTCACCCCGAGATCGGCATATCGTGGAACAACAGGCCAAGCCTCGGGCGTCTCGCCGAGCCCGACGCAGGCCTCGTACAATTGGTCGAGCAACCGGTCTGCCGCGGAGCGACTGTCAGCGGCCACGTAAGTCGTGATCGCCAGGAGATCGGACCAGGCCGTCTCGGTGATGAGAACCTTCACGTCTTGCGGGAAGCGGCGATCGCCGAGCGAAGCCGTGCGAACGCTTCATTCATAGGCTCAGTCCGTCCAACTTCGGCATCAGCGATCCCTGAAGCGATCGCTGCATCGAGGCGCTGCAGGCGCACAGCCTTGTCACGCTCGGCAAGGTAGCGTTCGCGGATAAGGTCTCGCACATACTCGCTGCTCGACGCATAGGCGCCGTCACGCACCTGCTGTCTGACGAATTCCTCGAGTTCGCCTGTGAGCGACAGGGTCATCTGGCCGGCAGGCTTCATCAAAAGGCTCCAGTGTTTGACACTAAAATGTAGTGTGCGGAGCACCAGCGCAACAAAAAAGCGGACCCGAAGGCCCGCTTTATCGAAGTCCGGTGATCTGAAGCGCTTAGCGCTTGGAGAATTGGAACGAACGACGGGCCTTGGCCTTGCCGTACTTCTTGCGCTCGACCACGCGGCTGTCGCGGGTCAGGAAGCCGCCCTTCTTGAGGACGGCGCGCAGCGCCGGCTCGTAATAGGTCAGCGCCTTGGAGATGCCGTGACGAACGGCGCCGGCCTGGCCCGAAAGACCACCACCGGTGACGGTGGCGATGATGTCGAACTGGCCGCCGCGGTTGGCTGCAACGATCGGCTGCTGGAGCACCATCTGCAGGACCGGACGGGCGAAATACGCCTCGAAGGTCTTGTCGTTGACGGTGATCTTGCCGGTGCCGGGCTTGACCCAGACGCGGGCGACCGCGTCCTTGCGCTTGCCGGTGGCATAGGCGCGGCCCTGCTTGTCGATCTTCTGCACGTGGACGGGCGCGTCCGGCTGGGCTGCCTGGGTGGCTGCGCCGAGGTCCTGCAGGGAGTTGAGTTCGGCCATGGTGATCAAGCCCTCACATTCTTCTTGTTCATCGCAGCGACGTCGAGCGTCTCGGGCTGCTGGGCGGTGTGCGGATGGTCGGGGCCGGCATAGACGCGCAGGTTCTTCATCTGGCGGCGACCCAGCGGACCGCGCGGGATCATGCGCTCGACGGCCTTCTCGATGACACGCTCGGGGAAGCGGCCTTCGAGGATGTCGCGCGCCTTGCGCTCCTTGATGCCGCCGGCATAGCCGGTGTGCCAGTAATAGGTCTTGTCGGTGAACTTCTTGCCCGTGAACGCGACCTTGTCGGCGTTGATGATGATGACGTTGTCGCCATCATCGACGTGCGGGGTGAAAGTGGCCTTGTGCTTGCCGCGCAGGCGGTTGGCGACGAGGGAGGCGAGACGGCCGACGACGAGGTTTTCCGCGTCGATCAGGATCCACTTCTTCTCGACCTCCGCAGGCTTCTGCGAAAAAGTCTTCATGGTGATCATTCTCCGAACCTTCCCGAAGGAAGGCGTTTCTTGTTGCTTGGTTGGCTTTGCGCCAACGAAAAGGCGGCCCGTTGCCGGACCGCTCTTCTCTGGCCGCGCTTATACGCAGACGCAGCGGCGCATGTCAACGGCGCCAACTGCAGGCATTCGCTAGAAAAGGTCACAAAAACAGTAACTTGCGAAAGCGGTATTATATTACCATATCATTTTCTTGGCGGAATCGAATAGGTTCCGCTCGCATGCGCGATGGTGACAGGCTCCGACCCTTGCGTGATCAGGATGTCGAACACCATCAGGCTGCGCCCCATCTTGAGGATTCGGCAGTGCCCGTCGACGGCTCCGGCCTCTGCCTTGCGCATGAAATTGATGGTGAGGCTGGTCGTTACCGACAGCGCCTCGCGCCCCGTCTGCGAGATGGCGCACACATAGCCGCCGATGTCGGCGAGCGTGAAGAGCGATGGTCCCGACACCGTGTTGCCGGGCCGCAGATGCCGCTCCGTTGCGTTCAGCCGCACCGTGCAGCCACCGGCAAAGACGTCGACCGCCTGATAGTCGGCGAAGTCGTCGTTGAGCTGCGGATAGACCTCGCGCAGATAGACGTTGATCTCGTCGGCGTTCATCACCGGGGCCATGGTCTGCTTTTTCATCGTTGGAACGGTCTCCTCACCGACTCGCGATCTTGGCGGCAACGGCTGTCCCTGACCAGCCTCATGCCGCGCTTCTGGCCCATGACGCCGCGGGCAGGGGAGACTATATTGATCGCAAATCGATCACGAAGCGGCGGTTGTGCCGCCAAGGGAGCCGCAAGGCATGAACATCAGGCCTATCATCGCCAACCCCGTCACGACCGACCTGAAGGGCGGCATCCTGTGGCTGACGCTCGCCAACCCGCCCGCCAATGCGCTGTCGCTGGCCACGATGGCCGCGATGCAGGAAGTGCTCGACGCTGCGCGCGACGACAAGGCCGTGCACGTCATCGTCCTGCGATCCGGCACGAAGCTCTTTTCCGGGGGTCACGACCTCAAGGAGATGCAGTCGCATCGCGGCGATCCTGATGGCGGCCGCGCCTTCTTCGAGGAAACCTTCGCGACCTGCTCGAAACTGATGCAGTCGATCGTAGCCCTGCCGCAGCCGGTCATCGCGGCCATCGACGGCGTCGCGACGGCGGCCGGCTGCCAGCTCGTCGCTTCCTGCGACCTCGCAATCGCAACGGATCGCTCGACCTTCGGCGTCAACGGCATCGACGTCGGCCTCTTCTGCCATACGCCGGCGGTCGCGCTGTCGCGCAAGGTGAAGCCGAAGCATGCGATGGAGATGCTTTTGACCGGCGAGATGGTGGATGCCGCCACCGCGCGCGAGTTCGGCCTCGTCAACCGCGTCGTCCCGGTCGAATATCTCGATCAGATCGTCCGCAGATATGCCGAGGCGATCGCGGCGAAATCGCCGGTGGCGGTCGCCATGGGCAAGCGCTCCTTCTACGCGCAGCTCGAAATGGGTCTCGCAGTCGCCTACGAGCACGCCTCACGCGCCATCGTCGACAACATGATGGCCGACGACGCTCGCGAGGGCATCGACGCCTTCATCGCCAAGCGAAAGCCGGAGTGGAAAGGCGAGTGATGGAGCCGCGCATTTCGATCGTCACGCTCGGCGTAGATGATCTCGATCGCGCTGCCGCATTCTACGAGGCGATGGGGCTGCGCCGTGACATGCGCTTTGCCGAAGGCGTGGCGTTCTTCCAGCTGAGCGGCCTTATCCTTGCACTCTGGCCGCGAGAGGATCTGGCGCGGGATGCCGACCTGCCGTCGGCACGGGCCGGCGCGGGCATGGCGCTCGCCTACAACACGCGCACCGAAACGGAGGTGGCCGAAGTGTTGGCTGCCGCCGAATTAGCGGGTGGGCGCATCGTCAAGGCGGCGCACAGGGCGTTCTGGGGCGGCACGCAGGGCTATTTCGAGGACACGGACGGGAATTTGTGGGAAGTGGCCCACAACCCGGACTTTCCGATCGACGCGGAAGGGCGTATCTCGCTGCCCTCATGAACCACGACAGCTACGACAATTCCTACATTTCCGGCATCCTGAACAGCGTCCGCACCATCGCCATCGTCGGCGCATCGGCGAATGACGTCCGGCCGTCCTTCTTCGTCACCAAATACATGATCGACAAGGGCTACGAGGTCTTTCCGGTCAATCCGGGCCACGCCGGCAATGAAATCCTCGGCCGCATGACCTATGCGAGCCTGTCCGACATTCCCGTGCCGATCGACATGGTCGACATCTTCCGCGCATCCGCCGCCGTGCCGCCCATCGTCGACGAGGCGCTGGCGCTTGATCCGTTGCCGAAGGTGATCTGGATGCAGCTGACGGTGCGCCATGACGAGGCGGCAGCCAAGGCTGAGGCGGCAGGCGTGAAAGTCGTCATGAACCGCTGCCCGAAGATCGAGTATGCGCGGCTTTCCGGCGAGATCGGCTGGAACGGCGTCAACAGCCGCGTCATTTCGTCGAAGAAGCCGGTCATGAGACAGGGTTTCCAGAGCTTCGGTATCCGCCAGAAATAGCGATCGACCAGCAATCGCATGCTCGTCATGCGGCTGTGAAGGGATTCAATTTCTTTGCCAAGGACGTTGCCGCCTGCGATCAAGTGCGGAAACCGTTCATTCCAGGAGGAGACGACCCATGTCCCAGAAAGCCCCGGGCTTTGCCACGCTTGCAGTTCATGCCGGCGCGCAGCCTGATCCGGCGACCGGCGCACGCGCCACGCCGATCTATCAGACGACCTCCTTCGTCTTCGACGATGCCGACCATGCCGCCTCGCTCTTCGGGCTGAAGGCCTTCGGCAACATCTACACCCGCATCATGAACCCGACGCAGGCCGTGCTCGAAGAGCGCGTCGCCGCGCTCGAAGGCGGCACGGCGGCGGTGGCGACCTCGTCCGGCCACGCAGCCCAGCTCCTGATCTTCCACACGCTGATGCAGCCGGGCGACAATTTCGTCGCCGCGCGCCGGCTCTATGGCGGCTCGATCAACCAGTTCGGCCATGCTTTCAAGAATTTCGGCTGGGAAGTGCGCTGGGCCGATACGGCGGACGCCGCGAATTTCGAGAGCCAGATCGACGAGCGCACCCGCGCGATCTTCATCGAGAGCCTCGCCAATCCAGGCGGCACCTTCGTCGACATCGCCGCGATTGCGGCCGTCGCGCAGAAGCACGGCCTGCCGCTGATCGTCGACAACACCATGGCCTCGCCCTATCTCGTGCGCCCATTGGAGCATGGTGCCGACATCGTCGTGCATTCGCTGACCAAATTCATCGGCGGCCACGGCAACTCCATGGGCGGCATCATCGTGGATGGCGGCACGTTCGACTGGTCGAAGTCGGGCACCTATCCGATGCTGTCTGGCCCGCGCCCGGAATATGGCGGCATGATCCTGCACGAGACCTTCGGCAATTTCGCCTTCGCGATCGCCTGCCGCGTGCTCGGCCTGCGCGACTTCGGGCCGTCCATCTCGCCGATGAACGCCTTTTTGATCCTCACCGGTCTCGAGACCCTGCCGCTGCGCATGCAGCGCCATTGCGAGAACGCGCTGAAGGTTGCCGACTGGCTCTCTCGGCACGAGAAGGTCGCCTGGGTTTCCTATCCGGGCCTGCCGAACGATCCCAACAACGCCCTCCAGAAGCGCTATTCGCCAAAGGGCGCCGGCGCGGTCTTCACCTTCGGCCTCAAGGGCGGCTTCGATGCGGGCGTGAAGGTGGTCGAGGGCGTCGAGCTCTTCTCGCACCTTGCCAATATCGGCGACACCAAGTCGCTGATCATCCACCCGGCCTCGACCACGCACCGCCAGCTGACAGACGAGCAGAAGACGGCGGCCGGAGCCGGAAATGACGTGATCCGCCTCTCGGTCGGCATCGAGGACGCCGAGGACATCATCGCCGATCTCGATCAGGCGCTGGCGAAGGTCTGACACTATGGCAGCAGGCGGGCTCTTTCTCGACTTCGACCTCTCCGGCATCGAGCCGGAGGAGGGCGCGCCTGCCGCCGATCGTATTGTCGAAGGCAGCCCGACATTCCGGACCTGGAACCTGGAAGAGGCCGATGGCGGCCTCTATTCGGGCGTCTGGGAGGCTACGCCGGGCACGTGGCGCATCGTCTATGACGAGTGGGAGTACTGCCACATCCTCGCCGGCCACTCGGTCATCACCGAGGATGGCGGGCCGGCGCGTACTGTGCGGGCCGGCGACAGCTTCGTTCTCAGGCCCGGCTTCAAGGGTACGTGGCAAGTCGTTGAAACGACTCGCAAGGCCTACGTCATCCGCCTCTGATCAGAGCGTCTGAGCTACCGCGTCGAGCTGGTCGGCGGCCTGGCCCCAGCCGGTATGGAAGCCCATCTCGTCGTGCGACTTGCAGTCCTCGACGGTCCAGTGGCGGGCGATCGCCGTGTAGAGCGTGCCGCCGCCCGGCGCATCCTCAAGCAGGATTTCGCCGACGAAGAACGGCTTTTCAGAGGGCACCCAGGCTTCCGTGAAGGCGTCGGTGAACACGATGCGCCGGTCCTTCTCGACGGCGAGATAGACACCCTTGTTGGGATATTCCTTGCCGTCCGGATCAGCCATCGTGATCTCGTTGGTGCCGCCGGGACGCGGATCGACGACGGCGCGCGGCGTCGTCCACGGCTTGGGCGTGAACCACTGCACGATCAGTTCCGGCTCTGTCCAGCAGCGGAAAACGGCTGCGCGCCGCGCCTTCAGCGTGCGCTTGAGCACGAGTTCGCGGCTGGCATGGTTGGCGTCGGTCATTGCGGCATCCTCCAAGAATGGTTCGTGTCGCAAGAACGCACGGAGGTAGCCCCTGCCGACAGCCCGTCATGGAAAAACCTACCAGCGGGCGAGCAATCGTTCGAGCCCGTGGAAATGGTAGGCGTCGCGGTAGACCGGCGTCTCGGTGAGCGCAATGCCGGGGAGGCGGGTGAAGATCGCGCGCAGCGATTCCTGCATTTCGAGCCGCGCGAGCGGCGCGCCGATGCAGAAATGGATGCCGGCCCCGAAGGCGACGGTCTTCTGGTCCGTTCTCGAGGGGTCGAAAGCCAGTGGATCCGCAAAGGCGGCCGGATCGGTGTTGGCGGCGCCCAGCATCAGCCCGACCATCTCGCCCGGCTGCAGGGTCACGCCGTCGTCGATGTCGACGGGCTCGTAGGCGTAGCGCGTGAACATGTGCAGCGGCGCGTCGCGGCGCAGACACTCCTCCACGGTCGCAGCCGCAAGTGCGGGCTCGGAGACGAAGCGACGAGGGTCGCCGCCCTGCGCCAAAATCAGCCGGATCGCATTGCCAGTCTGGTGGACCGTCGCCTCATGACCGGCATTGAGGATGAGGATGACCGAGGAGACGAGCTCGTCTTCCGTCAGTCGGTCGCCGTCGCTCGTCGCCGACACGAGGACGGAGAGCAAATCGTCGTCAGGCATCTTGCGCTTGCGCGATGCGTGCTCGCGGACATAGAGCGCGAAGTCGCGGGCGGCCGCGTTGGCGGCATCCTCGTCGGCTGCGCTCGGCTGATGCATGTACATGCGCACCATGGCGTTCGACCATGCGACGAGCTGGTCGCCATCCTCTGCCGGCACGCCCAGCAGTTCGGCGATCAGCGTCACGGGGAGGGGCGTCGCAAAAGCCGATATCAGTTCGGCTTCGCGATTGTCCTCGAACCCGTCGACCAGCGCGTGCGCGACGGCGGCTGCGCGCGGCCGCAGCCGCTCGACCTGTCGCGAGACAAAGGCGCGGTTGACGAGCCCGCGCAGGCGGGTGTGGACCGGCGGCTCCAGCTCCAGCATCGATCCGGCCTCGACGCGGTCGAAATCCCCGAGCCGGCCGCGATCGCCCTTGGTCCCGACATGGGCGAGAGAGCCTCCCGGCCGTTCGCGGCCGAGCCTCCGGTCGCGCAGGAGCCCGTTGACGCCGTCGAAGCTCGCCACGCACCAGAAGCCGTACTCTTCCCAAAAGAAGACCGGCGCCGCCCAGTGCAGTTCGGCATAGACCGCGTACGGGTCCTGCGTGAATGCTGGATTGCGCGGATCAAGGCTCAGTGTACGGGCGGCAGGGTCGAGGACGAAGGGGATGCTCATTGCGCTTCCTTACTGCGAGGGCGCCCGAGAATTCCAGAGCGGACGGCAAGGCGGCGACGGTCTTGCGCGGTGCGGTAGGGGCGACCTATCTAGGGGCCAGAAGAGCTATACCGCGATTCACCGGCGGGGCGCCGGGTCCAGACATTTTTCCTTTGAGGTTGAGCCATGAAGCATCCGCTTGAGACCGCCATGAACCTGGTGCCGATGGTGGTCGAGCAGACCAATCGCGGCGAGCGGGCCTACGACATCTTCTCGCGCCTTCTCAAGGAACGCATCATCTTCATCACGGGTCCGGTCGAAGACGGCATGGCGACGCTGGTCTGCGCGCAGCTGCTCTTCTTGGAGGCCGAGAACCCCAAGAAGGAGATCTCGCTTTACATTAACTCCCCCGGCGGCGTGGTGACGTCCGGCATGGCGATCTACGACACCATGCAGTTCATCAAGCCGGCGGTCTCGACGCTCTGCATCGGACAGGCGGCCTCCATGGGCTCGCTGCTTCTCTGTGCCGGCCACAAGGACATGCGCTTCGCCACGCCTAACGCGCGCATCATGGTGCACCAGCCCTCCGGCGGCTTCTCCGGCCAGGCGTCCGACATCGAGCGCCATGCGCAGGACATCATCAAGCTGAAGCGTCGCCTGAACGAGGTCTACGTCAAGCACACAGGCCTCGACTACGAGACGATCGAGCGCACGCTAGACCGCGACCACTTCATGACGGCCGACGAAGCCAAGGCCTTCGGCCTCATCGACCGCGTCATCTCCGAGCGCGAATCGATGGAAGCGCCTGCCGCATCCTGATGCGGGAAAAACCGTCGCAAATGACGGTTTTTTGACGCACCCGCGTCATTTCGGACACAGTTGCGCCCGACGCTGGTCGTTGGGCCGTTCGCCGTTAAGGCCGCGTTGAGTTTCAGCAACTTACGCTGCGTCGGAAGGGGCAGGAACCTTGCGCCGCCTTGCCGCTTGGTAAGATGTGCGTTGTCGGGCTTGTCCGGCCAAATCGGTTGGCAGTTGCGGCTTGCAGCCCTAGACTGTTTCAGAAGCCCGCGCTTCGGCATGGGCGCCAGTGCCTGAAGGACATGATATATGAGCAAGATCAGTAGCGGCGGTGGAGACTCCAAGAACACCCTGTACTGCTCGTTCTGCGGCAAGAGCCAGCACGAGGTCCGCAAGCTGATCGCGGGCCCGACCGTCTTCATCTGCGATGAATGCGTCGAGCTGTGCATGGACATCATCCGCGAGGAGAACAAGTCCTCGATGGTGAAGTCGCGGGAGGGCGTACCGACCCCGCAGGAAATCCTCAAGGTCCTCGACGACTACGTGATTGGCCAGTTCCATGCCAAGCGCGTGCTGTCGGTCGCCGTCCACAATCACTACAAGCGCCTCGCGCATGCCGGCAAGAACAACGATGTCGAGCTGGCGAAGTCGAACATCCTGCTGATCGGCCCGACGGGCTGCGGCAAGACGCTGCTCGCCCAGACGCTTGCGCGCATCATCGACGTGCCGTTCACCATGGCGGATGCCACGACGCTGACCGAAGCCGGCTACGTCGGCGAGGACGTCGAGAACATCATCCTGAAGCTGCTCCAGTCGGCCGACTACAATGTCGAGCGCGCCCAGCGCGGCATCGTCTACATCGACGAGATCGACAAGATCTCGCGCAAGTCCGACAATCCCTCGATCACGCGCGACGTGTCGGGCGAGGGCGTGCAGCAGGCACTCCTGAAGATCATGGAAGGCACCGTCGCCTCCGTGCCGCCGCAGGGCGGGCGCAAGCATCCGCAGCAGGAATTCCTGCAGGTCGACACGTCGAACATACTGTTCATCTGCGGCGGCGCCTTTGCCGGGCTCGACCGGATCATCTCCGATCGCGGCCGCAAGACCTCGATCGGCTTCTCGGCCCGCGTCGCTTCGCCGGAAGATCGCCGCACGGGCGAGCTCTTCCGCCAGGTGGAGCCAGAGGATCTTTTGAAGTTCGGCCTGATCCCCGAGTTCGTCGGTCGTCTGCCGGTTCTGGCGACGCTGGAGGACCTCGACGAGCCGGCGCTGATCCAGATCCTGACCGAGCCCAAGAACGCGCTCGTCAAGCAGTACCAGCGTCTGTTCGAGATGGAGAGCGTAGACCTCACCTTCCATGAGAATGCGCTGTCGGCGATCGCGAAGAAGGCGATCGAGCGCAAGACGGGCGCGCGTGGCCTTCGCTCCATCATGGAAGCGATCCTGCTCGACACCATGTTCGAGCTGCCCGCGCTGGAAGGCGTTCAGGAAGTCGTGATCTCGGAAGAGGTCGTGCAGGGCAATGCCCGGCCGCTCTACATCTATGCCGAGCGCGAGAAGGAAAAGGGCAGCGCGAGCGCCTGATGACGTGACGGCCTGTCCCCTTGATCATGGGGGCAAGCAACGCCACCTATCTTTCATCGGGCGTCGCTCTTCCAGTTCCGTGCTTCCCCAAGGCACTTCCCGCCGGACAATAGGCGGAACGGCGCATGCCCGCTAATATGAGAATCGTGGTCGGCCATAGGGCGGCCACGAGACGAAAGGTTGGATGATGACCACCACTCACCGGACCCCAGCTTCTGGTCTCTTCCCGGTCCTGCCGTTGCGCGACATCGTCGTGTTCCCGCATATGATCGTGCCGCTCTTCGTGGGGCGCGAAAAATCCATCAAGGCTCTTGAAGAGGTGATGGGCGCGGAACGTCAGATCCTGCTGGCGACCCAGAAGAACGCTGCCGACGACGATCCGAGCCCGGATGCCATCTATGAGATCGGCACCCTCGCCAACGTCCTGCAGCTGCTCAAGCTTCCCGACGGCACCGTGAAGGTGTTGGTCGAAGGCGCCGCGCGCGCACGCGTCACCAATTTCAGCGAGCGTAACGAGTTCCACGAGGCGCATGCCGAGCTTCTCCTCGAGCCCGAGGAAGACGAGGTCGAGATCGAGGCGCTTGCGCGTTCCGTCGTCTCGGATTTCGAGAACTACGTGAAGCTCAACAAGAAGATTTCGCCCGAGGTCGTCGGCGCGGCAAGCCAGATCGACGACTATTCGAAGCTCGCCGACACGGTTGCCTCGCATCTCGCGATCAAGATCGGCGACAAGCAGGAAATGCTCGGCACGCTGTCCGTCAAGGATAGGCTCGAAAAGGCCATGGGCTTCATGGAGGCGGAGATTTCCGTGCTCCAGGTCGAGAAGCGCATCCGCAGCCGCGTCAAGCGCCAGATGGAGAAGACGCAGCGCGAGTACTATCTCAACGAGCAGATGAAGGCGATCCAGAAGGAACTCGGCGAGGGCGAGGATGGCCGCGACGAGGCTGCCGAGCTGGAAGAGCGCATCAAGAAGACGCGCCTGTCCAAGGAGGCCCGCGAGAAGGCGGATGCCGAGCTGAAGAAGCTCCGCACGATGTCTCCGATGTCGGCCGAGGCGACCGTCGTTCGCAACTATCTCGACTGGCTGCTCTCGATCCCGTGGCAGAAGCCGTCCAAGGTCAAGAAGGACCTCGACTTCGCGCAGAACGTGCTCGACACGGACCATTACGGTCTCGATAAGGTCAAGGACCGCATCGTCGAGTACCTCGCCGTCCAGAGCCGCCAGAAGAAGCTCAAGGGCCCGATCCTCTGCCTCGTCGGCCCTCCCGGCGTAGGCAAGACCTCGCTCGCCAAGTCGATCGCCAAGGCGACCGGCCGTGAGTATGTCCGCATGGCGCTCGGCGGCGTGCGCGACGAGGCCGAGATCCGCGGTCACCGCCGCACCTATATCGGCTCGATGCCCGGCAAGGTCATTCAGTCGATGAAGAAGGCGAAGAAGTCGAACCCGCTGTTCCTCCTCGACGAGATCGACAAGCTCGGCCAGGACTATCGCGGCGATCCGTCTTCGGCGCTGCTCGAGGTGCTCGATCCTGAGCAGAACGCAACGTTCATGGACCACTACCTGGAGGTCGAATACGACCTTTCGGGCGTGATGTTCGTGACGACGGCGAACACGCTGAATATCCCGCCGGCCCTCATGGACCGCATGGAGATCATCCGGATCGCCGGCTACACCGAGGACGAGAAGGTCGAGATCGCACGGCGCCACCTGCTGCCCAAGGCAGTGCGGGACCATGCGCTCCAGCCGAACGAGTTCTCGGTGACCGACGAGGCGCTGCGCATCACGATCCGCACCTACACGCGGGAAGCCGGTGTCCGTAACCTCGAGCGCGAGCTGATGACGCTCGCCCGCAAGGCGGTGACGGAGATCCTGCGCACCAAGGTGAAGTCGGTCAACGTTACGGCCGAAAACATCTCCGACTATCTCGGCGTGCCGCGCTATCGCTTCGGCGAGGTGGACGGCGAAGATCAGGTCGGCGTGGTCACGGGGCTTGCCTGGACGGAAGTCGGCGGCGAACTGCTGACGATCGAAGGTGTCATGATGCCCGGCAAGGGCAAGATGACGGTGACGGGCAATCTGCGCGACGTCATGAAGGAATCGATTTCGGCAGCGGCATCCTATGTCCGCAGCCGGGCCGTCGATTTCGGCATCGAACCTCCCTTCTTCGACCGTCGCGACATCCACGTGCACGTGCCGGAAGGCGCGACTCCGAAGGATGGTCCGTCAGCCGGCATCGCCATGGTCACCGCGATCGTCTCGGTGCTAACCGGCATCCCGGTGCGCAAGGACATCGCAATGACGGGCGAGGTCACGCTGCGCGGCCGCGTGCTGCCGATCGGCGGCCTGAAGGAGAAGCTCCTGGCGGCGCTCCGCGGCGGTATCAAGAAGGTGCTCATCCCGGAAGAAAACGCGAAGGATCTCGCCGACATTCCGGACAATGTGAAGAGCAATCTCGAGATCGTTCCGGTCAGTCGCGTCAGCGATGTGCTGGTCCATGCACTCGTGCGCATGCCCGAACCGATCGAATGGACTGAGCCGACGCCGGCGCCGGCGGTGAAGGCCGAGGATAGCGCACAAGCGACACTCGCGCACTGATTGCGACGCAGTTGCGCCACAATTGAACAAGGCCGGGAGAGAATCCCGGCCTTTTTCTTGTCCAAACCGCAGAAAGCCGGGGATTTTTACTGGAACATGCGCTATGGCGGCTATGTTTCGGGGCGCTGCCCCTGCATATATCGCGGTCCCTGCCGGGAGCAGCGCTTCCGGCTTTCCAACCAAGGGAAAGACACATGAACAAGAACGAACTCGTGTCGGCGGTCGCCGAAGAAGCCAAGCTGTCGAAGGCCGATGCTCAGGCTGCCGTCGAAGCTGTATTCTCGGCGATCTCCGCCGAGCTGAAGAACGGCGGCGACGTGCGTCTCGTCGGCTTCGGCAATTTCTCGGTGTCGCGTCGCGAGGCGTCCACGGGCCGCAACCCGCAGACCGGCGCCGAAGTCCAGATCCCGGCTCGCAACGTGCCGAAGTTCTCGGCCGGCAAGGGCCTGAAGGACGCGGTCAACTAAGCAGTCTGATTGCATGCTCCGCGGCCAGGCCGCGGGAGGAGGGAGCCGGTCGAACGCCGGCTCTTTTTCTTTTTGGGGTAAGGCCTAGCCGTCCAGATGCCGGCGCGCCGCATACATCGCGATCGCAGCCGCATTCGACACGTTGAGTGAGCGGATCGCGCCCGGCATGTCGAGGCGCGCAAGTGCGCCGACCGTCTCGCGCGTCTTCTGCCGCAGGCCCTTCCCCTCGGCGCCCAGCACGAGCGCAACGCGTGTTCCGGCGAAGGACTTTTCGAGAACCGCCGGCCCATCCGAATCGAGACCGATCGTCTGGAAGCCCAGCGTCTGCAGCTCTTCGAGCGCAGACGCGAGATTGCGGACGGCGATATGGTCGATGTGCTCCAGCGCGCCCGAAGCGGCCTTGGCCAGCACGCCCGATTCTCCTGGGCTGTGGCGAGCCGTCGTGATCAGCGCGCCTGCACCGAAAGCGACCGCCGAGCGCATGATCGCGCCGACATTGTGAGGGTCGGTGACCTGGTCGAGCACCAGCACCAGCGGCGCGTCGCCAAGCGCGGACAGCGGACGCGGCAAAAGCGGCAGCGTCTCGATGACCGCGCCCTGATGGACGGCGTCCGCCTCGAGCAGCCGGTCGATGCGCGAGGGTTCCACGATCTCGACGGGGCAGGGGAGGTCCGCACCCTCGGTGATTTCAAGCCGCGCCAGCGCGTTGCGCGTTGCGATCAACCGCCGGATCTTGCGCCGCGGATTGTCGAGTGCCGCTTTGACGCTGTGGATGCCATAGATGAACAGCGTGTCCTCCTGCGGCGCGTCATCCGTCTTCTGGTCGCGATGCTGGCGGCGCAGGCGGGCGTAGTGGCTGTCTTTGGGGGTGTGGCCGGGGCCTGATTTCTTGGTGTCGTTCATGGCGGTTCTATAGCCGCTGGCGGTCCGTCGCGATACGCCTTCCGCAGCGGCTTCACCAAAGCACGGATGGAAGCCGCCTTCGCGGTTGACAGGCCGCAGCCGGCCCGCCATAAGGCCGACGCGTCTGGCGGCCATGGCAGTCAAGCGCTGCCTTGATCCGCCGAAGCGGGCTCCTGATGCAGTTGGGAGGGGTGTCCGAGTGGTTAAAGGAGACGGACTGTAAATCCGTTGGCTCAGCCTACGCTGGTTCGAATCCAGCCCCCTCCACCACTGTCCCAGGAATGTCCAATTCGGTTCAAGGCGCGGGTATAGCTCAATGGTAGAGCAGCAGCCTTCCAAGCTGAATATGCGGGTTCGATTCCCGCTACCCGCTCCAGGCGCCTGGCCGCGCCTCCGGCAGTTTGCCGCTCGTGGCCGAAAGGCACTTGTGTTTTAAGCCTTCACTCGCTAATCGCCCGGCATCCATCGGGACCCTCAAGGAAAATGCTATGGCCAAAGGTAAATTTGAGCGCAATAAGCCGCATGTGAACATTGGCACGATTG
>VFQP010000300.1_pt1 | contig 114036 bp, 106 predicted proteins | sample 3512351 | NCBI WGS metagenome assembly VFQP01 (sample SAMN10412372, study PRJNA504923) | tailings metagenome | isolation source: Relicate 1 Philex TSF1 revegetated site | place: Philippines: Tuba, Benguet | collected 2017-08-29
CGGTCATGCCGGCAGAGTCCATCGGCGCGCCCGCGCCGTGAGCGAGCAGGATGGTGGCCAACGCATTGTCGCGGCCATCAATCAGCATGTCGGACCTGGCGATCATCGTCCGCTCCTGGCAAGCGTGGACGACCATGTTCCACGGGCTGCGGCCTGCGTCCACGCCGAATTCCGGATTGTCATGGTTACGGTTGAAGCTGCCGGCTTCCGAAGCGTATCCGGACGAAAATCGCTGAATAGCAATAGCGCCAAGGGTTAGAAAATCGCCTGGAACGCCGTGGTGGCTTACGGGGGGGGCGTTCTTCCGCAAACGCGCCTGGAGCGCCTTCGACGGCTTCCAGCCGAGCGCAACGGGCACGCGAATGATCTAAAGCCGCTGGTCGCGACCTGATCATGCGAGGATCGTGTCTGAGGAGGAGTGCTGAGCGGGGCAGGGGCGTCTGCAGTGCCCGCTACGGCGTTCCCCGCAGGATGTCTCTGGGCGAAACGCCGTACTTGCGGCGGAAGAGCGTGGAGAAATGCGCCGAGCTGTTGAAGCCATTGTCGTAGGCGATCGCGGTGATCGTCCGCCCGTCGCTCCGCGCGAGACAGTCATAGGCGAGCTGAAGTCGGCGGTTCCAGATCCATTCCGACGCCGACATCTCCTCCGCCTCGAAGAGCATGTGCAGGTATCGCAGCGACATCGTGTTGGCGGTGGCGACCCTCTCGAGAGACAGATTGGGATCGCTGAGATGCGCCTCGATCCAGGTCTGCACGGAGCGCAGGCGCGCCCGGCGGACCGATCCCTCGGCCGATGTCATGTCGCCTTCCGACGTCAGGAGCGAGAAGGCGAGGAGGTCCATGAGCTGGTTGCCGAGCCCGCCGCGAACGTCTGCGGCAAGCTTCGAGCCTTCGCTCGCGAGCGAGGCACAGAACTCGGTGGCGATGCGGCCAAGGCCGGTGGTCGTGTTGAGCGACGCCGAGACCGGTATCCGCTCCCGCGGGAACCGCTGCGCGAACTCGTCGCGCGGGATTTCCAGATAGAACGAGCGGACATCGCCCTGTCCGTGGAGCTCGTATTGTTCAGCAGCCGAGAAGACGGCACCCCGCGCCGCATTGGAGTGGCGCGTCTCGCCGCGCTGGACGACGCTGATGCGGCCCTTGTGGATCAGCTGCAGGTAATAGCACTCCTTGTCCAGCTGCGAGATGTGCTGCCGGTTGCGGCGGATGCGCTGTTCGGAGAGCAGGATATCTGTCAGCACGACGTCACCGAACTTCGCCTCGCGGATGAAGCCGCGATAGCGCTCGGGATCGGTCGCCTTGACGTCGACATGCACGTAGACGTCGCAGATGGCGTCCCGCCAAGCCGCGTATCGGGCGGACGGGGCATAGTTGTCCGTCGAGAAAACGAGGTCCATGGGCTCCTCCACCCGCGGCCTAGTCGGTATGTCCGGCTGGGCCAGACGGTCCTCAACTTCGTGCTGTCACGAAGATGCAGATGGCGACGATAGTCGAGCCCCCAATCGACGTCCACTGCATTGGAATGCGACTGCGCTGGCGAGCAAAAGCACTGCATGCTGATGAAAGAACGGCGGTGCGGGATTGCTAGTGTCCCATCGCGATCGGCGGGAGGAGACCGTCCCGATCGCGGGGAGAACGCCAGACATGCCGGCTCTTGGACGCCTGAACCAGGAACAGATCGTATTCGGCCTGGCTGTGCTGATGGCTATCGGGTTTGCCTTGTCGCTGCCCGGCTTCATGGCCACGAACAACCTGCTCAATCTTGTCCGCAGCGTTTCGATCCTGGGCATTCTCGGCGTGGCGATGGGGCTCGTGGTCATCGGCCGCGGCATCGACCTGTCGCTGGTTGCCACCATGGCTGTGTCCGTTGCCTGGACGCTGAACATGATCGCCACCGGCATGCCGATGCCGCAGGCCATCCTGATCGGCCTCGGCTTCAGCCTCGTCGTCGGCGCCGTCAATGGCTGGCTGGTGGCCTATGCCGAGGTGCCGGCGATCTTCGCGACGCTTGCTATGGGTACCCTGATCTACGGCTTCGGCCGCTACTTCCTGTTCTCGCTCGATGTCGCCTACATGCCTGCCTCTGCCAGCTCTCTGCTCTGGCTGGGGCAGGGCACGCTTCTTGGCGTGCCGACGCCGATCGTCATCTTCGCGGCGGTTTGCCTCCTCGGCTACCTGTTCCTTCGCTACGCGAAATCGGGACGCTACGTGCGCGCCGTTGGCGACAATATCCTTGCAGCGCGGATTACTGGCGTCCCGGTCCGGCCGATCATCGTCCAGCAATATGTGATGTCGGCGCTGATCGGCTATTTGGCAGGCATCGTCACCGCGGCGTCGGTCGCCAGCATGAACACGCGCCTGGCGCTTTCGACCTACGTCTATGACGTCATTCTGGTCGTGGTGCTCGGCGGTATCGGTCTGTCGGGCGGCAGGGGCGGCATCCGCAATGTCATCGTCGGCACGCTTCTGATCGGCATCCTGCTCAACGGCATGACGATCATGGACATCCAGTACACGGTCCAGAACGTCATCAAGGGCGGACTGCTCCTCACGGCCATCATCATCGACACGATCCTCAATCCCCGCGACGAGCAGACCGCTCAGCAGGGAGACATCTAGGCTTGTTCTTAACGGGAGGAACTACAATGAGACTTCTCAGCGCACTGCTCGTTTCGGCTGCATCCATGCTCGGCATTGCTCCGGCACTCGCGCAGGACGGCATCGATGACCCGACGCGGGCACCCTACTATGACGTTTTTGCCGGCAAGCGCATCGCCTATGTGCCGGTCGCCATGGGCTTCGACCTGACCGAAGGATGGGCCGCGGGCCTCAAGGAGGCACTGGAGCCGCTCGGCGTGACGGTCGACATCCGTGACCCCAACTGGAGCACGGACGCCGGCGCTCAGGCGATCACCTCGCTGATCTCCGAAAAGCCGGACGTGATCGTCGTTCACAATCCCGACGTGCAGTCCTATGCCCGCCTTCTGCGGCGCGCAGAGGAGGCCGGCATCTACGTGGTGCAGGTCAACATGCGCTCCAGCTATTCGACCGACGTTTTCGTCGGCGCCGACTATGTCGGCATGGGCCAGCAGATCGGCGAGCGGCTGGTCGAGGTCTGCTCGCCGGCAAACGGCAAGAGCGGCAAGGTGGCGATCACCCAGGGCGTGCTGACGGCAGCGGCATCGATCTACCAGATGCAGGGCATCGCCAACGTGCTGTCGCAGCATCCCGAAATCCAGCTCGTCTCCAACCAGGCTGCCGACTGGGACTCGACCAAGGCCAAGAACATCGCCGCCACGGTCATTCAGCAGCATCCGGACCTCTGCGCCATCACCGGCTTCTGGGACGTGATGGACATCGGCACGGCCGCCGCGATCAAGGAGTCCGGCAAGGACGTCTACCTTCTGACGCAGGGCGGCGGCAATCGCATGGTCTGCGACAACCTCGCCAACGGGACGTTCTCCGAAGCGGTCGTCTATTTCGTGCCCGGCCAGGCGCGCGACATGGCAACAATGATCAAGCACCTCCTGCAACACGGCCAGCCGGCCGGCACGACCAAGACGACGCTGTTCACGCCGCTCGACTTCGTCACCAAGGACAACATGACGGCGGCATCGTGCTGGGACATGCCGAGCAACGGCTGATGCCGGAGTGACCTTGAGCGCGGACGGCATGAGCCGTTCGCGCCTCTTCCTGCAAGCCGGATGAGCATCATGACAGTTTCTGACAGGATTGTGCGCTGGCGCTATCGCCTTGTGCCCGACCATCTTCTCGGCGAGATCCTGACCAAGCGTTGGGTCGATAACGCCATCCCGGCCCTCATCCTGTTCTGCGTGGTGGCCGTCTTCGGCTCGCTCATCCCGGATTTTTTCGGTGCTGCCAGCATCTCGAACCTGATGCGGCAATGGGGCGAGTTCGGGCTGATCGTGCTGGCACTCACCATCGTCATGGTCGCCGGCGGCATCGACCTCTCGGTCGGCTCGGTCTTTGCGCTCGGCAACATCGTGGCGCTGGCGCTGATGAACGTCGCCGAATTGCCGGTTCCGGTCGTCATCCTCGCCACGATGGCGTGCGGCGCGGCCGTCGGTCTCGTCAATGGCGTGCTGGTCGGCTACCTGCGGCTGCGCGCGTTTCTGACCACGCTCGTCACGCTGATCATCGTGCGCGCCATCGTCGACATGCTGCTCCTGCGCTATGCCGTCTCGATCGCGGCGGCCTTCCCCGATTCAGACGTCTGGTACTGGCTGGGCGAAGGCTATCTCGTCGGCCTGCCGTTCAGCGTCGTGCTGACAGTTGCGATCGCGATCGTCGTCCACCTCGTCCTCAGCCGCACCCGCGCGGGCTGGCATGTGCTCGCCGTCGGCGGGTCGCGCCGCTCGGCCCACAATGTCGGCATCCCGGTCCGTCGCGTCATCTGCGCGACCTATGTGGTGTCCGGCACCCTTGCCGCGCTCGCGGGCGTGCTGTTCGCCTCGCGGCTGGGAGCGGCCGGCGCAGATATCGGCATCGGGCTCGAGATCGCGGCTTTGACCGCCGCCGTCGTCGGCGGCAATAGCCTCGGCGGGGGTCGCGGCTCGGCGGCCAAGGCGGTGATCGGCTCGATCACGGTCATGATCATGGTCAACAGCCTGGTGCGCATCGGCGTGACCAGCGGCGGCAATTCGCTGCTGCTCGGCATCGTGCTCCTTGCCGCGGTCATGATCGACGTGCGCTGGCTGAAGAACCGCACCAAGTTCCTGTCCAAGGTCTACGTGTCGCCGACCTATGCCGAACTGCCGCCAGCGCCGTCCACCGACGGAGCCTCGCCCTATGCCCTCAACGACCGGCTGAGCCCGGTCGAAGCGATCGGTCTCGACCGTATCGACGGCCCCGAGGACGTGATCCTCGACGAGGACGACAACATCTATGTCGGCAACCGGACCGGCGACATCGTGCGCTTCCTGGCGCCCGACTATCAGCGCCAGGAAGTGTTCGCGCATGTCGGCGGGCGCCCTCTGGGCATGGCGTTCGCAAAGGACGGCTCGCTGGTGGTCTGCATCGGGGGAATGGGCCTCTACCGCGTGACGCGCGACCGCGAGATCCAGAAGTTGACCGACGAGACCAACCGATCCTGGTTCTCGATCATCGACGATTCGCGCCTGCGCCTTGCCGACGACCTCGACATCGCCCGCGACGGCCGCGTGTTCTTCAGCGAGGCGACCGTGCGCTACGAAATGCACGAATGGCCCGTCGACTGCCTGGAATCGCGGGGCAACGGTCGCATCATCTGCTTCGATCCCAACACGGGAACGACGAAGACGGTGCTCAAGAACCTCGTCTTCCCGAATGGCATCTGCATGACCCATGATGGGCAGTCGTTCCTGTTCGCCGAAACCTGGGCATGCCGCATCAGCCGTTACTGGTTCGACGGTCCGAAGAAGGGGCAGGTCGAGACGGTCATCGCCGACCTTCCCGGCTATCCCGACAACATCAACCGCGCCTCGGATGGCAGCTACTGGCTGGCACTTGTCGGCATCCGCACGCCGGCGCTGGACCTGGCGCTGAGGATGCCGGGCTTCCGTCGCCGCATGGCACGCCGCGTCGCCCCTGACGAATGGATCTACCCCAACATCAATACGGGCTGCGTCCTGCGCTTTGACGAGACGGGACGGGTGATCGAGACGCTGTGGGACCGCTCCGGCGACAACCATCCGATGATCACCTCGATGCGCGAGCACAAGGGGCACCTCTACATCGGCGGCATCCTCAATAACCGCGTCGGAAGGCTCAGGCTCGACGGCGTGGACGCGGGCTGGACAGCGCAGAAATCCTATTGGGGGCAGTCATGATCGGCGTGCTGGGACGGGCGTTCGACAATCTGTTCGGCCGCGGCGAGGCCGCTGTCACCGTGCCGCCGCTCGACGGTGCGCTGCAGCCCAACCGGCGGCTGGACGAGGCGGAAGCGCGTGCGGACCTGGACGACGTCGACTGCCTCGCGGTCCGCGGCGGCGTGCTCTTCGCATCGGCCGGCGCAAATCTCTTCACCACCGGTGCTGACGGCCAGTGGAAAGTTCTGAGAAGTTACGAAGCGCGTGTGACGGCACTTGCGCCCGCCGGCGATGACGCGCTTGCCGTTGGGCTTGCCAACGGCGACGTGGTGATCGACGGGGGTCGCTATCACGGCCGGACCTACCGCGTCGGCGGTGGGTTCGCCTGCATCACGTCACTGACGGCGACAGGCTCGTCCCTGCTCGTCGCCATCGGATCCGCCGCCAACGCCGCCGAGGATTGGCAACGCGACCTGCTCCAGCGTAACGCCTCCGGCAGCGTGTGGCGGATCGATCTGGAAAACGGCGCGACTACGCGTATCGCCGAGGGGCTTGCATGGCCTGCAGGGATCGTCGCTGACGGCGACGACGTCGTCGTGTCCGAGGCCTGGAACCACCGGCTCGTCAGGATCGGCAGCGCCGGCCGTCTCGAGGTGCTGCATGCCGATCTGCCCGGTTATCCCGGTCGCCTGTCGCGCGCCACCGACGGCTACTGGCTTTCCATGTTCGCGCCGCGCAGCCAGATCATCGAATTCGTGCTGCGCGAGCCGGCCTACCGCGAGCGCATGATGGCCGAGGTTCCACAATCCTACTGGGTCGCGCCGCGGCTGAGGTCCGGCCGCAGCTTTTACGAAACGCTTCAAGGCGGCGCGGTAAAGCATCTTGGCATGCTGAAACCCTGGGCGCCGACCATGTCGGCCGGCCTGTGCGTGCGGCTCGACGCCGGCTTCCAGCCGCGCTCAAGCCTGCAAAGCCGCGCTGACGGCCGCACCCATGGCGTCACCAGCGCGGTGGAGCACGGCGGAAATCTGCATGTCGCCGCACGCGGCGACGGCGTCGTCGTCTCGATCCCACTTGTCGATCTCGGAGGCCGGGCGTGACGCCTATCGTCGAACTGCGCAACGCGACCAAGGCCTATCGCGGCGTTCCGGCCGTCAAGGACGTGTCCTTCACCCTCCATCGTGGTGAGGTGCATGCGCTTCTCGGCGAGAACGGCGCGGGAAAGTCGACCCTGAGCAAGATGATCGCGGGGGTGGTCGAGCCGAGTTCCGGCGAGGTGTGGATCGAGGGCGAGAAGGTCGTGCTCGACACGCCCTCCGAGGCGCTCGCCCGCGGCATCGCGATGGTCTACCAGGAGACGAGCCTGGTGCCGTCGCTCACCGTCGCCCAGAACATCTACCTCACCGACGACAAGCGGTTCCACCGACTGCGCGGCATCTACATCGCCGGCCAGCAGTTCCTGCAGTCGCTCAACTTCCACGTCGACCCGACCGCCATGGTCGCGGGCCTCGGTGCCGGGCAGAAGCAGATGGTCGAGATCGCGCGCGCCGTGCATCACAATGCGCGGGTCATCATTTTCGACGAGCCGACGGCGACGCTGACGCCCGAAGAGAAGCACCAGTTCTTCTCGCTGGTTGCGCGGCTGAAGCAGCGCGGCGTCTCGATCATCTTTATCTCCCACGCGCTGGAGGAAGCGCTGGCGATCGCCGACCGCATCACCGTGATGCGCGACGGCGAACATGTCGTCACCGACGTCGCTTCGGCCTTCGATCGCGAAAAGGTCGTGCGCGCCATGGTCGGCCGGACGCTGACCGGCGAACTCTACGGCTCGCATCGGGACCGGACGCTGCGCCCCGCAGGCGAGAAGCTCCTGAGCGTCCAGAACCTGTCGATGGGTAACATGGTTCGCAACACGTCGTTCTCGATCTTCGCCGGCCAGATCACGGGCGTGTTCGGCCTGATCGGATCCGGGCGGACGGAAGCGGCGAAGGTCGTCGCCGGCGTCATGAAGCGCGACCTGTTCCACGGCGGGCAGGTGCGTTTCCAGGGTCGCCCGGTGCGCTACCGCGTGCCGCGACCTGCCGTCCTCGACGGCATCATCTACGTGACCGAGGATCGCAAGCTCGAAGGCTTCTTCGAGACCATGTCGATCGCCGAGAACATCCATCTGGCGGCGATGGCGGGTGGGCAGAGCAAGTCGACCACGGTCTCGATGAAGGAGATGCGCACCATCGCCACCGAATGGATCAAGGCCCTGAACGTCAAGGCCATCAATGCCGACGCCCGCGTGATCGAACTGTCGGGCGGCAACCAGCAGAAGGTGGTGGTCGCTAAGGCGCTTGTGCAGAAGCCTAAGCTCGTCATCTTCGACGAGCCGACCCGCGGCGTGGACGTCGGCGCGATCGCCGAGATTCACCATCTCATCAACCGGCTCGCCGACGAGGGGATCGCCGTGATGGTGATCTCGTCCTACCTGCCCGAGATCCTGCAGCTCTCCGACCGCGTTCTCGTATGCCGGCAGGGACGTGTCGTCGAGGAGTTCGCCGGCAATGCGGTGGACGAAGAAACGATCATGTACGCGGCGGTCCACTGATGGACCGCGTCTTGAAGACGACGCGTCCCGTCCTGGACGTGCGAACGATCGAGGACGTCGTCGCGATCGAGAGCCGGCCCTATGACGAGCTGGTGACGGCGCACAACCTCTACGACCTGTTTCTCGCTACCGCGCAGGACGTTGGCGATCGCCAAGCCCTGACCGTGCTCCGTTCGCCCGACCCCGCCGATGTCGGCGTCTCGCTCACGCATCGCGAATTGCTGGCCGAAATCACACGCGCGGCAAATCTCTTCCGCGCGCTGGGGCTACGGGAGGGCGCGGGCGTTGCCGCCTTCCTTGCGCCCACCGTTCCGGAACTGCCCATTCTGCTTCTCGGCGCCCAGGTCGTAGGCGTGGCCAGCACGCTCAACTATCTGCTGAGCCGCGAGGCCATCATCGACCTTCTCGACGCGGAGAAGGCGACGATCCTGATTGTCGCGGCGCGCGAACTGGACGAGACCTGCTGGGCGAAGGCGAGCGGCGTTCTCGATGCCGTGCCGTCCCTTCGCCGCGTCATCGTCATCGGCGGCACGGGCGATCTGCCCGCGGGCCACCAGCGGCTGAGCGATCTTCTTGCCGAGCACCGGTGCGATGGGCTCGATTTCGCGCCCTCGGCCGACCGCGATACGGTCTGCGCCCTGTTCCACACCGGCGGCACCACGGGCAGGCCCAAGCTTGTGCAGATCACCCACGGCAACCAGATCCACGCCGCATTCGGCTTCGCGCAGGTGTTCGGCTATGACGAGGCCGAGATCGTGATCAACGGCTTTCCGTTCTTTCATGTCGGGGGCACGATGACGGTCGGGTTGTCCGTGCTGGCAGCCGGCGGCCACGTTGTTGTGCCGTCGCCTTACGCGCTTCGCCCGCTGTCCGTGATCGAAAACTACTGGCGGCTCGTCGAGCATTTCCGCGCCACGATGGTCAGCGGCGTGCCGACATCGATCGCGGCGCTGACGTCCAGCTTCAGGCCGGGCCTCAACGTCTCCACCGTGCGCATGGCGGGCACCGGCGGCGCGGTCCTGCCTCGGGAGATCGGCGCCCGGTTCGAGGCTGCGACCGGCATCCGCCTCTACGAGACCTACGGCATGACCGAGACGGCCGCCGCGATCGCCTTCAACCCCGGTCGCGGCGAACCGGTGGCCGGCAGCGTGGGTTTCCGTGCTCCGTTCTCGCAGACCCGCATCGTCCGGCTGGGCGAGGACGCCGGCATCTGCGAGCCCGGCGAGAGCGGGCTGGTGCAGGTGCGAGGCCCGCAGGTATTTCCCGGCTATGTCGATCCTGCCCATGACATCGGCACGCTCGGTCCCGACGGCTGGCTGACGACGGGCGATGTCGGCTACATGACGGCGGATGAGCGCCTCGTGCTGACAGGCCGCGAGAAGGATCTGATCGTGCGCAGCGGCCACAACATCGATCCCGCTGCGATCGAGGACGTCGCGAACAGGTTTTTAGGCGTCCACATCAGCGCGGCGGTCGGCATGCCCGACCAGTATGCCGGCGAGGTGCCGGCGCTGTTCGTGGTGCCGGTGCCCGGCGCGGACATCGATCTCGACGCTCTGCGCGCCCTCCTGGAGGCAAACGTCCACGAGCCGCCGGCGCGACCGAGAAGCGTCCTGGTCATCGACGCCCTGCCGGTGACGGCCGTCGGCAAGATCTTCAAGCCGGCGCTGCGCGACATGGCGATCAGGGAGAAGGTGCGGCTCGAGGTCGAGCGAATCTGCGGGTCGCAGGCGGAGGTGATGACCGCGGTGTCGCTCGACGCCCAGAAGCGCACCTGCGTGGATGTCCACGTGCCGGGTGCGACGACGGCCCAGGTCGCAGAGCTGGACGCAGCGCTGAAGCCGCTGCCGCAGGATTTCGTCATCAGGGGGTAAGCCGTGGCCGACGACGCCGTCATTCTTTCGTTCGAGGCGGGGATTGCCACCCTGACGTTCAACCGGCCGCAGAGCCTCAACGCGGCATCAGAAGAGCTGATGCGCGCGCTGGAGCACGCGCTGCGGAACGTCGCTGCGATCCCGGACCTGCGCGCGGTGATCCTGACCGGGTCCGGCAGGGCATTCTGCGCCGGCGGCGATCTGATCGAGTTCGACGCGGCGCGTCCGGCGGGCGGGACGCAGCTGATCGACACGCTGCGCTACAATCAGGGCGTCATCCAGATGGTCGAGGAGCTGCCGGTCCCGGTCATCGGCGCCGTCAACGGCGTCGCGGTTGCGGGCGGGCTCGAAATCCTTCTCGCCTGCGACATCCTCGTGGCATCCGAAGACGCGCGGATCGGCGACGGCCACGCGAAATATGGTGTCGTGCCGGCAGGCGGCGCGACGGTGCGGCTCGCCGAGCGGATCGGCCCTGGACGGGCAGCTCAACTCTTCTACACGGCCGCGCTCATCGACGCTGCGACCGCGCGAGAATGGGGCCTCGTCAACGAAGTCGTCGCGCGCGACCAGCTGCAGGACCGCGCCCTGGAGATCGCAAGCTCAATCTGCCGCGCCAGCCCCGAGGTCGTCCGCCACATCAAGCACCTGACCCGCCCGTCCGCCAGGCCGCTTGGGCGCGCCGAGCGCCTGGAAGCGGAGATCGATTGCTTCGCAAGGCATCTCGACGGCAACGATCTCGCTCAGGGCCTGAGCGCATTTCGCGCCAAGCGCGATCCGAACTTTTAAGCGCTGCCTGTAATCACGCCGACCTATTGGGTCTTGCGCTCAGACCCGGGTACATATTGCCGCCAGTTGTGCTTTTCCTTGAACCCAAGCACCTCGCGGATCTTGCGGTTCGAGATCGGCGCCTCGAAGGCATCCATGGGCCGCACGATGGGCGTGTTTGGCGCCCATCTGGAGAGAAAAGCTGCGCTCGGCTCGTTGGCCGTGATCTCGTCGTTGACGGCGTTGAATACCTGGAAGCCAAGACCGTCCTTGGCGATACAGAGATCGACGATCTGCCCAAGATCGCGGGCGTCGATATAGCTCCAGGCGTTGCGCTTGCGCGAGGGTGGATCGGCCAGGAAGGCCGGGAAGCGGGCATAGTCTTCCGGCTCGATCACGTTGCCGATGCGCAGGGCATAGATGTCTGCGCCCGTTCGTTGGGCAAACGCCCTTGCCGTCTTCTCGTTGACGAGCTTGGACAGGCCGTAGCTGTCCATCGGATCGATGTCGTAGTCCTCCTCGAGCGGGAACTGGTGGTAGTCCTTGTCGCCCTCGGCAAAGCACACCCCATAGGTCGTTTCGCTGGAGGCGATGATGATCTTGCGGGTGCCGAGCTTGGTCGCCGCTTCTATGATGTTGTAGGTCGAGACGACGTTGCTCTTGAATGTCTCGTTGTCCGGCTGGAGCAGCACGCGGGGAATGGCTGCGAAATGCACCACGGCGTCGACGGCGGCCGGCCCCTTGCCGGTTTCGAAGCCTTCGAAGCCGAAATGCATCGACAGCGCATTGAAGACCTGGCCGCTGTCGGTCAGGTCTGTCGTGAGCGTGTTGACGCCGTCCATGTCGAGGGGTTTCAGATCGAGGTTCAGGACGCTGTGGCCCTGCGCCAGAAGATACGCGACGGCATGCCGCCCGGCCTTCCCGCTGCCGCCCGTGAAGATGATCCGCTTGCCCATGGCCCGTCCCTTGCAAATTTCTGATTGGCTGTCGTCGCGCTCGATCGCGTGGTGGATGATCTAGGGCAAGCGCGTGCTGAAGGCGACGGTGTCGGCTCCAGTCGGTCGGCCGGCAGCTTGCCAGTCGAGCCATGATGCCGATACTCGTCTGCCATGGCGTTTACCCTCAGGCAGTTGCAGTATTTCGTGGCGGTGGCCGAGCAGGGTTCGGTTTCCCGCGCCTCGCGCAAGCTTGCGATCTCGCAATCAGCCGTCACGGAGGCGATCAAGGAGCTCGAGGCCGATCTGGGAATCTCGCTGTTCGACCGGCACCCGCGGGGTCTCGCGATAACGCATCGCGGCCACCAGTTCCTGAGACACGCGACCAAGATCCTTGCCGACGTGTCGGACGCAAGGCGAACGATCGCAGCACCCGCCGAACAGGCGGCGGGGCGGCTTCAGCTCGGCGTGACGTCGCTGGTGGCAGGCTATGTCCTGTCGGACCTCTTGGCGCGCTACCGTCGCGCCTATCCGGGTGTCGCGGTGACGGCGATCGAGGACAATGGCGACTATCTCGAGCACCTCCTGATCGGCGGAGAGCTCGACGTCGCCGTGATGGTCATCTCCAACCTGCGTGACCGCATGGCGTTGCAGGCGGAAATCCTGGAAGTCTCGCCCTACAGGCTCTGGCTGCCGCTCGGCCACAGGCTCGACGGCGCCGACATCATCACCATGAACGACATCGTCGGCGACCCGCTGATCATGCTGACCGTCGACGAGATCGACGAGAACACGGGCAAGCTCCTGTCCGCCATCGGCGCGCGTCCGCACGTTGCCTTCCGCACACGCTCGGTCGAGGCCGTGCGCAGCCTTGTTGCGACGGGCGCGGGCATCGCGCTGCTTCCCGATCTCGTCTACCGGCCCTGGTCGCTCGAAGGCGACCGCATCGAGTCGCGCGACGTGGCCGGCTCGCTGCCCGTGGTGCAAGTCGGCATGGTCTGGCGCAAGGGGTCTGCGCTGCCGCAGGCCGCGCGCGACTTCATCAGCATCGCGCAGGCGCATCGCATGGTTCGCCAGCGCGCCTAGCTCCGCAATGTATCGGCTTTTCCGATAGCGCGCTTCTTCCGAATGAAATTGCGAAGGCGCGGCAATTCTCGCACCTTCACCGCGAGGTCCGTGACCGCTCGCAAGCAATGGCGGCACGGACTGACCAGATGGGAGAATCGATATGAGAGCCGTGCTGAAATCATGCACTGCGATGACCCTGGCGCTTGCTTTGGGCACGCAGTTCGCCGCTGCGCAGATCACCGAAATCGGAGCCGCCGAAGGTCAGGTCGCGATCGTCGCCTGGCCGGGCTATCTCGAGCGCGGCCAGACTGTCGCCGAGTTCGACTGGATCACCAAGTTCGAAGAGGCGTCCGGCTGCAAGGTCGAGGTGAAGACCGCCAACACATCCGACGAGATGGTCGCGCTGATGAATGAGGGCGGCTTCGACCTCGTCACGGCATCTGGTGATGCGTCGCTGCGCCTCGTCGCCGGCAAGCGCGTCCAGCCGATCAATATCGACCTCATCCCGTCCTGGTCGACCATCGACGACCGCCTCAAGGAGGCGCCATGGCACACCGTCGACGGCGTGCATTACGGCGTGCCGTACATGTGGGGCCCCAACGTGCTCCTCTACAACACGGAAGTCTTCCCGGAGGCGCCGACGTCCTGGAGCGTCGTCTTCGAGGAAACGACGCTTCCCGACGGTCAGACGAACAAGGGTCGCGTGCAGGCCTATGACGGGCCGATCCATATCGCCGACGCGGCGCAGTACCTGATGTACCATCAGCCCGATCTGGGCATCAAAAGCCCCTACGAGCTCAACGAGGACCAGTACAAGGCAGCGCTCGACCTGCTTCGCCAGCAGCGCCAGCTCGTCGGCCGCTACTGGCATGACGCCTTCATCCAGATCGACGACTTCAAGAACGAAGGCGTGGTCGCCTCCGGGTCCTGGCCATTCCAGGTCAATTTGCTGACGACCGACGGCGCGCCCGTGGCCTCTACGATCCCCGAGGAAGGTGCGACCGGCTGGGCAGACACCACGATGATGCACGTCGATGCGCCCAATCCCAACTGCGCTTACATGTGGATGGAGCACCAGCTCTCGTCCAACCTGCAGAGCGATCTGTCCGTCTGGTTCGGTGCGAACCCTGCCGTTCCGGCCGCCTGCACGGACGGGCGCGGCATGCAGACGGCGGAAGGCTGCACCAAGAACGGCATGGACGAGTTCGAGCGCATCCGGTTCTGGACAACGCCCGTCACGGCCTGCGAAAGCCAGGGCGAGTGCGTGCCCTACTATCGCTGGGTGTCCGACTACATCGGCGTGATCGGCGGCCGCTGATCACCGATACTTAGCCTCGCAAACGCCTTCCCGCTTGGATGCGGGGAGGCGGACCCATCCTCCCCAACGCCTTCCGTCCGCACCGCGCGGGCGGGGCCGGCCAGCCCGTGCAGGACCGATGACGACAGCCGTAAGCTTCCAGTCCGTCTCGCGCCATTTCGGTGACGTCCGCGCCGTGGACGCCGTCGATTTCGAGATCCCGGAGGGCGAGTTCTTCGCCATGCTGGGTCCCTCGGGCTCCGGCAAGACGACCTGCCTCAGGCTGATCGCCGGCTTCGAGCAACCGACCGCCGGCCACATCAGGATTTTCGGCGAGACGGCCGATGGAGTCCCGCCCTACCGGCGCAACGTGAACACCGTCTTTCAAGACTACGCGCTGTTCCCGCATCTCGACGTGATCTCAAACGTCGCCTACGGGCTGATGGTGCGTGGCGTGCCGCAGGCCGAGCGCATGGCGCAGGCCAGCGAGGCTCTCGAGCTCGTCAAGCTCCCCGGCTACGGCGCGCGCAAGCCCTCCCAGCTCTCCGGCGGGCAGCGGCAGCGTGTGGCGCTTGCGCGCGCGCTGGTCAACCGGCCGCGCGTGCTCCTGCTCGACGAACCGCTCGGCGCGCTCGACCTCAAGCTCCGCGAGCAGATGCAGGAGGAACTGAAAGCCCTCCAGAAGGCGCTCGGTATCACCTTCGTCTTCGTCACCCATGATCAGGGCGAGGCGCTCTCCATGGCTGACCGCATCGCCGTCTTCAACGATGGCCGCGTGATGCAGATCGGGACTCCGGCCGAAATCTATGCGCGGCCGGCTTCGCGCTTCGTGGCGGATTTCGTCGGCTCATCGAACGTCCTGCCGCCCGATTTCGTGCAGCGCTTCTCCGGCCAGCGCGGCTGGGGCAGCCTGCGGCCGGAAGCGATCCGTGTGTCGACGACAACCGCTGGCGATGGCGTGCCGGCGCGGATCGTGTCGCGCTCCTTCCTGGGCGCCACGACCCGCCTCACGCTCGACGCCGAAGGACTGCGTCTGCACGCAACTGTCCCTGCAAGTGCAAGCCTGCCCGAGGACGGATCTGCGGTCTTCCTGACGTTCAACCGCGACCAATTGCATCTGATGGAGGCCGAAGCATGAGCGCGATGTCCCATAACGACATCGCCATACTCCCGGCACGGGGCGGGATCACCGGCTCGCTGTCGGACTTCTTCTGGCGCAATCCGCGCGTGCTTCTGTTCCTGATGCTTGCGCCGCCGCTGTTGTGGCTCGGCATCATCTATCTCGGATCGCTGTTCGCGCTGCTCCTGCAGAGCTTCTACTCGATCGACGAGTTCTCCGGCCTGATCAACCGCGAGTTCACCCTGAAGACCTATGGCGAACTGCTGCGGCCCGCCAATTTCGACATCATCCTGCGCACGCTGACCATGTCCGCGATCGTGACGATCGGCGCGGCCATCGTCGCCTTTCCGATCGCCTATTTCGCAGCCCGGTACGCGCGCGGGAAATGGAAGGCGCTGTTCTATCTGGGCGTCATGCTGCCGCTCTGGTCGAGCTATCTCGTCAAGGTCTATGCCTGGAAGCTCATCCTCGCGAAGGAGGGCATTCTCACCTGGTTTTTCGAACGGGTGCACCTGATGTGGCTGGTGGAAGCGTGGCTGGCGCTGCCGATCGTGGGCGGCAATTCCCTGTCGGTGAGCCATACGGGCACATTCCTAGTTTTCCTCTATGTCTGGCTGCCTTTCATGATCCTGCCGATCCAGGCCTCGCTCGAACGGGTGCCCGGCAATCTGATCGAGGCCTCAGCCGATCTGGGTGCCTCGCCGGGCCAGACCTTCAGGAATGTGATCTTCCCGCTGGCGCTGCCCGGTATCATCGCCGGCTCGATCTTCACCTTCTCGCTCACGATGGGCGACTACATCATCCCGCAGATCGTCGGCACTTCGCGCCGGTTCATCGGCCAGGCGGTCTACCAGCTGCAGGGTACGGCCGGGAACATCCCGCTCGCCGCCGCCTTCACCGTGGTGCCGATCGTCGTGATGGGGCTCTATCTCTGGATCGCGCGGCGGAAGGGAGCTTTCGATGCGCTCTGATCGCGGCCCTCGCGCGCCCCTGTCGCTGAAGATCGCTGCCGGCCTTGGCCTCGCCTTCCTGCATCTGCCGATCCTGCTGATCTTCGTCTATGCATTTACGACTGAAGAGCGCAGCTATCAGTGGCCGCCTCCCGGCTTCACGCTGCAATGGTTCGCGGTCACGTGGAACCGGCCGGACGTCTGGGCGGCGCTGACGCTGTCGGTCAAGGTTGCATCGGTCGCAACGGCCATTGCGCTGGTTCTCGGAACGCTGTGCGCCGCAGCCGTCTCGCAGTCGCGGTTCTTCGGCCGCGAAACGGTCTCCCTTCTCGTCATCCTGCCGATCGCGCTCCCCGGCATCATCACCGGCATCGCGCTGAGATCGGCCTTCTCGCTCGGCGAAATACCGTTCTCGTTCTGGACGATCGTGGTCGGCCACGCGACCTTCTGCGTCGTGGTCGTCTACAACAATGCGATCGCCCGCTTCAGGCGTACCTCGGGATCGATGATCGAAGCCTCGATGGACCTCGGCGCGAACGGCTTCCAGACCTTCCGCTATGTCGTCCTGCCCAATCTCGGCACCGCGCTTCTCGCCGGCGGCATGCTCGCCTTCGCGCTGTCCTTCGACGAGGTGATCGTGACGACGTTCACTGCGGGCCAACAGAGCACGCTGCCCATCTGGATGCTGCAGGAACTGGTGCGCCCGCGGCAGCGCCCAGTGACCAACGTCGTCGCGGTCGTCGTGGTCATCGTGACCTTCGTGCCGATCCTGATCGCCTATTTCCTGACCCGCGACGGCGACCAGATCGCCGGCGCCGGCAAATGAGCCCGAATTCGAGGAGGACCATTCCATGCAAACCCAGATGCTGATCGGCTCGAAATTCGAGGCGGGCACGGAAACGGAGGAGCCGATCTTCAACCCGCGCACCGGCGCCACGATCCTGTCGATTCCGGAGGCCTCGCACGCGCAGATCGAGGCTGCCGTTGCGGCCGCGGAAAAGGCGTTCCAGACCTGGTCGCGCACGACGCCGGGCGAGCGCTCCGGCTACCTTCTCAAGATCGCCGAGCGGATCGAGGCCGAAGCGCTCGCGTTTGCGGAACTCGAAGCGCTCAATTGCGGCAAGCCGATCAACGCCGTCGTCAATGACGAGATGCCGGCCATCATCGACTGCTACCGCTTCTTTGCGGGCGCGGTGCGCACGGTGCCGGCTTCGGCGGCCGGCGAATATATGCGCGGCTTCACCTCGATGATCCGCCGCGACCCGATCGGCGTCGTGGCCTCGATCGCCCCGTGGAACTACCCGCTGATGATGATGGCGTGGAAGCTCGCGCCGGCGATCGCAGGTGGCAACACCGTCGTCTTCAAGCCCTCGGAACAGACGCCCCTGACGGCACTCAAGCTCGCCGGCATTCTTGCCGATGTGCTGCCCGAAGGCGTTGTCAATGTCGTGCTGGGGCGCGGCGAGAGCGTCGGCAACGCGCTCATCAACCACCCCAAGGTCAACATGATCTCGATCACCGGCGACGTCGCGACCGGCAAGAAGGTGCTGCAGGCCGCCGCCAAATCGGTAAAGCGCACCCATCTCGAGCTCGGCGGCAAGGCGCCGGTGATCGTCTTCGACGATGCCGACATCGATGCGGTCGTCTCGGGCCTGCGCGCCTTCGGCTATTACAATGCCGGCCAGGACTGCACGGCCGCCTGCCGCATCTATGCCGGCGACAAGATCTACGACCGGCTGGTCGCCGATCTCTCCGGCGCCGTATCCTCGATCGCCTTCGGCAATGAGGACGACACAACCAACGAGATCGGACCGCTGATCTCCAAGCGCCAGCAGGATCGCGTCGCGAGCTTCGTCGAACGCGCGTCGGAACTCGACCATATCGAGATCACGACGGGCGGCAGTGCGGGCAGCGGCGGCGGCTTCTACTACAAGCCCACGGTCGTTGCCGGAGCGCTTCAGTCGGACGAGATCGTGCGGCGCGAAGTGTTCGGCCCCGTCGTCTCCGTCACGCGCTTCTCCGATGTCGAGGAAGCCGTCACCTGGGCTAACGATTCGGATTACGGCCTTGCATCCTCGATCTGGACCCGCGATGTCGGCCGCGCCATGGCGACCGCCTCACGTCTCCAGTACGGCTGCACTTGGGTCAACACGCACTTCATGCTCGTCAACGAGATGCCGCATGGCGGCCTGAAGCAGTCCGGCTACGGCAAGGACATGTCGCTCTACGCGCTGGAGGACTACACCACCGTCAGGCACGTGATGGTCGCGCATGTTTGAACGGCAGTGACCTGCTGCCGACGGGGTGCCTCATCGCTGCCGCGGTCATGCGCGGGAGGTCAAGGATCGTGCGCGGAGACATCTCCGGGCACGTGCCCGGTTAAGGCTCTGTCCGCCTATGCGTTGACGAACCGCTCCAACTTGGCAAGTGTCTGCTGCCCCAGTTCGATCGCCCCGAAACCCTTCGCCTGCTGGAACTCGGCGGCACTATTCATGACCATGCCGAGCGTTACGCTCGTGTATCCGTCCTGATCCTCGAACGTCACCCACGCGTCCGCGTGCTTCGGCCCGTTCTCGCCCCACAGAAGCGAATAGGCGAACCCTTCAGCGGGACGCACGACACCATAGAGATGATGGTTTGGATGAACCATGCCGTCAGGGCCGATCATGTCGAAGACCCACTCGCCGCCGGACTTCAGGTCGATCTTCTTCGTGCGGCACGAGAAGCCCTCGGGTCCCCACCATTGCGGAAGCGTCTCGTTATTCATCCAGGCCTTCCAGACGATCTCGCGTGGCGCACGGATCACCCGGTGGATGACCATCGTCCGCTCGGCCACGCCCGTGAGGTTGTCCAGACCGGCGCCAAATCCCTGCCGGTAGCCGGCCTCCATATTCTCCGCCAGCGACGAAAGCTGCACCGTCACGGCAAGCCGGCTGCTGTCACCGAGGTCTGCGAGGTCCGCGGTCACAAGGGCTGCCGATTGGGCCGTGCCGCCTGACGAGACGACCTCGTAGTTCACGCTGCGCACCGCCGGCTTAAGCTCCAGCCAGCCGCACTCGCAGCGAATGTCGGGCTCGCCCGCCACCTTGCAAAGCGACACTTCGCGGCCGCCGACCCTTGTATCGGCTTCCAGGAATTCGACGGTGACGTCAGGCGAGGGCGCTGCCCACACGGCCCTTGCGGCCGGCGCCGTCCATGCCTGCCACAGCGTCGCGAGAGGCGCGGCGACCGTCCGCTCGAAGGTCAGCGTGGCGAAACGCCCGCTCCCGTCATGGCGCGCGGCGAACACCGGGCTGGCAGGCTTCGACGTCTGTATCATTTGTCGCGCTCCTTCATCATGCTCATCACGAATGCATCCAGCCGGTCGAGCCGGGCGTCCCAGATCGCACGCTGCTCGTCGATCCATCTGCGCACCGGGTCGAGGGCCTCCGGAACGATGGAGCAGGTTCGGACCCGCCCATCCTTGGAGGTGGCAATCAGCCCGGCCTCTTCCATCAAGGAGAGATGACGCATCACCGTCGGCAGGCGCAGGCCTGTCGGGCCGGCCAGATCCGTGACCGTCGCCGGCCCCTCGGCCAGCCGGGAGAGGATCGCCCGTCGCGTGGGGTCTGAGAGTGTATGGAACAGAATTGACAGCGCCGGATCATGCTTAGCCATATTGCTAAGTATCACGCTCGGATCGCAACGTCCACGAAAACTTCGTCAATCGACTAACTATCGAGATCGTACTCGAAGCCGTTCGCTGCATTGGCGGTGCGTGAGCCTGCCTCTGCCGGGTCGCTCTATCCCGGCAACACGACCGCCGCCTGAAGCCCAGGCGCGCGGGGCGACAACACGATGTCGCCGCCATGCTGGCGGACGATCGCCCGGGCGATGGAGAGGCCGAGGCCGCTGCCGCCAGTCTCGCGCGAGCGCGAGCCTTCGAGGCGGAAGAAGGGGGCGAAGACTTCTTCGATGCTGTCGATGGGAATGCCAGGTCCGTCATCCTCGACAAGGATCTTCACGTTCGACGCTTCTGCAACGAGGCTGACATCGGCGCCTCCGGCATAGCGCACGGCGTTCTCGATCAGGTTGCGGATGACGCGCCGCAGCCCGTCGGGGCGGCAGCGATAGGTTATGCGCGCGCTGGGCTTGAAGCGTACCGGCTGGCCGATTTCGGCGAGATCCTCGCACACGCTTTCCACGAGCGCGGTCAGGTCGATCGTCCGCGTTGGCTCGGTGCTTGCCTCCTGCCGTGCCAGCGCGAGCGCGGAATCGGTCATCACCTGCATCTCGTCGATCGTGTCGAGCATCCGCGCCTGCAGCTCGGCATCGTCGACGAGTTCGGCGCGCAGTCGCAAGGTTGTCAGCGGCGTGCGCAGATCGTGGCCGATGGCAACGAGCATTCGCGTCTGGTCGGTGACGAAGCGATGGATACGCTCCTGCATGCGGTTGAAGGCGACCGCCGTGCGGCGAATATCCTCCGGTCCGCGCTCCAGCAGGGGAGACACCGCTTCGCCGCGGCCCAGCGTATCGGCCGCCTCGGTCAGCCGGCGCAGCGGACTTGCGATGCGGCGGACCGTCAGGAACCCCGCCAGCGCGACGATGATCGCCGCCAGCGTCAGAGACAGCGGCAGATGAGTGCGCCAGATCGACGGCGATATCGTCTTGTAGTAGGCGGCGTTGAGAACCCGGCCGTCGCTCAAGGGCACGACCACGCCGGCGCCGTTCATCTTGGCAAAGTCGAGATGCCTCGCCAGAACCGGCAGCTCGCTCTGGTCTTGCGCAGGCATCGTCCATGTCGCGCCTGAGAGGAAATATTGCGGATCAGCGCCGGCGGGCAGATGGCTCTCATCCGGAAGGCCGGGAGCGCCTGCTCCTTCAGCCTCCGCCAGCAGTTCCGCCAGCGGGATTTCGAACTGATCGAAGGCCTGCCGCACCCAGTCCTCGAGCGTTACGGAGCTGGTGTCGGAAACCCAGAACCGCGATGTCTCCGTGCTGCTGATGCGAATGAGATCCTGGCGCAGATCCGGCGGCACGGTCTCGACGAGCCGCGAGACGGCTGCCGCACGGCTGCTGATCTCGGCGCGCGCCGCTGCCCGCAGATCGGCCTGCAGATAGTCCCATAGGATCGCGAGGCTGATCGCCTGCGAGGCAAACAGCGCGACGAGCATCCATGACAACAATTGCGCCATGAGGCTCTTCTGCCAGAGAGCGAGCAGCGACCTCATTCCGCGTAGACCTCCGGCATGAACGAGTAGCCGCCACCGCGATGGGTCTGGATGATGGTGGGGTTTTTCGGATCGAGCTCGACCTTGCGGCGCAGGCGGCTGATCTGGTTGTCGATCGACCGGTCGAAGGGGTCGCCCTCCCGTCCGACTGTCAGATCGAGCAGCTGGTCGCGGCTGAGGATCATGCCGGGATGATCGACGAACACCTTCAAGAGCCGGAATTCCGCCGTGGACAAGGGAACGCCGATCCCGTCATTGCCTTGCAGTTCCCGGCGCGCGAGGCTCAGTACCCAGCGTTCGAAGCGGACCGTGCCGGCCCGTCGCGCGGCCCGCTGCGGCGGCAGGCTGTTGACCCGGCGCAGGACCGCCTTGATGCGCGCTAACAGCTCGCGGGAGGAGAACGGCTTGACCAGATAGTCGTCGGCGCCGAGTTCAAGGCCAATGACCCGGTCGGTTTCTTCGGTCCTGGCGGTCAGGAAGATGATCGGTATGGCCGGGCCGGAGCGGGCGCGGATCTCGCGGCACAGCGTCAGTCCGTCTTCGCCGGGCATCATGATGTCGAGGACAATGAGATCGGGCGCGCCGCGTTCGACGAGCCGGCGCAGCGCAGTGCCGTTCTCGGCCGTCGAGACGCGGTAGCCCTGCTGCTGCAGGTATTTGCCGACCAGATCGCGGATCTCGCGATGATCGTCGACGACGGCGATGTGGGGCACATGCTCCATGGAAAGGGTCTCGAGCCTGGTCAGATTTGCTTATAGCGCCGTCGGGGCGCGGCTGCGCGGCCGAAACTGTATCCGATTGTATCAACATTGCCGTGTCTGAAGGGGCAGGCGGTCGCGCCCGATACAATTCGATACGTTTCGCGACAGGGCCGGCACAGCCAGGCGACAGAGCGCGGCTAGCTTGATGGTCGAAACAGCGGGTTCCTCCAGCATGTCCGGCGAACTGCCGCCAGGCATCGACCTCCGCCCGCTGCTTCCGGAGCGCGCCGGGCGAAAGCCCGCGCCTCCGTCACTCCATCCTCTACAGGAGCCGACATGGTCGCCTTCACCGTCAACGACACCCCCGCAAACGTGGCGGTCGATCCGAACAAGCCGCTTCTCTTCGTGCTGCGCGAGGACCTCGAAATCCTCGGCCCCAAATATGGCTGTGGGGTTGCGCAATGCGGAGCCTGCCGCGTCCTGATCGATGGCGTCTCCACGCCGTCCTGCGTCGTGCCCGTTGGCAGCGTCGAAGGTGCTTCGATCGTGACGGTCGAAGGGCTGGCCGACGCACAGGGCAATCTCTCGATCGTCCAGCAGGCGTGGATCGAGGAGCAGGTGCCGCAATGCGGCTTCTGCCAGCCCGGCTTCCTGATCGCCGTCACGGATCTCCTGAGCAGGAACCCGGATCCGACGGACGCCGAGATCGACGCCGCGGTCACCAACATCTGCCGCTGCGGGACCTATCCGCGCATCCGCCGCGCCATCCATCGCGCAGCCGAACTCGGTCGCGCCTGAAGGAGAAGACCATGCCGAAAATCCTGTCCCGCCGGGCCTTCCTCTCCACTGGTGCCGCACTTGGCGGCACGGCGCTCGTCGCTGCCGTCGGCGGCGTCGGCTTACTGTCCACGGTCGATGTCGATGGCCTGCAAGGCGGTGCGGTCGACGGCGAACAGGCAAGCCTCAACGCCTTCATCGTCATCCAATCCGATGGCCGCGTGGTCATCAACGTGCCTCGCGCCGAGATGGGGCAGGGGATCCACACCGGCCTTGCCATGGTCGTTGCCGAGGAGCTGGACCTGCCATTCGACGAGCGCATAGATGTCGTGTTCCCGACCGAGTCACACCCGGCCTATTCGACCTGGTTCAACGTCTTCCAGGTGCGTCCGGAAGAGGCCAGCGGCCCGGTGGTCTGGGCTGGACGCCGCGTGCTCGGTCTCCTGGGCTTCATCTCGACGGGGGCATCGTCATCCACGATGTCGCTCTGGCATCCGATGCGCTTGGCCGGCGCCTCGGCCCGTCAGATGCTGATCGATGCCGCCGCCGCACGCCTCGGCGTCCCGGCGTCCACGCTCACCACCGCAGATGGCTTCGTCCGCCACGAGAATTCGGGCCTGCGCCTGTCCTACGGCGAACTCGCAGCTGCTGCCGCAGTGCTGACGCCTCCCGCCGATCCCGTTTTGAAGCAGCGTGCCGACTGGCGGCTGATCGGCAAGCCGCAGCAGCGTGTCGATCTGCCGGCAAAGGTGCGCGGCGAGCCGGTCTTTGGCATGGATGTGGTCCTTCCGGACATGCTCTACGCAGCGATCCGCCATGCTCCCGTCTTCGGCGCGCGCGTGTCGCGCATCCGCAACGAGAGCGACGTGCGCGGGGAGCCAGGTGTCGTGGACGTGGTCATCGTCAACGAGCGCCAGGTCGCGATCGTGGCCGGGTCATGGTGGCAGGCCGAGCAGGCCGCATGGCAGCTCGACGTCGAATGGGCCGGCACGGAGGACGATGCGACGTCGAGCGTCGACCTGTCCCGGCGCCTCCATGCCGCGCTCGATGTGGCGGCGCCCTACGAAATCTTCGCCGAGGGTGATGCGGCCGGCATCATCGACGCAAATGCGGCCACCGCCATCGAGGCGACCTATGAGGCGCCCTTCGTGGCGCATGCCTGCATGGAGCCAATCAACGCGACGGTCATCGTGCGCGACGACGGCTCGGCGGAAGCCTGGGTCCCGTCGCAGGGGCTGATCAACATCCGGGTCGGTGTCGGGACGGGCGTCGGCTGGGCGGGCGTCGATGTCGCGTCGATCACCTGCAACGTCACGATGAACGGCGGCGCCTTCGGCCGGCGGAGCGACCAGGACGTCATCGCGCAGGCTGCCTTCCTGGCCGCGCGTCATCGTGGCCGGGCGGTCAAGCTCATCTGGTCGCGTGAGGAAGACATCTCCCGCGGCCTGTTTCGCAGCCACGCTGCGGCAAGGCTTCGCACGGCGCTCGGCCCGGACGGCCTGCCGCTCGCCTATGACGCGATGGTCGCCAGCCAATCGGTCATCCAGTCTGTTGCCAGCCGCAATCTGCCCATCAATCCCGGGCCGGACGGCGACAGGCTGAGCGTCGAGGGACTGGACAAGTTGTCTTATTCGCTGCCGGCGCGTCGCGTTCGCAGCCAGGATGTTGCGAGCCACATGCCGATCGGGCTGTGGCGCTCGAACGGCTACTCCTTCAACACTTTCTTCACGGAGAGCTTCATCGATGAATGCGCGCTGGCGGCAGGCGCCGATCCGCTCGAATATCGCCGCGCCATGCTGCGCGAGAGCCCGCGACACCTCGCGGTCCTCGATCGCCTCGCCGAGATTGCGAGCTGGAGAAGCCCGATGGAGCCGGGCAGAGGGCGCGGCATTGCGATCGAGGAATGCTACCGCAGCGTCGTTGCCCAGATTGCCGAGGTCACCGTCGCCGAGGACGGCGAAGTGCGCGTCGACCGCATCTTCTGCGCAATCGATGCCGGTCTCGCCATCAACCCGGATCAGGTCATCGCGCAGATGGAGGGCGGGGCCCTGTTCGGTGCGACCAGCGCGCTGATGAGCGCAATTACGGTCGAGAACGGCGCTGTGGTGGAGACGAACTTCCACGACTTTCCCATCCAGCGCCTGGCCAATGCGCCGGAAGTGATCGTGGCCATCGTCGAGAGCGACGAACCGCCATGCGGCGTCGGCGAGCCGGGCGTCGTGCCGATCGCCGCTGCCATCGCCAACGCCATCTTCGCCGCCACCGGCAGACGCCTGCGCTCCCTGCCGCTCGCAGTCACCGAGACGATCGGCGAGCGGAGGACGAGGACGGTCCTGCCGGCCTGAAGACCATCACAACATCCACAAACCCAAGCCAAGGAACACACATCATGACGACCAGATGGACACTCAAGGACATGCCGCCGCAGCGTGGACGCATTGCAGTCGTGACCGGCACCGGCGGCCTCGGCTACGAGGACGCGCTGGCGCTGGCGCAGGCCGGCGCCGACGTCATCATCGCCGGCCGCAACCCGCAAAAAGGCGCCGAAGCCGTCAGCCGGATCAGGCAGTCCTATTCGGGCGCGCGCGTCGATTTCGAGACACTCGATCTCGGCAGCCTCGCATCGATCGCGGATTTCGCGCGTCGCATCGCCTTGCGCCGCGACCGGATCGACATCCTCATCAACAATGCCGGGGTCATGACGCCGCCCGCGCGGCAGGAAACGGCGGACGGTCTCGAGCTGCAGTTCGGCACCAATTATGTCGGCCATTTCGCCCTGACCGCGAGGCTCATGCCGCTCCTGCAGAAATCTGCGGCTGCACGCGTCGTGACGCTTTCGAGCGTTGCTGCCCGGCAGGGTCGGATCGATTTCGATGACCTGCAGGCCGAACGCAACTACCAGCCGATGCCGGTCTACAGCCAGTCGAAGCTCGCCTGCCTGATGTTCGCGCGCGAATTGCAGCGCAGGAGCGATGCGGGGCATTGGGGTGTCGAAAGCATCGCCGCGCATCCCGGCATCTCCCGCACCGACCTTCTGCACAACGCCCCCGGCCGCAACAGCGCGCAGGGTCTTGCCCGCACCTGGCTCTGGTTCCTGTTCCAGCCGGCCGCCCGCGGCGCCTTGCCGACGCTTTATGCCGCCACGGATCCGGCGGCGCGCGCCGGCGGCTATTACGGGCCGACCGGTTTCGGCGAGGTCCGCGGCGCGCCGGGTGAAGCGAAGATCCCGGACGCGGCACTGGACGGAAATGTCGCTCGCAGGCTCTGGAACGAGACGGAAGCCCTCGCCGGCCTCGCCTTCGACGACTTCGCCACGACGCAGCTCCTGCGAACGGCGAGCTGAAATGGACCCCGTCGGCGCGATCATCGCTGTGCTGGCGATGGGCGGCATCGCCGGACTAACGGCGCTCGGACTTGCCGAGCGCCTGCTTCCAATCATCCCATCCTACGGCATGCTGACTGCCATCGGCGCAGCCTCTGCCGAGGGCGCTTGGCCGCTCTGGCTCGCGATCGCCGCCACGACGCTGGGCGGCCTTGCCGGCCTTGGGCTGGGGATCGGCCTTCTCCGCTACCTGGGACACGCACGCGTCCAAGCGCTTTTCGCGGCCGTCTCCCGGCCCTTGGGTCTGCGCGACAATCGAGCCGATGCGTGGGCCACGCGCCTTCGGGCAAGCACCGCAACCATCGCCTTCACCTTCCAGCTCATCCCGACCGTCCGCTTCGTGGCGCCACTTCTCGCCGTCCTCGTCGGCATGGGCACGCGCCGGTTCCTTGTGGCCTCGGCTTTCGGCGTCACGCTCTGGAACGCCGCCTTCATCGGCATCGGGTATGCAGCGTCGAGCCTGGTCGCGATCGACAACGCCACAAGCCTCGCGCTTGCCGTCGTCACCTCTCTTCTGTTGATCCAGCTGGCCGTGTTCGGCGTTCTCGGCCGCCTGCGCCGCGGCACCGGCTGGCTCTCTGCTGGGGTCCACTGACCTTCACACTGCGGCGTTGAATCTGCGCAGCCGCCCCGTCGAAATGCTCCGCCGAAGCATCCTGACGACAGCGTCGGTCTGCATGCAGAAGCCCTCTCGCTGATAAAGCCGTCCCGAGCCTTCCCATCTGCCGCCGCGCGAGCCTTGGGCATGCACCATGAGCCGATCCGCTGGCTGGGTTGGCGGCCTGCCGAAAAATTTTTTGCGGGCGTTGGGCCCGAATGTCGAAATGACCATTGCCAGGGTGTCACTGCTCCGGAAGCCGCGATTGGGCGTCTTCGCCATCAAGGGAGACAGACATGACCGACATTGCCTTGTCGACATCGAGCAGCCGCGTACCGACCTGGCTCGCCGCGATCGCCCTCGCCGGGATCGCATGGAATGCGTTCGGCGCCGTCCAGTTCATCGGATCGCTGACCGCGACCACCGACAGCCTGCTCGCCTCGGGCCTTACCCAAGAACAAGCCGCCATCATGCTCGGACATCCGCTGTGGATGACGATCGCCTTCGGGATCGGCGTGGCCGGCGGGCTCGTCGGCAGCGTGCTGCTGCTTTGGCGCCACCCGCTGGCGCGACCGGTTTTCGGCGTTTCGCTGGTTGCCTATGCGGCCCTCTGGCTCGGCGACGCCGCCTACGGTGTGTTCGCGGCGCTCGGCGCAAGGCAGGTGGTCATCCTTACCATCGTGGTCGCCATTGCGGCCGCGCTCTTCCTCGTCAGCGGCCGCCGCGCGGCGCGGACGTGATCCACCCCATCGACACCGATCGTAGAAGACGAGAAGGATACAGACCATGCAATTCATGCTGATCCTCAACGAGACATCCGACGATTTCGCTCACCGGGCCGACCCTGCGAAGGCAGGAGAGTATTGGGGCGGCTGGAACGCGTTCATCGAGGCCATGTCGCAGGCTGGCGTCATCGTCAAAGGCGATGGTCTTCAGGGGCCGCATGCGGCGACGACGGTGCGCGTGCGCAATGGCAAGCGGCTTGTCGAAGACGGGCCTTTCGCGGACAGCAAGGAACAGCTCGGCGGCTATTTCGTCAGCGAGGTTCCCGATCTCGACGCCGCGCTCGATTGGGCCGCCAAGGCGCCCTCGGCGCTGAGTGCCTCGGTGGAGGTGCGACCTATCCTGCTTATGCAGCCTGCGTGACGGCACCAGCTGCGCTCACGGACGGCGCCCGGGCTGCCGAGCAGGCGGCCCGGGCAAGCTACGGCAAGCTCGTCGCCATCCTCGCCATGCACGATCGCGACATCGCCGCTGCCGAGGACGCGCTCAGCGAGGCGTTTCTCTCCGCTCTGTCGAGCTGGTCGGCGACGGGCGTTCCGGCCAATCCCGAGGCATGGCTGGTGACGGCTGCCCGAAACCGCCTAAAGAATGTCGCGCGCGCCGGGCGCGTGCGGGCGCTCGGAGCAGCCGAGATCGAGCGCCGCGTCACGATGACCGCCGATGACGAGCCCTTTCCGGACCATCGCCTCAGGCTGCTGTTCGTGTGCGCCCACCCCGCGATCGACCCGGCCTCCCGGACACCGTTGATGCTCCAGACGGTGCTCGGGCTCGATGCCGGGCGCATCGCCCGCGCCTTCCTCACCGAATCGGCGTCGATGTCGCAACGGCTGGTGAGGGCAAAGGCGCGCATACGCGATGCAGGCCTGCGCTTCGAGCTGCCGGGCTTGGACGATATCGGACCACGCCTGGATGCCGTGCTCGACGCGATCTACGCGGCCTTCGGCCAGGCCTGGGATGGCCTCGAACAAGGGTCCGGGCCGAATGCGATGACCGGCGAAGCGATCTGGCTGGCGCGGCTCGTCGTCTCGCTGATGCCGGACGAGCCGGAGCCGAAAGGCCTGCTGGCATTGATGCTGTACTGCGACGCGCGCCGCGCCGCCCGGCGCGACGCCAACGGCCGCTTCGTGCCTCTTGACCGGCAGGATGCGCGGCTTTGGGACCGGCAGATGATCATTGAGGCGGAAGGGCTTCTCGCGGCCGCTGCGCGTTCTGGCCGGTTCGGCCGGTTCCAGTGCGAGGCCGCGATCCAGTCCGTCCACGCGCAGCGTGCGGTCACGGGGCGCTTGAACCTCGACGCCCTCCGGACGCTCTACGATCTCCTCGTCGCCCACACCGACGCCATTGGCGCCCGGATCGGACGGGCCGTGGTGATCGCCGATGCCGGAGACCCCACGGCAGCTCTGGCCGACCTCGACGACCTGCCGGCGGACAGGGTCGCGAAGTACCAGCCATGGTGGGTCGCACATGGTCATGTTGCGCATCTTGCCGGGCGTCCCGACATCGCATCGACCAGTCTGAAGAACGCCATCGCCCTGACGCTCGACCCCGCGATAAAGGCGCATCTCGTCGAGCGCCTCGCCTATTTCGAAGGGACGGGAGGCGCTGGTCGGTAAGCCGAGGACCATCACCTCTGGCGGTGGACTCGCATCAGCGCCTTTATCTGCCACGTTGCGGAATGGGCCGTATCGCTAGGCGCGCGGGGATTGGCAATCCGCAGCGTTGTGACGCCGGACAGTCCCACAAACGCCCGTCGACGACGTTCGCGTCATCCGATATGAGTCAAGGCGAGTGACCTCGTTCGGAACCAGCAATGACATCCTCCCCCATCGCCCGTACGACGCGGCTCTCGCTCGGCGAGAACCTGACCCTTCAGGACCTCGGCGGCGACGATGGCGGCGTCGTGCTCAATCTCGTCAGCGGCGAGATGTACACGCTAAATGATACGGGCCTGGCCTTCCTCAGCCGCGTCGATGGTGAAGCGACGATCGATGCCATCGCGGTGCAGATGCTGGAAGAATACGACGTCGAGGCCGACATACTGGCGGCCGATCTTGTCGAACTTGCAGCCGAGTTGCATGCCGAGGGCCTCGTCCAGGCATCCTGATGCTGCCCTTTCTGCCGCCCTCGACGCCCTTCAGGCTGAACCTCTTGGTCGCGGCGCGGCTTCTGCCGGCTTTCGTTAAGCGGGTATCGCTCGCCGACACGCTGAAGCTGGCGACGCCGGCCGCAGGGGCCAGAGGCTATGAGGAGCTGAAGCCGGGCGAGATCGTCGGCGCAGTCGTGAGGGCCACCCGCCGGCCCTGGCTGATGCGCGACCGGCGCTGCCTCCGCCAGGGCGTGCTGGCGTTTCACTTCCTGACGCTTGCAGGCCACCGGCCGGTCCTGCATTTCGGCGTTGTGCCGAGCACTATGTCTCTGCCGCGCCCGCGGGCGCATTGCTGGGTCACCGTGCAGGGCTTCATCATCCTCAATCCGCCGATGGAGCCGATGGTCGAGATCCTCGCCCATGATACCCGGATTGCCGGCCAGCCTGGTTCGCTCACGCGGAACGCGGCGGTCAGCTGGACATGACCCATAAAACCGCCTTCGATTTCGACGGGGCCCGGCTCGAGATCGAGGCCGACGACGAGCGCTGGCCGGCGCTCTGGAACCGCGTGCTGCCGGAATTCGAGACACCCCACATGCCCGGTGCGCGGACGTTCAAGGTCACCATGCGCACGGTCGACACACCGCGGATCGACCACGACCTGCCGTTGACTTATGCCGGACCGCAGCCCGATCGTCTGCAGACATCGATCTTCGAGGAGGGCGAGAGGCTCGTCCATCTGGTCGAGGATGCAGTAGCCTTGGACGTAGACCATGCGGCCGGCGTCGCACGCGTTGAGCTCCGGGCCGACGCGGCGAAGGCGATGGCCGGATCAGCGATGATGCAACTCGTCGATGCAGGCGCAGGCTTCTTCGGCCGTTATCTGATCCATGCTGCCGCGCTGGTTCATCCGGAAACCGGCAGGGCAGTGCTGCTGTCGGCACGATCGGGCGGCGGCAAGACCACGACCACCCTTGCACTTGCCCATGCCGGCTTTGCGCTCTTGACGGACGATGCGACCATCCTGGGTTTCGTCGATGGCGTACCGACCGTCTGGGGCCTGCCGCGGTCGTTGAAGGTGCATCGCCGCACGGCCGAACTGCTGCCATGGGTCGGCCCGCTGCCCGATCGCTGGGACGACGAGGGCGAGCAGCCGGTCACCTATGCCGCGCTCGGCGACAGGATTACTGTCGGACGGCAGGGTGCGCCGCTGGGCGCGATCATTGAGCTCGGCGCACGATCGAACGGCGCGCATCGGCTGAGGGCGCAGCCCCGGCCAGCAGCCCTCGTCGCGCTGGCCCATGAGAATGTGGCGGGCCGAGCGCTTGGTATCACGCCGCGCGCACGCCGCCGGTTCGAGGCGCTCGGCCGAGCCGTCTCGCTGGCAAAGACACTCACGCTATCGGCCGGTACAGAGCTTGAAAGTCTGCCTGCCTTGATTGGCGAGGCGACGGCATGACCGGGCAGGCCGAGGAGTGGCTCGCGCATCTCGCCGACCCTCGCGGCCTCAATATGCGCGTGAAGCCGAGACCCTTTTCCGATGCCGACGCGGTCGCGCGGCTGGTCGATCTTGCGGCTTCGCACAATGTGCGACCGGCGCTCTGCGCGAACCTGCTCGGGCTCCTGAAGCGCACACCGGCGACGGTTCTCGTCGAGCCGAACGACCAGGCGATTGGCAAGGCGACGGCTGCAGCAAGCGAAGCCCGGCTCGTGGACACCGCGCGTGCCGTTCTGCTCGCCCGTGCCGCCGACACGATCATGGCGCGTGTCGCGGAAGCAGGGCTGCCGGCGATCCTCGTCAAGGGCGCCGATTTCGCCCGTAACGCCTATGGAGGCCTCCAGGCGCGAACCTTCTCGGACGTCGACATTCTCTGCCGGCCCGACGCGGAAGCGACGCTTTCCGCAATTCTTGCGGACCTCGGCTATGACGCCGAGGCGCCGAAGGCTTCGCGTGTCGCTCATACGGAGCGCAAGTTCCTCGATCGGTCGAGCGTCGCAGGCACGGTGCTCGTCGAGGTCCACACCGATCTCGTCCACGCGCCGGAGCTTCGCGCCGCACAGACCCTCACCTATGATCTCTACGCCGGCCCGGAGTATGGTGGCGTGACACCTGCCGGGCGGCTTGTGCTGGCGGCCCTCCACGGCGCCACCTCGCATCTCTTCGGCCGCCTTCAATATGTTGTCGACGGCATGATGGTCGCGCGCATGGGCGTCGATGCGTCTGAACTCGCCGAGCGCGCCGACCGGTCAGGCGCGCGGCTGGCGACGGCGACCATGCTGCGGCTTGCCGACGAGATTTTCAGTTGTGCGGAGGCAGCCCCACTCCACGCCGCACTCCGGCCGCTTCCTTTCGGTGGCATCGAAAGCCGGCTGATCACGCGGCACTCCGTTCTCGGCGGCAAGGCGGCCAACCGCTTCCTGTTGTTGCCGCAGCGCTATCTCTATCGCCGGCTGCTCCGGATGCATGGACAGGGCGGGGCGCGATGAAGGCTCTGTTCCTGGCAAGCTACGTGCCTGAGGCCGCGCGCGCCATGCAGGGCTGGCTCGATGCCGGGCACGAGATCGCAGCCGTCTGGCGCCCGGAACTGAAGCAGCAGGGCACCCGGCATCGCGATGGGCGTCTCGCGCTCTACGCGCCGCACTGGTCGAGCGCGGCCCTGACGCGGCGTGAAACCATCCCCGTTCAGGTCGTGCCGCGGCTGTCGCGTTGGGAAGGGCGCCTCAATGCCGCGAGGGCGATCGGCGCCGACGTGCTCGTCAGCGTCTACTTCCCCTTTGTGGTGCCGCAAGACCTGCTTGACCTCTACGGCGAACGGGCCGTCAACCTGCACCCGGCACCTTTGCCGCGCTATCGCGGCCCGTCACCCTTCTATGCCATGCTGGCCGACCGCGCGATCGCCACCGACGGCGCGCTCACCCTTCACGTCATGACCGCCGGCCTGGACGAGGGCGCCATCATCGCCGCCGAACCGGTCGCCTTTCCGGCGGACCATTCATTGATGCGGTACCGTTTCGCGGTCGCACGCGCAGCCTACAAACTGACGCGCGAGAGCCTGCCGGCCTTCATCGACGGAAACGTGACGGCGCGCGGGCAGGACGCATCGATTGCAACCTATCTCGGCTTCGACAAGATCGACGTCGCAATCGACTCTTCGATGTCGGCGGACGACATTTGCTGGCGATGCGACGCGATCGGGACGAACCGGCCGGTGCCGTTCAGGGACCGACCTAAACTCAAAATCGCTGGGTTCGGCGGCGTGCTCGGGGCACCGACCGGGCAGCCGATGCGGCTCGGACGATTTTCGATCGACATGGATTGCCGCGACGCGCGCGTGCGCCTGTGGCGCAAGATGCCGTGGACGAGCCCCCTGCGGAAGCTGCGCGAGGGGCTGATGCATCTGCGCGAGCCGGCTTAGGATATGGCAGGAAAGCAACACCGTTGGAATTGCAGCAGTCGTCGCCCGTCCGTGCCTTGGGACCTCTGGCGGATGCCGGCTACCTGTCGTAACGTAAGCGCGAAATTCGGATTCATCCAGACTGTGAGGACGGGAATATGAAGGTCTACGTCAAGCCCTACATCGCGAAAGCCGCTTCCAGCTTGCAGGCTGTGTCAGCGGGTGGAAAGGGTTCATTGGCTGGATAGCCCGATGGTTCATGCTGTCAGCTCAGGAGTATTTGCATCGGCAATGAGGATCGAGAAATGAAGTCAGTTTATTCGAAGCCTGCCCTGCTAAAGACAGGGGCATTGCTGCAAAAGATGGCAGCAACGCCAACAACGCCTCAACCCGCTTGATGTAAGGAGTGGACTATGAAATATTACAAAAAGCCGGAAGTTCAGAAATCGGCAGTGCTTATGCTGGATGTCGTCGCCCAGAGTTTCAGCGTAATAGCACAATGAAGAAGAATTACTTGAAGCCTGTATTTGCTCTTGCTTCAGCGACATTGCAAAATGTCGCCTCTGTATTTGGGGCTACTGCTAAAGGCTAAAGCAGTCTACGCTGTCGCATCGATCGAGCCACCGCCTCGACCGAGTCTATTGACAGCATTTCATCAGTCTGAAGCGGCGCCCCAAGCGCCGCTTCAATTGCAATGATCAGGCGCACATGGGCGAGGCTGTCCCAGGCCGGCAGCGTTGCGATGGAAGCGTCTTCCGGAATGTCGGCCAGCGGCCTTTCGGTCGCCTCCGCGATCAGCCTGCGCGCCATTAGGATCGCATCGTCGCTCATGAGACCTGTTCCGGAGCCGATTGCACCTGCTTCATCCAGTCCTCCGCGAGCAAACCAAAGACGACCTGATCTGCCCGCCTGCCGCCACCCGCCGCAAAATAGCTGCGCATGACGCCTTCGCGCGCGAAACCAAGACGCTGGTAGTTGTAGATCGACGCGAAATTGCGCGCGTTGACGAAGCCTGTCAGCCGTATGAGCTTAAGCCGCCCAAAACAGTCATCGATGATCGCCTTGCGGCATTCGGCGACTACCGTCTCGCCCCACCACTCCCGTTCGCCGATGAGCACGGCCAGCGTTCCCTGTTCGCACCGTCCGTCGAGGCTGACAATGTGAAGTCCGATCGGGCGATCGGAGCCTTTCGGATAGATGCCGTGTGCAAGCCGCCGCTTGCGGCTGACTTTCCGGAGTTGCCTGAACCAGCGCCAGCGCGTCCAGCCTTCGGTTTTCCAGGTCATCGACGCGAACGCTTCCTTGTCACGCGTCCAGTGGAAGGTCGCATGCGCAAAGGACCAGGCCCGGATTGGGCGCAATACGAAGCGCTCGGTCTCGAGTTGGATGGCCTGTGGTTTCATGCAGTCGCGCCTGCCTGGACCGTCTCGCCAATGCAGGTGGCGCGCACGACATCCCGGTTGAGCTTGCCGCGATCGGTACGCGGCAGCACCGGCAGCACGAACAGGCGCGATGGCAGCGCCTCCCGGCGGATTTCGCCGATGCACCAGTCCTTGAGTGTGTCGACCGTGGTCGTCGCATCCGACGTGAACACGACCGCTGCTGCCACCGTCTCGCCGCTGAGCGGGTCCGGCAGCGAAAACGCGCAGGCCTCGATGACGGAGGGGTGTCGTTCGAGCAGCGCGTCGATTTCTTCGGCCGGTATCTTGATGCCGCCGCGATTGATCTCGTGCTTGCTGCGCCCGATCAGCCGCAGCCTGCCAGACGCGTCGATCTCGCCAATATCCCCGGTGAGGAACCAGTCCCCGACGAGGCTCTGCGCGGTCAGGTCCGGGCGGCCGTGATAGCCGCTCATCAGCGATGGCGAGTTCACGGCCACCTCGCCGCGGCCTCGATCGATGATCGACCCGTCCTCCAGCCGCAGGTGGATCGAGCCGCCCCACGGTTCTCCGACAAGGCCATCCTCCAGCAGGCCGGTTTCGGCGCTGTGTCCGCCGATCCAGTTCGCCGTCTCTGTGATGCCGTACATGTTGATGACACGGCGGGTGCCCGTCCAGTCGCAGATGCGCGCCCAGAGCTCGGCCGACAGCGGCGCCGAGCCGACATGGACCCGCCTCAGCGTCCCTGCCGATGGCGGAGCGGAGAGCCGGGTGGCGGCGCGCCAAAGCGAGGGAACCGAGCTCATGAAGGTGATGCGCAGCCGGTCGATCGTGGCCCCGAGCCGCGGCAGGCCGGCAGCACCCGGTTCCGGCCAGAGCGCGAGCGTGCCGCCGGCTGCCAGCACCGTGAGCGTATTGCCAATCAGCCCATGGCCAAAATGCATTGGCAGAACGGTTAGCGTCCGGGCCGAGTCGTGCTTTCCAATATTGGCGACGTTCAGCGCAAGCCGCGCCTGCAGGGCCCGATGCGTCAGCACCACGCCCTTCGGCTCACTGGTCGTGCCCGACGTCATCATGATGAGCGCCGCGTCGTCGAGTCCGAGGCGAGGAGTGAACTCCGGGCCACCGGTCTCGTCTTCGAATGTCGCGGGCGCAACCAGCGGGACGCCGCCGGGGCTGGCAAGCCCGATCCAGGCGCGGGCTTGCGTGCGCTCGGTGATTATCACGCGTTCGCGCTCGACCACGGCGTGAGAGACGACGACAGCTGTCGCACCGAGCCACCAGATCGCGAACAGGTCGGCAATGAGGGCCGGACCGCGATCATGCGAAATGACGATCCTGTCGCCAGGCTCGACCCCATGCTTGCGAAGGACAATCGCCTGTCCGGCAGCTGCCCGGGCAACTGCGCGCGCGCTGAAACGCTCGTCCGTGCGGACATCGAGAAGCGTGGCCTCGGAGTGGAGGTAGGAAATCATGAGGGACTCATTTGCGCCATCCGCCTAAGCGCCAGACTGCCCTAGTTGAGCCCAACCGCTGAAAAGCGCAATGGCCCGAAGAGGTGTGTCGTTCCGTCCGGAGCGCGGGCGGCCGACCGTGAGCTGCCTCCGCGCGCGATCCCGAGCACGTTGATCCGTGATGCAAGCGTGGACGGGCGCAGGCCGCTGGTCCATGGGCCGGGAGCCGTCGCGCCGAGTCCCCCGGGCCGCTTTGCCTCGATCAACGACATGCCGGTCACGGAGACCTGGCGCAAGTTCCGCTGGCAGCTCGGCCGCCGTCCCGACGACCATCCGGGCCTGTCGACCTGTGGCACTGAAGCCGCGCTGACACGGCGTCGCACCGCGTGATGGCTTCCGGATTTCCGGACCGACCTCGGCGACATCGGCTTCTACTGACGCCTCGCCTTTGGCGTGATCCGGCTGGACTTGCCCGTCTGGAGCGCCATGTCGAGCGCAAATGCAATGGAGGGCAGCGCGTGGCCGACAGCGATCCGATCCGCAACGCGTACCGCGTGCCCGACAGCCGGCTCGGGCGCATGCTGCGATTGGGCGGCATGACAACCGGCATATTGGGCGACATGGTCGCGACCGGCATGCGCCAGGTCGCCCGTGGCGAGCGGCCAAGCCTGCCTTCGACGTTGCTGACGCCAGCCACCGCCAGCCGACTGACGCGCGATCTCGGCCGCTTGCGCGGGGCGGCCATGAAGCTTGGCCAGATGCTGTCCATGGACACTGGCATCGTCCTACCGCCCGAGATGACCGCGATCATGGCCGCGTTGCGCGCCGAGGCCCCCGCCATGCCGCCCGCGCAGCTGAAGTTCGTGCTGGACCAGGAGTGGGGGGAGGGGTGGCGCGCCCGCTTCGCCCGCTTCGACGAACATCCCTTTGCGGCCGCCTCCATCGGCCAGGTTCATCGCGCTACCACGCGCGATGGACGTGATCTGGCGATCAAGGTGCAGTATCCGGGCGTGCGGGGCAGCATCGACAGCGACATCGACAATGTCGGCACGCTGCTCGGCCTGCCCGGCCTCCTCCCTCGCGGAATGGACCTCGCGCCGCTCTTCGAAGAGGCCAAGCGCCAGCTTCACGCGGAGGCCGACTACGCAGCCGAGGCCGCTCATCTGAAAGCGTTCCACAGCCTGCTCGACGGATCGCAAGGCTTCCGCCTGCCAGTGCTCGACGAGAGCCTGAGCACCGCGCAGATACTGGCGATGACATATATGAAGAGCGTGCCGATCGACGCGCTCGAGGCCGCGCCGCAGGCGCTTCGCGACCGTGTGGCTGCGGACCTGATCCACCTCGTTCTGTGCGAGCTCTTCGAGTTCCGCCTCATGCAGACCGACCCGAACCTCGCCAATTATCGCTTCGATTTGGGAACGCGAAAGATCGTCCTGCTGGACTTCGGCGCGGTCATGCCGATCGGACAGGCGCTGGCCGACGATTTCCGCCGCCTCCTGAACGTCGCGCTCGACGGCACGCGCGCGGAGACCCGCGCGGCGATGCTGAGGATCGGCTATTTCCATCCAGACACCACATCGCGGCATCAGGACCTGATCCTCGATATGTTCGAAACCGCGATGGCCCCGATCCGACAGGCTGTACCGTTTGATTTCGGCAATTCCCGCCTGATTGAGCGCCTGCGCGACATGGGCCTTGCGATCGGATCCGAACGCGAGTTCGCCCACGTCCCGCCGCCGGCCACGCTCTTCCTCCACCGCAAGATCGGCGGCATCTACCTCATCGCCGCCAAACTCCAGGTTCGCATCCCACTGCGCCCCCTCGTCGAGCGTTACCGCTAGCCCCGCCACACCGAGTTCTGCTCGTGTTGCGTGATCAACTGCCCCAGGCTGCGGAACTCGGCTTCGACGAAGCGCTTGAAGCGGCGGACGGTGGGGCGGGGGTCGGTGTCGCTGCGCGTCAGAATGCCAAGGCTGCGTTCGGGGTGGCCGATGCGGATGGAGAGGGCCGCGAGCGTGCGCTGGCGCCGCGCCATGAAGACCACCGAATAGGGCAGCACTGTCAGCACGTCCGACTGCGACAGGATGTTGGTGATTGAGGCGAGCGAGCCGCCCGAGAACGAAATCTTGAAATCGGTCATGCCGATCTCGGAAAGAACGTGCCGCATGTCCTGGTAGAGCGGGCTCGAGGCCGGGGGCGCGATCCAGGCATAGGGCGCGATGTCCGACAGGCGCACCTGTCGCTTCATCAGAAGCGGATGGTTGATGCCGCAGGCGATCACGTTGCGGCCGGGCAGCACCGGCTGGAAGGAGAAGCCCGGCGGGATCGCCGCCGGGTTGAGCGGGCAGATCGCGAGGTCGAGCGTGCCCGCGTCGAGCTGCGTCATCAACTCGGCCGCATAGGCATAGGATTGCTCGATGCGCACATGCGGCGAGGCGCGCTGGAACTCGGCGATCACCGACGAGACGACGCCGTCCATAAAGACGGGCGTACCGCCGATGCGCACGATGCCGCGATGGCCGGCCTTGTAGGTGCCGACGATGGCAGAGGCCGTATCGGCCGCACCTGCGATCTTGCGCCCCTCTATGGCGAGCGCCTGGCAGAGCTCTGTCGGCACCAGCGGCCGCCGGTTCTTTTCAAACAGCGGTGCGCCGATGCGCTGTTCGAGCATCGCGACGGTCCGCGATACGCTTGGTTGTGTGCGTCCGAGCGCGGTCGCGCCTTCCGTCAGCCCGCCGCGATCGACGATCGCAGCGATGATCTCCAGATGGCGTGGGTCGATCTTCATAGCGTTGAGTTATGTTGAAGGCCGTGAATTTGATCAAGCCGGTATGTAGAATGCTGTAGGAAGATCAAGTGCCTGCTCGACGAGTAGGCGCGGGAGGATTTTATGCATTTCCAGCCGGACTTCGCCTTCGACAGCCAGGCCGTGCGCGTGCGTTTCGCGCCAGGCGTACGGCGTTGCGCCGGCGAGGAGATCGCGCGGCTCGGTTGCTCGCGGGCGCTGGTGCTGTCCACCCCGCCGCAGGCCGATACTGCGCTGGAGATGGCGCAGGAGATCGGCGACGCGGCGGTCGGCGTGTTCACCAAGGCCGCGATGCACACGCCGGTCGCGATCACGGCGGAAGCTGTGCAGCACGCCCGCGACGTGCGCGCCGATTGCGTGGTCGCGATCGGCGGCGGATCGACGACCGGGCTCGGCAAGGCAATCGCGCTGCGTTCCGACCTGCCGCAGATCGTCATCCCGACGACCTATGCCGGCTCCGAGGCGACCGCCATTCTCGGCCAGACCGAGAAGGGCGAAAAGACGACGATCACTGATCCGAAGGTTCGGCCGGAAGTCATCCTCTACGACGCAGAGCTCGTCCGCTCGCTGCCGGTTTCGATGACCGTGACGAGCGCGCTCAACGCGATGGCGCATGCCGCCGAGGGGCTTTATGCACAGAACCGCAATCCCGTCTCGACGCTGCTCGCGATCGAAGGGCTTGAAGCCTTCGCCTCCGCGCTGCCGGAGGTCGTGAAGGCGCCGGCCGATCTGGTTGCCCGCGGCACGACGCTCTATGGCGCCTGGCTCTGCGGCACCGTGCTCGGCCAGGTCGGCATGGCGCTGCACCACAAGCTCTGCCACACGCTGGGCGGGTCCTTCGACCTGCCGCATGCCGAAACGCATGCGATCGTCCTGCCGCACGCCATCGCGTTCAATGCGCGCGCCGCCAGCCGCGAGCTGGAGCCGATCTCGCGCATCTTCGGCGGGAACAGGCCTGGCACCGCGTTGCGCGAATTTGCCGCCCGGATGGGCGCGCCGCTGGCGCTGAAGGAGATCGGCATGAAGCAGGCCGATCTCGCCCGCGCTGCCGATCTTGCCGCCGCCAAGCCTTACTGGAACCCGCAGCCCGTCCGCAGGGACGAAATCCTGAAACTGCTGGAAGCCGCTTGGGCGGGAGACGAGCCCGCATTCTGACAACCGATTCTTTGGGAGGAGAACCATCGATGATTACGCGTCGCAAACTACTGAAAGGGTCGGCCGCCGCTGGCCTGGTGACCATGGCAGGCGGGTTCCCGATGCCGGCCATCGCGCAAGGCGCGCGCATCAAGCTTGGCTATGTGAGCCCGCAGACCGGCCCGCTGGCAGCGTTCGCCGAGGCTGACAGTTTCATCCTGTCGAACTTTGCCGAAAGCTCGGTCGCTTCGCAGTTCGAGATCATCGTCCGCGACTCGCAGTCGAACCCGAACCGCGCGGCGGAAGTCGCGCAGGAGCTGATCATCTCCGAGGAGGTCGACCTGATGCTGGTCGCCTCGACGCCGGAGACGACCAATCCGGTGACGACGACGGCGGAGGCCGAAGGCATTCCGATTATCTCGACGGCTGCACCCTGGCAGCCCTGGTTCATCGGCCAGCAGGGCAATCCCGGTGCGCCGGATACGTGGCGCAACTTCGACTACGGTTTCCACTTCTTCTGGGGTCTGGAAGACGTCATTTCGGTCTTTACGGCCATGTGGAACCAGCTTGAGACCAACAAGGTCGTCGGCGGCCTCTTCCCCAACGATGGCGACGGCAATGCCTGGGGCGACGCGCAGAACGGCTTCCCGCCGGTCCTCGCCAACCAGGGCTTTTCGCTCGTCGACCCGGGCCGCTACCAGAACCTGACGGACGATTTCTCCGCACAGATCAACGCGTTCCGGCAGGGCAATGTCGAGATCGTCACCGGCGTGCCGATCCCGCCGGACTTCACGACATTCTGGACGCAGGCGCGCCAGCAGGGCTTTGCCCCGAAGGCAGCCTCGATCGGCAAAGCGATCCTCTTCCCGCAGGCCGTCGAGGCGCTCGGCAATGCCGGGCATAATCTGTCGTCGGAAGTCTGGTGGTCGCCGAGCCACCCCTTCACCTCGTCGTTGAACGGACTGTCGGCGGGCGAACTCGCTGCGGCCTATACCGAGGCGACCGGTCGCCAGTGGACGCAGCCGATCGGCTTCGTGCATGCGCTGCTGGAGGCTGCCGTCGACACGATGGGCCGCGTCAGCGACGTGACCGATCGCGACGCCGTGGCCGGGGCAATCGCTGCCATCGATCTGCAGACGATTGTGGGTGGCATCGCCTTCAACGGTGCGGGGCTTCCGCCCTTCGCCCAGACCAACGTGTGCAAGACCCCGCTGGTCGGCGGCCAGTGGCGTCTGCGCGACGGCGGCGGCTACGATCTCGTCATCGTCGACAACACGGACCATCCGAACATCCCGACGGCCGGATCGGTCGAGGCCATCGGCTGAGGACAGGCTCGCCCGGGCGCGTCCAGCGCCCGGGTCGCTTGCTGGGGTACGTATCATGGCAATCATCTCGCTCGACAGGATCTGCCGAAGCTTCGGCGCGCTCACCGTTGCCGACGACGTCACTTTCGACGTCGCGGAGGGCGAGGCGCTGGGCATCATCGGGCCGAATGGCGCGGGCAAGTCCACGCTCTTCAACCTGATCGCCGGCAACATCGCGCCCGACAGCGGCACGATCCGTTTCCTCGGCGAGGACGTCACGAAGACGCCGGCCATGCGCCGCTGCATCGCCGGCATGGGGCGGTCCTTCCAGATCCCGCAGCCCTTTTCGAAGCTGACGGTCTTCGAGAACCTGCTCGTCGCGGGTGCGTTCGGGCGCAACCGGTCGGAGGCCGACGTCGCGCAGGATTGTGCCGAGGTGCTGCGCAAGACGGGGCTGCTCGCCAAGGCCAACACCGTTGCGGGCTCGCTCTCGCTTCTGGAGCGCAAGCGTCTCGAACTTGCCCGCGCGCTTGCGACCGATCCGAAGCTTCTGCTTCTCGACGAGATCGCCGGTGGCCTGACCGAAGGCGAATGCGGCGAGCTCGTCGAAACCATCAAGGCGATTCACGCGCAGGGCGTGACCATCATCTGGGTCGAGCACGTGCTTCATGCGCTGAATTCCGTCGTCGAGCGCCTGTTGGTGCTGCATTTCGGCAAGGTGATCGGCATCGGCAAGCCGGATGCGATCATGGCCTCGGCCGAAGTGCGCGAGATCTATCTGGGCATCGAGGTTTGATGGCGCTTCTCTCCACCCACGGCCTCATCGCCCATTACGGCCAGTTCCAGGCGCTCTTCGGCGTCGACATCGAACTGGCCGAGGGCGAGTGCGTCGCCATCATCGGCGCAAATGGCGCCGGCAAGACGACGCTGATGCGCTCCATCTCCGGCGTGCTGCGCAACGCGCCGGCCTCCGTGCGTCTGCGTGGCGATGAGATCGGCGCATATGCCGCCGACGAAGTCATGAAGCGCGGCATCTCGATGGTGCCGGAGGGGAGGCGGCTCTTCCCCTCGCTGACCGTTGAGGAAAATCTCCTCATCGGCGGGCAGGTGCGCAAGGGCTCGGGCTACTGGACGCTGGAGCGCATCTACGCGCTCTTCCCGATCCTTGCCGAGCGCCGCCGCAATCCGGGCACCGCGCTTTCGGGCGGGCAGCAGCAGATGGTCGCGATCGGACGCGCGCTCATGGCCAATCCAGACGTGCTTCTTTGCGACGAGATCTCGCTTGGCCTCGCGCCTGTCGTCATCAGGGACATCTACAAGGCGGTGCCGCTCATTCGCGAAAGCGGTGCCTCCCTGATTATCGTCGAGCAGGATATCGGACAGGCGCTGAAAGTGGCCGACCGGGTCTACTGCATGATGGAGGGCCGCGTGACGCTGTCGGGCCGCCCGGACGAACTGACCCGCGAGGCGATCCACGCGGCATATTTCGGGGTGCAGCACGCATGAACTGGCTCGATACCATCGTGCAGGGCGTGCTGCTGGGAGGGCTTTACGCGCTTTTCGCTGCGGGCCTGAGCCTCGTCTTCGGCATCATGCGGCTGGTCAACCTCGCCCATGGCGATTTGATCGTGCTCGCCGCCTATCTCATTCTCGTCGTCGTCTCGGTGCTGGGCATCTCGCCCTTCCTTGCGGTCGCAATCGCGCTCCCGCTGATGTTCGTGATCGGCTATGTGCTCCAGCGCGTGGTGCTGAACCGCGTGCTCGGCGAAGACATCCTGCCGCCGCTGCTCGTCACCTTCGGCATCTCGGTCGTGCTACAGAACGCGATGCAGGAGGCGTTTTCAGCCGACACCCGCAGGCTGCCGCCCGGCGATATCGGCACCGCCTCGCTCCAGGTCGCAGGCGTCAACATCGGCGTCATGCCGCTCCTGACCTTCGCCTCCGCTGTCTTAGTAATCGTCGTTCTCAACCAGATCTTCTATCGCACCGCGCTCGGCCGTGCCTTCCGAGCCACGTCTGACGACGCGACGACAGCGAGCCTCATGGGCATCCGCCCGTCGCGCATCTTTGCGCAGGCGACCGGCATCGCACTGATGATCGTCACGATCGCCGCGCTCTATCTCGGCATGCGGGCAAACTTCGATCCCTCGATCGGCCCGGCCCGGCTCATCTACGCCTTCGAGGCCGTCATCATCGGCGGGCTCGGGTCGCTGTGGGGCACGCTAGCCGGCGGCGTTATCATCGGCGTCGCGCAGACGGTAGGCGCGGCGATCAATCCGGAATGGCAGATCCTGGCGGGCCACGTCGCCTTCCTGTTGGTGCTCCTTCTCAAGCCACGCGGGCTCTTCCCGCGGGCGTTCGATTGAGAGGCCGAGCGATGACGATGCACGCAAAGCCCGCCTACATTGTCGAGACCCGCACCCGCGCTGCGACCGTCGCGCTGGTGCTCGCCGTTCTCATCGTGGCGGTCGCCATCGTGCTCCCGGCCTTCGCCTCGCGGCGGCTGATCCAGGAGCTCTTCTTCATCCTGACCATGCTGACGCTGGCCCAGTTCTGGAACCTGCTTGCCGGCTATGGCGGGCTGGTCTCGATCGGCCAGCAGGCCTTCGTCGGCATCGGCGCCTATGCGCTGTTCGGCTCCGTCATTCTCGGCGCCGTCGATCCGCTGACGGCGATCCTGATCGGCGGCGTGGCCGCGCTGGTGCTCGCCGTGCCATTCGCCTTCTTCGCCTTCCGCCTGAATGGCGCCTATTTCGCCATCGGCACCTGGGTGCTGGCTGAAGTCGTCCGGTTGTCGGTCGCCCAGTGGCGGGCGGTCGGCGGTGGCACCGGCACCTCGCTGCCGCGCGAGGCGACGTCCTCGATCCCGTTCACCGGCGCCATCGCCACGCTCTTCGACGTGCGCGAGCCGGCCGCGCGCGACATCCTCGCCTACTGGCTGGCGCTGGCGCTGGCCGTTGCCGCGATCGGCGGCATCTACTGGCTGCTGCGCACCAAGCGAGGCCTCGCGCTCGCAGCCATCCGCGACAATTCCGAAGCCGCGCGCTCCGTCGGCGTCGATGCCGCGCCGATCAAATGGTTCGTCTTTCTCGCGGCCGCTTTCGGCACTGGGCTGACCGGCGCGCTGATCTATCTGCAGAAGGCGCGCATCTCGCCGGACGCCGCCTTCTCGGTCAACGACTGGACGGCCTACGTCATCTTTATCGTCGTTATCGGCGGCATCGGCACGATCGAGGGGCCGATCATCGGCGTCCTCGTCTTCTTCCTGCTCCAGTCGATGCTCGCGCAATACGGCACTTGGTATCTGATCGCGCTCGGCAGCATCGGCATCGTCGTGATGCTGTTTGCCCCGCGCGGCATCTGGGGCCTGATCAGCGATCGCACCGGCCTGCAGCTCTTCCCCATCCGCCGACGTCTTGTCGTCGGCGACACGCACCCCAACCATCCGCCTCGAGGGAGGAATAGACATGGCTGACATCAGGACCGACGTGCTCGTCATCGGAACCGGCCCGGCGGGCTCGGCGACCGCGGCGCTGCTCTCGACCTATGGCGTCGAAAACATGGTGGTGAACCGCTATCGCTGGCTTGCCAACACGCCGCGCGCCCACATCACCAACCAGCGCACCATGGAAGTGCTGCGCGATCTCGGCCGGGAGGTCGAGGCGGAAGCCTATCTGCACTGCACCGAGCAGGAGCTGATGGGCGAGAACATCTTCTGCGAAAGCCTCGCCGGCGAAGAGATCGGCCGCATGAAGAGCTGGGGAAATCACCCGCTCTCGCGCGCCGAGCACCAGCTGTCCTCGCCCTGCATGATGAACGACCTGCCGCAGACCTACATGGAGCCGATCCTCTTCAAGACGGCCTGCTCGCGCGGCACGCAGCCGCGCATGTCGACGGAATATCTGCGCCACGAGCAGGATGCCGACGGCGTGACGACGACCTGCCTCGATCGGCTGACGGGTAAGGAAATCACCATTCGCTCGAAGTACCTCGTCGGTGCCGATGGCGGCAATTCGCGCGTGGCCGAGCATGCCGGCCTGCCCTTCGAAGGTCAGATGGGCGTCGGCGGATCGATGAACATCCTCTTCCGCGCCGATCTTTCGCGCTACGTCGCGCATCGCCCGTCGGTGCTCTACTGGGTCATGCAGCCTGGCGCCGACGTCGGCGGCATCGGCATGGGCCTCGTGCGCATGGTGCGGCCGTGGAACGAGTGGCTGATCGTCTGGGGCTACGACATCAGCCAGCCGGCCCCCGTCGTCGATGAGGCATTCGCCACCGGCGTGGCGCGCCAGCTAGTCGGCGATCCGGAGCTCGAGATCGAGCTTCTCTCGGCCAACACCTGGACCGTCAACAACATGTACGCGACCCACATGCAGAAGGGCCGCGTCTTCATCATGGGCGATGCCGCCCACCGCCATCCGCCGTCGAACGGGCTCGGCTCCAACACCTCCATCCAGGACGGCTTCAACCTCGCCTGGAAGCTCGCCGCCGTGGTCAAGGGCCAGGCGGGTCCCGGCCTGCTCGACACCTTCTCCGTCGAGCGCGCGCCGATCGCCAAGCAGATCGTCACCCGCGCCAACCAGTCGATCGGCGAGTTCGGCCCGATCTTCGAGGCGCTGGGCATGACCGGCGGCACCGACGTCGAGAAGATCCAGGCCTCGATGGATGCCCGCTGCAACGCGACGGCCGATGCCGACCGCCAGCGCGAGGCGATCCGCCAGGCGATCGCGTTCAAGAAGTACGAGTTCGACGCCCATGGCGTGGAGATGAACCAGCGCTACCGCTCGACGGCAGCCGTCACCGACGGCCAGATGGAGCCCGCCTTCGAGCTCGACGCGGAACTGCATTATCAGCCCACGACCTGGCCCGGCGCGCGCATCCCGCATTGCTGGATCTACGACCAGGCTGGCCGCAAGCACTCGACCCTCGACCTCACCGGCAAGGGCCGCTTCACGATCCTGACCGGCATCTCCGGCGAGGCCTGGGCCGAGGCTGCAAGCCGGGCGGCACGCTCCTTCGGTATCGATATCGAGACCATCGTGATCGGCCCACGCCGCGCCTTCATCGACCATGAGGGAGAATGGGCGCGCGCCCGCGAAGTCGGCGACAGCGGCTGCGTGCTGGTCCGTCCCGACCATCACGTCGCCTGGCGCGCCGAGGAGATGGTCGCCGATCCGGCCGCCGAACTCGTCCGCGTGCTGAACGCGATTTTGGACCGCGACAGCCTGTCGGCGCGCAAGGCGGCGGAGTGAGCCCGATGAACGAGATCACAGGCATCGACTATTTCACCGAGGCGCGGTCCGAGGAGGTCGTGAACGCCCGCATGGGCAGCGACGTCGATCCGCGGCTCGCCCGGATCATGGCCTCGCTGGTCAAGCATCTCCACGCCTTCGCCAAGGATGTGGAACTGACGCAGAGCGAATGGGCGACTGCGATCGACTTCCTGACGCGCACCGGCCAGATGTGCGACGGCAACCGGCAGGAGTTCATCCTGCTCAGCGACGTGCTCGGCTTCTCGATGCTCGTCGACGCCATCAACCATCGCCGCCCCTCGGGCGCGACCGAAAACACGGTGCTCGGACCGTTCCACGTCGACAGCGCGCCGGTTCATCCGATGGGCACCAACATCTGCCTCGACGGCAAGGGCGAGAGCTGCCTCTTCGAGGGCCACGTCGTGGATACCGATGGCAGGCCGATCGAAGGAGCCAAGATCGACGTTTGGTCCGACAATGCGGAAGGCTTCTACGACGTCCAGCAGCCGGACATCCAGCCGCGCTGGAACAATCGCGGCGTCTTCGTCACGGGCCCGGACGGCGCCTACAGCTTCCGCGGCATCCGGCCGGTCTCCTATCCGATCCCCGATGACGGGCCTGTCGGCCAGATGTTGAAATCACTTGGCCGCCACCCGAACCGGCCCGCTCACATGCACTTCATGGTGAGCGCGCCCGGCCATGAGACGATCGTCACCCACACCTTCGTGGATGGCGACCGCTGGCTTGCCTCTGATGCCGTCTTCGGGGTCAAGGCGTCGCTCATTGCCGCAATCGAACAGGGCACGCCCGGCGACACGGACTGGCGCTCCACTTTCGACTTCCACATGGTCCGCGCCTGAACGATACGAAGTGGCCGCCGTTGGCGGTCGCTTCGTCCTGTGGGTGCGCTCAGTGCCGCGGCCGCGCTTCGACCCAAAGCTGCTATGAGGGGGCTCCGCAGTGATTCCCCGCAGCCGCAAGGTCCGATGAACGCCACCGCCCTCGACATCCTGAAGACCGTCTATGGCTACGAGACCTTCAGGCAACCGCAGGCGGCGATCGTCGATCATGTGATCGCCGGCAATAACGCCTTCGTGCTGATGCCGACGGGCGGCGGCAAGTCGCTCTGCTACCAGATCCCGGCCATGGCCCGGCCCGGCATGGGCCTCGTTGTATCGCCGCTTCTCGCGCTCATGGCCGACCAGGTCGCCGCACTGCGCGAGGCGGGCGTGAAGGCTGCGGCGCTCAATTCCGACTTGCCGCAGGATGATCGCCGCGCGCTGTGGCGCGACATCTATGAAGGCGCGCTCGACATCCTCTATGTTGCGCCCGAGACGCTGCTGCGCGAGGGCGTGATGGAGCGGCTCGCGCGCGTGCAGCTCTCACTGATCGCGATCGACGAGGCACACTGCCTGTCGCAATGGGGGCACGATTTCCGTCCCTCTTACCGCCAGCTCGACGCACTGGTGAGGCAGTTCCCCGACACGCCGCGCATGGCGCTGACGGCGACGGCCGACGAGCCGACCCGCGCCGAAATCCTAAGCCATCTCGGCATCGCCGATGGCGACGCCTTCATCGCCGGCTTCGACCGGCCAAACATCCGCTACGCGATCGAGGAGAAGGACAATCCGCGCGCGCAGCTGAAGGCGTTCCTGAAGCGCCACGAGGGCGAGAGTGGCATCGTCTACTGCCTGTCGAAGCGCAAGACCGAGGAGACTGCGGCCTGGCTCTGCGATCAGGGCTACGAAGCGCTCGCCTATCACGCCGGCATGGACAAGGCGGTGCGCGAGGAAAACCAGCAGCGCTTCCAGCGCGGCGACGCCGTCGTCATGGTCGCGACCATTGCCTTCGGCATGGGCATCGACAAGCCGGACGTGCGCTTCGTGGCGCATCTCGACCTGCCGGGTAGCATCGAGGCGTACTATCAGGAGACGGGCAGGGCAGGGCGCGACGGACTGCCCTCCGACACGCTGATGCTCTACGGCTCGGAAGACATTGCGCTGCGCAGCCGCTTCATCTCCGAATCCGACGCGCCCGATGAGCGCAAGCACATGGAGCGCCAGAAGCTAGACGCGCTTCTCGGCTTGGCAGAAACGGCCGGCTGCCGCCGGCAGGTGCTGCTCTCCTATTTCGGCGATCACGCCGAGCCCTGCGGCAATTGCGACACCTGCGCCGAGCCGCCGAAGCTTTTCGACGCCTCGGTTGCTGTGCTCAAGGCGCTGTCCTGCATATACCGCACCGGCGAACGCTACGGGCAGGCCTATGTCGTCGACGTGCTCCTGGGCGTCGAGAACGAGCGCATCGAGCGCGCCGGCCACGACCAGATTTCGACCTACGGCATCGGCAAGGAGCACGACAGCCGCACCTGGCGCGCGATCCTGCGCCAGATGATCGCGCTGAGGCTGGTCGAGGTCGACCAGGCCGGCCATGGCGGGCTGTCGATCGCCGAGCGCGGGCGCGACTTTCTGCGCGACAAGCCGCAGCTCATGTTGCGCGTGCCCGGTGCGGCAAAGGCCTCGCGTGGGCGCGTGCCGCGCACGCAGGCGCAGGCGTCGATGGCCGAGGGCGATCAGGGGCTGTTCCAGGCCTTGCGCCAGAAGCGCATGGAGATGGCGCGCGCGCAAAACGTGCCGCCCTACGTCATCTTCCACGACAAGACGCTGGCGGAACTGGCCGCCGCGCGACCCTCATCGCGGGCCGAGATGGCAAGCGTGCCGGGCGTCGGCGAGGCGAAGCTCGAACGCTACGGCCCGGCGTTTCTCGCCATCATCGCCGAGCACGCCTGAGCCCGGTCAGAATTTCTCGATACGAGCGATCGCCTCGCGGATCGCGGCTGCGCGATAATCCTGGTCCGGGTCTTGCAGCTGTTCCTTCAGCGCTTCGATGACCTCGCGACGCGAGACCGTGCCGCGTTCTCGCAGGAGCTGTAGGATGACGCGGCCGGCCGTGTTCTCCCAGAACATTTTGCCGCTCCATTCCGCGGCCGCGCGGCGTCTAGCAGCCGCGCTCTTCTGCTCTGGCATCGAAATCTGGTCCGCTACGATCTGGATGGCAGGGCGCATGATGGTCTGATCGGCACTAGCGAGGTCGTTCAGCCGGAGAGGGTGGAGGGTGCCTCGGCAAGAGGCGTGCGATCGAGGGAAGCAGGATCAGCTGAGGCGCCGATGCCTGACAAGCCGATACCAAGTACGAGAGCGAGCAGGATCGGCGCGAGTCCCGGCCAGACCCCCGACGCCACTGCCTCGAAGTCCCGATATGTCCCGCCGCGCATTGTCCCTGCTCCCTCGATGCAAGGACAAGAATAAAGCGGACCCGACGCGACCCGTTAGGCGACGCGTCCCATGCGATGACGATCTGTTGACCGCGCGTCCCAAAACTGGCCGGGGCGCCTAAACCGCGTTAGACGGGAGTTCGAGGGTTCGGTGCTGAGGGGGCAGCGTTTCGCCAGACAGAGAGCCTGCGATGAATGAGTTGGTGCCCAGCCGCGTCCTGACATCGGATGATCCGCGCTTCTGGAGCCATCGCGTCGGCGTGATGTTCGAGACCGAGTTCGCCACCGACGATCCTTTCGCCATTCGTGTCCAGTCCACGCAGATCGGCCGCGCCATCGTCAGCGACATGCAGACGAGCCCGTTCTTCTATGCGAGGCGCAGCCGCAAGATCCGCCTCGACATGCTCGACAACGTCATGCTGCGGGTTGATGTCGAGCCGACGGGACCACGCCTGAAGGTTATCGATTTCGGGCAGGAGCTGGACGATTACGCGCCGATCAGCCGGCACAACGTGTCCGTCATCCTGTCGCGCGACACGGCGCGCGAAATCATCAGCGACCCGTCACGGCACCACGGCTTCGTTGCGCCGGATGCGGGGACAGAGCTGCTTGCGAATTTCATGGCGATGCTACCGCGCTACGCGCCGCATCTGCGCCAGAGCCAGGCCGATGGCGTGGCAACAACCCTGTTCGGGCTGATTGGCGTCGCACTCGGCGCGACGAGCGGGCATCGCGAACCGGGTCGGCCTGCCGCCGCGCTCGCCACGCTGCAGCGCGCGCAGGCGATCATCCGCGCAAATCTTCTCGAGCCAGACCTGTCGCCGGACTTCGTCGCGCGCCGCGCCGGCATTTCACGATCCGCGCTCTACCGCCTGTTCGAGCCGATTGGTGGCGTCGCGCTCTACATCCGCGATCGCCGGCTGGACCATGCCTGCAGGCTAATCGGCGACCGAACGGAAACGCGGTTGATCGCAACGATCGCCGACATGCTAGGCTTCGGTAGCGAGGCGCATTTCTCGCGCGCCTTCCGACAGCGCTTCGGCCATTCGCCGAGCGAGGTGCGCTCGATGGCGCGCGAGCGCGGTCTGGTGCAGCCGACATTTCTGTCAGCCACGCCGACGCAGCCTTTCGTCACCTGGCTTCACGCTCTCTAGCAGGCGGCGCGAGCGTCTTCCTTGGCAGGGACAGGGCTCGCCATGTAGCGGTGGCGGTGCATTGGCGCGATGGTAGCTGCCGCATCTTCCGAAAGACCGCAATCAACGAGTATGTCCGATCCGAGATTGAACACGCGCGCGTCCGGACGGATCGCGTCTGAAAGCCGGTCGATCGGGTTGCGCGTCGTCAGCCCCTGCGGGCCGTTGCCGATGATCAGAGGGGCGATCGCGACATGAAGGTGGGACAGAAGCCCTTCCTCGAGGAAGTTTGCGATCGTCACGCCGCCACCTTCGATGAGAAGCGTGCCGAGACCAGCTTCGCGCAGCGCCTCAAGAATGCGTCGCGGCTCGATACGGCCATCCTCGGATGCCGGCACGAAGATCGTTTCGACGTCGGCCGGTCGCGGACGCTTGACCGACTGCACGACGATCCGGCGTGCATTGTCAGCGACGAGCAGGGGTGCATCATCTGGAAGTCGTCCGGAGGGATCGATCACAATGCGCGTCGGGCTCTCGCCGCTGCACATGCGCACGGTGAGTTGCGGCGTATCCATCAGTGCAGTTCCAACGCCGATGACAACGCCGTCGACCAGCGCGCGAAGCCGGTGGAGATGGGCGAGGCCATCCTTGCCGGACACGTCGCGGGCGTCGCCCGTCACGGTCGCGATACGCCCGTCGAGGGACTGACCGACCTGCGCAATGGTCAAGGGAGCGACGTCACGGCGGGCAAGCGGTCCGTAAAGCTCAAGTGCGGCGCGCTCGCCATCGGTCCAGAGGCCGCAACAGTGACAGGCGCGCCCCGAGCGGATTTCGAGGATGCGCTCCCAGACACGTGTGCTGACCTCTACATTCCGCACGGCAAACTCCTCCGATCGGCTCCGGCGCTACGGCGTGGCGAGCAGGTCGTGATGACCGACTGTGATGTTCGTCGGCTTTCTACGCTGTTCTGCCCAACTGGATGCGACTAAAGCCCCAGCCTCAGCGGCTGCCCGGGCAACTCCGTCCGTAAACTCGCGTCCCAGCCGTTCCGTTCCCTCGCCCAATAGCCACGGAGTACTGGCTTCGCGAGTTTCATATCCGGCTGCCTGGAAGTGCTCGACGGCCCGGCCATGGGCGTCGGGCCCAAGTGCCATGCCGAAGCCCTTGTCTTGCTTCTGGTGACGGTTGAAGGCCGCCGTGATTGCGGCATCCTCCACCAAGTCCGGCTCCCAGCGCATCACGCCATCATAGGTCAGCGCCGCATAAAAAGGGATGCCGCGGCTCTTGAGCGTCGCTGCCAGTCGGGACAGCCAGTCGTCGGAAACGAGATCGAGCAATGCCGATGCAGTCACCAAGGTCACGCCATCGAGCGGCAAAGCCTCGGCATCGCGGATGTCCATCAGCACGGTTTCGACCGCATTCTGTGTCGCGGCGGAGGCGCGCTCCAGAAGCAGCGGGTCGTTGTCGACGAGGCGCCACTGCGCGTTGGCGCCGAGCCGATCGCCGAAGGCACGGATCGTCGAGCCCGTGCCGCAGCCGATGTCGAGGATGACGGGGGAGGGCCCGGCAGCCTCGACGGCCGCTGCGAGCAGTGCCTTGTCGCGGGCTTCGTGGTCGGCAGGCTCGCGCAGGAACAGCCAGTCGGCGTCGAAGCCCACGATCAGATCTCCGCCTCGAACCAGCCGCGAGCCATGTGGCTCTCGTGCAGCGTGATGCGCAGGCGCTTGACCCGTCCGCCATCCTTCAGCGCGCCGCCGCGGATGCGGTCGGCCATGCCCTTGAAGATGTGGCCGGAGAGAAACTCGGTCGTGGTGAATTTGCCTGCAAACTCGGGCACTTCGTCGAGGTTCTTGTAGCGCAGCGGCGACAGGACCTCGGCAAGGATTTCGATGGCGAGCCCGATATCGACCACGAGGCCATGCTCATCGATGTCGTCGGTAAAGAACGCGGCATCGACGGTGAACGTCGCGCCATGCATGCCCTGCGCCGGCCCGAACAGCGGCGAGGGGAAGGAGTGGGCGATCATGATGTGGTCGCGGACTTCGACGGCGTACATGGAAACTCCAGTATGAATGTCAGTATCGGATGCGGTGGCAAAGGGTGGCGGGATCGGCCAGAATGTCGCCGTAGGCAGCGGCAAGATCGGCAAAGGCTGTTTCGCCTGAAATCAGCACGTCGAGCGCCGGATCGCGCAGCAGATCGAGCGCCTTCTCGATGCGGCGGCGATATGTCCAGCGAGCCTGGCGTGATGGCGGGATTGAGCCGACCTGCGAGCTGACGATGCGAAGCCTGCGGCTGTGGAAAGCATGGCCGAGCGGCAACGAGACGTCTGTACTGCCGTACCAGCTGGCCTCGACGACGGTCGCTTCTTTACCGGCGATGGCAAGCGCGAGCTGAAGACCCTTTTCAGATGCGGACGTGTTGATGACGACGTCGCAATCTTTCGGCGCAGCATCGGGCGCTGCGAAGGCGCAGCTGAGTTTCTGCGCCAGCGCGGCGCGGCTTTCGTCGACATCGATCAGCGTAACGTCCGTGCCGGCGATGCGCGCAGCAATATAGCCGACTAGCGCACCGACCACGCCAGACCCGACGACGGCAATACGATCGCCCGGGCCGGCCTGACTGTCCCAGACGATGTTGAGCGCGGTTTCCATGTTTGCAGCCAGAACCGCACGCTCGGCCGGCAGACCTTCGGGCAGGGGCGCCAGCGCGTCTTCCGGTACGCGGAAACTGGTCTGGTGCGGATGTAGCGAGAAAGCCGTCTGGCCGGCGATCGCACCCTCTTCGACACGGCCGACCATCGCGTAGCCATACTTCACGGGAAACGGAAAGTCGCCTTCCTGAAACGGCGCGCGCATGCGCTCATATTCGCTTTTAGGGACTCCGCCTTTTAAAACAAGACGTTCCGTGCCGCGGCTGATGCCGGAATAGAGCGCGGTAACGGCCACACCCTGACCGACAACGCCCGGCCTGAGCTCAGTCCGGCCGGGCGCGACACACCAGAGCGCGTCATTCGTCATGCAAGCAGGTGGCCGGATTTCGCGGCTTTGGTTGCGAGGTAGGCGGCGTTCTGCGGTGTATGGCCAACCGACAACGGCACGCGATCGACGATGTCGATCCCTTGAGCGACCAGCATGTCCATCTTGGCCGGGTTGTTGGTCAGGAGCCTGATTTTCCGGAAGCCGAGCTGGCGGATGATTTCGGCGCCCACGCGGAAATCGCGCTCGTCGTCCTGGAACCCGAGCATATGGTTGGCTTCGACGGTATCGAATCCGCGATCCTGCAGATGATAGGCGCGCATTTTGTTGGCGAGCCCGATGCCACGACCTTCCTGGTTGAGGTAGATCAGCAAGCCGGAACCGACCTGGGCCATGCGGCTCATCGCGGCCTGCAACTGCGGACCGCAATCACATTTCAGGCTGCCGAGCACGTCGCCGGTGAAGCAGGCGCAATGCACCCGCGCAAGCACGGGCGCGTTGCGATCCGGCTTGCCGATCTCGATAGCATAGTGCTCACCCGAACCGTCATCGGCGCGGAAAACGTGAACGCGGCCAGCATTCGACACGGCCATTGGCAACCGCGCGGCACTGACCTCGAGCTGCGAGACACGGCGCTCCGAGGCCTGCAGCACGTCGGTCGCGGCCATCGACGGGAAGTCGCGGGCAAACCGAGCAACATCCTCGCCCGATAGGCGAACGCCGAGCGCGGCCGGGAGCAGCTGCTGGCTCTTGGCGATCGCGATCGCCGCATCACCGGCAAGGCCACCGAAGGCGGCGACCGGAAGCGGCGTCGGCAGCGCATGGGCAGTCGCGGCCGCAGGATCGACGAGCGCCTGAAGCCAGGGCAGTGTCGCGCCTTCCGGCACCGGTAGGCTCATCGAGCCGGCGGCATCTCCGGTGATGCCGAGCATCGATGCCCTCTGGGCCGTGATGACGAGTTCGGGCCTGCCGCCGAGCGCGGACATGGCCGCGTAGCGATCTGCGTTGACCGTCTCGACCGAGACGGCGAAGAGCGCAGACTTTTCGTCGGTGACGACGACGGGAAGGCCCAGGCGGAAATCTCCGCGCAGCCGGGCGAGTTGCTCGGATGTGTCAGGGGCGAAAGCGTGACTGATACTCGTCATTGTGTAGCCTCGAAACCTCGGTTCGCCAGCGAGTGCATTCGTTAGTCTGCCAAAGAAGTAGTGCGTGGAAATCCGAGACAAGATCACGGGTGCAGATTTTCACTTCACGAACTTCTGAAGTGAGCGTCAACGGCCGGCGCTGCGAATCAGTTCCGCCAGTCGCGGGAACAGGTGAGGCGCAGCCGTCAGCACGGTTCCGTGATCTTCTGGCCGCTCGTCCTCGGCAATCGCCGCCACAGTCGCCCCCGCCTCGCGCAGAATGACGAGGCCGGCGGCGATGTCCCACAGCCTGAGCCTGCGTTCCCAGAAGCCATCGAAGCGGCCGGATGCGACGTAGGCGAGGTCGAGCGCTGCAGCACCCATGCGGCGGACGCCGGCACAATGCGGCATCAGCCGCGCGATGTCGTCAGCGTGATCGTCGATGTGCGCCATGCCGCCAAAGGGAATGCCCGTGCCGAAGAGCGCGTCGGACATCGACGCAGTCGCGGCCGGCGCGATTGCCTTGCCGTCGAGCCGCGCGCCCTGGCCCTTTATGGCGCTGAACGTCTCGCCGCGCGCCGGATCGCGGATGACGCCGAGCACGATCTCGCCATCAACCATGAGCGCTATCGACACCGCGAAATGTGGGATGCCGCGCAGGAAGTTCGTCGTGCCGTCGAGCGGGTCGACGATCCAGACCCTTCGGGCGCCGATCCCTGTCTCGCCGGTCTCCTCGCCCATCCAGTCATCTTCAGGGAACGCGCCGAGCAGGCGCTGTCGCAGATGCGTCTCGGACGCCATGTCCGCGTTCGACATGAAGTCGCCGGCGCGCTTCTCCTCGATCACCAGCCCGTCCCGGTTGCGCCAATGGGTGAGAAGCAGGTCGCCTGCCTCATTGGCAGCGGTCAGCGCCAGGTCGAGTTCGGCGGTGTAAGGCAATGCGGTCAAACGAAGAACCTCGGTCGGGTTGTGGCGGGGAGATAGGTCAGGAAAGAAGGGTGGCGAGCAGCGGGTTGGGAAAACGGCGCGCCAAAGCGACGGCGTAGAAGGTCTCCGCGATATCCGGCAAGGCGTGGATCTCGCGCAAGGTTCCGGCATCGAGCTCGTCGCGCACCACGATCGGAGGCACCACTGCGAGGCCAACACCTGCGCGCGCCATGAGACGCATCATCGCCATATCGTCAACCTCGGCCTTTACCAGCGGGCGCACGCCGAGCCGGTCCGCCAGCGCATCGAAGCCGATGCGAAAGCCGCTGGCGCCCGTCGGCAGGATAAGTGGCTGCGTCGCGATGGTGTCCTTCAGGGACAGGCCCGTGTCAAAGCCGGGCACGCCGACGAGCCCGACGCTCTGCTCGTCGAGCCGATGCACGATCCACTGCTTGCCGGGCTCGGCAGGCACCGGTCGGTCGACGAGAAGCACGTCGAGCCGCAACTCGTCGAGTTCGCCGGCAAGCTCCTCCCAGCTGCCGGACCGAAGCACGACCTCGACATCGGGTCGGGAGAGGATCGGCCGCAGGAACTCCATCTGGAAGTTGCGCGACAGCGTGGCCAGCGCGCCGACGCGCAGGGTGCGTCGCGCCGCGCTCTCAGCGCGCAAGGTGCCGACGAGTTCCTCGCCTGTGCGGAAGATCGCCTCGGCATGCTCGAAGGCAAGCCGCCCTGCCTCCGTCAGCACCAGCCGTCGCCCCTGCCGCTCGAAAAGCTCGTGCCCGAGCTGGTGTTCGAGCTTGCGGATCTGCGTCGAGAGCGCCGATTGGGACACGTTCATCCGCTCTGCCACGCGCGTCAGGTTGCCCTCGCGCGCCACGGCCCAGAAGTAGCGGAGATGGTTGTAGTTGAACGGCATCGTTCGCTTTCGAAGAACGATATCTTCTATTCTCTCTATTGGATGAAAGAAAGAGCGGCGCCTAGGGTCCGGCAACTTCGTAAGGAGGTCCGCATGTCCCTCTCGCTCACGGCACTAGCCATCCCGCTGATCCATGCCCTTGCGGCTCTCGCCTGCCTAGCGCTGCCCGAAAGTCGTCAGGCGCTCGCAGCGGCAATCGTGCGCGCAGGCTCGCTTGCAGCGTTCGTCGCGGCGCTGTCGCTGGCGATCCTCTTCGGCCTCGGTTCTGCCACGACACAGCTCGCGCTCATCGATGGCGTGTCGGTCACGCTCCTCGTCCTGATCGCCTTTCTCGGCCTGATCGTCACGCGCTACACCGCCACCGCGCTGCGCGACGAACCGCGCGGCAACCGTTTCCTCGGCTGGCTCGGCATCACGCTCGCCGCGGTCCTGCTGCTCGTGCAGGCCTCCACGCTGTGGCTGTTCCTCGCGGCCTGGGTCCTCACCAGCCTGGCGCTGCGCGAACTGCTGCTGTTCTACCCGGAGCGCCCGCTCGCCCGCAAAGCCGCGAGGAAGCGCGGCATCGCAGTTCGCGCAGCAGACATCCTTCTGGCCATCGCCTTCGTCATTCTCTGGCTGCATGCCGGCACTGGCGACATCGCGACGATCCTCGCTGGCGTCAGCGGGGAGGGGGCGACGGTCCCGGTCGTCGCCGCGGCAACGCTGATAGCCGGCGCGGCCCTGCTCATATCCGCACAATTCCCGTTCCATGGCTGGCTCACGCAGGTGATGGAAGCCCCAACACCTGTCTCCGCGCTGCTGCACGCTGGCGTCATCAACGCAGGCGGCTTCCTGCTCATCCGCTTCTCGCCGCTCCTCGTCGAGGCGCCGGGCGTGCTGGCGGCGCTGGTCGCGATCGGCGGCTTCACGGCGCTGGCCGCAAGCCTCGTGATGCTCGCTCAGCCGGCGATCAAGACCTCGCTCGCCTGGTCCACGATCGCCCAGATGGGCTTCATGATCATGCAGTGCGGGCTCGGCCTGTTTGCCTTCGCGCTGCTACACATAGTCGCCCATTCGCTCTACAAGGCGCACGCTTTCCTGACGTCTGGCGAGGCCGTGGAGAAGGTGGCAAGGACGTTGCGGCCGGGACCGGTTGCCGTGCCCTCGCTGCGCAAGGTCGGCTTCGCCTTCCTGGCCGCACTTGGCGTCTTCGCGATTGTCGCGACGTTGCTCGGCGCCTGGAGCAAGCCGCCTCAGGCTGTGGCGCTTGGTGTCATCCTTGTCTTCGGCGTCGCCTACATGTTCGCCCAGGGCCTCGCCGACACCGCGCCCCGTCCGCTGATGCGCCGCACGATGCTCTACGCCGCCGCCATGACGGTCGCGTACTTCGTGCTGCAGAATCTGGCCGGCCTCGTCGTGGGTTCGGCCGTGCCGCCGGTCCCGGCCGCCGGCGCGCTCGAATGGCTGCTTGTCGCCGTAGCGCTAGCCTCCTTCGCGGCAGTCGCCTTCGCTCAGGCGCTGTTCCCGCATTGGGCCGGGCATCCGGCGCTCGCCGGCCTGCGGGTCCACCTCCAAAACGGGCTTTACGCCGACCTCCTCATCGAACGCGCGCTCGTCTCGCGGGCCGCCGGAAAGGATGCCTGACCATGACGCACATGCCTTCGCCCGACAGTTTCGTCGCTGACGTGCTTGAGGCCGCCACCCGAGCCTGCAAGCGGATCCCGCCCGCCTGGCCGCTGCAGGCGACCGTCGCGGTCAATCCCTATCTCGGCTTCACGATTGAGCGTCTCGTCGACGTCGCTGCCCGGATGGAGCGGATGGGCGGCCCGCGCCCGCTGATGCCGACGACGTGGTACAATGCCAAACTCGCCTCGGGCGAGGTGACGGACGCCGACATTGATGTCGCGATCGCCATGCATGGGCTATCCGATAGATGCGACGCCACGCAGGTGCGCAAACTCGTCGGGGCCGCCGGCCTGATGCGCGCCGTGATCCCGACCATCGGCGATCTCGCGGCTGCCGAAGGCACCGCGATCTTCGGCACGCTCGCGCGAGACAGGATTTCGGCCTTCGCCGAAGCATGGTTCGATGCCGGCCAGGCGATGTGGCGGCCGGCCGACGCCGCCGGCGCCTTCGCTGCCTGGCGCGAGTTCGCCATGCACGACCTTGTGCCTGAGTTCTCAGGCCTCAAGGGCTTCTGCCGTCAGGTGACGGCGCTACCGATTGCGGCAGGCGATGCCGTCACCGAGTGCCTCGTCGCGCTCGGCGTCACGAGTGACGCAGCCGAAAGCTACTGCCACCAGCTTCTGCTGCGGCTTGGCGGGTGGGCCGAGGCCGCGCGACTGCCCGACTGGAAGGCCGAGCAGGAAGGGCGCGCGGACGACACGCTGCTGGCGCTGCTGGCTGCGAGCCTCGCCTTCGAGGTGGCCCTTCTCGATCGGGCATCGAAGCCGACACTCGTCAAATGGCAGGAAGCCTGCCGCCGCCATGCAGAACCAGTCATGCCGTCCGAGACGCTCCTCGCCGAAGCAATCCTCCACGGCGCAGTCGAGGAAGCGGCGCGGCGCAAGCTGGCGGCCCGGCTTGCCGTCGGTCGGCCGGCCAGTTCCCCTGCGAAGACGAGCCTCAAGGCCTATTTCTGCATCGACGTGCGCTCCGAAGTCTTCCGGCGCGCGCTGGAATCTGTATCGCCGGGAATCGAGACGGGCGGCTTTGCCGGCTTCTTCGGCGTCGGCGCCTCGCACCGGCGCTTCGGCTCGGTGATGCCGGAGCATCGGCTGCCGGTCCTCCTCTCTCCGCGCATCTGCACCGAGGCGGGAGGACCCGAGGATGAGGGCGGCCGGCTTAAGAGCCAGACCCGCGCCCGCGCCAAGCGCGCGCTGCAGCGCTTCAGCCAGGCGGCTGTTGCCTCTTTCGCCTATGTCGAGGCGGCCGGGCTCGGCTATGCCGCAGGCCTTGCCCGCTCGACGGTGAAGCGGGCGACGCGCTGGCAGGCGGACGCGCAGCCGCAGGTGCTTCCTGCGCTCGGGCCGGAAGACCGGATCACGACGGCGGCAACGATTCTCAACGCGATGTCGCTGACGGCAAATTTTCCGAAGACCGTCCTGCTCGTTGGTCATGGCGCACTGGTCGAAAACAACCCCTTTGCAAGCGCGCTCGCCTGCGGCGCCTGCGGCGGCCATGCTGGCGACGTCAACGCGCGGTTGCTTGCGGCCATCCTCAACGATCGCGAGACGCGCCAAGGCCTCGTCGCGCGCGGCATCGCCATTCCCGCCGATACGCTCTTCGTGCCGGCCATCCACGACACCACGTCGGACGTGGTGACGCTCTTCGAGCAGGACCTGCCGCAGGGCACGGCCGGATCGCTCGACACGGTGAAGGCCTGGCTCGCCAAGGCGGCCATGATCGCCCGCACCGAGCGCGCCGCACGCCTACCGGGTGCGGCCAGCGGGGCGAGCCTGACAGGCCGCGGCGGCGACTGGTCGGAGCTTCGCCCCGAATGGGGGCTCGCCGGCTGCCAGGCCTTCATCGCCGCGCCGCGCGCGCTCACGCGTGGACTGGCGCTCGATGGCCGCACCTTCCTGCACGACTACGATTGGCAGGCGGACCGTAGTTTCGGGGTTCTCGAACTGATCCTGACCGCGCCGGTCGTTGTCGCGAGCTGGATCAGCCTTCAGTATTATGGCTCCACGGTCGCGCCGCAGGCGCACGGCTCGGGCAACAAGCTCCTGCACAATGTCGTCGGCGGCATCGGCGTGCTCGAGGGCAATGGCGGGCCGCTGCGCACCGGTCTGCCTTGGCAGTCTGTCCATGATGGGAAAAACCTCGTCCACGAGCCGCTGCGTCTGACCGTGCTGGTCGCCGCGCCCGAAACCGCGATCAGCGCGATCCTCGAGAAGCACCCGAATGTCCGCGCGCTCTTCGACAATGGCTGGCTCGCGCTCGCCACGCTGGACGACGACGGCCACCAGCGTGCGCGCTACACGGCAACGGGCTGGGTCGACGCGACTGCCTGACGATCAGGAACCGTCGCGCGCCAATGTCAGCGCGCCGGTCTCTTTGAAATAGCGTTCCAGGCTCGCCAGCGCCGCCATGTGGTTGGCGCGCAATATAGCGCCGGCGAGGTTGGAATCGTTGTTCTCATAGGCCTTCACGAGCTGGATATGGTCCTCCAGCGACCGCGCCAGACGGGTCGGCTGCGACAGGCTGAGCTTGCGGATGGCGAGCGAGCGCAGGAGCAGCGAATCGTGGATGCGCTTGGCCGTGGCATTGCCGGAAAGGCGCGTGTCGTTGTCGTGAAACTCGACGCTGAGCCAGGTGAACGCCGTCACGTCGCCGATCGCGGCCGCAGCCTCCATGCGTGCGGCGATGTCCTTCAGCACGTCGATGTCAGCCTTGGTCGCGCGCTTGGCCGAGTCCACCGCCATGAGTTCGAACAGCACGGTACGGGTCCGATAGACCTCGCTGACTTCCGTCATCGTATGGATATGCGCGCGTGGCCGCCGCCGCGGCGGGATGTCGACCAGCCCTTCGTTTTCGAGCAGGATCAGCGCCTCGCGGACCGGCGTGCGGCTCGTCTGGTAGCGGCGGGCGAGGTCGACCGTGTTAAGGTCGTGTCCGGGCGCGATGACAGCCTCGACAATCTCGGCGCCGATCTCGCAGGCGATCTGGGCGACAAGCGAGGGCCGGTCATGCCGGCTGGCGACGATCCCCCGGATGACGGTCTGTGCCTGCGCCAACGACGCTTCGCGTCCCATGCGGCCAGGCGCCGGACTGACGGACCGTCCAGGGTAGGTCTGCGTCTCGTCCGACAGGGAAGCCATCCATCATCTCCGCGCTCGATGCTTCATGCGGAATCGTTTAGTCCAAGACAATAGATGCGATTGGCCGTGCCGAAGAAGAGCGCATGCTTTTCTGCGTCCGTTGCGCCGGAAGCGATGCGCTTGAAGGCGTTCCAGATGAAGCGATACGACGTCGTTCCCTTGTCGACCGGGAAGTTGCTCTCGAACATGCAGCGCTCTGCGCCGAAGAGTTCGATGGTCCGGCCCAGATAGGGCGCCCAGGCCTCCGCCAGTTCGGCCGAGCCGACAGGCCTCTCCCGTTCGTGAAAATCGAAGCCGGCCATCAGCATCCCGAACCCGCCGAGCTTCACGGCAATGTTCGGGAAGGCCGCGAGCCGCGTCATGAAATGCTGCCAATCGGAATGGACCTCGGCCCGGCGTCCGGCATAAGGGCCGATGCCGATGGGCCCGCCCTGGTGGTTGAGCACGATCTGCAAGTCCGGCATAGCGGTGGCAAGGTCGGCGAGTTCGCCGAGCTGCGTGTGGTACATCCAGGCATCGAAGACGAGGCCGCGCGTCTCGACCTCGCGAAGACCCGCCCGGAAGCCGGGATCGTAGAGCATGCCCGGCGGCGGAGACAGGATCGAGCCGCGTGCTTCGGGATCGGCATGCCAGGCGGTCGATCCGCGAACGCCCTTGAACCGGCCGTGTCCGGCTTTGAGATGCGCATCGAGGACGGGTCCGACGCGTTCGCCGAGCGTCAGGTCGACATAGCCGACTAGCCCGGCCGCCAGCCCCGGCCGACCTGCCGCCTCGACCCACGCGACGATCGCTTCGGTCTCGCCGACGGGTCGCATCTCCTCCGGGCCGTCGGCGCGGAAATGACTGCGGCCTTCCGCGAAGATCGTGCCGACGATGCGGTGGCCGCTGTCGAGGTCGGCAGCCATTTCAGCCGGGCGGTACCGCGAGCCGGGCTTGTCCCACAGATGGTGATGCGCATCGATGATCGGCAGCTGCGGCTCGATCACCGCCTCGTCCGTCAGCGCCAGCCAGTCCTCCCGGATCGGGATGTGGCGGGGCTTGGCGAGGTTGCTGCCGGGCGCGTTCATGTCACGGGATCAGCACGCTCGCGCCGAGCGTCTTTCGCGATTCCAGCGCGCGATGCGCATCGGCGGCCTCGGACAGCTTGAACGTCTGGTTGACGGACACACGAACCGCGCCGCGCAGCACGACGTCCATCAGGTCCGAAGCGCGCTCGAGCAGTTCGGGACGGCTGCGCACGAACCAGGCAAAGGCCGCGCCGGTGATCGTGAGCGAGCCCATCTTGTTGAGCGTCAGGACCTCGACTGGCGGCACGGGACCAGAGGCTGACCCGAAGCTCACCAGCGTTCCACGCGGGCGCAGGCTTCGGAGCGAGGCGTCGAACGTATCCTTGCCGACGGAATCGTAGACCACCGGTACGCCGTCGCCGCCGGTGAGCTGACGCACGCGCGAAGCGATGTCGTCCTGCCCCGAGACCAGCACGTGGTGGCAACCGTTCTCGCGGGCGAGCTTCGCCTTCTCCTCGCTGCTCGTCACGCCGATCACGCGGGCGCCGAGGTGGTTCGCCCATTGCGCGAGAATGAGGCCGACGCCGCCGGCGGCCGCGTGGACGAGGATCGTCTCGCCCGGCTTCACCGGATAGACGCTCTTCAGGAGATACTGCGCCGTCAGGCCTTTGACGATCATGCCCGCGGCGGTGCGGTCGTCGATCTCGTCGGGGAGCAGCACCAGCCGGCTCGCATCGAAGAGCCGCATCTCGGAATAGGAGCCGGGCGGAAAGGCTGGGCCGCCGGCCGCATAGGCGACGCGGTCGCCGCGCTTCACGTCGGTGACGCCGGGGCCGACAGCCTCGACGACGCCCACGCCTTCGCCGCCAAGAACATGCGGCAGCGACGGCATCGGATAGCGCCCCTCGCGATTATGCGTGTCGGCGAAGTTCAGACCGATCGCCGTGTGGCGGATGAGCGCCTCGCCGGGACCGGGATCGGCCACCTCGACGTCCTCGTAGCGCAGCTTGTCCGGCCCGCCATATTCGTGCACGCGGACGGCTTTGACGATGCGGCTCATGCTTTGTCTTCCTGTGTGTCGATCGTGAAGCGGGGGAGGGGGACGCCGTCGCCCATCGTGACGATCTCCAGCAGCACGCGGCTTCCGATCAGGCCGGCCCCATCCTCGGGGTCCTCGGTCAGGTTGCTGATCATCGTCGGGCCCTCGTCGAGCCGCACCGCGATGACGTTGTAGGGCGCGGGATATTCCGGAAGGTAGCCCTTGCGGAACATCACCCAGGAAAGAAGCTCGCCCCGGCCGGAAACCGGCTTCCACTCGGCTTCCGATGAAAGGCAAGCCTGGCAGACGGGCCCCGGAGGATAGCGCCACGTGCCGCATGCCGAACAGCTCTGCAGGTGCAGCCGCCCCGTCTCCGAGAGCTTGTCCCACATTGGCCTATCGTAGAGGCCGAGGATGCGCTGGGGTGTCCTGTCGCTCTGCATCGTCAGCACCCGTAGATGATGGACACGGCCTTGCCGGCGACGTCGGATGTGTAGTGGACGCGGCGGCAGTTTTCGATCTGGCGCCCTCCGCCCTGGCCGCGCAGTTGCTTCACGCATTCGATCTGGTGGTTCCAGCCCTGCATGTAGGACTCCGACAGATGGCCGCCGCCGGTGTTGGTCGGCAGCTTTCCCGCGAGCCCGATACCGTTCTCGCGCATGAAGCGACCCGCTTCGCCGACGCCGCAATAGCCATAGCCTTCGAGCGCCAGCGGCACGTGGACCGAGAAGCTGTCATAGACCTGCAGCACGTCGATATCCTTCGGCTCCAGCCCGGACGCGCCGAAGATCTGCTCGGCGACCGCCTGCTGGGCCGGCCGGTAGAAGTCGGTGAGGCGGGGCTCGAGGCTGGTCGCGCCCTGGTTGAGGTCGTAGCGGCCCTTGGCCTCGATCCAGACCGGCCGCTGCGAAAGCCGCTTCGCGACGCCGGCCTCCGCGATGATCAGCGCGACGCCGCCATCGTTGATGAGGCAGTAGTCGAAGAGGCGCAGCGGCTCCGTGATGTAGGGTGCTGCCATGTAGTCGTCGATCGTGATCGGCTTCTTCTGGATCGCGTCGGGGTTGCGCGACGAGCCTTCGCGCTGCGCGACCGCGACGTGGCCGAGATCGCGCTCGGTGATGCCGAACAGCTCGGCATAGCGCCGGAACATCAGGGCATAGAGCGCGCCCTGCGAGGTCATGCCCCAGGGTGCATGGTAGACGTAGGAGAGGAACATGTCGCCGCCCATCGCCTGCGGCCCGCCATACTGCGTGCCGACCGAGCGCTGGTCGTTGCCGTAGACGAGCGCGACGATCTCGGCTGCCCCCGTCTCGATCGCCATCACCGCCTGGTAGACCGACAGCACCGCGTCGGCCTGATCGCCCCAGCGCACGTTCATGTGCAGCACCTCGGCCATACGCTCATAGGCGGTCGTCGGCCCCACGATCAGGCCGTCGATCTTTTCGCGTCCGATACCGGCATCGGCCAGCGCATTGCGAAAGGCGGTCGCGGCATAGCCGTAGCAATCGTCCGGCCGCTCGCCGGCGCGCACGCGGTTCCAGTCGCCAACCCAGTCGGTGTGGCCGATGCCGATGACGGCAGCCGTCCGCCTTTCGCTCACTTGAACACTCCATCGGCTTCCAGCCTGTCGATCGCTGCCTGGTCGAGGCCAAGCAGCGTGGCGAGCACCTCGCGCGTGTGCTCGCCAAGCAGCGGCGGTCGCGCGAGTTCGACCCGCTCGCCATCGATCGTGTAGGGCGGCGAGGCGTAGAGGCTTCGCCCGAGTTCGGGATGATCGACGCGCTGCCAGTAGCCGCGCGCGGCAAGCTGTTCGTCCCGCTCGATGAGATGGCGCGAGTTGGCGACGCGCGCTGCCGGGATGCCGGCGGTCCGAAGGCTCTGCGCCAGCGCATCGGCGTCCTGACCGGCGCTCCAGCTGTTGATCTCGGCGTCGAGCGCTTCACGGTTGGCCACGCGGCCGGCGAGCGTCGCATTGGCGGCGTCCCGGCCAAGCTCCGGCCGGCCCATCAATTCGCACAGATGCGTCCAGTCGGCATCCGTCGCGACAGTGATCGCGCACCATTCGTCGTCGCCCGCGCACCGGTAGATGCCGTGCGGCGCCATCGTCGCCGAGGCGTTTGAAGCCTGGGGCGGCTCCTCGCCGCTCAGGGTCAGCGACACGAAGGCGGTGCCGATGAAATTGATGGTCGATTCCACCTGCGACAGGTCGATCTTCATGCCTTCGCCGGTTAGCCGCCGGCGCCGCAGCGCGGCCATCACCGCAAAGGCCGCGTGATACGGATTGGCCGCGTGATCGGGGTAGTGCGTGCCCGGACCGACCGGGTCGCCATTCTCGTAGGCCGTAGACCACATCAGGCCGGTGACGGCGCTGATCGTCATGCCGACGCCGAGCATCTCCGCCCGCGGCCCGCTCTCGCCATACATGGGCATCGAGAGGTAGATGATGTCCGGCTTGATCGCGCGGACCGTTTCGTAGGACAGGCCGAGCCGGTCCATCGCGCCGGGGCCGAAATTGTTCGTGACCACGTCCGACTGCCGGATGATGTCGAACACCAGCGCGCGGCCCTTGTCCGATTTGAGGTCGATGACGACGCTCTTCTTGCCCGTGTTGCGGGAGGCGAAGTAGCCGCTGCGGTTGACGCCGTATCTGCGGTCCTTGAACGGGCCGCCCGTGCGCACGGAATCGAGCCGCACCGAGCTTTCGATCTTGATCACGTCGGCACCGAAATCGGAGAAGATCTTGGTGCCGAACGGCCCGGCGCCGGCCCAGGTCAGGTCGGCGATGCGCACGTCCTTGAGGAAGTCCGGCTTCATGCCGTCACCTCGTCGACGAGGCGACGATGTTCGCCCGGCTCCGGCGCACGCGCCGTTTTCCAAACGGGCACCGACAGCTTGTAAGGCGCGCCCGGAAAGGCGATGGCGCGTCCATCGGCCGTTTCGACGGTCGTGAAAAACCCGCGATTGACGAGTTGCGGATCGGTAAGCACGTCAGAGATGCGCGCAACCGGCGCCATCACGATCCGCCGCGCGATTGCCTCGCGGGCAAGCGTCGCCTTGTCGAACTTCAAGGAAAAGCGCGTGAAGCCCGCGCGGAAATCCTCCCGCGCCTCGCGCGTCAGACGCCATTCGCGGTCGAGCCAGCGCTCGGCGGAGAAATGCTCGCCGGCCTCGTCGCCGAGTTCGCGCATCCAGGCGACGAGCTGCTTCCACGACGTGCCGAGCGACAGCGGCGAGGCGAGGAACACGAAACCGTCACGGCAGGGGAAGATGTCCTCGCTGGCGTCGCGCGTGCCTTCGCCACCGCGGATCGAGATGCGGCCTTCGAGATCAAACACCTGGACCGCATTCTGCAAGGAATGCGCGATGCATTCCTGCGCCGAAACGTCGATCAGGTGCCCGGTGCCGGTCGCCTCTGCATGGTGCAGCGCGATTGCCGTTACCGTCGCGGCGTAAATGGAGGCCACCATCGTCGCCTGCTCGAAGGGCAGCGCCAACGGCTCGCGCTCGATGCGGCCCGACATCCATGCAATACCGCCGGCGGCCTGCAGCACGAGGTCGGAGGCGGGCGCATCGGCCAGCGGACCCGTCATGCCGTAGGGCGAAACGGCAGTCACGATCGCAGCCGGGTTCTGGCGATGTACGGCTGCAGGATCGTCGTAGAGCGGCCCGCCGCGTTCGACGAGCACGATCGCCGCCTGTCGCAGGAGGGCGTCGAGCGTCGGTCGGGTGGCCGGCGAGTCGAGGTCGAGCAGCACGCTCTTCTTACCGCTGTCCAGGAACGCGGTCCGCGCATCCATGTCGCCGGAGATCGCCCGGCAATCGTCGATGCGGATCACGGTGGCGCCAAGATCGGCGAACAGCTTGCCGGCGTAGCGGCCGTAGTGCTGCGTGAGGTCGAGGACGATCACGCCGTCATAGGGGCGGACGAGGTCCTTTTGCATGGATGCACCGGCGGTCATCACATCAGACTTGGCAGGTAGGTCGCCATCGACGGGAAGACGAACAGGAGGACGAGCATCACGGCCGAGGCCACGAGGAACGGCATCAGCGATGCGAAGATTTCTTCGAGGCGCACCAGGTCGCCCGCCGCTCCCTTCACGACAAAGCAGTTGATGCCGACGGGCGGCGTCACCGCCCCGATCTCGCACAGGACGATGACGTAGATGCCGAACCAGAGCGGATCGAACCCGAGCCCCATCATGACCGGATGGGTGATGGGCAGGGAAATCGCGAGGAGGGAGGGAGCGTCCATCAGCATGCCGAGGACAAGGTAGATGATCGTCACCAGCGACACGACCAACCATACGCTCATGTTTCCGTCTACCAGTATTCCCTGCAGGAAGCTTGACACGCCGGAGAGCGCCAGGAACCGCGCGAAGAGCAGCCCGCCCGTGATGATGGCGAAGATCATCGCAGTCAGCGCCACGGTTTCGAGCAGCGTATGCATCAGCCGCAGCTTGCGCAGGCTTCGCTGGCGGACGGCGGCCATCAGCAGCGTCAGCAGCGCACCCACGGCGCCGGCTTCCGTCGGCGTGAAGGCGCCCATGTAAAGGCCGCCCATCATCACGACGATGACGAAGACGAGCGGGCCGATCATGCGCAGCGACCAGAAGCGCTCCGCCCATGTGTAGCGTCGCGTGTCCGCCGGTGCCCGTTTGGGATGGATGAGGGCGACGATGAGGATGGTTGCCGCCAGCAGGAAGGCATAGACGATTCCCGGCAGGATGCCGGCGATCAGCAGCTTGCCGATGGAGGAGTTGGTGATGATGCCGTAGACGGCCATCAACGCGCTCGGCGGGATCATGACCGCGAGCGTCCCGGCAATCGCGATCGACGCCGCAGCGAAGCCGCGATCGTAGCCCCGCGCGATCATCTCCGGCAGCGCCAGCTTGGTGAACAGCATCGCGGTGCCGACGCTCGATCCGGCCGGGCCGCCGAAAGCGGCTGCGGCGCCGGTCGTGGCGATGGCGAGGCCACCCGGCAGCCTGCCGAACCATTTCGTGCAAGCTTCGAAGAGGTCGTCTCCGATGCCGGCCTGCATGGCGAAATAGCCCATCAGGAGAAACATCGGGATGACCGAGAAGTGGAAGCCCGAGACGACATTGAAATAGAGCGTCCCGGTGATCGTCACGGCGGGAGCAAAGCCGCTCAGAAGAAAGATGCCGCCGAAACCGATGAGGGTGAGGGCCAGCATGATCGGCGCGCCGAGGATGATGGCGCCCAGCATCAGCACGATGCCGCCGAAGCCGATGAACAGATCAGACATGGGCCTTGATCTCCCCCTGCGCGCTCGCGGCGGCGCGGAAATTTGGCACCAGGATCGTGCCTATGGCATCCAGGAGAAACTGGACGCTCAGCAGCCCCGTAGCCGCGCAGACGGACATCTTGGCGGGCCACAGGGGGAACTGGATCGTGGCGCCCCATATCTGCTCGTTCATCCGGTAGGAGCGCATGGCGAATTCGAATGCTCCGGCGGTGATCAGGGCAAACAGAACGCAGCCGATGACGAGCCAGGCAAGCGCAAGTCCGCGGCGTGCACCGGGTCCCAGCCGCTCGACTAGAACCGTGGTGCTCACATGCTCACGCTTAAGCTGGGTGAACGCGAAGGGGATCATGATGGCCACCACCAGCAGCGACTGCGTTACTTCGAGCGCGGCCGGGACAGGGGCATTCATGGTCTTGCGCGTGAAGGCGTTGAGGCAGATCACGCACATGATGAGGAAGGTGCTGGCCCCGCCGACCATGGCCAGCCCCAGCACGAACCGCGCGTAAAGCCCGTAGACCCTTAGGAACGCCTGCTGCACGGCCCGTCCTCCGATGGCAAGGTGCGGCGCGGCTCCGTGGAACCGCGCCGCAACATGACTACTCGTTGATCTCGGCAACGACGCGGTCTGCGTCGGCCTCGGACATGCCTGCAGCGATCGCGCGACCCTTCCAGCCGGTACGGACGGCCTGGACGCCGGGGTTTTCGAGGGTCGCCTTCAGGAAGTCTTCCGCGGGGAACGAGATGATCTCGACGGAGCCATCGGCAGCCCATTGGGCCTTGAGCTCTTCTTCCTTGGCGCGGAAGAGGCGCAGCATCTCCGTAAGGTGTTCGCCCTTGAGGTCCTCGAGGACTGCCTTGTGCTCGTCGGAAAGGGCGTCGTACTTGTCCGTGTTCATGACGATGATGTGGCCCCAGGAGGCGCCCATTGGCACGTCGATGAAGTACTTGCCGACTTCCTGAAGCTTGAAGGCGTCGACGAGCGCGATGTCAGCCGTCGAGCAGTCGAGCACGTTGTTGCTCATGGCCTCGTAGGCCTCGACGTCCGGCAGGCCCACCGAGACGGCGCCCAGCGCTTCGAGCATCGCCGGCAGCGCCACGCCGTAGGAGCGGACGCGCTTGCCCTTGAAGTCCTCGAGCGTACGGATCGGCTGCGTGCAGATCAGGCCGTAGGGCGGCAGTGGACGCACGGTGATCAGCTTCAGCTTGTAGCGTGCGAGTTCCTCGCCGAAGGCCGGGATTTCCTCGTGCCACTTGATCATCAGTTCGCCGAGTTCCTGCTGGCTCTTCGGCTGCGGCCAGAAGAACGGAATGGCGTTGTTGATGACGAACTGGTCGGGGAAATAGGGCGTCACGAGGTTGCCCATGTCGATGACGCCGGTCTCGATCGCGGTCGGGATTTCACCCACCGTCGCGAGCACGCCGCCGAAATTGATGTCGAACTTCAGTTCGCCATTGGTTCGCGTGTCGACTTCCTTGGCCAGCCACTCTGCGGCAGCCGCATACATGCTGCAGCACTGTGGCAGGTGCTCGCCCCAGGTCAAAGTCTCGGCGCTCGCCACGCCCGTAATGCCCGTCGATGCGGCTGCAGCCAGCATCAGACGACGTAGAACATTCTTCATCGCTAGTCCTCCCGATTGCGCCTGTCGTCTAGCGCCCGGACCATCCGGGCCTTTGGACCCCCTCGATCTCCTCCGCGAGGGTCCGAATTCCGGTGTCAGCTGTTGCCCTCGATCGGCCGCAGGAAGCGACCGTGCTCCATGCGCATCTCGCCATCGACATAGAGCGTGGGATGCAGGATGACGCCGTCCATGTGGATTTTCGAGCGGATGGTGCCGCCGACATCGATGTTGGTGCCGAGCCCGAAATGCATCGTGCCCATGATGTTCTTGTCTTCGCGCTGGATGCCACGAATGAGCGCCTTCGCGTTGACGCCGATCGAGGCTTCCGCCGGGCACATGAAGGCGTTCTCGTCGCCGTACTCATCGAGATAGTCGCGCAGCACGCGTGCAGATGCGCCGCCTTCAATCGAAGTCACCCGGCCGTCCTTGACGTTCAGTTCGATCGGATCCTCCAGGCGCCCGATGTGGTGCATCGTCAGGTCGATCACGAGCTTGCCGTTGGCCGTGCCCTCGATCGGCGCCACGTTGAACTCGCCGGTCGGGAACAGGTAATAGTAGAGGTTGCCGCCCTTGCGGTTCTCGTCCTTGTCGAAGTCGACGATCTTGTAGGGATCGAAATCATCCTTCGGCAGCGGCGGCACGAAGATGCGTTCGTCGACGCGGTAGGTGAAATCCGTGCCGAAGGTCGAGGTGACGCGGCATTCCTTGGCTTCCGGCCCGAAGATGTTCTTCGCCACATAGTGCTTGCGCACCATCACCTGCTTCATGTCCTCGGTGACGGCACCGGACTGGAACCATTCGAGCGTCATGCCGCCGTCCATGCAGATCGACGGGATGCGCGCCTCCATGGCGCGGAAGCTGGCGGGCGAATGCAGCATGCCGGTAGAGGCCAGCAGGATGTTGACGTCCGACTTCATCATCGCCTCGCAGACGGCGGCGGGCGGATCGTAATAGTCGGCCGGACGGCGCTCGAAGAGGGCGACGGTCACGTCGGCTCCAATCTCCTGCAGGATGCTCATGACGGACTGCCAGACGCGCGGGTCGTGGGCCGTATCCGTCAGCACCAGCGCGCGGTCGCCCTTCTTGACGTTCCGCACCAGCGGACGCCGCAGATATTCCATGCTTCCCGTCATGAGGGCCGTAGCCGACATCGTTCTCTCCCTGACCGTCGCGACTTCCTGCGCGTTGACGGAGCAATTGCATAGGAGCGCGCAAGCGTCAATTGTGTCGACACTTTGAAGGAGGGGTCCTCGTTGGCTCGGCCGTGAGCGGCGGGGCGCAGAAGGTGACAATTGTTGGTAAAATCGGTCAATAAGGCTGAGGTAGTGCTGCGTCTGCATAGCTTTTATGCATCGCTGGCATCGCTAACTGTGCGCACCCCAAGGCGCCGAGAGTGTCGACTTCACAAGGTTGTCGACAGGCAGCCCGATCGCCGATGTGGAGAGCCAATTGACAACTCCCTCCGAACAAAGTGGTATGACCACTGTAAGGCCAGTGGAGGAGCTGACCCTGTCGACCATGCTTGCAGAGAGCGACGACCTGTCGGGCGCGGAGAAGGTGTTCGCCTTCTTCCGGGATGCGCTTGTGGAGGGGCGTCTGAAGCCGGGCGAACGGCTCCTGTCCGAGCGCGAGTTCGCGCTCCAGCTTGGCGTCTCGCGGCCCGTCCTGCGCGAAGCGCTGCGGTCGCTCGCCATGCTTGGCTTCCTGGACATCCAGCACGGTCGCGGCGCTTTCGTGAAGCAGGCCGACGTGCGCGTGCTGTCCGACTTCTTCACCTTCAGCCTGGCCCAGCAGCCCGACATTCTCGACGACGTCATGCAGGCGCGCATCGCGATCGAGTGCCAGGCGATCCGGCTCGCCTGCCAGCGTGCGACCGAGACCGACATGAAGCGGATCGGCTCGTGCCTGACGCGCCTGATGGACACGCTGCACGACCCCGTCGAGGGTGGCGCGGCCGACTTCGCCTTTCATCAGGCGATCGTGGAGGCCGGCCGCAGCGAGGCGCTGACGACGCTCTACGGCGCGATCGGCGATCTTCTCCGGCGCAGCCACGTCCACCGCCGCGAGGTCACCGTCACGTCTGCCGGCATCCTCGACTACCTCGTCGAAGCCCACCGTGAGGTCTTCCTCTCGATGGTCGATCGCGACCCCGATGCCGCCGACCGCAAGCTCCGAGAGCATTTCGCAATCGGCGACGAATTCCGTCGCCGCAGTCTGATCGCCGCGTTCACGAAGAGACCGGCGACATAACCGTCCAAGGGAGGACACAACCATGTTTCATCGCAGGATCCTGGGACTATTGACCGGCACCGTGCTGGCCATCTCAGCCGGCGCCGTTTCGGCGGCTGAGCTTCGCTACGCCCATGTGGGTGCCGAAGGCGACATCCAGACCATCTACGCTGCGCAGGCAGCCGAGGGGATCGCGGCCGCCACCAATGGCGAAACCACCGTGACTGTCTATCCCGCGAGCCAGCTCGGCGGCGTCGCCGAAATGGTTGACGGCGTTCGCATGGGTTCGATCTCGATGGGCCACCACGACTTCGCCTCGCTCGCCCGTCTCGTGCCCGAGGTCGCCGTCTTCAACGCGCCCTTCATCTACCGCGACGGCGCCCATGCGCTTGCCGCGACCGATCCGGAGACCTCGCCCGCGCTGCAGGCGATCAACGAGAAGCTCGTCGAGCAGGGCGTACGCATCATCGGCCGGATCTATCGCGGCGACCGCCACATCTCGTCTAATTTCGAGGTGAAGACGCCCGCCGATCTCTCCGGCAAGCCGTTCCGCGCCGTTCCGCTCGAGCTCTGGGTCTCGATGGTCAAGGGCTTCGGCGCGATCCCGACACCGGTCGAGGTCGCCGAACTGCCGACCGCGCTGATGACCGGTGTCGTCGTCGGCCAGGAAAACCCGCTGACCATGATCGCTGCGAACAACCTCAACGAGGTGCAGTCGCACGTCGCGATGACCGGCCACATGCGCGCCGTGCTCGCGGTCTTCGTCAACGAAGACGTCTGGCAGGGCCTGTCGGAGGAAGAGCGCACGGCGATCACGACCGTCCTCGACGACGAGGCCGAGAAGTCCCTGCAGATGGCGTCCGAAGGCGAAGCCAAGCTCGTCGAGGAACTTACGGGGCGCGGCATGACCTTCGTCACCGAGGCCGACGGCCTCGACCTCGCAGCCTTCCGCGAGGGCGTAAGCGCACAGATCGCACAGGACTTCCCGAACTTCACGACCCTGATCGAGCAGATCCAGGCCGTCGAGTAATCCACCTTCATCCTTGTGAAAACTCCCGGCGGCGTCGCGCCGTCGGGAGCCAGCCGGAGCAAGGCCCATGCGGCTTCCCGAGCGTCTTCTCACCATCTTCGTGGTGATCATCATGGCCGGCCTGGTGCTGGTGCCGACTGCGCAGGTCATCATGCGCGGCGTCTTCGTGCTGCCATTCATCGGGGCGGAGGAGCTGACGCGCTTCCTGCTGATCTGCCTGATCTTCTGCGCCTATCCGCTCGTCGTGCAGCATGGCGAGAACATCGTGATGGGCGAGTTCAAGGCCGCTCTGCCCGATCGACTCCGTCGGCTGCTGAATGTCTTCATCTCGCTTTGTGCGATCGGCGGCACGGGCTTCATGGCCTATGTCACCGCCGCCAATATCTCGCGCAACCTCAAGAACGCGACGCCGACGCTCGGCATCCCGTTCTATCTCTTCCTCGGCGCGACACTCCTCGGCTTTGCCGGTGCTGCGCTCGTCCATCTCTGGCATGTCCGCAAGCCGCCGCAGGCGGACAAGAATGTGGCGGTGTAGACCATGGGCTTCGTCGTCATCATCGCGTTTCTCGCGCTGTTCATGCTGGGCTTCCCGGTCGTCTATGCAATCCTTTTGCCGTCGATTGCCTATGTCTTGATCGAGGGCCTGCCATTTGGCCTGCTGGCGCAGCGCGTCACCTATGCGCTCGACTCCTTTCCGCTGGTTGCAGTGCCGCTCTTCATCTTTGTCGGCAATCTGATGAACCTGTCCGGCATCACGGACCGCATCTTCCGCTTTGCCTACACGCTTGTCGGGCGCCTTCCTGGCGGCCTGGCGCAGGTCAATGTCTTCGGCAGCCTCGTCTTTTCCGGAATGTCCGGCGCAGCCTTGGCCGATATCGGCGGCCTCGGTCGCATCGAGATCGAGGCCATGCGCAAGCGGGGTTTCTCTCCCGCATTCGCAGGCGCCGTGACCGGCGCTTCCGCCACGATCGGGCCGATCTTCCCGCCGTCGATCCCGCTCATTGTCTATGGCTCGGTGACCAGCGTTTCGATCGTTCAGCTTCTGGTGGCCGGCATCATGCCGGCGATCCTGTGCACGATCCTCCTGATGACCACGGTTCTCGTCATCGCCAAGATCGAGAAGCATCCGCGCGCCGATCGCTGGCCGACCGCGTGGGAGCTGATCCGCGACTTCCTGCCGGCCGTGCCGGCCATTGTCGCGCCCGCACTCATGATCCTTGGCATGACGCTAGGCGCCTTCACGCCGACCGAGGCTGCAGCCGTCACAGCGGTCTACGTCATCATCATCAGCGCCGTGCTCTACCGGGAGCTGACGTTGGCGCATCTGTGGAACTCGGCGATCCTGACTGCACGAAGCTCATCGGCGATCCTGATCATCGTCGCGGCGGCAGCGCTGTTCGGCTGGATCCTCGCCGTCGAGCAGGTGCCGCAGACCTTTGCGGCGGCCCTGCTGACGCTGTCGCAAGACCCGATCATGCTGCTGATCATCGCCAACCTGATCTTCTTCATCGCCGGCATGTTCCTCGATTCGACGACTGCCACGCTGCTGCTCGTGCCGATCATTGCCCCGCCGCTGGTGATGGCCGGCGTCGATCCAGTGCAGCTAGGCATCGTCACCATCTTCAACCTGATGCTGGGCCTCCTGACGCCGCCGATGGGTCTTTCGCTGTTCCTGGTGGCAGACATCGCCAAGGTTTCGCTAAGACAACTGCTCAGGGCGCTGTTGCCGTTCTATATCCCGCTCTTCACCACGCTGATGATCCTGACCTTTGCGAAGGATTTCACGCTGTGGCTGCCTCGCATGATTGCTCAGTAATTTCCGGAGATTTCTCTTAATGCGCATCGTCATCGGTTCCGACCACGCCGGCTTCCCGCTCAAGGCGACCATCATCGAACACATCAAGTCGCTGGGGCACGACGTGCACGATGCGGGCTCCTACGACCCGAACCCGGTCGATTTCCCCGACATCGCCAAGACGGTCACGTCCTCGATCATCGAAGGCAAGGCCGAGCGCGGGCTGATGGTCTGCGGCACCGGCGTCGGTGCTTCCATCGCCGCCAACAAGATCAAGGGCATCCGCGCCGCCGTCTGCCATGACGTCCATTCCGCGCACCAGTCGGTCGAGCATGACGACGTCAACGTCATGTGCATTGGCGCGCAGATCGTCGGCGCCTGGCTCGCCAAGGATCTGGTGACGGCCTATCTCGAGGCCGAGTTCTCGACCGACGAGGATTTCCGCCGCCGCGTGCGAAAGCTCGCCGAAATGGACGCCGCGCGCTGATCAATAACGGCGCTCCGTCTGGATGGGTGGAGCGCCGGCTGAGAACCTGAGGGAACGGAACGCTGGGCGTCGGCGTTCTAGTCGCGTTCCCGCGAGGCTTACCCATGGCGACCCCGGCATTCTGGAAGGGCTATCTGAAGCTTTCGCTCGTCACCTGCCCGATCGCGATGACGCCGGCGACGACCGAGAGCGAGAAGGTCAAGTTCCACACGATCAACCGCAAGACCGGCCGTCGCGTGCGCAGCCGCTATGTCGATGCGGAGACGGAAAAGCTGGTCGAGGCGGAAGACCAGCTCAAGGGCTACGAGACTTCGTCCGACAGTTTCGTCACCTTCGAGGACGACGAACTCGATGCCGTCGCACTCGAAAGCGTGCGCACGATCGACATCGACCAGTTCGCCCCGGCCGATTCCGTGCCGTGGATCTACTATGACAGCCCCTATTACGTAACGCCGACCGACAAGGTGGGCGAGGAGGCCTACGCGGTCATTCGCGACGCGATGGCGGCAAAGGGTGTCGTCGGCATCTCCCGCGTCGTCCTGTTTCGGCGCGAGCGCGCGGTCATGCTGCAGCCGCGCGACAACGGCATCATTCTCTGGACGCTGCGCTATGGCGAAGAGGTCCGCGAGCCCGAGGGCTACTTCAAGGATGTCGACGCTGCCAAGCCGGCGCCGAAGCTCATGAAGATGATCACGCAACTCATCGACGAGCGCTCGGCCGAATGGTCGCCGAAGATGGTCGAGGACCCGGTCCAGGAAGAGCTCAAGGATCTGATTGCGCAGCGTCGCAAGAAGCAGGGCAAGACTGCGCCGAAAAAGGCCGCGACAGACGACGAGCCGCCGGCCGCCGACAATGTGATCGACCTGATGAGCGCGTTAAAGAAGAGCCTCGAAAAGCCCGCAGCGAAGTCTCGCGGCAAGAATTAATCAGGCTGCCTTGCTTGGCGAGGAAGCCTTGGAGTTGGCCTTTGCCGTCGTTTTCGCCTTGCCGGCCATCTCGGCGCTTTTCTGCAGCGCTTCCATGAGATCGACGACCTTGCCTTCCTTACGCGGCTTCGGCGCCTTGATCGGGCGACCCTCGATCTTGGCCTTGACGAGTTCAGCGAGCGCCGCCTCGTAGCGATCCTCGACCGCACGCGGATCGAACTCGCCGCGCATCGTCTCGATGATGTGGCCGGCCAACTCGACCATCTGCTTCTTGACCTTGGGCGTCGGCGCCTCGGCAAAAGCCTCTTCGGCCGAGCGCACCTCGTAGTCGAAATTGAGTGTGTTCGCGACGATCCCGTCCCCGTGCGGGCGCAAGAGCAGGTGCCGAACGCGGCGGAAGAGCACGGCGGTGGCAAGCGCCGCGACGCTCTTCTGGCGCATGCCGTCGCGGATCAGGCGAAACGCGTCCTCCGACGCATCGTCGGCCGGCGCGATATAGTACGGCTTGTCGAAATAGACCGTATCGACCGCGTTGCAGGGGATGAAGGTCTCGACCCTCAGCGTCTTGTCACTGTCCGGGATCACGGCTGCGATCTCGTCAGGCTCGAGAATGACATAGCCCTTGTCGGTCTCGTAGCCCTTCACCTGGTCGTCCCGGTCAACGGGCTTTTCCGTCTTCTCGTCGACGAAAATCCGCTTAACGCGATTGCCGGTCTTGCGGTTGATGGTGTGGAACGACGTTCGCTCGGCAGTTGATGCGGCTGAATAAAGCGCGATCGCGCAGCCGATCTCGTCGACCTTCAGGTAACCCTTCCACTGCGCGCGCGGTGCCATGCGATCATCTCCGGAACGCGACTCGAACGCGCACGGTCAAGGCCGGTTCCCTCAGCAGCAGGCAAGGGCCTCTCACGTAGCGCCGAACGATGCCGAGAACGCGGCCCGGATGATCCTGTCCGGCCGTTAGGTCAGCAGCGCCGTCAGGTCCGAAACGTCGGCGAGGTCTTCCAGGTGATCGACGATGCCGATCAGCCGCTCGCCGGTTTCGGCCGCCAGTCCACCGGCCGCCCAGGCATCGCGGAACTTGGCGAGGTGCTGCTCGCGGCTGAGCGGCGCCTTCGGGTGCCCGAACACGTGCTCGACCGTGATCTCGTGCACGCTGCCATCCGTGAGCGTGAGGCGGAAGCTCTGCGGCGTCATGGCGTTGAGATCGGGATTGTCGTCTTCGGTGACCGAGACCTTCGCGGCAATCTCGTGCGTCAACGGGTCGTCCAGCACCTCGCGCCCGAGGAAGCCCGCGACATCGACCGTGCCGCGGCGCAGATAGGTCGCGGCGATGAAGGGAATGCAGAGCTTGGCGTAGTTGGCGCTAGGCGAGGGGATGTCTGGTCGCCCGACCTGGCGCGCGACCACCGGCGGCACGAAGCATTCGAGCTTCGCCATCTCCTTGGCCTTGAAGCCGAGCCGCCCCTGAAGCTGCATCAGCGCATCGATCGTGCCGTGGCTGAGGCGGCCGGTCGGGAACGGCTTGTGTGCCATCTCCTCGACCTGGAACTCGCGCCCGATGCGATCGATCTCGCCCTCGATCTGAAAGAGGTCGGCCTCGATCAGGCGGAAATAACCGTGCTTGCCAGTGAATATGTCGCGCGGGCCGGTGAAGCCCGCCGCGGCGAGGTCCGCGCTCACGATGCCCGCGCGGGCCGCGAACCCGACCTGAAGACCCAGGCACGGCGAGCCTTCGATATGCGGCTGCATGGTGCCCGATGTCTGCGAGTACTGGATGCCGAGCGTGTTGGCCGTCTGCTCCTCGTCATAGCCGGCAAGGCGCGAGATCGCGGCCGCCGCCCCGAAGCCGCCGGCCGTACCAGGCCGGAAGAAGCGCAAGGAGCCGCGAGCGGCAAAGCCGAGAAAGGTCGCGACATCGATGCCGACGAGACAGGCCGCGATCAGGTCCTTGCCGCTGACCGGGTTGCCTGCCTGCGAGCGCCGGTCGGCATAGGCGAGGGCTGCGGCGAGGATCGCCGCCATCGGGTGCAGGACCGCGCGCTCGTGCAGGCAGTCGAACTCGAGCGAGTGGATCCGGTAGGCGTTGACGAAGGCGGCGGTCGGCGCCGGCAGCCGCTCGCCGGTGCCGAAGCTTCGCGCCTCGTTCGACTGGCCCCAGCTGCGGGCGAGCACATTCATCGCCTCGAGATTGGTGCCGTTGGCGCCCGCTGCGCCCACGCCCAGTGTATCGAGGATGAACACCTTCATCTTTTCGACCGCCGAGGCAGGCACGGCATCGAAGCGCAATCCCGCGACATGCGAGACGAGGATGGGAGCGGGATCGATCATGGAACTCTCGGCACTGGCGGCCGGCTAGTAGCCGGCCAGCCTCGGGAGGAAGAGGAAAAGGTCGGGAAGGAAGACGATCGCCAGCGTCACGCCGAGCTGGATCGCGATGTAGGGCCAGACTTCCCTGGTGACCTCGCCGACCTTCAGCCCCGTCATGCCCGCCATCAGGAACAGCAGCACGCCGACCGGTGGCGTCAGCATGCCGACGATGAGCGTGAGGATGAAGACAAGCGCGAAGTGCAGCGGATCGATGCCGTAGAGGATCGCCATCGGCGCGAAGATCGGCACCAGCATGACGTAGGCCGCAGTCGACTCCATGAACATGCCGACAATCACCAGCATGGCGAAGATCAGGAGCAGGAACATCGTCGGATCATCCGTCAGCCCCTGCAGGAGCGCGCGCAGGTCGTTTGGCAGGTGATTGATCGAGAAGAGGAACGTCACGGTCGAAGCAAAGGCGATGATGACCGTGACGACGCCTGTCGTCAGGCCCGCATGCAAAAGCGCCTTCGGCAGGTCGGAGAGCTTCAGCTCGCGCGTGTAGAACAGCCCGAGCAGAAGCGACATGACGACCGCGATCGCGCCGCCTTCCGTTGCCGTGAAAGCTCCGCCCATGATGCCGCCGATGACGACGACGGGCAACAGGATGACCGGCAACGAGCGGATCGCGGCGCGGCCGACCGCCGACAGCCTGAACGGCTCGCCGAGCAGCGGATAGCCGCGACGCATCGCGGCCCAGTACACGTAACCGCTCATCAGGAAGGCGATGAGAAAGGCCGGCAGCACGCCGCCGATGAAGAGCGCCGGAAGCGAAAGCGTCGGCCCGGCGATCGTCGCATAGACGATCATGGCCGTCGAGGGCGGCAGGATCGGCCCGAGATTGCCGGTCGCTGCGATGAGCGCAGCGCCGAATGGCTTGCTGTACGCAGCGCCGAGCGGCTTCATGAGGGCCGAGCCGAGCGCCGCGGCGTCCGCAACGGCCGCCCCAGAGACCGAGGCAAGCCCCATGCCCGACGCGATCGTTACATGCCCGAGCCCGCCCCGCACGCGCCCGACGATCGTGTTGGCGAACTCGACCGCGATGCGCACCACGCCGCCACGCACCATCAGTTCGCCGGCGAGCATGAAGAAGGGGATCGCGAGCAGCGGGAAGGAGTTGATGGCGAACATCATCTTCGACGCCATCATCTCGATCGGCAGGCCGCTCATCCACAGCCCAGCCATGCCGGCGATGCCGAAGGCGAACGCCAGCGGAATGCCGACGAGGCAGGTGGCAAAGAAGATGATCGTGATGATCGCGCTCATGGCAGGGCCTGCATTGTTTCGTCTTCGAAGACGCGGACCGGCGGTTCGCCGCGGATGAACTGCACGACCAGATGGACGATCGACCACGCGGCTCCGATGGCAAGCGGGTAGTAGAACCACGCGGCCGACACGGGCAGCGTGTTGAGCATTTCGGTCGAACGGCCCTTGATGCTGACCCAGGCTCCCAGCAGAACGACGACCATCAGCAGCGCGATCATCGCCGCGCTCGCCCGGAAGAGCAGGCGGCGGACGCCGAGCGGCACGGCATCGACAACGCTTGTGATCGCCACGTGCAGCCCGCGCGAAATGCCGAGCGGCATGACCATGAAGGACATCCAGATGAAGGCGAGGCGGCTCAACTCGTTTGCAAAGATGAGCGACCTGCCGAAGCCGTAGCGGCCGACAACGTCGGCCGCGATGGTCGTGACGATGATTGCCATCGTTACGATGACGATGCCCATCAGCAGGCGATCGCCGAGATCGAGCAGCTTGCGCACGAGGCTTACTTCGCAGCCTCGACCGCGCCCAGGAATTCGTCGACGAGTTCGGCGCCAAGCGTGCCGCGGACCTGGTCGTAGACGGGGGCGGTTGCCGTGCGGAAGGCCTCGCGCTGCTCGGGCGTAAGCTTCGTCAATTCGACGCCGTTTTCGAGCACGGTGGCGAGGTTGGTCGCCTCATCAGCCTCGGCATATTTGCGCTGCTCGATCGTCGCCAGCCGGCCAGCCTCTATGATGGCCGCACGGTCTTCCTCGCTCATCGCATCGAGCTGCGTCTTGGAGACGGCGAAGACGATGACGTCGAAGAAGTGGCCGGTGTCGGTCAGGTACTTCTGGTTGGCGTCGTAGAGGCGGAAAGAGTTGATGACGGCGTAGGGGTTCTCCTGCCCGTCGACGACGCCCTGGCTCAGCGCCGCGAACATCTCGCTGGCGTCGATCGAGGTCGGGCTGGCGCCCAGCAGGTTGAAGGTCGCGATGTGGACCGGATTGTTCTGCAGGCGGATCTTCAGGCCCTGCAGGTCCGAAGGCTGGGTGATCGGGCGGACCGAATTGGTGATGTTGCGGAAGCCGAGTTCCATGAAGCCGAGGACGACGAGACCCTTCTCCTCGAACAAGGGCTTCAGCGTCTCCCCGAAGGAGCCGTCGAACACCTTATAGGAGGTCTCGCGGTCGGCGAAGATGAACGGCATGTTCGTCACGCCGATCTGCGGCACCTGCGAATTGTAGAAGGCCGACGAGACGAAGACGCCGAAATTGATACCGCTCTGTGCCTGGTTCACCATTTCGGGAGCCTGGCCGAGTTCGCTGTTAGCGAAGACGGAGACCGTGTGGCGGCCGTCGGTCAGCTCCTCGACCTTCGTCGCGAAGACATCGCGCATGGCGCGCGTGGCGGAATGGTTGTCGCCGAAGCCGGAGCCAAGACGAAGTTCGTCGGCGGATGCGGAAAGCGGCGCAGCTATGAGAAAGGCGCACGCGAACAGGCCAGCGGCCCTGCGAAGGACAGGCATGATGATACTCCCGAAGTAGGGCGCCGTTCCCGTGGCGCTTGGTATGAATGCGTATGCAGTAAAGGTCTGTTGATGATCATTGTCAAGCGGCTGCCGCACTTGTCGCTGCTACCTTGTCAACATCGGGAACCGCCAAGAAAAAGGCCGCGCCGAGGAGTGTCGACGCGGCCGAGAGGCAGGCAGGGTGCCTGCGGGGAGGATCAGTTCGCAGCATCCACGGCGGCGAGAAACTGGTCGACGAGCTCTGCGCCGAGATTGCCGCGCACCGTGTCGTAGACGGGCGCAGTCGCCTCCTGGAAGGCGGCCTTCTGCTCGGGCGTCAGAACGGTGATCTCGACACCCTTCTCTGCAACCGCAGCGCGATTTGCGGCTTCGTCTTCCGCTGCGATCCGCCGCTGCTCTTCCGTCGCGAGGCGTCCGGCCTCGAGCACCGCTTCGCGATCCTCGGGCGTCATGCGGTCAAGCACGGCCTTGGAGCCGGTGAAGACGATGATGTCGAAAAAATGCCCCGTCTCGGAGACGTATTTCTGGCCGGCATCGTAAAGGCGCAGATTGTTGATCACGGAGTAGGGGTTTTCCTGGCCGTCGATCACGCCCTGGCTGAGCGCCGGGAAGATCTCGGTTCCGTCGAGGGCGACCGGGCTGGCGCCAAGCAGCTCGAAGGTCGCGATGTGCACCGGGTTGCTCTGCAGGCGGATCTTGAGACCGGCGACGTCCGTCGGCTCGATGATCGGCCGTGCCGAATTCGTGATGTGGCGAAAGCCAAGCTCCATGAAGCCGAGCACGACCAGCCCCTTTTCCTCGAAGAGCGGCTTCAGCTGCTCACCGATCTCGCCGTCGATCACCTTGAACGCGGTCTCGCGGTCGGAGAACACGAAGGGCAGGTTTGTCACGCCGATCTGCGGCACCTGAGAGTTGTAGAAAGCCGACGACACGTAGACGCCGAAATTGATGCCGCTCTGCGCCTGGTTGACCATTTCCGCGCTCTGGCCGAGCTCGCTGTTGGCGAAGACGGAAGCCGTATGACGCCCCTCGGTCAGTTCCTCCACCTTGGGCGCGAACACGTCCTTGAGCGCGCGGGTCGACGAATGCGTGTCGCCAAAATTCGAGCCAAGGCGGAGGTCGTCCGCATAGGCCGGCAGTGCGATCGCAAGCGCACATGCACCCAGAAGCGTTGTCTTGAACCAGTGTGTCATCATCGTTCCCCTTCTTGATGGGCGGTCACATGACTGCGCATGCAATCTCCGGCCGACGCGGCCGTCCTCTGGCCGCCCGGTGCGATCTGGATCGGCTCGCGCCGACCGATGCCCTCAACTCTCAGGCGTTGGCGATCTCTGCCGCCTTGTTGCCTGCGAGCATTCCGAGCGTGACGGCCATGCAGAGACCGGCCGCCGGCAGGTACCCATCGACGCCGTTTCCGGAGATGCTGCAGGCCGTGCCGCCGCTCGCGAACAGGTTCGGTAGCGTCGTGCCGTTCTTGCGCAGCACGCGCGCATCCTCGTCGATCTTGAGGCCGCCCTGCGTGTGGAACAGCGCGCCCGTCGTCTTGATCGCGTAGAACGGGCCCTTCGACAGCGCCGCCACCTTCGTGAAGTCGCGTCCCCACGGGCAGGAAACCGCGCCGCGCTGCATGGCCGCGACCTTGGAAAACGTGACCTTCAATTCGTCGACCGGCACCTTGATCGTCTCGGCCAGCTCATCGACATCGGCCGCTGTCTTCACGCCACCAAGCGACAGCAGTTCGCGGAACTCCGGCAGTTCCTCGACCAGCGCGCGGCGCTTGTCGTCGAAGATGATCCACCCAATGCCGCCGGGCTGTGCGAGCACGTTCAGCGCCTGGCCGGAAATGTCCTTCACCTCGTTGGAGAAGCGCTTGCCTTCCGTGTTGACGGTGATGCCACCGTGCATGACCGTCTCGTAATTGACGATGATGCCGTACGGGTCGGCTAGCGCGCCGTAGCCCTGATAGGCGTCCATGCAGCCGAGGTCGGCTCCGAGCTCCATGCCCCACTGGATGCCTTCGCCCTCGTTCCCCTCATGGCCGAAATATCGGTAGTTCGGCGCCGTACCGAAGGAGGGGATGAACTTCTGCACCATATCGTGGTTGGCGCCGAAGCCGCAGGTGGCAAGCACGAGAGCGCCGCAGCCGATATTCTCGACCGATCCGTCAGAGCGCTTCACGCGCACGCCCGTCACCCGGCCGTCATCGTCGGCATAGATCGCGTCGGCATGCGCGCCGGTGATGAGATCGACGCCGGCGTCGCTCGCCGCGCGGATCAGCGAGCCGTGCAGTTCCTCGCCGGTGCGGGTCGGCATGCCGTGCATCCGGTTCACCGAATGACCGAAGAAGCCGGCCCACGAAATGTTCATGCGGAACGGGATGTCGTGCTTCTCGACGAGCCAGTCGACGGCCTTGCCGGAGTTCTCGGCGACCGTGCGCGAGATGCGCGGATCGGCGCTGTTCTTCGAGCGCGCCATGATGTCGGCATAGAAGCGGTCCGGGCCGTCTTCGACGCCCTTCTCCTTCTGGAGCTTGGTGCCGGCAGCGCAGACATAGCCCTGGGACATGCTGGTCGAGCCGCGCGGGTTCTCGTCGCGCTCCAGGAGAAGAACGTCCGCACCGCCGTCGCGCGCGGCAAGAGCGGCGGTTAGCCCGGCGGCGCCGGCGCCAACCACGACAACCGGGACCTCGATGTCGAAACCCTGCTCCGGGGCACGAGAGACTGCCATGTCAAACCCTTCTAATGGCGCGACACTTGGCTCTCGGGCAGTGGAAACCGACCCGGAGCGGCAACATGCCGTCCGACTAATGAATACGAATTCATAGTTTTGCCAGACGCCTCGGCTGTCAAGACGGAAACGGACCAGAAGGCCCGGTAGCGGCAATTCCGAGCCCTAAAATTACTGTGCCACCTGAGTGCATGGCTCAGGAAATTCGCGGTTGACAGCGGCTGGCAGTGTCAACTTGAATGCGAATGCAAACATGGGTGGCCCGCGCTGGCCGCCATACAATAATCGGGGAACACGATGCCGGCTCGACCACGGGCGGCGTGCCGTCTGCGGCGCGCGCCGACATCTGCGCATGCTCTTTTCACGGCCATCGGCACCGCCGCCTGGCCTCTGGCGCCCCTGCGCGCCGCACCTCCAGCGACATTCAAGGACCCTTGCCCGTGACGGAAACAGACAACCCGTTGCCCTGGCTCGTCGAGCGCGTGCTGGCGACCGGCTATGACGATCTTCCAGCCAATGCCGTCGAGAAGGCCAAGACCTTCCTGATCGACACCTTCGGCGTCGGCGTCGCCGGCTGCGCGGGATACCGCATCGACCGCATCATCAAGGTCGCGGGAAGCTGGGGCAAAGGCGACGAGGCGACCGTCTGGGTGAGCGGCGAGAGGCTGCCGGCGCCGGCCGCTGCCTTCGTCAACGCCTACCAGATCCACTCGCTGGAGTTCGACTGCGTCAACGAGGACGCGGTCCTGCACCCCTTCGCGACGATCCTGTCAGCCGTCATGGGCTATTGCGAGCGCCGCTCGGCGGAAGGCAGCCCAGTGTCAGGCAAGGAGTTCCTGACAGCCGTCTCCATGGGCGTCGACGTCTCGATCTTCCTCGGCAAATCGTCCACCGGGCCGATCCGCTTCTTCCGCCCGGCTGCTGCCGGCGGCTTCGGCGCGGCCGCCTCGATCGGCAAGCTCTCCGGCTTCGACGTCGAAACCACGATCCGCGCGATCGGCAACCAATACGCGCAGACGAGCGGCACGCTCCAGCCGCATGTCGAAGGGTCGCCGCTTCTGGGCATGCAGGTCGGGTTCAACTCGCGGGCCGCCATCGCAGCCTGCGATTTCGCGCGCGAGGGCATTCTCGGCCCGAGCGACGTGCTCACCGGCCAGTACGGCTATTTCCGCCTGTTCGAGAATGGCGATTTCGACGTCGCCCACGGCCGCAGTGAGCTCGCGAAGCATTTCCAGATTGAGCGCATGTCGCACAAGCCGTTCCCGTCGGGCCGGCTGACCCATGGCATGGTGGACGGGCTCTACCGTCTGCAGCGCGAGCACAAGTTCACCGCCGATGACGTCGCCTCGATCACCACCGAGGTGCCGCAGCTCGTCAAGCGGCTGGTCGGCCGCCCGATCATCCCGAACCCCGCGCCGAACTATGCCAAGCTCTGCCTCGGCTTCGTCGCTGGCACCTTCCTTGTGCATGGCAAGGTCGACGTCGAGCACTTCATCGGCGAGGAGATGCTGAACGATCCGCGCACGCATGACATTGCGCGTCGCGTCACCGTCATCCAGAACGACAATCCCAGCCACAGCGCGATGACGCCGCAGACGGTCAGCGTCACGTTGAAGTCCGGCGCGACGCACACTGTCGAGCTCAAGGCCGTCTGGGGACACGCCGACAATCCGCTGACGCGCGAGGACAATCTCGACAAGTTCTGGCGCTGCTGGCGTCGGGTCGACGGGCTCGAGGACGCCGACGGACAGGCGCTGATCGACATGATCGACGCGATCGAGGCCGTGCCGGACGTCGCCGAGATCAGCCGCCTGCTCGTGCGACCGACAGCGCGGAGACGCTGACCATGCAAGCCGTCGAACGCCTCATGGCCTATCTCGCGCCGCTGTTTGCCCGCTTGGGCGGCGGCATCATGATCCTGATCGCGGTCATCGTTTCGATCGACGTGCTCACCCGCAACGTGACCGGGCAGACCTACCTCAACTCCTTCGAGGTCAGTGTCTATCTCTTCGCGATCGCGATCAGCTTCGGCATGAGTTACACCGCGCTTTGCGGCGCCCACATCCGTGTCGACGTCTTCATGGCGCGGTTCCCGCTCGGCGTGCGCCGGATCCTCGATTTCCTGTCGTTCCTGTCGCTCGCAGCCGTCGGCGGCTTCTTCGCTTACACCACCTTCCATCTGTTCATGACCAGCTACAGGCGCGGCATCGTCTCAACCAGCGTGCTCGCGGTCCCGCTTGCCATACCGCAAGCCTTTCTGGTGGTCGGCATGGCGATTTTCGCCTTCACGGCGCTGCTTCTGACCACGCGCCATGGGCTGCTGCTGCTTCAGGGGCGCGGTGCCGAGGCAGATCGTGTCGGCAAGTTCGATTCCAATGACGAGATCGCCGAGGCGATCGAGGACGTAAAGAAGAGGGAAGCGCTGTGATCCCGACACTCCTGACGGTCCTGTTCGGACTTCTGGCGCTCGGCATTCCCGTTGCCGCCGTGCTGGTGATCGTGACGCTGGTGCTCGACCAGAGCTTCTCGTTCTTTCCCGTCCTGCCCGCTGTCGGCGACCTTCTCTGGGGCGGCTCGACCAATTTCGCGCTCGTCGCCGTTCCACTCTTCATCCTGACCGGCGAGCTGCTTTTAAATTCCGGCATCGCCGGCGGCATGTTCCAAGCGATCGACCGATGGGTCCGCGTTGTCCCGGGCGGTCTCCTGCACACGATCATCGGATCGAGCGCACTATTTGCCGCGACCTCCGGCTCGTCGGTCGCGACCGCCGCGACGATCGGCACGATCGCGGTGCCGCAGATGAAGACGGGCGGCTATGCGCCGCCGCTTTTCCTCGGCTCGATTGCAGCCGGCGGCACGCTCGGCATCCTCATCCCGCCCTCGATCAACATGATCATCTACGGCGTGCTGGCCGAAGTGTCGGTCGGACGCCTCTACCTCGCGGGGCTCATCCCGGGCCTGCTTCTGGCCGGCTTGTTTTCGCTGATCGTCTTCATCCTGTGTATCTGGAAGCCGCATATGGGCGGACGGCAGGAGACCCGGCCGACCTGGCGCGAGCGCTTCGACGCGCTGCCGGGCCTGCTGCCGCCGCTTCTGCTCTTCCTGCTGATGGTCGGCTCGATCTATGCCGGCATCGCGACGCCGACCGAGGCTGCAGCGCTTGGCTTCCTGGGCGCCCTCGCGCTGACCGCCTGGCGCCGGAAGCTCTCCTGGCAGATGCTGATGGGCGCTCTGGAACGCACCATGCGCACGACCTGCATGGTGATGCTGATCGTGCTCGCGGCCCAGCTCCTCAACTTCGTGATGGTCTCGATCGGGCTTGCCGACCAGATCCGCAACGCCGTCGGCGCCATCGATGCGCCACCGGTCGTGATCCTGGCAGCGATCGTGGTGATGTACCTGATCCTCGGCTGCTTCATGGAATCGCTGTCGCTGATGATCGCGACGACGCCCATCGTCGTGCCGATCATCGTGGCCATCGGCTACGACCCGCTCTGGTTCGGCGTCATCTTCATGATCCTGATCGAGACCGCGCTGATCACGCCGCCCATCGGCATGAACCTCTTCGTCGTCCAGTCGATCCGCGGCAACGGGCCCTTCCGCGACGTGGCGCTCGGCGCGCTGCCCTTCGTCGTCGCGATGATCCTGATGATTGCTCTTCTGACGGCATTTCCGTCGATCGTGACCTGGCTGCCCACCTATGTCCGCGGGTAGCGGGAGTGAGGCTTAAGGAAAGGGGAACCCACATGAAACGCAGTCTGATGCTTTCGCTGGCGCTCGCGGCCGGCATGACCGGCGCAGTCGCGCAGGATCTGCCGGAGACCGAGATCAATGTCGTCGGCAACCTCGGCACCACCACCCAGAGCAAGCTTCTCGAGGCGCCGTTCTGGACCGAGAAGGTCACCGAACTCTCGGGCGGCAAGATCACCACGCGCTTCCGTGTGATGAACGAACTTGGCCTTCGCGGTGCCGACCTTTTCAACCTCGCCAGCCAGAACGTGATGAACGTGACCAGCGGCGCGCTCGGCCACGTCTCCGGTCAAAACCCCATCAGCGACGGCAACGACCTCGCCGGCATGTCGTCGAACTTCGACGAGTTCCATCAGGTCACCGACGCCTTCTTCCCGGTGCTGCAGGCCTATTACCGCGAGAACCTGGGCCTGCACCTCATGGGCATGATGTCCTACCAGACGCAGGTCTTCTATTGCCGCGTTCCGCTCGAAGGCATCGAGAGCATCGCCGGCAAGCGCATCCGCGTCTCCGGCGCCTCGCAGTCCGATCTGATTGCCCATCTGGGCGGATCGCCGGTCGACATGGCCTTCGGTGAAGTGCAGCAGGCGCTGGAGCAGGGCGTGATCGACTGTGCGGTCACCAGCACGCTCGGCGGCTATTCCAACCGCTGGTACGAAGGCACGACCCACATCTATCCGCTGGCCGTCAACTTCGGCGCGCTTGCAACCGTCGCCAACGCCGACTGGTGGGACAGCCTCGACCCCTCCGTCCAGACCTTCCTGACCACCGAAGTCGACAAGCTCACCGCCGAAATGCGGGTCATGAGCGAGCGTGAGGATGCCGAAGGCGTCGCCTGCAACACGACCGGCCCTTGCCCGATCGGCGAACCGGCTGGCCTGACGCTGGTCGAAGTCACCGACGAGGACCTCGCCAAGCGCCGCGAAGCCTTCGAGGCAGCCGTGCTCCCGAACTGGATCAAGCGCTGCGGCGAGCCTTGCGTCGAAGCCTTCAACACGGCGATCGCACCGGCTGCCGGCCTGGAGCCCGTCTCGGCACAGTAATTGTCTGCGATGCGCGCCGTCGATGAGGCGGCGCGCCTTCTATTTTGCCTCCTAAATCAGACAATGATTGCCAGTCCCGGCCTGCCTTTCTTCTTTTGCTTTCGCGGATGGGACCGCAGGAAGAAAAGCATCCGTCCTCGTTTCGTAGCAAATCGGCAACGATGTCTGATCTGCATCGACCTCGACAGAGCAGCACTGCGCATCTCCACTTGCGGTGCTTTCCGGCCTCTGTATGTTAACGCAGGTTAACAGCTTTATGGGGAAGCTGGCGCGAAGGCGCGGGGCGTGACATGCGTATTGGCAGGTTCTTGACGGCGGCGCTGGGGAGCGCCTGCGCGTCTTTTCTGGTTTGTGGGGCGCTCGCTCAAAGCGGGCCTTCAGCTGCACGCATTGGCGATGCCGCGGTCGAGACCGGATCGACGGCCGCGCTGGAGGCGCAGCGGCAGGTTCTGTTCACCCAGATGCTGTCCGACCCGAGCAATCTCGACGTCGCCTTCGAGTATGCAGCGCTTTCGGCCCGCGTTGGCGATCTCGAGGGTGCAGTCGCGACACTCGAACGCATGCTGATCTTTGCGCCCGGCCTGCCGCGCCTGCAGCTTGAGCTCGGCGTGCTCTACTACCGTCTTGGTGCCTACGAGGTTGCCGACAATTACTTCGAACAGGCAATCTCCGGCGAGGACGTGCCTCAAGAAGTGGTGGAGCGCGTCCAGACGTTCCGTACCGGGATCAACCGTGCGACGGAGCCGACCCGCTTTTCAGGCACGATTGCGGCCGGCGTGCGCTACCAGTCGAACGCCAACGCCGCGCCCGAGACGCGGGACATCTCGCTCTTCGGGCTCGACTTCCTGCTCGACGAGGATGCGGTTTCCGCACCCGACGTCAACGGCTTCATCGCCGGCACCGCGCGCATCTCGCACGATCTGGAAAGCCAGGGCGACCGTCTGGAGATCAACCTGTCGGGCTACGGCGCGCTTTACGACGAACGCACCGAACTGAACGCAGCGCTTGGCGAGGTCACGATCGGTCCCTTCTTCAACATGGAGCGCGTCCGCATCGATAACACCACGCTGGCGATCTACGGCATCGCGGGCGGCGTGATCCTCGACGAGGATCCGTATCTGGTTTCGGGTGGCATCGGCACAAACCTCGTGACGCAGGGTGGCCAGGGCACGAGCATCAGCATCCGTGGCGAGTACCGCTACGAGGATTATCGCGACAGTGCCAGGCGGGAGACAGCCTCGAACAAGACGGGCGATCGTTATCGGGCTGAGGTCGAATTCCAGCAGCAGTTGACTGACCGCTTGGCATTGGTTGCGTCTGCAGAAGCTGAAAAGCGCGATGCCCGCACGGAATACGACAGCAACCGCGCTTTCGGCGCGTCGCTCGGCGCGCGGATGGCATTCGCCGATCCTCTGGGTCTCACGGACACCGCATGGACGGTGAGCGTCGTCGGGGGCCTTCTGCGGCGCGACTATGATGGCAACGACCCTACGGTCAGCGCTGACGCGCAGTCCGACCGGGAAGCCTTTGTCGACGTGACGCTTGCCATGCCGGTGGCCGACGGCTGGTCCATGCTCGCCAGCGGCGGCTATCGCGACGTCGATTCCAACTACGCTATGAAGAAGTTCGACAATGTGACGGGCACGCTGACCCTGTTGCGGCAGTTCTAGGAGAAGACGATGATGAAGCGGATCGCCTTTCTCTCGCTCGCCGTCGCGGTTCCGGCGCTGCTGTCTATGCCGGCCTTGGCGCAAGTCGCCGGCGTCACGGCAGCCGTGAATCCCGAGGCCAGCCGTACGCCGCCCGGCCAGGCCGTACGGACCGTCATTCTCGGCGATAACATCGTGCAGAACGAGAAGATCGACACCAGCGGCGCGGGTCTTGTCCAGATCCTTCTCGCCGACGGTACGACCTTCACCGTCGGGCCGAACTCGTCGATCTCGATCGACCGCTTCGTCTACAATCCGGGGGCTGGCACGGCCGAAGTAACGGCCACGATGACCCGCGGCGTGTTCCGTTTCATTGGCGGGCGAACATCGAAGACCGAAGGCGGCGTGAAGCTTAACACGCCCGTCGGCACCGTCGGCATCCGAGGCGGCATGGTCGACATCAACCTGTCACCGTCACAGGCCGGTCTGCTCGCCCATTTCGACCTGCTCTTCGGCAATGAAGTGACGCTCGACGGCCAGTCTGGCGGGCAGCGTATCTACTCGGCCGGCTATTCCCTCTGGGTCGATGCACTCGGGCGCTTCAACACCGGCAAGACACCGGCACAGTGGCGCAGCCAGATTTTCCAGAACCTCGCCGGCTCCGGCGGCAATGGCGGCTCGCCGAACCGGCCGACGAACGAGCAGGTCGCCGCCAGCAACGTACCCGGCGCCAATTCCGGCAATCTGCCGCAGACGACGCGCACGGTTCCCACACCCCGCCCGCCTGTCGTGACCGTAACCCAGCCGACGACGCCTCGGACATTCAACGGTCCATATCAAGGCTTCGCGGCCGGCATGGCCGACGTGACTCGAAAGGTTGGTTGGCTAACCCTCAAGTACCACACACCGGTGAGAAACACCCGTCCAGAAAATGTTTCGACCTCCTTTAATACGGATGGTGTGCCGTTCCAAGGGCAGGTTGATGTTAAGAGTATTGTTACGGATGTTGAAATTGAGGTTGGGAACGATGGTGCCCCGTCGGCCTATCTGGACAATGATCGTTATGGAGCAACTGGCGGGTTGAAGACGACGTTTATGGTGTCGGGCCGGTCCATTACACCATTTATCGACGGCCTCCAGGATTTCGACCTCTGTGACAACTGCGATTTCCTCCAGTGGGGCTGGTGGGGGACAGAGCAGCCTGGAAATCGCTTAAGTGTGTATGTTGATGACGGGACTTGGGTGACAGGCAAAATTACGTCCGATTATAACGATACGCATACAGCAGGCACGACCGCGACCTACTCGGGCAATGCTGTCGGGACCCTCCGTACAGACGGACAAAACTATATTGCGACGGGCACCATGCAAATGGGCTGGGACTTCGGAACACGAAGCGGATCCTTGGCAATCAACGACTTTGGCAGCAACATCGGCGGCGATGAGTTCGATGCTAAGAACTTCAGCTACGCGATCAGTGACCCAGGCAGCAGCGGTGGGTTTCGGCAGACTGGGATTGTGAGCGCCAACAATGGCAGCGTCGGCACCGCGAGCGGCGCTTTTGTGTCGGCCGGAACCGATCCCGTCGGCGGCGTGATCGGCAACTTTGACCGGACAGGATTCGGCTGGACAGCGTCCGGAGTCTTTGGCGGCACTCAGACCTCACTTACGGTGCCCGAGGTTCCAACGGTGCCAAACATACCATCCCTGCCCAGTCAGTAGATGATGTTGCTTGGAAGCCGCCGCTCGTCCGCTGATCGGCGGCGGGGGAGGCTGGTCTGGCTAGTCGGGCTGGCGGCGATCTCCTTCGTCATCCTGCTGAAGGCCTGGGGGCAGACGCCGCTCGAGCGGCTGACGCCGCTGGTCTTCGACCTCTATCAGCGTCTCGATCCACGCCCTGAAGCCGGCGCACCCATCGCCGTCGTCGACATCGACGAAGCGTCTATCGCCGAGCTCGGGCAATGGCCGTGGTCGCGGGCAGTAGTCGCTCGCATGGTCGACCGACTTGGGGAGATGGGCGTCGCCACCATCGCCTTCGACGTGGTCTTCTCCGAACCCGACCGTACCTCGCTGGCGCAAGCCGCGGCCGATCTGTCGAATGCCGGCGTGCCGGTCGACCTTCCGCCCGAGATCGCCGCGCGCGACAATGATGCGATCCTCGCTGAAAGCTTTGCCCGCAATTCGGTGACCGCCGGCTTCGTCATCTCGGATGCGACCGGAGGGACGATCGCACCGCCCAAGGCGGGCTTCTCCTTCGGCGGCGCCGACCCGACGACCTACCTGCCGCCATTTGGCGGCGGTGTCGTCAACCTGCCGGAGCTGACGCAGGCCGCCCAAGGCATGGGCTTCTTCTCCTTCACGCGCACAATCGACGGCATCGTGCGCTCCATCCCGCTCGTCGCGCTTTCGCAGGGCAGGCTCTATCCGTCGCTCTCCGTCGAAGCGCTGCGCGTCGCCCAGGGGGCGGGTTCGTTCGTCATCCGCTCTACGGGCGCCAGCGGCGAGATCGACACCGGCGTCGCCGCGATGACAGCGCTGCGCACCGGCGCGCTGGATGTCCCGACTGGACCTGACGGCGAATTCTGGGTGTATTTCTCAGGCCTTCCCAGCATGCCGGTCGTGCCTGCCCGCGCCGTCCTCAGCACGGATGCCGCGGTGCTTCAGGCCACGGCCGCGCAACTCGAAGGCCGCATCGTGCTCGTCGGCACAAGCGCCGTCGGCCTGCGCGATCTCGTGGCGACGCCGGTATCCTCCAGCCTGCCGGGGGTGCTGGTCCATGCCGAGATCATCGACCAGATCGTCGGCCAGATGTTCCTCGCCCGGCCGGACTGGGCAAAAGGAGCCGAAACGGCCGCTGCCATCCTGCTCGGTCTGATCCTGGTCCTCGTCGCCGCGCGCGCCGGTGCGATCCCAACAACGACAGCGGCAGGCCTCCTGCTCGCCGCCGCGGCCGGGCTCTCCTGGTACGCCTTTTCGGTCGAGCGCCTGCTCATCGATCCGATCCTCCCGGCCGCGGTCATCGCCATGGTGTTCTTCGTCACCATGCCGCTGCTCCTGCTGCTGACCGACCGGGAAAAGCAGTTCGTGCGCGGCGCCTTTGGCCGCTATCTGGCGCCCTCGCTGGTCGAGCGCCTGGCGGACAATCCGAATGCGCTGAGGCTCGGTGGCGAGATGCGCGACCTGACCATCCTGTTCTCCGACATTCGCGGCTTCACGACGCTGTCGGAAAAGCTCGATCCAGACGAGCTGACCGCGCTTCTCAACGGGTTCCTGACCCCGATGACGGACGTCCTTCTGGAGTCGCAGGCGACGATCGACAAATACATGGGCGACGCCATCATGGCGTTCTGGAATGCGCCGCTCGACATCGAGGCCCATCCACGCCGAGCCTGCCTGGCGGCGCTTGCCATGACCGAGAGGCTCGAAATGCTCAACCGCGAGCGCGAGACGCCGCTGGCGATCGGCATCGGCCTGCATCGCGGCCCGGCCTGCGTCGGCAATCTCGGCTCTCTCCAGCGCTTCAGCTATTCGGCGATCGGCGACAGCGTGAACCTGGCATCGCGCGTCGAAGGCCTGACGAAGGGCTATGGCGTCTCGATCCTCGTGACCGAAACGGTCCAGCGCGAGGCGGCGGACCTCGCTTATCTGGAAGTCGATCGTGTGAGTGTCGTCGGGCGTGCCGAACCCATCACCGTCTACGCGTTGATGGGCGATGCAGCGGTCGCAACGTCTCAGCCGTTTCGTGAACTGGCAGCTACCCACGATCGCATGCTCGCCGCATACCGCGCTGTCGATCTCGACGGCGCGGCAACAGCCCTCGAAGAATCGCGTGCGGTGGCGCCTCGACAGGTCGCTGGGGTCTACGAGCTTTACGCCGAGCGCATCGCGGCGTTCCGCAGCGATCCGCCGCCCCAAGACTGGGACGGCGTCTTTCGTGCTACGAAGAAGTAGCTAGATCGCCGCGTCGGCCAACATGCGCAGCGTCGCAATTTGCGAGGTCTGCGGCCCGGCATCCTCCAGCGCCTTGACGGTTGCCTCGTAGGCGATGTCGAAGTTCCGGCGCCCGCGCTTCCAGTCGAGGAAGCCGGATCCATGCGGTGGCTTGATTGCAAGGAAGATGTCGTCGTTGCGCGGCGTGGCGGTGATCTTGCGGTCGGCGTTCACCACCATCGAGCGCGTCAGGATCGAGAGGGCGGAGGGGAACCGGAAGCCGTTACGCTTCATGCCGACAAAGCGCGCCAGCACGCCGGCGCGACCCGGAAGGTCGTCATAGCTCGACTTCACCCGCCACTCCGGCGGCCGGTGGATGCTGAGCAGCATGTTCGGTCCCGGCTTCAGGCTGCGCATTGTCTCGATCGGCGCGTTGTCGATCAGCGCGCCGTCGATCAGCACCTCGCCGTCCTCGCGCACGAAGGGCGGCAGCACGCCGGGGATAGCGCCTGACGCGCGCACGGCCTGCCACAGGGGACCCCGCCGGATGATGGCGAGGTCGTTGACCGTAAGGCTGGTCGCAACGGAGAAGAAGTTGCGCGGGCAATCTTCGATCAGCACGCCGCGATAGTTTCGTCGCAGCAATTCGTCGAACAGCCGGTGATCGACGACCGAATAGAGCGGAACGGTGTATTTGCCCATCGCCTTGCTGCGCACGAAAAGGTCGTCGCAAAGGTCCATCACCTCTTCCGGCGTAAGGCCCATCGCGATGGCTCCGGCAACCGCCGATCCCATGGACGTCCCGCCGAGCATGTCGAAGCCGAAGCCGCGTTCCTTGAGCGCCTTGAGCACGCCGAGATGCGCGGTGCCATGCGCTCCGCCACCAGAAAAGACGATTCCGAGTGCCTGCCCCGTGATGAAGCGGGCAACGCGAGCCATATCGTTGGTAGCGCCGATCGCGACGTGGTGATGGGTGAGGGCAGGGCGTGTTTGCAGCCGCGAGAGAGTGTTCGAGATTTTTGCCCCGGCATCAGGCCGCGCGATCACGAGGTGGAGGCTCGACGGCTGGCGCTGGCGCCAGGCATCGCGTTCGCGATCGGTAGGTTCGGGATCGGACCCATTGCCTGTGACGACGAACAGCGTATCTGCGCTGTCGGCAACGAAGTCCGCCCAGTCGTCCGACGCCTGCGAAGTTGCGACGAGCACGAGACCCCGATCCTCGCTTTCGGCCCGCATCACGATCGCCTCGCGATCTGTCCTGGGCGCGTCGGCCTCCGAAAGGCTGGACCAGCCGGCATGGGCGGAAAGGGCGTTGGTGATGCCGCGCACGGCTTCGTCCGCCAGACCATCGGCCGAAGGCACGAGCACGCCCACGATGCGACCCGATTTCGGCGTGAAGGAAGGCATCGCCTTGTTTGCGCTGGCGACACGTGTCGCCAGGACCGAAATGATCGCTTCCGAAAGCTCGGGCACTTCGCGCGCGACGGCGGCATAGGCCTTGCGCGATATTTCCAGCACGCGGCTGCGTCGTGACGCGATCACCGAAGCCGTTCGCAAGCCGCCTGCAAAGAACGCTATTTCGCCGATCGGCTCGCCGGGGCGAACCTCTGCGATAGGCTTCCCGCCTGCGACGACGAGAAAACGGCCGTGCAGCACGATGAAGAAGCTGTCCGCCGGAGCGCCTTCCTCGACCAGCGCCTCGCCGCTGGTCACGTTGATGACCTGCCCATGGTTGACGAGCTTCTGCAATCTGTCCGTGTCGACCCGCTCGAAAAGCCGCGTCGTGTTACGGATCAACTGAAACTCGCTGCTGTCCATGATTCGGTCGTCTCCCCCGTCCTGGTCTTCCACCGTCAACCTAGTGCCCGACCCGGCCTCTGTCGGAACGCGTAGGTTGCAATGCTTGGCGGCTCGCTGCGCATGCGTTCGAGCCGGAAAAACGCGCGATGATCATCGCTTGAACTGTCGTGGCGAACGGAAATTGCATCCCGCTGCGGCCCGCAAACTACTGGGCAGCCGTGCAACCTGCAAGTTCACGATGTCGCCATGAGCCGGCTCGACCGAAGTGGGCTCCTTTGCGTCTCATCGTGCGCTTGACGAGGGCGACGGGATCGGATGCAAGTAAGCGCGGGGATCGGAAAGCACCTCGCGTCGACAGATGTGATGGATCGCCGCGAGCGCGCAGGGGATTTGATGCAGTCAGGGGCCGGGGCGGAATTCTCTCTGCGGTTTTGGGGCGTACGCGGATCGCTGCCGGTGACGGGCCCGTCGACACTGCGCTACGGCGGCAACACGACATGCATGGAAATTACGGCTGCCGGGCGCACGATCATCGTGGATTGCGGGACGGGCGCACATTGGCTGGGCAAGGATCTGCTCGCCCGCGGCATAGGCCGCGCAGATCTTCTGATGACCCATACCCATCTCGACCATATCACCGGCTTCCCGCTATTCGCTCCGGCCTACAGCCCGGATTTCGATCTCGTCTGCTGGGCTTGTGGCGACGCCCCGCGGCCGATCGCAGACACCCTGCGCTCGCTGACCGCGCAGGCCATCTGGCCGCTCGGGCCGGTAGCCGTCGACCGCACGGAGTTCCGCACGATCCGGACCGGAGAGAGCATCGATCTCGGTGACGGCATCACGGTCCGCGCCCAACGTCTTCATCATCCGGGCGGCGGCATCGGTTTCCGCATCGAGCAGGGCGGTTCGGCTTTTGCGATCGTGACCGACCACGAGCATGGCAATGATGCCATCGACCGCGAGGTTGCCGAATTCGTCTCAGGCGCCGACGTTATCGTCTATGACGCGACCTATACGGATGCGACCTATGCCGGCCACGAAGGCTGGGGCCATTCGACCTGGCAGAGGGGTGCAGCACTGGCCGCGCAGGCAGGTGCAGCGATGGTCGTGATGTTCCACCACGCGCCCGAGCGGACCGATGACGAGCTCGATACCCTCGTCGAGGCTGCAGCCGGGAGCCAACCAGGGGTTGTCGCGGCCATGGAAGGCGCTAGGGTAGTCCGGCTGGCGGACGGATACACGTTTGCCTATGAGGAGCCCTCGCTGGGCTAGGCCCTTCAAGGCATGGGAGCCCATGCGGTCATGACGATTGTCGATGCGGCGCTGCTGGTCCATCTGGCGGGACTTCTGCAGGTCACGGGGTACCTGTCGAAGAACCAGCTCGTCCTGCGCTTGCTGCTTCTATCCGGCACGATCCTCTACATCGCCTATTACTTGCTAGCCGGGCCATCGCCCCAATGGCATCCGATCGCGTGGTCGAGTGTTTTCCTCGTCACCAACACCGCAGTCATCCTGTCGCTCTACAGTGATCGCCGGCATGGCGTGCTGAGCGAGGACGAAGCCCATCTGAGCCGGGTCCTGAACCTGCTTAATCCGGGCCAGTTTCGCCGGCTGATGGCTGCCGCCGCCTGGCATACGGCAGCCTCGCCGATGACGCTGACGGTTGAGGGCGAACGACCGCGCAGCCTCTTCTTCGTCCTGCGCGGCGAGATCACCATTACCAAGGCGGACCGAAAGTTCGCCGTCGAGCCCGGCATCTTCATCGGCGAGGTGGCGTGGCTGCTTCATTGTCCCGCGACCGCGACGGTCGAGCTTGGCACCGGCAGCCGTTATATCGAGTGGGACCGCAACGATCTGAAAACACTGTTTGCCCGCGAGCGCGAACTGAAGATCGCCTTCGAGGCCTCGCTCAATCGCGACCTGGCCGCCAAGATCGGCCGGAGCTGAGCGCACCTCCATTCCCCTGCGTCATGCGCGTATGGTAGCGTCAAGAGCACTTTACGCCGGGAAGGGGGCTTTGGTGGACCTGACAGTCGAGTCAGCCCTCTCGGGCAACAGCATGCTCGGACATCTTTCGTACGTTCTCCTCATCGTCTCGATGCTCATGCGCCGGATGGTCTGGCTGCGCATCTTCGTGATCCTGTCGGCCATCGCCAGCATCGCCTATTTCGGCTCCATCCTGCGCGACCCGGTCGGCGTCTTCTGGGAGACGCTCCTGATCTCCGTCAACGTCGCCCAGCTTGGCCTCATCTGGTGGCTCGACCGGCGTACGCAGTTCGACGAGCGTGAGAACCGAATGATCGAACAGCATTTCAGGAGCGTGCCGCGCCGGCGCATGCGCCGGCTGATCGATCGCGGTGTCTGGAAGCAGTTTCCGGAAGAGGCGCAGCTGACCCGACAGGGAACACCGGTGCCGGCGCTCTATTATCTCGCAGCCGGCGAAGCGCAGGTTCTGGTGAACGGCGCTCTGGTCGCGACATGTGCGACGGGCAGCTTCGTGGGCGAGATGACAGCCCTGACCGGCGAACCGGCCTTTGCCACCGTCGAGGCTGCCGAACCGCTCGACGTCTGGATGATCCCCGCCGAAAAGCTTCGCAGCATCGTCAGCGAGGAGCCTGAGAGCGGGCGCGCGATCGAGGCCGCATTCTTCCGCGTCGTCCGCGAGCGTCTCGTCCAGCAGAATGCACGGCGCAGTCCCTCTGCGCCGGCCCTGACCGCCATGTCCCGCGAAAGCTGAGGCGAGCTGTCAGGCCGCCTTCCTCGACTTCTCCGGAAACAGCGTCGCCAGCCCTTCGGGCGAAGCGTCGGCGATGCCGCGTTCGGTGATGAGGCCTGTCACGAGCCGCGCGGGCGTCACGTCGAAGGCGGGATTGGCCGCTGGCGTCGCGTCCGGCGAGACGCGGACCTGCACCGTCTTGCCGGTCTCGTCGCGACCCCAGACGAGCGACACTTCGTCGCCCGAACGCTCCTCGATCGGAATCTCCCGCACGCCGTCTCTAACCGTCCAGTCGATCGTGGGGGAGGGCAGCCCGACATAGAAGGGCACGCCGTTGTCGTGGGCAGCGAGCGCCTTGAGGTACGTGCCGATCTTGTTGCAGACGTCGCCATTGGCCGTCGTGCGGTCGGTGCCGACGATGACCATGTCGACCATGCCATGCTGCATCAGGTGGCCGCCGGCATTGTCGACGATGAGCGTGTGCGGCACGCCGTGCCCAGCCATCTCCCACGCGGTCAGGCTGGCGCCCTGGTTACGCGGGCGCGTCTCGTCCACATAGACGTGGACCGGAATGCCGGCCTCGGTCGCCAGATAGATTGGCGCGGTCGCCGTGCCGTAGTCGACGGTCGCGAGCCAGCCGGCATTGCAATGGGTGAGGATGTTGACGCGCTCGCCAGGCTTCTTGGTCGTCGCGATCTGGCGGATGACCTCGAGCCCGTGCTGACCGATCGAGCGGTTGAGCTCGACATCCTCGTCGGCGATCTCTGCAGCGCGGGTGTAGGCCGCCGCGGCGCGTTCGGCTGTGGCGAGCGGGCGCAGGAGCGCGCGCATCTCGTCCAGCGCCCAGCGCAGGTTGATCGCCGTCGGCCGCGTCTCGTGCAGCGTTTCCCAGGTCGCGTCGAGGTTTGCGTCGGAGGCATCCTCGCGCATGGCGAGCGCCACGCCATAAGCTGCCGTCACGCCGATCAGCGGCGCGCCGCGCACCCACATGTCGCGGATCGCGACCGCGATGTCTTCCATGCTGCGCATGGTGACGACGCGGAACTCGTGCGGCAGCCAGCGCTGGTCGATGAGGTCGACGCTCCAGCCATCCTCGTTCAGCCAGATGGTGCGGAAATGCTTGCCGTCGACCTTCATGGACGCTTCTCCTTTTCCAGCCGTCCGGTGAGGCTGTTGACCTCGTCGATGGAGGCGATGCGGTGTCTGTTGACGACGAGTTGGCGGCCGAGGATCAGCGCCGGCGTCTCGCAAGCCGCGCGTAGGCGCTCGTCTTCGATCGTCTCGAAATCGGCATTGTGGGCAAGGCCGAGGATGCGCCGGTGCATCTCGACGCCGGCAAAGCCCAGCATGTCGGTGAAGATGTCGTGCAGGATGGCGTCCAGCGCCTGGCGCGCACCCATCCGGTCGCCCTGGTCCTCGTAGAGGCTCTTCGGATAGAGCATGCCCGCGCGCTCTTCCTCGAAGAGCCGCGAAAATTCCGCGCGGAACGTCTCCCAGATCGTGCCGACGACATCGACGATGTAGTCGCGCTGCGCCGCCCGCGAGCGCCCGTCCTCGTGGCCGGACTGCGAGAAATAGCTCATCCAGAAATTGGAGAGCAGCATGCCGACGTCGAACGCCATCGGCCCGTAGAAGGCAAACTCGGGGTCGATGACGCGCGTGTCGTCGTTTGTCACCATGATGGAGCCGGTGTGGAGATCGCCATGCACCAGCGTCTCGGCGCGCGAGGAGAACATCAGCTTCAGGTGCTGCGCCTCGACCTTGAGGTCGCGATCGGCCCGCAGGCTGGCGATCATGTCTTCGAGGCCGGGCGTATGCCGGTTCATCTCCGCTTCGAAATACGGGTCGGTGAAGACCAGGTTCTCGGTGATGTCGCAGAGCTCGACATTGTCGGCAAAGAGCGCGAGGTCGGCCTTGCGCGCCCGCGCGGTCATCGAAAGGTCTGAGCCGCGAAACAGTGTGCGCGCGGCAAACAGGCCGAGGTCTCGCCCGATCTTCGGCGGCATGCGCCCATCGATCAGCGCCCGGCGCAGGATGATGTGTGGAGACAGGAACTCCATGACGATGAGCGCCTGCGCCTCGTCGAAATGGAAGATCTCGGGCACGCGGCCCGGGTCGCGCTCGGCTTGGCGCATCAGGGCGTGATACTCGAAGAAGGAACGCTTCAGCGGCAGCGGCCAGCTCTCGCCGACAAGCCGGACGTATGGCAGCGCCTGCTTGACGACGACCGTGCCGGCCGGCCCCTCGACGATGAAGACGAGGTTGAGGTTGCCGTCGCCGACCTCGCGCACGCTCCATGCCGATGTGTCCGTACCGATGCGGTCCGTCACGGCTGCAACATTGCCGAGCCGCGAGGCGAGCGTGTCCACGCTCAGCGGTGAAAAAGGCGTCTGATCCAACATTCGTCTCCTCCCGGGCGTCCACCGACGCCTGGCCCTGGACCTACGCTACGCATCGACTGTCAATTGTCAATCGTGTTGACAATTGCTGGAGCCGACCCTAGCGTCACGGTCGGGAGGAGTTCATGGCGCAATCGGCAGCGTTCCGTATGTCGGGGCTGGGCAAGTCGTTCGGGCCGAACGAAGTGCTTCGCGGCATTGCGCTCGAACTCCGCGCCGGCGAGGTCACGGTGCTGATGGGCGCCAATGGCGCCGGCAAGTCCACGCTGGTCAAGATCATCTCCGGCATCCATCGCGCCGATCGCGGCGTCATGATGCTGGGCGATGCGCCCTTCATGCCCGCGACGCCCGCAGAGGCCATGCGCGCCGGCGTGGTGACGGTGCACCAGAACATCGATGACGGCGTCGTCGGCGCGCTCGACGTCGGCACCAACCTTATCCTTGACCGTCTGAGCGGGTCCGGCCGCAGCCTCTTCTTCAGCCCTCGCCGTATGCGCCGCGAGGCTGCCGAAGTCGCCTCGAACATGGGCCTCGACATAGACCTGCGCGCCGACGTCACCGACCTGTCGCTTGCCGACCGGCAGATGGTGGCCATCGCCCGCGCCATGTCGCACGAGCCGAAGGTCATGATCCTCGACGAGCCGACATCGTCGTTGTCGAGCAGCGAGGCCGACCGGCTGTTCGCGCTCATCGACCGGCTGCGCGCCCGCGGCGTGGCGATCCTCTACATCTCGCACCGTATGTCGGACATCCGCCGCATCGCCGACCGCATCATCAGCCTGCGCGATGGCCGCATCGCCGGCGAGTTCAACGAGAAGCCGCTCGACTACGAGGGCGCCGTCAACGCCATGCTCGGTCGCAATCTGGGCATTAGCGGCGTCGTCCATCGCACATCGACGGCGCCTGTTTTCTCCGCAAGCGACCTAGTGATCGCAGACGGCGCTCGACCATTCGATCTTGCGCTCGGCACAGGCGAGGTGGTCGCGATCACTGGCCTCGTCGGCGTCGGCAAGACGCAACTCGCCGAGACTCTGTTCGGCCTGGCAGCGCCGCGCGCCGGCGCGATGCAGCTTGACGGAACCGACTACGGGCCGCGCACGCCGGCCGACGCGATCGCGCGAGGCGTCTTCCTCGTGGCGAAGGATCGCGGCCGCACCGGCATCGTGCCGGACTTCAACCTCTACGAGAACATGAGCCTGCCCTTCCTCGATCGCTTCTCGTCCTTGGGCGTGTCGCGCCGTCGTGCCGAGCGGGCAGCGGCGCGCGAGAAGATCGCGGACCTTTCGATCGTCTGCCGTTCGGAGCGCGACAGCCTGTCGACGCTGTCGGGCGGCAACCAGCAGAAGGTCACCGTCGCGCGCTGGCTCACCCAGCCGTCGCGCCTGCTCATCCTTGACGAGCCCTTTCAGGGCGTCGACATCGCTGCCCGGCACGACATCGCGCGCAAGCTGCGCGAGACGAGCGGCGGCCGCGCCACGCTTCTCTTCCTCACCGAGCTCGACGAGGCGCTGGAGGCGGCTGACCGCATCCTCGTCATGTCGGAACACACGATCGTCGGCGAACATCTCAACGTCGACGTGGACATGGACCGCCTGCTCGCCGACGTCGCGGGCGGCGCAGCCGGCGCGGGCCGGGCAAGACATCTGGAGCAGAACGGGCATGGATAGCGAACTGGTCGAGACGAAGCCGGCGGCGGCAAGGCCCGCGCCGTCCTTTTCGGTGCGCGACATCGCCATGCGCTATGGCTTCCTCGCGCTGCTCGTCGGCATGGTGATCTTCTTCTCGCTCGCCACCCGTGGCTTCACCTCGCCACAGGCCGCCGTCTTCATCCTGCAGTCGGTGTCGATCACCGGCATCCTGGCGCTCGGCGTCACGGCCACGCTCGTCGTCGGCGGCTTCGACCTGTCGATCGGCTCGATCGCCACCTCGGCGATGATGGCCGCTGCCTATGTCATGGTCGTGCTCGACCAGAGCGCGCTGGTCGCGGTCCTCGTCTGCCTCGGCATCGGCGCGGTGGTCGGCCTGATCAACGGCCTGATCATCTGCTACATGCGCGTGCCGGACCTTCTCGCCACGCTCGGCATGATGTTCCTGCTCATCGGCCTGCAGCGCATCCCGACCGAAGGCCGCTCGATCGCGACCGGCATGACCATGCCCGACGGCTCGACCGCCTCCGGCACCTTCAGCCCCGAATTTCTGGCGCTCGGCCGCCACCGCTTCGACTTCTTCCTGCCGAACCTCGTGCCGGCGTCGGTCGTCGTCCTGATCGTGCTCGCGGTCCTGATCTGGTTCTTCCTCGAATACACCCGCTTCGGCCGCATGATGTACGCCGTCGGCTCGAACGCGCGCGCCGCCGAGTTCGCCGGCGCGCCGGTCAAGGCCTACAAGATCTGGGCATATGTCATCTCCGGACTGTTCTCGTCGGTTGGCGGGATCCTGCTCGCCGCCCGCCTCGGGCGCGGCGACATCGCGTCGGGAAACAATCTTCTCCTCGATGCGGTCGCGGCAGCACTGATCGGCTTCGCGGTGCTCGGCGCGGCGAAGCCGAATGCTTTTGGCACGGCCATCGGCGCGCTATTCGTAGGCATCCTTCTGCAGGGCCTCACGATGATGAACGTGCCCTATTACACCCAGGATTTCATCAAGGGCGCGGTGCTCGTCGCCGCCCTGATTTTCACCTTCTCGCTGCTCGGCCGCTCGGGCCGGTAGCGGAAAAAAGCGAAGTGGAGGAAACCAACATGAAGCTTACCCGCAGAACCCTTGGCCGGATCGTGGCCGGTGCGCTCGGCGCCAGCGTGCTGACGCCGCTGGCCGCCTTCGCGCAGACCGCGCCGGCGCCGTTCGACAATCCGGCGGACGTCGAGATCGCGCTCGTGCGCTATCTGTCGACGGGCGACTTCTTCCAGGCCTATCTGTCGGGCGTGGAGCAGCAGTCGGCAGCGCTCGGCGTCAATTTGCGCGTTCTCGACAGCCGCCAGGACGCCGCTCTTCAGGCCGACATGATCGACCAGGCGATCGCGCTCGGCGTCGACGGCATCATCATCCAGCACGGCCTGACGGAATCGCTCAAGGAAGCCGCTCAGCGTGCGGTGGATGCAGGCATCAAGGTCGTCGCCTTCGACGTGAACGTCGAGAACGAGGCGATCCCGCAGATCGAGCAGTCCGACCGCGACCTCGCGCGCCTCGCGCTCGAGCAGGCCGTCGCCGACAATGGTGAGGAGTGGTCCGCAGGCTACGTCTATGTCGCCGGCATCGCGCCTCTCGACCGTCGCGACGAGACGTGGCGCGAGTTCAAGGAGCGCTATCCGGGCATCAACGAGGTCGCCCAGTTCGGCACGCTCGACAACCCGATCGCCAACTCCGTCGCCAACCAGGCGCGCTCGGTCCTGACGGCGAACCCCGACATCCAGGTCGTGTTCGCGCCTTATGACGAGTTCGCCAAGGGTGTGAAGATCGCCGTCGACGAGGCTGGCCTCTCCGACAGCATCAAGATCTACTCGGCCGACATCTCGACCGCCGACATCGCCGCCATGCGCGAGCCGGGCTCGTCCTGGGTCGCCACCGCTGCAACCAACCCGGCCGTCGTCGGTGAGGTCTCCGTTCGCGCGCTCGCGCTGCTTCTGGCCGGTGAGAATCCCGGCGCCAGCGTCATCGTGCCGCCGACGCTGATCACCCAGCAGCAGCTTAACGACGAGAACATCACCAACATGGAAGAGCTCTCGGCCAAGCTGCCGCAGTTCGCCCATGCGGACGTGGCAACGGCAGAGTGGATCAAGCTGCCTGAGCGCGACTGATCCTGCCGAAACAGGCTCGAAAGTAGAAAAGGGCGGCCGCGAGGCCGCCCTTTTTTATAACATTCGATGGTGGTGCCCCCTCCACCACGCTTCGCGTGGTCCCCCTCCCCCGTAAGCAGGGGAGGATTGGCGTCGAGGCCGTCCGCACCGGAAAATCCTCCCCTGCGAAGCGGGGGAGGGGGACCGCCGAAGGCGGTGGAGGGAGCGGCGCAGCGCGATCGACTGCACCTCACCGATGCGACCTACCTCAGCGCCGCCGCGATGTTGCCACCATCGACAGTGGTCACGTCCGCCGTCGTGCGCTCGGCGAGCGCGTGGTGCAGGAAGGCCTGCGCGACGTCTTCGGCGCGTACCTCCAGGCCGAGCAGGTTGCCGCCCATATAGTCCTTCTCCGAAAGACCGCGCGCCTTGGAGCGCGAAGCGATCATGTCGTCGGTGAGGAGGCCCGAGCGGATGCGATCGGCATTCACGGCATTCGAGCGGATGCCGAGCGCGCCGTAGTCGAGCGCATATTGCCGCGACAGGAACAGCGTCGCCGCCTTCGGCAGCCCGTAGGCGCCGAACTTCGGCCCCGGATTGACCGCCTGCTTGGACGTGTTGAACAGCAGGCAGCCGCCCGTGCCCTGCTCCTTGAAGATGCGCACGGCTTCCTGCGCGACCGTCTGGTGCGAGAAGAAGTTGAGCTCGAAGCTTTTGCGCAGCAATGCGTCGTCAATCTCGCCGATTGCGCCCTCGAAAGCCGCGCCCGCATTCGAGACGACGATGTCGACGCCGCCATAGGTACGCACCGCCGCTTCAAACGCCGCACGCACGTCCTCGGGCTTCGTCACGTCTGCGCCGACACCGATCGAGCCATTGCCTGCAGCTTTGGCCGTTTCCTTCGCGCGCGCCTCGTCCAGGTCGACCACGGCGACATGAGCGCCCTGCGAGGCGAAGAGCTTTGCGGTCGCAGCGCCGATCGCGCCCGCTCCACCCGTCACGAGCACGACCTGGCCGGTCAGCGGCTTGGGCTTGTTGCCGGCAAGCTTCGCCTGTTCGAGCGACCAGTATTCGAGTTCGAAGAGATCGGACTTCGCCAGCGGCTGGAAGTCGCCGATGGCCTCGGCACCCTTCACCGCCTCCATCCAGGCTTCGGCCACGTCGGCGGCGATCCGGGCATCCTTCAGCGTGCGGCCATGGCCGAAGATGCCGACGCCCGGCACCAGAGACAGGCGCGGCATCGGGTCGAGCATGGTGCGCTTGACGTCGTCGCGGGCATCGTTGGTCTGGAAGTAGGAGACGTACTCCTCAGCATAGGCCGCTACCGCCTTCTCGACCTCTGCGCGGTATTCGGCGGCCTTGCCGGCCTCGGGCGCTGGCAGCACCATCGGCCCGGTCTTGATGCGGATAGACAGGTCCGGCGTGGACACGCCGCGCGATGCGTATTTCGCGAGATCCTTCGCGTTGACGAATTCGAGGATTGCAGGCGAGGTCCGGAACTCGCTGATCATGCGCTCGAAGCGCCCTTCGCCAAGCGCAACGGCAACCGCGCCGCGCAGCATCGGCGCGATATCAATGGAAGAAGCAGGCGAGGCGGGGAGGGCAGCCGGCACAAGCGGGTTGCGCCCGTTCTTCGCGACGTAGTCTTCGGCGACCGTAACCCAGTGGATCATCAGCTCGTAGGCTTCCTTCGCCGTCTCCGCGAAGGTGAAGATGCCGTGCTTGTCGAGGATCAGGCCCTCGACGGACGGGTCGCGCTCATAGACCTCGGCTGCGGCCTTGGCGAGGTCGAAGCCCGGCTTGATGTAGGGCACATAGCCCATCTTCGCGCCGAAGACGGTCTCGCAGAGCGCCTTGGAGTTCTCGCCCTGGTCGACGATGGCGAGGATCGCGGTCGAGTGCGTGTGGTCGACGAATTTGTGCGGCAGGAAGGCGTGCAGCAGCGTCTCGACCGACGGGTTCGGCGAGGACGGATCGATCAGGTTTGCACGCTGCAGCGCAACCATGTCCTCGTCGGACAGCGCGTCGAGCCTGCGCGCTTCGAGAAGCGCATCCATCTTCACTGCCGGCAGGCCAGCCGGCTCGATAACGGCCATGTCCCAGCCGCTGCCCTTGACGCAAAGCACCTCGTGCTCGCGTCCCAGAATGTCCTTTGCCGTCGTCTTCAGCGAGGTGTTGCCGCCGCCGTGCAGCACGAGCCGAGGCTCGCCCCCGAGCAGGCGGGTCGTGTAGACGCGCAGCGCAAGCTCGCGCGAGACGCCCTTTGCGGCATAGTCGGCCACCAGCTTTTCGGCCTCGGCATCGTTCCAGAGAGATTTCATCGTTCGTCTGCTCTTCTTACTTGGGTGTGGGAGAGGCCTCAGGCCTCGATGTCGGCGGGCGCGCTGCTCGGCGCCTCGGGAATGCTGGCGAGAAGGTTGCGCGCCATGTCGGCCGTCACGACGAGATGGGTCGCGAACCCGCCCTTGAGCGCTGCTTTCAGCGGCTCGAACTTGTCATCTTCCTGCACCACGACGAGTCTGCGCGGGATGGCGCGAATGGCATCGAAATCGGCCGAGATCATGCGCCGGTTGTAGTCGCAGGGGAGCAGCGCGCCGTTCGCATCGATGATCTGGCCGGCAATGACGCCCGTAGCGCCCAGCGCCTTGAGGTCTGCGAGTTCGGAAAGCCCGAGCGCGCCGCATTTGATGACGTGGCTGTCCTCGTTGATCGTGCCGATGGAGAACAGCGCCAGGCTGCAGCCGGAGATGGAGTCGAGCTGCTCGCGGATAACCGGCTCCTGCCGAAGTTCCGCGGCAAGCGCTGCCGTGCGCAGCACCAGCGGGGCGTAGAAGTTGAGCCCGCGCGCATTAAGCCGCCGCGCGATCTCCATGATGCACTGGTCGGGCCGGTACTCATAAGGCGAGCCGAGATTGCCGCACATCTCGACCACGGTGACGCCCTGCCGGTCGGCAAACGCCATGGCGTCCGCCATCGCATAGACGGTGCGACCCCAGGCCACCGCGATGCGGTCGCCGCTCTCGACCATCTCCAGGAAGACGCCCGCCGCAACCGAGGGCACCTGCGTGACCGGTTCGGGCGCGAGCCCGTCATTGCCGACGATCCAGACCGTCTCTAGCCCGAACGCGTCCTCGATCTGCCGTGCTGCCCGGTCGTCACGGAAGAGTTCGGTCGAGGTGGTGATGTTGACGATGCCCGCCTCGCGCGCGCGGCGCAGGTAGAGCGTGACAGATGCGCGCGAAATTCCGAGCCGCTGGGCCACTTCGTCCTGCCGCAGGCCATGCGTATAATAAAGCCACGCGGCCTTGTGGATCAGCTTGTCGACCGAGCGCTGCGCCATCTCATCCTCCCGGCTTCGACAATTACCGAGCGCATTGACATTTGTCAAAGCGCTGAAGAGCACTTGAAGGGTGAGTCTTATATGTAATAACATCACGGTCTAGAGGTGGCCGCATGAAACTCGACGACGTCAAATGGGCGGTGAAGGAGATGGTGCGCGTCGCCGTCAACGGCGCGCATGTCGACTGCGAATGCCATCCGCGCCTCGGCTACAAGGGGCCGCGGCGAGAAGCCGAAACGGCCCCTTCGGAGCCTAGCGGGAGAGCGCAGCCTCCGCCTGCCGTCGGTTGAACTCGACGCCATAGCCGAGATAATGCCGCCAGGCGCCCGCGACGATCAAGCGCTTTCGATCGTCGATCGGCCCGCGATCAACGGCGGGGCTGCCGGAATGGAAGCGGCCCGCCTCCAGCACCTGGCCTGGCGTCGTGCGGCTGCCCGCGGCCACCAGCACGTTGTCGCCGACGACCGTGCCAGGCGCCAGGATCGAGCCCATGCCGATCAGCGTATCGTCACCGATGGTCACGTCGGTTGCCGTGACATTGTGGCCGATCGTGACGCGGCTGCCGATCGTGATGTCGCGATCGCGGGCGACGAACACCGAATTGTCCTGGATGTTCGTGCTGTCGCCGACGCGGATTGCGTGACTGCCCGCATCGAGCCGCGTTGAAAACCAGACGCCGAGGCCGGAGCCGGCGACAAGCCTTCCGGCAACCGTGGCCGTCGCCGCGACGAAGAGGCCATCGCCGGCGTCGATCGTGGCAGGGCTGGCGCCGACCGGGCTCGCAGGCGCATCGCTCGCCGAACGTGTCGCTGCATGAAGCGCTCCGAGTTCGCCGGGCTCGAGCCGGCGAACCGGCCTCGCGGGCGCGCCCTCGTAGAGCCAGCCGCCTTCGAGCTCCGTCTTCGGAAAGACGATCGCGCCGTCGGCCAGTGCAGAGCCCGCGCCGATCACGCAGGCGTCGAGGATGATCACGTCGCGCCCGACATGGCAGCCATCATGGACCGTGCAGGCATGCACGATCGCGTTCTCCGCAACCGTGACGCCGGAACCGATGACGGTCGGATAGAGATCATGGGTGATGTGGACGGTCGCGCGCGCCGACAGATGGAAATCGTTACCAATCGTGACGGTGTGCCCATCCGCCCGAATCACCGAAGCGCACCCCAGCCACGAGCGGGCGCCGATTGTCGCGCGACCGAGCACGGCAGACCTGGCGCCGGCATGCAAGGGGTCGCCTTCAAAGATCGGGCTGGTGTCGGCAAAGGGGAGCGTCAGCGGGAGGGGCATTGTTGGCCTCGTTGGTCAGGTCCTCGACCTATCGCGGCACCGCCTGTCCGGGTCAAGCGACGCAGCTTAAGCTCACCGCCTGCAGGCAGCGGTGGTGAACTGGTTGTGAGCCCGTTTGCCAGCCATCTGGCAAGACCGAAGACCGTATGCGATAAGCGGGCAAGGTTGCTCGCGTCTGGTCCGCGGGCAGGGAGGACCTTCAGCCAGCCGAGTAACCATGGAAGCGATCCAACCCACCAAGTCCCTGTCTGACCGGGCATACGAAGCCCTGGTCGACGCGATCTGCACCGGCGAGCTCCGGCCCGGCGAGCGGCTGACGCAGGACGAGATCGCCGAGCGCCTGAACGTGTCGCGCCAGCCGGTCAACAGCGCGATTGCCATGCTCAAGGCACAGCGTTTCGTCATCGAGACGGGCCGCCGTGGCGTCGAGGTCGCGCCGGTCGACAGCAACCTGTTCACCTGGATCTACCAGATCCGTTCCGCGCTCGAGCCGCTGGCGGTTGAACTGGCAACGCCACGAATGACTGCCAAGGATATCGAGCGCGGCCGTGAGCTGATCGCTACCGGCAACGCGCTCATGCAGGCCGGCGACGCGCGCGGCGTGCTGAAGGCCGACATCGATTTCCACATCCATATCCATGAGCTTAGCGGCAACCGGCTCATGCTCGACATGGTCCAGTTGAACTGGCAGCATCTGCAGCGCTCCATGGGTGAGGTCCTGCGTTTCCCGGGTATGACCCTGCAGGTCTGGAGGGAACACCGCGCCATCTTTGATGCGATGGCGGCCGGCGATGCGTCCGGCGCGGCGGATCTTATGCGCGACCACATCACGGGAGCTCCCAAGCGCATCGCGCGCACCGCCGGCGACGCTGTCTAGATCTTTCGTTGCAGGTGCCATGGCGGTGATTGTGATGCCGACGTTCCGCATGGTAGCGTCCTGCATCTTCTGGAACCCGTCGTGATGTCGTCGAGCCATAGCCGCAGCCAGTCAGCCGCCCGCTGGGTGCTGGTCCTGCTTGCGCTCGTAATGGCGCTGCCCTTTGCTGCCCCCACGCCCGACTACGGCAAGTCATCCGTCGCCCGTACCCAGACGAGCCTGTTCGACTATCATTTCGACGCCGACATCATTGTGCCGCGCGCCGAGCGCGAGGCGCGCGGTCGCGACAAGTCGGGGGCGACCGACACGACGCCCTCGGTCAGTGTCTTCGCTATGCTGGCGCTCAGCCTTGCGGCCCAGCCTCCGCGCGACCCGGACCATCCGGTCGTCGCGTTGTCTGCCGTCGACGAGCGCCCATGGCCGCGCCGCGACAGAAGTCCCGTTCTTTCACCGAGAGCTCCCCCGCGCATTGTCTGAGCCTCGGTCCTTTCGAGGGCCGCAAACCGGACCATTCCACAAAAGTCATGCCGGACGGTCGGGCGCGCTGCGCCTGCGGACCGCCGTGCATGCAGGAGCAAACTCAAATGACCGTAATTCTCGGCGCCGTTTTGGTGGCCCTGTCGATTATTCTTCTCTCCTACGGCCGCCCGGCCGCAGGCGGCGCGTTCAGCCGCTTCGTCGCCAGGCCCGGCATGGGCATGATTGCTTCGCTTCTGTTCACCGTGCTGTTTACCAGCGGGCTCGGCCTGCTGATCTCGTCCGTCGTCGCCTGACGGATCAGGGCAGGGGAGGCGGCGGCTCGGGAGACGCCGCCTCCCGCACCCATTCGCGCCACAGCGCGACCAGAAGCGCCATCAGGACGGGTCCGACGAAGAGGCCGACGAAGCCCATCGTCTTCACGCCGCCGATCAGCCCGAAGAAGGTGGGAAGGAAAGGCAGCTTGACCGGCCCGCCGACGAGCTTGGGCCGCAGCGTCTTGTCGACGATGAAGAGCTCGGTGCTGCCCCAGATGAAGAGTGCGATGCCTTCCACCGGCGATCCGCTGGCGACCAGATAGAGCGAGACCAGCGTGAACGAAAGCGGCGCGCCGCCCGGTATCAGCGCCATGATGCCGGTGATGACGCCGAGCGTGACGGGCGAGGGCACGCCTGCCAGCCAGTAGGCGATGCCGAGGATGATGCCCTCGCCGATGGCGATGATCGTCATGCCCATCACGGTGGACGAGATCGTCGCCGGCACGACGCGCGAAATGCGCTCCCAGCGCAGCGGGAAGATCTGCTCGCCCAGCCGATCGACCTGGCCGAGGAAGTTCTCGCCGTCCTTGTAGACGAAGAACAGCGCGATCAGCATGAAGAGCATGGCGAGCAGCAGATCGAACAGGCCGCGCCCCGCCGCAAGCACGGTGCGCGAGATCGAGCCGATATTCTCGCCGCTGACGAGTTGCACGAGCTCGGCAATCGCGCCTGGATGGCCGATATACCGGACCCACTGCTCGTCGAGCCACGTGCCCACAGCCGGCAGTCCTGCCAGCCATTCGGGCGTCGGGCTGCCCAGCCGGTTGGTTTCCACGATCCACGAAAACCAGACGTCGATCTCGCCGACCATGTAGCTGACCGCCATGAAGATCGGCACCACGATGAACGCGAGCACCAGGATGATCGCAATCGAGGCGCCCATGGCGCGGTTGCCGTCGACCAGCGTCAGCAGCCGCCGGTAGAGCGGCCAACTCGCAAAGCCGATGATCAGCGCAGCCAGCACCGGCACGAGGAAGTCGTGGAAGAAGTAGATGCCGGCCGCGATCACCAGCACCAGAACGATGCGCGCGACCGTCGTCGTCGGGATCAGGGCGCCATCCGCCGCCGTGGCGGAGCCCAGCCATCGCCGTTCCTGTGTCGTCATGCCGGGCGCCGTCGTTCCTGGAGCAGTTTGGCTATGGGTCGCACTTGCCGCCTGATAACTCAAGCCGAAGCCCGTCCGTCTTTCGTCGCCAGAACCTTGTCTATGCGCAGTCCGTCCAGATCGACCACCTCGAACGTCCAGCCGAGCGCAGACGTCGCCTCGCCGGTCTGGGGAATGTGTCCGAACTGCTCGAGGAGGAAGCCTGCCAGCGTCTCGTAGTCGGCATCGACCGGCGCGACGAAGCCGTCGAGCGTCCGTCCCACGCTGGTTATCGGCATGGCCGCATCGAGCAGCCAGCTTCCGTCAGCGCGCTGGACGGCGTCCGGATCGTCTTCCGCCGACATGTCGAAATCGCCGGCAATGGCAATGAGCACGTCTGCTGGCGTGACGAGCCCTTCCACGCCGCCATACTCGTCGAGCACGACGGCGTTCCTGTTTGCAGATTGGCTCGGTAAACCCGCCTGGATGTGGCTGGGCTTCA